>Ga0136620_10001322_pt1 | contig 11715 bp, 11 predicted proteins | sample AntDrymUQ4162106_2_FD_104806 | JGI IMG/M metagenome (GOLD analysis project Ga0136620, IMG submission 104806) | Polar desert sand microbial communities from Dry Valleys, Antarctica - metaG UQ416 (21.06) | ecosystem: Environmental > Terrestrial > Soil > Desert | place: Antarctica: Dry Valley... | reverse complement strand
TTTCGGTAACCGCCGCGTCGGAGCAGATCTGGGCGAGCTGGTCGACCTCTTCGGGGGTCATGGCCTGATTATCCCTGCTCAGGCGGCGGTTTCGAGGTGCGTGACGGCATGGTTCTCCGTTCGTTTGGGTTCGGCCCGTTCCCCTGGCGTGAGCCCTGGGAGCGGTGCGGGGTTCGAGAGGGAGAAATCGCGCCTCTCTGTATTTGCTCTGCAGTGACGATCTCGTTCTGAGTCCCCCACCGTTCTGCGAGCTTCGCGCCGTTGCAGTGACCCTGGGTGGGTCGACTCGGCTCAGTCCGATGCTCGCGGCTGCGAACGGGTCCGGTGCTTGCCCTTTGGTCTCACTTGCCTTTTCCGGCCCACCGACCCGAGCGTTCTGTCCCGCTGCAGAGTTGTCGCGCGGTGCGGCAGGCGTCTAGGCACCACCGACTGTCTTTGCTTGCGCTCGTCTCAATCGGCGGCGTGCAGTCCAACCACACGCGCCAGGTCGCCGCCGCAGCGGCTCGCACCGGCATGCGCTGTGTGCTCGTCCAGGAGAGCTGGGTCGACTGGCCCGATGTCGTGTACGACCGCGTCGGCAACATCCAGCTCAGCCGCATCATGGGCGCCGAGGTGCGGCTCGTCGAGGCCGGTTTCGGCATCGGCTTCAAGCAGAGCTGGGAGGAGGCACTCGCCGATGTCGCGGCCGGCGGCGGCAAGCCATATGCGATCCCGGCCGGCGCGTCGGACCACAGGCTCGGCGGTCTCGGCTTCGCGAGCTGGGCCGCCGAGGTCGAGGCGCAGGAGCGCTCGCTGGGCGTCTTCTTCGACACGATCGTCGTCTGCGCCGTCACGGGCAGCACCCAGGCGGGGAGGATCGCCGGCTTCGCGGGCCAGCAGCGCGAGCGGCGCGTGCTCGGCATCGACGGCTCGGCGAAGCCCGGCGAGACGCGCGCGCAGGTCGCGCGGATCGCCCGCGCGACCGCGGAGCTGATCGGGCTCGGGCGCGGGCTGCGCGACGACGAGATCGTCCTCGACGACCGCTACCACGCAGGGACCTACGGGGTCCCCGACACGCAGACGCTCGACGCGATCCGGCTCGCGGGGCGGCTGGAGGGGATGATCACCGACCCGGTCTACGAGGGCAAGTCGATGGCGGGGATGATCGACCTCGTCGCACGCGGGGAGATCCCGCGTGATTCCAACGTGCTCTACGCCCACCTCGGCGGTCAGCCCGCGCTGAACGCCTACGCCGCGCTGTTCACGAGCTGAGCCGGCCTCAGTCTGGCCAGCCCGCGACGAACAGGTCGAGCGCAAGCTCGCCGTCCCCGGCGCGGTAGCGCTCGAGCTCGGTGATGCCGGCTTCGGCGAGCACCTCGTCGTCGATGTACGCGTTGCCGGTGGCCGCGCGCGGATCGCGCTCGAGGATCACGCGCGCCGCATCGGCCACGATCGCCGGCGTTCGGCTCATCGCCATCGCCTCCTCGCCGCCGAGCAGGTTCTGCACGGCGGCGGTCGCGATCAGAGTGCGCGGCCACAGGCAGTTCGCACCCACGCCGCGCTCGCGCTCGTCGTGCGCGACGCCGAGCGTGATCATCGACATGCCGAGCTTCGAGACCGTGTACGCGGCATGCCCGCGCAGCCACCGTGGGTCGGCGCTCAGCGGCGGGCTGAGTGTCAGCACGTGCGCGTGGTCTGACCGGCGCAGCTGCGGCAGCGCCGCGCGCGTGAGCAGGTAGGTCCCGCGCGTGTTGATGTCGAGCATCAGGTCGTAGCGCTTGGGCTCGAGCGCGCCGATCGGGCTCAGGTTGATCGCGGAGGCATTGTTGACGACGACGTCGACGCGACCCCAGCGCTCCGCCGCCGCGGCGACGAACGCGGACACCTGGGCGTCGTCGCGCACGTCCCCGACGACCGCCAGCGCCTCGCCGCCGGCCGCCTCGATCTCCTCGGCGGCAGTGTGCACGGTGCCGGGCAGTTTGGGATGCGGCTGGTCGGTCTTGGCCATCAGCGCGATCCGCGCGCCCGCACGCGCGAGCGCGACGCCGATCGCGAGCCCGATGCCGCGGCTGCCGCCCGACATCACGACGACCCGGTCCTGGAGGGGAGATGGCATAGGCGTGCAACCTATCCGCAGCGCGTCCTCCGACGCGTCTCACGCCCGCTAGGCTCGCGGCCATCGTCGACCTCCGCTCCGACACCGTCACGCGCCCGACCGCCGCGATGCGGCGTGCGATCGCAGCCGCGGAGGTCGGCGACGACCAGTTCGGCGAGGACCCGACCGTGCTGGTGCTGCAGGAGCGTGTCGCGGAGCTGCTCGGCAAGCAGGCGGCGCTGCTCGTGCCGACGGGCACCATGGCGAACCAGCTTGCGCTCAAGCTCTACTGCCGGCCCGGCGACGACGTCGTGGTCGGCATCGAGAGCCACGCGGCCTGGCACGAGACCGGCGCAGCGGCGGCGGTCGGCGGCGTCGGACTGACCGCCGTCGGCTCGGACGGCCGCTTCACGGCCGAGGAGTTCCTCGCGGCGCTGCGGCCGCGCGGGCATGCTCTCTATCCGCCGACGACGCTGGTCGAGGTCGAGGACACGCAGAACCGCAAGGGCGGGCTGGTCTGGGACCGCGCGGAGCTCGAGCGGATCGGCGCCGCGGCGCGCGAGCACGCGGTCGCCTCCTACCTCGACGGCGCGCGGCTGCTCAACGCAGCCGTCGCACGCGGCGAGGATCCTGCGGCCCTCGCCGCGCCGTTCGACCTCGTCTCGATCGCGCTCTCCAAGGGCCTCGGCTGCCCCGTGGGCTCGGTGCTTGCGGGCACTCGCGACGACATCGAGGCGCTCGTGCGCTACCGGCGCATGCTCGGCGGCGCCATGCGCCAGGCCGGCGTGCTGGCCGCGGCGGGCGTGCACGCCCTCGAGCATCACGTGGAGCGGCTCGCCGACGACCACGCGACGGCGCGGCTGATCGGCGAGCGCCTGCACGATTGCGCCGGCGTGCAGCTCGACCTCGACCTGCTGGAGACGAACATCGTCGTGTTCGGCCTGCGCGACGGAGCGCCGGACGCGGCGACGGTCGTCGCGCGGGCGGCCGAGCGCGGCGTGCTCGTGCTGGCCTTCGGCCCGCGCACGGTCCGCGCGGTCACGCACCTCGACGTCTCGCGGGCCGCGTGCGAGCACGCGGCGGCGGCGCTTGCCGAGGCGGTCGCGTGACCGAGGCGATCTACTTCGGCTCGCCCGCGGAGTTCGGAGCCTGGCTGGAGGAGCATCACGAGCGCGAGACGGAGCTATGGGTCGGGTACTTCAAGAAGGCGACCGGCAAGCCGAGCCTGACGTGGTCCCAGGCCGTCGACGAGGCGCTCTGCTTCGGCTGGATCGACGGTGTCCTGCGCAGCGTCGACACCGAGCGCCACATGCAGCGCTTCACACCACGCAAGGCCGCGAGCAACTGGAGCGCCGTCAACATCGCGAAGGTCGAGTCGCTGCGTGCCGCGGGGCGGATGCGCCCGGCCGGGGAGGCAGCTTTCGCGCGGCGGCGCGAGGACCGCTCTGGCGTCTATGCCTACGAGCAGCGCAACGACCCGGTGCTCGAGCCCGAGCACGAGGCCCGCTTCAAGGCGCACGCAGGCGCGTGGGAGTACTTCATGTCGCGGCCGCCGTCATACCGCAGGCCCGCGCTCTGGTGGGTGGTGAGCGCCAAGCGGCCCGAGACGCGCGAGCGCCGGCTGGCGACCCTGATCGAGGACTCGGCCGCCCAGCGGACGCTCAAGCAGCTGACGCGGCCCGGCAAGGCCTGAGGCGCGTGCGGCGGTTCAGGCGGGGAGCTTGAGCGCGAGCTGCCCCAGCGGGGCGCCCCAGCCCTCGATCGACGCCGGCAGCGCTATCCCGTAGCCCGCGCCGACCTCCGAGACGGCGCCGTTGAGTGCCCACTTGGCGAAGGTGTCGGCAAAGCGCTCCTCGAGGACGTCGCAGTCGATCGCAAGCCCGCACGGCCCGCCGCGGGGGATCTGCGCGTCGAGCGTCGCGTTGATCGCCGCGGGGACGAGCGCGAAGTCGACCACGTGGCCGAGCTCGTGCAGGACGACGGTCGCCCGGTCCAGCGCGCGATCGTTGTTGAGCCGCGCCACGTCGAAGTCGACCGTGAACTGGCGCGGCCCGCTGCGCGTGACCCCCAGCGCACCCGGCTCGACGGCCGCGCCGAACTGCACCAGCCCATCCACCTCGGCGATCAGCCGCGCCGCCTCGGGTCGTGCCCGTGCGATCGCTGCAAGGATCCACGCCCGGTCGGCCGGGGTCAGCTCCGGGCTGAATCGCGGAGCGGCGGCGCGCGCGGCAGCGGTGATCGCAATGGTGTCGCCGTCGGCGGTCTGGAGCCTCCCGTCCGCCTGCGCGCGGTCGCGCGCGGCGCCTTGCACCAGCGTGAACGCGACGACACCGGCGGCGAGGATCCCGAGCAGGCGCAGGGTGGCGGTCATCGGGACTGGTCATCGGCTCCGGGGCTCGGGCGGTTGAGCTTCGCGGCGTCGTGGCGCGGCCCGCAGCGCCGGAGAACGTCAACGGCGGCATTGGAAGGAGCACCGAACGGCGCGGCGTTCCCCCGGCCGGCGCGGGGCGCTCTGAGGGGAGCACGGATCAGCGAGGCGCTCCTGTCCAACCGCGGGGCGACTTTACCCCGCACGGGGAGGTCAAGGCGCCCCGCGTCCTGGCCGTCGGCGTCGCACGCGCGGTGAACGTCCGCGAGTCGGGGCTATGAGGGGTAAGGATGGACGTTCGGCGAGCACGAGCCGCCAAGGCACCCTGAACCCCCCGCTCATGGCGCCTTCGACGTGGACGTTCGACCCTCCGCGCTCGGCTACGATCCGATCCGGATGGGTCAACGAGCACGCAGGCGCCCGCGCGAGCCCGCCGCCATCGAGCGGCGCCCGCGCCTGCGGATCGGCGACGAGACGCCCGGCGCTGTCACCAAGGGGCCGCCGATCACGGTGACGTGCGAATGCGGGGAGCGTCACGAGCTGTTCTACGGCGAGCGCTGGTCCTGCCCGACCTGCGCGCGCGAGTACGACTCGGGTCAGATTCCGGCGGACGAGTACGCGCAGATCCGCCGTGTCCAGATGCGCTTTCGCACCGTGCCGATCGCGCTCGGGCTGACGGTCGCCGCGCTGGCGATCGTGTTCACGCTGACGGGCAACATCGTCGGCGTCTTCTTCCTGCTGCCGGTCGCGCTCGTGTCCTGGTTCGTGTTCATCCGCCCGACGCACCGCAAGCGCTACCGCGCGGCGATCGCCGAACTGCCGCGCTGGGACCTGCGCGCCAACGGACCGCCCTAGCGGCAGCTCGTCGGCGAGGACGGTCTGGAGCACGGCGCGCCCGACGCCGCGCACTCGAGCTCGGCGCGCGGCTACGCGACGGCCTCGAGGAGCTGCAGCGACGCCACGAGGCGATCGGCGACGTGCGCGGTCAGGGACTCATGCTCGGCATCGACCTCGTGACCGATCGCGACACGCGCGTCCCTGCTGAGCGCTACGGCGGCGCTGTGACCGCGCGCTGCCTCGAGCTCGGCCTCAACGTCAATATCGTCCACTTCCCCGGACTCGGCAGCGTGCTCAGGATCGCCCCGCCGCTGACGATCGCCGCCGACGACATCGACCTCGGGCTCGAGCTGCTCGACCGGGCGCTGCTCGAGTACTCCGGGGTCAGCTGACGAGCGCGGCCAAGCGGCTCAAGAGCGTGGCCGCTGCTTCTCCGGGTCGTGCAGCGGGAACGCGCCCACGGTCGCATCGACGGTCCCCTCGCCGAGCGCCACTGAGAGCTGCTGCCCCTCGACATTCAGGTCACGGTCGATCGCGCTCATCGCGATCACCTGCATGTCGAACGTCGGGCTCTGACAGGGGCTGCGGACGATGCCGACTTCGCGCCCGTCCAGCGTCACGGGCGCGCCGTACTCGGGCAACTGGTCGCCGTCGATGCGCAGCGTGGTCAGCAGCCGCGGTGTGCCCTCGGCAGCGATCCGCGCCAGTGCCTCCTTGCCGACGAAGTCGCCCGGCTTGTCGAGCTTGACGACGTTGTCGAGGCGCACTTCGAACGGGTCGGTCTGCCCGGGGAAGTAGTCGATGTCCGGGAACAGCAGCCCGGACTCGATCCGCAGCGTCTCGATCGCCGACAGCCCGATCGGCCGCATCCCTTGGGGCCTGCCGGCCTCGAGCACCGCGTTCCAGAGCGCTGTGGCGTCGTCCGGTTTGCAATAGAGCTCGTAGCCCAGCTCACCCGAGTAGCCCGTGCGCGAGATCAGGCAGGGCACGCCGCCGACCTTCGCGCCTTCGGGCACGAAGCGGAAGTAGCGCAGCCCCTCGAGGTCTGTGCCCTCCGTGATCGCTGCGAGGATCTCGCGCGACTTCGGGCCCTGGACCTGCAGGTGCGGCGTGGCGGCGGTGATGTCCTCGATCGCGACGTCGAGCCCGCGGTCGCCCGCGACCTTGCGCATCCAGTCGCCGTCGGAGTCGTAGCTCGTGACCGAGAAGCAGTGGTCGTCGGCGAGCTTGAAGATCGTGCCGTCCATGACCATCTTGCCCGACTCGTCGCAGAGCGCGCCGTAGCGCACCTGACCGACCTCGAGCGCCGCCATGTCGTTGGTGAACGCGGCGTCGGCGAGCGCCAGCGCGTCCTTCCCGCGGATATCCCACTTGCGCAGCGCCGACTCGTCCCAGAGGTTGGACGCCTCGCGCGTGGCGCGATGCTCAGCAAGGGCGTCGCCGAAGTCGGCCGCCCACGCCCAGCCCTCCCAGTCGGTCCATTCGTCGGTCAGCTCGCGCTGCGCGGCGTCGAACGCGGTCTGCTTCAACTCAGGGGTGGACATCAGGCAGCAGCCTCCGTTGGTGTGTTGGGAACGTCGCCCGCGAGCGCCTCCTCGAGCAGCTCGGTCAGCTCGCGCAGCTCGATTCGATCGCCGTTGCCGGTCGTCTTGATCGCGTCCTCGTACATCGTCACGTCCTTCGGGCAGGACACGACGAAGAAGTCCAGCTCGCCGAGCCCCACGGCCTCGTGGATCCGGTTCTCCGACGGCCGCTCGGCTCCCGGGGCGTCCGGAATCCAGATCCGGCCGCCGCCCGCCCCGCAGCAGAACGAGTTGTCGCGGTTGCGCGGCATCTCGACCAGCGTGCAGCCGAGCTGCTCGAGGATCGCCCGCGGCGCGTCGTAGCCGCCGTTGTGACGGCCCAGGTAGCACGGGTCGTGGTAGGTCACCCGGTAGGAGAGGCGCCCGGCGACGTCGAGCCGGCCATCGTCGATCAACTCGGCCAGAAACGCGGTGTGGTGAGCGACATCCCACTGGCCCCCGTAGGCGGGATACTCGTTGCGCAGCGTGTTGAGCGTGTGCGGATCGCTCGTAACGATGCGCTGGAATTCGCACTCGTTGAGCACCGCGACGTTCGCCTCCGCGAGCGACTCGAAGAGCCCCTCCTCCCCCACCCGGCGCACGTCGTTGCCGGAGTTGCGCTCGCCGTCGAAGAGGATTCCGAAGTCGACGCCGGCGCGCTGGTAGAGCCGAGCCAGCGCGCGCGTGACGCGCTGCGAGCGCGGGTCGAACGAGGCGTAGTCGCCGACGAACCAGAGCACGTCGACGGGCTCGGTGCGGGCGTCCTTGACCTCGAAGTCGAGCTCGCGCGTCCAGCGGCCGCGCTTGCGCTTGTTCTCCCCGAACGAGTTGCCCGACTTGTGGATCACCTGCAGCGTGGACTGCAGGTTGGCGTCGAGCTCCCCCTCCTCCACGAGATGGCGGCGGATCTGGTTGATGATCGGCGCCTGCTCGATGCCGACCGGGCAAGCCTCGACGCACGCGTTGCACTGCATGCAGGACCAGATCGTGTCGACGCGGACGCGGTCCTCGCCCACGACGGCCACGTCGAGCGACCCGTTCGCGTTCTCGCGGCCCCCGAGCAACGTGCCGAGCACTCCGCCGACGCCGACGTCCTTCATTGTGGCGTTGGCCTGCTCGCGCAGCTCGAGGATCACGTCGCGCGGCGAGAGCGGCCTGCCAACGGCATTGGCCGGGCAGGCCACGTGGCACTTGCCGCACTTGGTGCAGGCATCGAGCTGGAGCAGGTGGACCGCGCTGAAGTCGGCGAGCTTGCCGTATCCCGCGGGCTCCTGAGCGCGCTCGGGCGGGATCGCGCGCAGCCGCTTGCCCGCCAGCGGGTCTCGGAATACGAGGCTCGCGTAGCTCGTGAGCATGTGCTGCGCCTTGGTGTACGGGATCGCGGCCACGAACGCGATCGCCAGCAGCCCGTGAAACCACCAGATCGAGTGCCTTATCGTCGTCAGCGCGCCGTTCGACAGGCTCAGCCCGTCGTAGCCCTGCGCCACGGCCCAGCCCATCGGTGAGAAGCTGTCGTAGCCTGGGGCATCCATCGCGATCCGCACGCCCTCGAGCAGATAGCCGGACCCGGCGATCACCAGCAGGAGCCAGACGAACGTCCAATCGCCGCGGCGGTAGACGCGGCGATCGTACTGAGGGTCTGACGGCTCGCGGTCCGGCCGCGCATAGTCGAGCTTGCGCGGCCGGATGATCCCGCGCCGGGCCATCATCAGCAGCACGCCGAGGATCAGCGCCAGGCCGAGCACGTCCAGGACGATCGAGTAGCCCAGGTAGAAGTTGCCCTTGAAGAAGCGCCAGCCGAAGAAGCGCTCGGTGACGTCGGTGTTGATCGCGAGGATGACCGTGCCGATGAACAGCGTCACGAAGCCATAGAAGACCGCACGATGGGCCCAGCCCACGTACGGGTCGCGGCGCTTGATCGACGCGTGCGAGAACAGCGTCCTGGTCGCCGTCGCCAGGCGCCGCGGCAGCTCCGAGCGCGGCGGCAGCCCGGACTTCTGCCCGCGGCGGTACTTCGCCAGCGGCCGCGCGACGCCGTACGCGAACACCAGCACCGAGACGACGGCCAGGATGTACCACAACACCTCGAGCCAGGTCGGGAAGTGCCAGAAAACCTCGCGCGTCTTCTCGGCTGCGGCGACGGTCACTGCAGGCGATCAGTCGAAGTGGCTCTCGAGCTGTTCGGCCACCTCGAACAGGTCGCCCACCACGCCGAAGTGCGCGACGCTGAAGATCGGCGCCTCGGGATCGGTGTTGACGGCGATGATCGTGTCGGCCTTCTGCATCCCGGCCAGGTGCTGGACCGCCCCGGAGATGCCCAGCGCGAGGTACACCTTCGGCTTGACCGTCTTGCCCGACTGCCCGACCTGACGGGCGTTCGACATCCAGCCGGCGTCGACGAGCGGGCGCGAGACGCTCAGAGTGGCGCCGAGCTTGTCGGCCAGCTCGGAGAACTGTGGGATGTTGTCCTTGTCCTCGATCCCGCGACCGATCGACAGCAGGAAGTCGGCCTTGGTGATGTCGACGTCCCCGGCAGCCGCCTCGCGGAACTCGACGTGCTCGGTCGCCGCCGCATCGCCGAGGTCGACGTCGACCGCCCGGACGGGAGCCTGGCCTGCGCCCTCGGCGGGCTCGAACGCTCCCGCGCGCAGCATCAGCAACGTCGTCTCGCGGCCCGGGAAGTCGAGCTCCGCGACCAGCTTGTCGCCGTACGCGCCCCGGCTCGCGGTCGGCCCGTCCTCCCAGCCCAGCGCTGTGACGTCGCTGGCGAAGCCGAGACCGGCGCTGACCGCGACCGCCGGCGCGAACCCGAGCGAGTCGATCGTGTGGCCCGCGAGCACGAGCACCGGGCGCTCTGACTCGATCAGCGCCTCGAGCGCACGCTGGGAGATGTGGGGCTCGAAATGCGCCGCCGGCGAGCTGACCGTCAGGACCTCGTCGACGCCGTCGAGCGCGAGCGCACCGGCGTGCGCCTCCGCGTCGGCCGCCACCACCGCGACCGTGAGGCGTCCGCCGGCGGCGTCCTTGATCGTGCGCGCGGCGCCGATCAGCTCCAGCGACACATCGCGCAGCTCGCCGCGGCGCGTCTCGGCGATCACCATGACGCTCATGCGCTCATCCGCTCCTTGACGATCTCGGCGATCCGGGCAGCGGTCTCCGCGGGGGAGCCCTGGAGCATCTCAGCGCCTCCGCCGGACTCGGGAGGGCGCAGCCGGCGCCGGCGCGCGCCGGCAGCCGCGGCGACCGCCTGCTCGTCGAGGCCGAGGTTCTCGAGCCCGAGCTCGTCGAGCGGTTTCTCGCGCGCCTGCTTGATCGCGCGCAGGTTCGCGTAGCGCGGCTCGTTGATGCCCGTTTGGATCGTCAGCAGCGCCGGGCAGCGGATCTTGAGCACCTCGGTCAGCCCGCCCTCGAGCTCGCGGCTGACGGTGGCGGTGCCCGAGCCGGCATCGAACTCGAGCCCGTTCACGACCGCGACGTGAGGCAGCCCCAGGTGCGCCGCCAGCGCGACGCCCGTGGCGCCGTTGACGGCATCGGAGGACTGGACGCCGCAGAGCACGAGGTCCGGTGACTCGCGCTCGACCGCCGCGGCGAGGACGCGAGCGACCGACAGGACGTCGGCGTTCTCGAGCGCGTCGTCCCAGACGCGCACGCCGCGATCCGCTCCCTTGGCCAGACAGGTGAGCAGGCCCTCGGTGGCCTCGTCGTCGCCCACGCTCACCGCGATGACCTCGCCCTCGCCGGCGGCCTCCTTGAGTAGGAGCGCTGCCTCCAGCGAGAACGCGTCCCACTCGTTGAGGTCGCGCTCGACGAAGTCGGGGTCCACTCCCGCACCGTCGTCGAGCAGCTCGAACTCGTCGTCGAGCGCCGCGACCTGCTTGACCGGGACGACGATCTTCACGCCGGCCTCCTAGACGCGCGCCACGTCGGGCGCGCCGAACAGCTGCGTGTCGAAGTCCGTGTTCGCGGCCTCGCCCCACAGCCGGCGCTCGCGGATGAACGGCAGCGGCATGGCCGGGTTCGGGCTGTCGATCTCACGCGCGAGCCGGTGCCCGTCGAAGATCGAGTCGACGAGCATCCGCGGGGCCGCGGCGTCGCCGATCAGGTAGAGCCCCTCGATGCCCTCGCGCTCGAGCGCCGCCTTGTCGGACTTGAGCTCGTGGTACAGCTCGTGGTTGGACAGGCGCTGCGTGCACAGGACGACCGTGTCGACCTCGATGACCTCCTTGTGGGCCTCGTTCCAGATGTTGTAGGCATGGCACGCGCCGGGCTCGATCTTCTCGAGCATCGTGTAGGTGTGGATCTGCACGCCGAGCCGGTGCAGGTCGCGGTGCAGCATCGGCGCCTCGAGCGTGTACTCCATGTAGCCGGCGATGTCGCCGACCTGGGTGACCAGGTGGACCTGCTTGCCCTCGCCCGCGAGCCGCTGGGCGACCGAAGCGCCCATGTGGTAGCCCTCGTTCTCGAGCACGAGCACGCGCTGGCCGACCTGCTTGACGCCCGCCACGACCTGGTCGGGAGTGAGCTGCCAGTCGAGGCTCGTGTCAGCGCCCGGGATCGGCGCGTGCGTGGCCGGGTTGAGCCCGTCGGTGGCGAAGTGGCAGCCGGTCGCGATGATCACGATCTCGGCGCCGTACTCGAGCACGTCGGCGGCGCTCAGGCGCGAGTTCAGGTGAATGTCGACGTTACGCAGCTTGTCGAGCTGGATCTGGCGGTAGTTGGTGATGCGCGCCCACTCGCCCAGACCGCGCGCGGTGCCGCGGGCCAGGTTCTCCTTGCCGTCGGAGTGCCCGAGCTTGGAGATCCAGTTCACGCAGCCGCCGATCTCCGCGGCGCTCTCCACGAGGTGCACGGCCGACATCCCGCGCTTGCCCAGC
>Ga0136620_10001321_pt1 | contig 11717 bp, 9 predicted proteins | sample AntDrymUQ4162106_2_FD_104806 | JGI IMG/M metagenome (GOLD analysis project Ga0136620, IMG submission 104806) | Polar desert sand microbial communities from Dry Valleys, Antarctica - metaG UQ416 (21.06) | ecosystem: Environmental > Terrestrial > Soil > Desert | place: Antarctica: Dry Valley... | reverse complement strand
TCTGGGTCCTCGCCGCGGCAGCCGGTACCGCGCAGGGCGCCGCGGCTGGGCCCCGACGACCGGATCGCGCCATACATCACCCGCCGCGGCCGCTTCCGCAAGCTCGATCCCACCAAGGCGCATGAGCTGCCTGGCTGCGCGGCCGTGCTGGGGGTCGTGGCGTGGGCTACGCTCCTGGGTGAAGTGCTGCGCCGGGCGGCCAAGGCGTCGCGCGACCCTGCCAGCCAGGGCTGATCGCGCCGCCGCCGGCGCGTTGTCGCTGGCCAAGGGCGTGTGCGACACTGCCGCGCGTTCCGCCAGGTGTGGTCGCCGCAGGGCGGCCCATCAAGGTGTGGTCGCCGCAGGGCGGCTTCGGGCGGCCGGGTAGCCAAGTGGGAAGGCAGGGGACTGCAAATCCCTTACGAGCGGGTTCGATTCCCGCCCCGGCCTCGCATGCACATCACCAAGGTCTGTCGCTTGCGGCATTTTGCGGCATCGCGCTGACTTCGCCGATAGGCTTAGCACCAAATCGTAATATTGCATCTAGCTGGAATATTGCGGTGTGCGAAACAACTCATCTTTTGCTCGACTCCTGAGCGTCCTCCTGACAAGGTGATCGTTGTCCTTATCGGATCGTTTCAGGAGGCATCGAATGCGCACCATTGCGTTAGCACCACCGGCACGAAGAATTGCACTGGCGTTGGCACTCCTGCTGGCCGGCAGCTTGTACCTGTTCGCCGTCGGCGGCGGATCGGCGCAGGCTGGTGGGCAGCGGCCCCGGACGAGCAGCGACGTCGACCTTCGCCGCGGCGCCGTCTACGGCCTGTCCAACGACCCCGCCGGCAACCGGGTGGTGGCGTTTAGCCGCAGCTCGGACGGCACGCTGGCCCCCGCCGGGAGCTTCTCCACGAAGGGCACCGGCTCCGGTGGCTTCGAGGACTCGGCCAACGGCCTGGTGCTGGGCTCCGCCCGAGGTGAGGCCGCGCCCAACAACCTGCTCAACTACGGGCGGCTGCTGTTCGCCACCAACGCCGGCAGCGACAACCTCTCGGTGTTCCGGGTCCACCGCCGCAAGCTGGCGCTGGTGGAGGTGCAGAACTCGGGTGGCGCCAAGCCGGTCAGCGTCACCGTCAACCGGGGCGTCGTCTACGTGCTGAACAGTGGTGAGACCGTGGACGGTTTGACGCCACTCAACTGCACGCAGGGGGCGCGACCGAGCGTCACCGGTTTCCGGGTGACCGCGGGTGGGCAGCTTACGCCGATTCCCGGGTCCACACGGCACCTGTCCGGCCAGCGCGATTCTGGCTGCGCGCAGGTGTCGTTTGACCCCAGCGGCGACGTGCTCGTGGTGACGGAGCGGTTCGCGCGTACCGCCGGACAGGCCAGCGAAGACGAGGGCGTCATCAACACCTTCGTGGTCAAGGACAACGGAACCCTCGGTCGCCAGCGCATCTTCGACGCGACGGGGCAAGGCCCGTTCGGGTTCACGTTCAACAAGCGAGGCGCCCTGCTCACCACCGAGCAGTTCGACGGCATCCTCGGCCCAGGCAGGGGCGCGGCCGCCGGCTACACCGTCAGCGACCGGGGCCGCCTGCGGGCGACCAGCCGCTCGGTGCACAACGGCGGCACGGACACCTGCTGGTTCGTGGTCACCGACGACGGTAAGTACGGCTACACCACGAGCTTCTTCGGCGAGGGGCGGATCTCCAGCTACCGCGTCGGCGACAACGGCTCGCTACGGCTACTGCAGGCCAAGGCCGCCGACCCAGCCGAGGGCGAGGTCCACACCGGCGCCAGCGACCTCGCCTTGAGCCGCTACAGCAGGTACCTGTACCAGCTGAACAGCTTCGACGGCACGATCAGCGCCTTCCGGATCGCCGGGGACGGCCGCCTGATGCTCCTGCAGGTCGTGCAGGCCCATCCCGGCAGCGGCACCGCTGCACCACTGGGCATCGCGGCGAGCTGAGCGTCGCTGATGGGCCCACCCTCGGACCAGGCGCCACCTGGACCGGGGGTGGCCGCGGTGCCCTCGGGTCCAAGCGGGCGCTAGCGTGGGGGAAGCACGTGTCGACCAGCGGAGGCAGGCAGATGAGCGCTGAGGTAACCAAGACCGAGCAGGAGTGGCAGGCCGAGCTCACGCCGGAGCAGTACGACGTGCTGCGCCGCAAGGGCACCGAGCCGCCCTTCACCGGCAAGTACGTGCACGCCAAGGACGACGGCACCTACCGCTGCGCCGCCTGCGGAGCCGAGCTGTTCAGCTCACAGACCAAGTTCAACTCCGGCACCGGGTGGCCGAGCTTCACCGAGCCCTCGGTCGCCGAAGCCGTCGAGCTGCACAGCGACCGCAGCCACGGCATGACGCGCACCGAGGTCGTCTGCCGCCGCTGCGGCGGTCACCTCGGCCACGTCTTCGACGACGGTCCCGGCGAGAACGGGCAGCGCTACTGCATCAACTCCTTGGCGCTGGAGCTGGATCCCGAGGTCTGAACCCGCAAGAAAGGGAAGCGACGATGGCAAGCCGCAAACTCGTCCGACCGCGTCGCGGCAAGATGATCGCCGGGGTGTGCGCCGGCGTCGCCAACTGGCTGGGGTGGGACGTCACCACTGTGCGCTTGGCGTTCCTCCTGTTCGGGGTATTCGGCGCCGGCGAACTGGTGTACGTCATCCTGTGGATCCTGGCGCCCAAAGAACCGGCCTACTAGCAGCCGTTCTCCTCCTGTAGGTCGAACACCCGGCACGGGCGTCGTGGGACAATCCAGCTCGTTCATCGGGCGGGAGCTGCGAGTGCCGCGCCTGGACGCGGCAGCGGCCGCTGCCATCGCCAGGGCGAGCTTCGGCGTCGACGGCACGGTGACGGAGCTGGGCAGCCACCAGGACCGGAACTTCCTGGTCGATGCCAACAGCGGCCGCTACGTGCTCAAGGTCGCCAACCCGGCGTTCACGCGACTCGAGGTAGACCTACAGAACCGAGCCATGGAGCACGTCGCCGCCAGGCTGCGCGATCCCGTGCCGTCGGCGCTGCCGGCGGTCGACGGCAACGATGTGGTGACGGTCGAACATGAACGTGGCTCCTACCAGGTGCGGCTGCTGACGTATCTGGAGGGCTCGACACTGATGGCGGCCGGGTACCTCGCCGCCGGCGTCCTTCGTGCCACCGGCGGCCTGGCGGCAAGGGTGGCTGCGGCCCTAGCGTCGTTCGACCACCCGGCCCTTGACCGGATGCTGCAGTGGGACGTACGGCGCGCCGCCGATGTCGTGGGCGCATACGCCCCGTTGGTTGCGGACGAGCAGCGCCGCTGGCTGGCCGAGCACACCGTGGCTCGGGCGGCCGAGACGCTCGATCGGCTGGATGCGAGCCTTCGTCGCCAAGCGATCCACGGCGACGTGACCGATTGGAACGTGCTCGCGGGCCGTGATGGCGCGGGACGGCCGACCCCGTGCGGCCTGATCGACTTCGGCGACATCGCGCGCTCATGGCTGGCTGCGGAGTGCGCCGTGCTGGCCGCCGCCATGGCCTCCCGCGCCGGCGCGCGCCCCTTGCACGATGCCGCGCAGGTCGTTGCTGGATTCCACGCGGCGCTGCCGCTGCGCGAGGACGAGATCGCTGCCCTGCCCGCGCTGCTGGCCGCCAGGGCAGCGCTGTCGGCGGTCAGCGGTGAGCACCAGGCCGCGCTGGAACCGGACAACCGCTACGTCGTCACGTCGGTAGATCGAGGCTGGCGAGGACTCGAGGCGATCGCCGCCATCCCTGAGCCACTGGCCCATGCGATGTTCCGCGAAGCCTGCGGTCTGTCCATGCCGGCGCCGGGCCGCCGGCATTGGCAGGACGCGGGTCCCGTTGTCGAGGGGTTGGGGCAACGTCGCACAGTCGCAGTCGACCTGTCGGTGCGGACCGACGACCTGCGCCAAGGCGGTTGGCGCGACGCTGTCGCGATCGCTGCGGCGATCGCTCGTGCGGAAACCGCCTCGGCCGAAGCGCTGGCCGTAGGGCGCCACGGTGAGGCGCGACTCGTGGTGGACGAGGAGCCAGGTCCGGATGAGCCGGCGACGGTGCACCTCGGCGCAGACCTGTTCCTGCCCGAGCAGACGCCGGTGCTCGCCCCGCTCGACGGTCGCGTGCTGCGATGCGAGGCAACCGAGATCCTGCTGGCAATTGACGACGGTCTCAGGTTGCGGCTGGGCGGCATGGTGCCGGCAGCCTCCGCCGGTGACGACGTGCGGCGCGGTCAGCCGCTGGGGCGAGTCGCCCCGCCAGCGGCTGACCAGCGTCTGCCGGCTCACGTGCACGTGCAGCTCGCCGACGGGCCGCTCGACCGGCTCCCGGGGCTGGTGCCGGCGTCACTGTCGCGGGCGTGGCTGTCCTTGTGCCCCGATCCAGGACCCCTCCTGGGTCTCGGCGTCGCCGCGGCCTCGGAGTCCACCGAGTCGGTGCTGGCACGCCGCAGCCGCTTCGTTGCCAGCCCGCAGCGCCTGTACTACCCCCCGACGCCGCGACGCATGGAGCGCGGCTGGCGTCAGTGGCTGTACGACATCGACGGTCGCCGGTACCTGGACATGATCAACAACATCGCCATCGTCGGCCACAGCCACCCGCGCATCGAGGAGGCGGCCGCCCGGCAGCTGCGACTGCTCAACACCAACACGCGCTTCTTGTACGACGCGATGGGTCGGTTCGCCGAACGCCTCGCCGGCCTCGTGCCCCCGCCGCTGCAGGCGGTCTTCCTACTCAACTCCGGCAGCGAGGCCAACGACCTCGCGGTGCGTCTGGCGCGCGAGTTCACCGGGCGCCGCGATGTGCTCTGCCTGGACGCCAGCTACCACGGCTGGACGGCCGCGATCAAGGACACGGCGGCGCCCGCGCACGGTCGCGACAGCAGTGCAGCCGTCCATCCGCTGCCCAAGCCCGCGTTCGGCGATGACGTCGCCACGCTCGCCGCCCGCCTGGACGCTTCGCGGCGGGTCATTGACGATCTGGCCATCGAGGGGCGTGCTCCGGCTGCCTTCATCAGCGAGCCGCTGCTGGGCAACTCAGGAGGCCTGCTCCTGCCGCCGGGCTATCTGCAAGTGCTCTACAGGGCGGTGCGCGACGCCGGTGGTCTGTGCATCGCCGACGAGGTACAGGTGGGGTACGGCCGGCTCGGCGCCTACTTCTGGGCCTTTGAGCAGCAGGGCGTCGTCCCCGACATCGTCACGGTCGCGAAGTCGGCCGGCAACGGTCATCCCGTCGCCGCGGTGATCACCACCCAGGCGATCGCCGACGCCTTCGGGCGCTCCAACGACCTGTTCTCGTCGGTCGGCGGCGGCCCTGTCTCCTGCGAGGTCGGTCTGGCCGTCCTCGACGTGCTGCGGGAGGAGCAGCTGCAGCGAAATGCTCGCGAGGTCGGGAACTACCTGACCGAACGCTTGGGCCCGCTGGTCGACGCCCATCCCCTCGCCGGAGCGCTGCACGGTCTCGGCCTGTACCGGGGGATCGAGCTGGTCGGTGTCGGCGACCCGCCCCGCCCGGCGTCCGCCGAGGCCGCCGCAATCTCGCAACGGCTGCTGGAGCTCGGTGTCGTGGTGCAGCCCACCGGTGCCGGCGCGAACATTCTCAAGCTCAAGCCCCCCCTGTGCGTCACCCGCGACGACATCGATGTCCTCGCCGGCGCGCTGGGGCAGGTGTTCGACGACGGCTGGTGAACGGGCCTACGGTGCCGTTCCGCAGAAGCGCATGGCGGTCAGGGCCGCAGCCTGAGCGGAGGCCACGAGGTCGTCGACGGGTACGTACTCGTTGACGGTGTGGGCGACCTTTACCGAGCCGGGTCCGGCGACGACCGCCGGGGTGGCGGCCAGGCGGTTGAGCGTCACCGCGTCACTCCAGAAGTCCGCGCCTGCCAGAGCACCGCCTTGGCCGAGGTCGTCGCCGGCCGTTTTGACCACCGCCACGATCGACTCGGCGGTCTGCACTTCGGCGGGAGGGCAGTCCGGACCCCACTCGACGGTGGGAGGGTGCTCGGCCAGCCACGCGTCCGACCGGGCTGCCGCCAGGATCCAGTCGGCGACCTCGCGCTGCACCGCACTGCCGCCGCCCTGGTCGTCGGCGGAGGCTGGCAGGTAGGTGACGTGGCAGCTGAGGCTCGCCGAGGCTGGATAGCTGACTTCCCACTGGCCGGCGGCCATCGCGGTGACCAGGACGTTGGGCGTTGACAGGTAGGCGTGGCGGTGATCGGGCCGGCCGCGCCATTCGTCGCGCAGGCGGCGCAGGGCGTCCAGCACGATCACCGACTTCTCGATGGCGTTGACGGCGCCGTCGTCGGTCCAGTGCGGCTGCAGGGCGGTGGCGTGGCCGGCTCTGCCCGGCACGGTGATGGTGGCCAGGGTGCTGCCGCGGAAGGCGACCCCGATGTCGAGGCTGGTGGGTTCGGTCACGACGGCACCGTCGGCGCGTACGCCGTGGGCGACGCTGGCCACGCCTCCGGCGCCGCTGGTCTCCTCGTCGGTGACGGTGTTGACCAGCAGGTCGCCGGCCAACCGCACACCCTGGGCCGCGAGGACCTCGGCGGCCACGACCATGGCGGCGATCCCGCCTTTCATGTCGCAGGCGCCGCGGCCGTACAACAGGCCGTCGCGGACCTCGGGGTCGTTGGGGCCGCTGGTCCAGCCGTCCAGCGGCTCGGGTGAGACGACGTCGATGTGGCCGTTGAGCAGCAGGCTGTGACCCGTGCCGGACCCGGCGAAGCGCCCGATCAGCTGCGGGAAGCCGTCGAACCCGAGGCCGGGCGGGATCAACGGTTGACCGGCGATGTCGCTTGCCGCCGGTTGCCAGACATCGACCGCCGCGCCGGCCCGTTCAAGACGCTGCGCCAGGTAGTGTTGCAGGTCGGCCTCGTCGCGGGCCTTGTCACCAACACCCCGAGCGGTGGTGTCGAAACGGATCAGCTCGCAGGTCAGCGCTACCAGCTCGTCGCGACGCGCGGCGACCGCCTCGACGATCCGGCGTTCCAACGCGTCCAGCGACATGGCGGCAGGCTACGAAGCCTGTCCGATGCCTGCAAGGCACCGTGCCAGCACGAGCCGCCAGAGCGTGCGATGTCTGGCCGGCCGCTACGCCCGGAACGGCGACGCCGCCATGAACGCCGCCTCCTGGCGTCCCAGATCGGTGGCCGGCGCGGCGTCGAAGGACATCTCCTGGGCGATGCGGTACCAGTTGGCCGTGGCTGCCAGCTGACCAAGGATCGAGTTGACCCCGATCTGGATCCGGTTGAGCAACAGATAGTCGGGCGGCAGGTTCAGCCGGCGCAGGAGGTCGAAGTAGCCCTCGCGAGGGTCGCTGGTGGTGCGCAGCACCTCGCGGGCAAACTCGCCGGTGTAGGTCCACTCGCGATCCTCGAGAATCGGCTCGTTGAGCTTGCGGAACCAGCGCAGCAGCTTGGCTTCGTCAATACGCTGGCCAGCAGGCAGGAAGTCCGCCGCGCGGAGCACGGCCATCATCTGGTCGACGTCGTTGGCCTGCACCGCGGCGATCTGGGATTGCATCTGCGTCCGGGTGGCGGAGCGGAACATCTTGACGCTGCCGAAGTCGAGGAAGACCACCGTGCCGTTCCCTGGGAACAGGTAGTTGCCAGGATGGGGATCGCCGTTGAACAGCCGGAAGCGGTTGAGCGAACCGAACACGAAGCGGAAGATGATCTCACCGTAGCGCTGGCGCTCCTCAGGAGTGCTGCTGGCCACCATGTGGTCAAACGACGCGCCCTCGGCGAACGCGCTGGTCAGGACCCGAGGGCGGCACCAGTCGGGATAGACACGAGGCACCCGAATGAACGGGTGACCGTCGTAGCGTTCGAAGAACGCCTGCTGGTAGGTGGCCTCACGCTGGTAGTCCAGCTCGTCGACCAGCCGGTCGCGCAGCTCCTCCATCAACGGGCGGATCTGCAGGTTGGGGGACAATACCCTTGCCAACGGCGCGAACAGCTCGGCGTTGGCCAGATCGGCCTGCACGGCCTCGGCGACCCCCGGGTACTGCACCTTGGTGACCACCGCGGTGCCGTCGGGCAACCGCGCGCGGTGGACCTGCCCGATGCTGGCGGCGGCCAACGGTACGGGGTCCCACTCGGCGAAGACCGTGTCCGGCGCAGCGCCGAACTCCTCGGCGATCACGTCGGCGATGTGCCCGGCCTCCATCGGCGGGGCGGCGTCGCGCAGCTGTGCCAAGACCTCGTGGTAGGTCTGCTGCACCTCTGGCGGCAGGTCCATGTCGACGAAGCTGGCGATCTGCCCCAGCTTCATCGCCGCCCCCTTCATGGAGCCGAGCAACTCCAGCATCTTCTCGGCGGTCTCGGTGTGGAAGCGGGCGTCGGCAACGTCGCCTTCGCGCAAGCGGCGCACGCGCGAGCCGAGGAAGCCGGCACCCGTTGAGGCCGACAGGCGCGCCAGTTCGGCCGCCCGTTGCGTCCGCGACCCCAGTGCGCCGGCGCCAGCGTCGTCAGCGGCTCGCGAGGGATGGGCCATGACGCCCATCGTGCCATGCGGCCCACCGCGTACCCTGGCCGGTATGCGTGCCGTGCTGTGGGGACGTGATCACACAGAGTTGGGGATCACCGCCGTCGAGAAGGTCGCCGGCGGCGTCGCGCTGGCCCTGAGCCGTGGCCGGCACCGCAAGGCCTACGCCTACACCGATCCCAACGAGGACGCCGTCGCCACGGTGGTCGGCCCGCGTGCCACGCTGCTGGTGCTCGCCGACGGGCACAACGGCTGGCCGGCGACCGAGGCGGCCGTGCAGGCGGTGCTCGACGACGTCGGTGACGACCCGCCGCCGGCCGACCTGACCGACGACGAGATGGCGGGGCTGTTCTGGCGGGCGCAGCAGGCGGTGCTGGCGCGGACGCAACGTTGGGGCAGTGACGCGCCGGACAGCCGCACGACGCTGGTGGTGGCGCTCGTGGCCGACCGCCGGCTGCAGTGGGGCTCGTTCGGAGACTCGGTGGTCTACGCCGCCGGCTCCGCCGCGGCCACGCGCCTGCCGGCCCCTCGCCACCGCTTCATCGGTTGCCGCGGCATGCCACGCCGGGTGTTGCCCGACCTCCTCGAGCACGGAAGGACTGCCTTGCACGACAACCAGTGGTTGATCGTCGCCAGCGACGGCTTCAGCGACTTCGCTCATCCGTTCCCCACCGCGCTGCTCGGCGGCAATGCCGACGCCGCGGTGGTCGCTGCGGGCTTGGTCGACGCCGCGTTCGACGGCGGGGCAGGCGACAACGTCGCCGTGGGCGTGGTGGCCCCATGATCGACGTCGAGCACCGTGCCGCCGCCGGCATCGCTGAGGCGGCAGGGCGCCTGCTGCTGCGGCTGCGCGCCCAGCCTGAGCTGGCCGACAAGGCGCTGCGCGACGAGGGGGATCGGCGTTCCCACGAAAGCATCATGTTGCTGCTGGCCGAGGCGTTTCCCGACGACGCGGTGCTGTCCGAGGAGGGCAGCGACAGCACCCAGCGCCTGGATCGGCAGCGTGTGTGGATCGTGGATCCGCTGGACGGGACCCGCGAGTTCGGCGAGCCGGGCCGTAGCGACTGGGCCGTCCACGTCGCGCTGGCCGTGGACGGGCAGCCGGTGGTCGGCGCCGTGGCCTTGCCCGGCCTCGACCTGGTGCTGTCGACCGATGACCCGCCACGGGTGCCAGCCGCTCATAACGGCAAGCCCCGCCTTGTGGTCAGCCGGACGCGGCCACCGGCGGTGACTGACCAGGTCGCGGCGGCGCTGGACGCCGAGCTGGTGCCCATGGGGTCGGCGGGCGCCAAGGCCATGGCCGTGGTCCGTGGGGAGGCAGACGTCTATTGCCACGCCGGCGGGCAGTACGAGTGGGACTCCGCCGCGCCGGTGGCCGTCGCGGCGGCCGCCGGCTTGCACGTGTCGCGGCTGGACGGCTCGGCGTTGCGCTACAACCGGCCCAACCCCTGGCTGCCCGACCTGCTCATCTGCCGCTTCGAGCTGGCCGACACCGTGATCGCCGCCGCCGCCGAATAACCGTTGGGTAGGGTGCGCCTCCCCGACAAGGAGGCTCGCGGATGAGGACGCTGCTGCAGCAGGCCACGATCATCGACGGTACAGGCGCCGATCCGTCCATCGCCGATCTCGTGGTGGAGGACGGACGCATCGCCGACATCGGCTCCGGCCTCGACGGCGACGTGGCCGTCGACTTGACGGGCCGGTGGCTGCTGCCGGGAATCATCGACTGCCACACCCACGTGATGGCTTCGTCGATCAACTTGATGACGGTCATCAACACCCCGTTCTCGCTGCAGTTCTATCTCGGCGCCCAGAACCTGGCGCGGACCCTGGCGGGAGGGGTGACCTCGGTCCGCGACGCCGGCGGGGCTGACCTGGGTGTGAAGGCGGCGGTCGAGCAGGGACTGATCATCGGCCCGCGCCTGAGTATCACGGTGTCCGTGCTGTCGCAGACCGGCGGTCACGGTGACGACTGGATGATCTGCGGCGGCACTGTGCCGTTCTTGTTCGTGCCTCATCCCGGCCGGCCGGACGGGGTCTGCGACGGGCCCGAAGGTGTGCTGCGCAAGGTCCGTGAGGTCATCCGTGCCGGCGCCGACTTCGTCAAGATCTGCTCCACGGGCGGTGTGCTGTCAGCGCACGACAACCCGCAGGCGTCGCAGTTCCTGCCCGCCGAGCTGGAGGTGATCGTCGCCGAGGCGCAGGCGTCGCGCGTGTCGGTGATGGCGCACGCGCAGGGCACCCATGGCATCGCCAACGCCGTGCGCGCCGGGGTCCGTTCGATCGAGCACGGCATCTACCTCGACGACGAGGTCATCGAGATGATGCTGGAGCGCGGCACGTTTCTCGTGCCCACCCTGGTGGCGCCGATGGGTGTGCTCGACGCGCCAGAGGGTGTCTCCCCGTCGAGCCTGAGCAAGGCGCGCGACGTGGTCGACATCCACCGCGACTCCATCCGGCGGGCTGCCGAAGCCGGTGTGCGCGTCGCCATGGGCACCGACTCAGGGGTCATCCCCCACGGGCGCAACACCACCGAGTTGGTGCAGATGGGTTCGGTGGGGATGGCCCCGATGGCGGTCATCGAGGCGTCCACACGGGTCGCCGCCGAGTGCCTCGGCGTCAGCGACCACCTCGGCACCCTTGAACCCGGCAAGGAAGCCGACTGCATCAGTCTGGTCGCCGACCCACTGGCCGACCTCGAGGTCTTCGCCGACCCGGCCAACCTGACGCACGTGTGGCTGCGCGGCGAGCTGGTGGCCGGCAGCAGCCTCGCCGAGCCCGGGTAGCTCGTGGGTGGAGACCACCACGGTGCAGGTCCGCACGGGGGGCGGCGTTCGCCTGCACTGACCTCAGTGTTGAGATCAACGAGTGGTTGTCGGGGCGAGGCGAGGGCCTGTGCAACGTGTTCGTCCTCCCCGCCACCGCAGGGGTAGCCATCTTCGAGCTGGGCGCCGGTTCAGAGTCCGACGTCGAGGAGACTGTCGGCCGGCTGCTGCCGCGCGATGACGATCTGGTGTCCTACCGCTTCGCTGCATGAGGACCTAGTCGATCCGAACACCGACAACGCTGTTCGGACGGTTCGGTTGTCGTTTCTGTAGACGTCAACGCAGCGCTCGTGCCATCGCCGCCCGCGTGAGCGGGCCGACGGTGCCGAGGCCGGCGGGGCCGATGCCGCGGTGGCGTTGGAAGGCGACGGTGGCGGCGTGGGTGGCGGGTCCGAAGTCGCCGTCGACGGCGATGTTGCGCCGCCGGACCTTGTT
>Ga0136620_10001317_pt1 | contig 11723 bp, 12 predicted proteins | sample AntDrymUQ4162106_2_FD_104806 | JGI IMG/M metagenome (GOLD analysis project Ga0136620, IMG submission 104806) | Polar desert sand microbial communities from Dry Valleys, Antarctica - metaG UQ416 (21.06) | ecosystem: Environmental > Terrestrial > Soil > Desert | place: Antarctica: Dry Valley... | reverse complement strand
TGCCCTCGTAGCGCAGCAGGCCATACGGGCTGTCCTCGAGCACGAGCAACTCGCGCTCGCGTGCCACCTCGACCAACCGGCGCCTGCGCCCGACGGACATCGTCACGCCGGCGGGGTTCTGGAAGGTCGGCACCGTGTAGATGAACTTCGGCCGGCGCCCGTCTCGCTCGAGCGCGTCGAGCGTCTCCTCGAGCAGGTCGATGCGCATGCCGTCGGAGTCCATCTCGACCTGCACGACGTCGGCCTGGTAGGAGGAGAAGACCGGCACGGCGCCGGGATAGGTGGGCGCCTCGGCGACGACGACGTCACCCGGGTCGATCAGGGCCTTGGTGACGAGGTCGATCACCTGCTGCCCGCCGCTCGTGACGACCATGTCGTCCGGGTCCACGCGCATGCCCTCTCCCTCCGCGGCCATCACCGTGGCGATGCAGCGCTTGGTCTCGAGCAGGCCGTCGGTCGGCCCGTACTGGAGCGCGCGCGCGCTCGACTCGAGCGCCACCCGCGTCGTCACCTCCGCGAGCGTGGCGGCGGGGAACGTGGTGGTGTCCGGCAGGCCGCCCGCGAGCGAGATCACCTCGGGCCGCGCGGTGATCGCCATCAGGTCGCGCATCGCCGAGGACTTCATGACGCGCGTGCGCGAGGCGAACAGCGACGCGTAGCGCTCGAGGTCCCTGTGGGTGGAGCGCGGCGGCGTAACGCGCCTTGCTTCGCCCACCTCGCCCGGCCACCTGCCGTGGTGCTCGTCTAAGGTCATTGCGCCCCTCGGAGCCTACAGGCACGATCATCTCCCTCTTCCTCGACATCGGCCAGGGTGCTGGCCTGGCGGGCGCCACCGGCGTGCGCCCGTTCCTGCCGCCGCTGCTCGCCGGCGGGCTGGCGCTGGGGGACGTCGGGCTCGACTTCGACCGCACCGCCTACGCATTCCTCGAAACGCCGTTCTTCTTCGGCGTCGTGCTCACGCTCGCCGTCCTCGCGATGGTGCTCGACCGGCGACGCGCGCGGGAGAGCTTGCTCGATGTCGGGCTCGGAGTTGTCGCGGCGTCGCTCGGCGCGCTGCTCTTCGCGGGGTCGCTCGCCGCCAACGGCTACCCGGGCTGGCCTGGGCTCGTGGGCGGCATCGCCTGCGCGTTGCTCGGCTACCTCGCGGGACGCGCGCTCTTCGCCGGCGCGCGCCGGCGCCTCGAACCGGGAGCGGCGACGCTGCTGACGCTCTACGCCGACGCGATCGCCCTCGCCCTGGCGGCCGTCGCGATCTTCTTGCCGCCGCTGTCCCTGCTCGCGCTCGTCGCCTTCGCCATCCTGCTCTTGCGTTCGCGCCGCGCGCGCGGGCGCAAGTTCGAGGGCCTGCGGATCCTGCGGTAGGCGCCCTCTATCCCGCTACGCTCGGGATTCCCATGCGCGCCGAGGAAACCGTCGCCCCGAGCACCTCGGCTCCGCTCGCCGAGCGCCTGAGCGTCGGCGTGCGCGAACGCCGCAACTGGCGCCAGCTCGTCAAGTTCGTGATCGTCGGAGGGTCCGGCTATGCCGCGAACCTGCTCGTGTTCACGCTCGGCGTGAACGTGCTCGAGCTGCACCACCTGATCGCGGCGTCGCTCGCGTTCGTGGTCGCCGTGAGCAACAACTTCTGGTGGAATCGCTTCTGGACCTTCCGGGCGCGCTCAGGCCACGCCGGTACGCAGGCGGTGCGCTACGTCACGGTCAGCATCGTGGCGTTCGTGATCGCGGCGGCGCTGCTCGAGCTCCTCGTCACCGGTCTCGGCATGCACAAGGTGCTCGCTCAGGCCGTGTCCGTGGGGGCGGCGACCCCGCTCAACTTCCTCGGCAACAAGATGTGGAGCTTCAAGCGAAACGACCGCCCAGGCTGAGCCTCGCCGCGCTGGCGGCGGTGCTCCTCCTCGCCGGCGGCCTGCCCTCGCCGGCGCTCGGCGCGGAGCCGGAGCTGCGCCAGCCCGAGCGCTCGGACACCCGGCCGGCCGGCTACAGCCTGACCGCGCTCGAGGCCGTCGCGATCGCCGAGCGCAGCCCGCGCGTCCGCTCCGAGCGGCGGCTGCGGGCGCGGGTCGAGCCGACCGCTTACACGAAGGGACCGGGCCGATGGCAGGTCAGCTACTTCGAGCGCGGCGTGGAGCGCGCGCAGGTGCAGGTGGACGACGCGAGCGAGCGGGTGCTCGAGGCCTGGACCGGTCCGCAGGTCGCCTGGCACATGGCGCGCGGATATGACGGCGCGTTTGGGCGCAGCGTCACCTCGCCCTGGGTGTGGCTGCCGCTGTGCGCGCTCTTCCTCGCCCCCTTCGTCGATCCGCGGCGGCCGTTTCGCCTGCTCCACCTCGACTTGCTCGTGCTGCTCGCCTTTGGGGTCTCTCACTTCTTCTTCAACCGCGCCGAGATCACGGCCTCCGTGCCGCTCGCCTACCCCGTGCTCGCCTACCTGCTCGTGCGCATGCTGATGCTGGGATTCCGCGCCCCGAACAGCCGCGGGCGGCTCGTGCCGATCGTCCCGGCGGCGTGGCTCGCGCTCGCGATCGTGGGCCTGATGGCCTTCCGCGTCGCGCTCAACGTGGTGGACTCGAACGTGATCGACGTCGGCTACGCCGGTGTGATCGGGGCCGACCGCATCGCCGACGGCAAGCCGCTCTACGAGGGCAGCTTCCCGGCCGACAACCGCACCGGCGACACGTACGGCCCGGTCAACTACCTCGCCTACGTGCCGTTCGAGCAGGCGCTGCCGTGGAGCGGCGCCTGGGACGACCTGCCGGCCGCCCACGCCGCCGCGCTCGCCTTCGACGCGCTCACGCTCGCGGGCCTGATGCTGCTCGGGCGACGGCTGCGGCGGGGAGCCGCCGGACGCGAGCTGGGACTCGCGCTCGGGTTCGCCTGGGCGGCCTACCCCTACACGCTCTACGCGCTCTGCTCGAACGTCAACGACTCGTTGGTGGCGATGCTGCTGGTGTGGGCGCTCCTGCTCGGGTCCTCGCCGTGGGCGCGCGGGGCGCTGCTTGGCCTCGCCGGCGCGGCGAAGTTCGCCCCGCTCGCGCTCGTGCCGCTGCTCGCGCGCGATCCGGACGGAGGCCGCCGCACGACGCCGCAGCTACTCGCGTTCGCCGTTGCGCTCACCGCCGTGACGGTCGCGGCGACGGTCCCGTTCGTCCCCGACGGCGGCCTGCAGGAGCTCTACGATCGCACCCTCGGGCGCCAGCTCGTGCGCGAGTCGCCGTTCAGCGTCTGGGGCCAGCATCCCGGGCTCGAATGGGCACAGCGCGCCGTGTCCGCGGCCGCCGTGGCGCTCGGGCTGGCCGTGGCGCTCGTGCCGCGACGGCTCAGCCGCCCGCGCGTGGCCGCGCTCGGCGCCGCGGTCCTGATCGCCCTCCAGCTGTCGACGACGCACTGGTTCTACCTCTACATCGTGTGGTTCGCGCCGTTCGCCCTGTTCGCGATGTTCTCGGCGTACCGCACCGGGCCCGAGCCGGGCTCAGCTCGCGGGCAGGAGCAGCTGCTCGATCGCGCTCGCGCTCCCGTCGCCTGAGGCTTCGATCAGCACGGCGTTCAACCACGGGTCGTCGTCCGAGGGCTCGAACTTCACGGGCATCTGCGTCAGGAAGCGCTCGAGCGCCTGTTCGCGCTTGACGCCGATCACCCCGCCGCGGGGACCGGTCATGCCGACGTCGGTGACGTAGGCGGTGCCGCCCGGCAGCACGCGCGCGTCGGCCGTCGGAACGTGCGTGTGCGTGCCGACGCATGCCGTCACGCGCCCGTCGAGGTGCCAGCCCATCGCCACCGCCTCGCTCGTCGCCTCGGCGTGGAAGTCGACCAGCACGTGCTCGGCCCGCCCGCGGAGGTCGGCCAGGGTCGCGTCGACCTCGACGAACGGGGAGCGGGCGGCGTCGAGGAAGACCGTGCCCGACAGGTTGACGACGGCGAGCGACAGGCCGTTCTTCTCGACCACCGTGTGGCCGCGGCCGGGGTTTCCCCGCGGGTAGTTGCCGGGCCGCACGATGCGCTGCTCGCGATCGAGATAGGGATAGACCTCGCGCTGCTTGTAGGCGTGGTTTCCAAGCGTTATCGCATCGATGCCCTCCTCAAGCCAGCCGCGCGCGATCTTCTCGGTGATCCCGAGCCCGCCGGCCGCGTTCTCGCCGTTGACGACGACGAAGTCCGGCTTCAGGCGCTCTCTGAGCCCAGGCAGCAGCGCCGCGAGCGCGCGGCGCCCGCTGCTCCCGACGACGTCGCCGACGAAGAGGATCCTCATGCGCCGCCATTCTCGCAAGCCGCTGCCGGCCCGCGGCCGACGCCTACACTGCAGGAGGATGGCGTTTCCCGCGACACGGATGCGGCGGATGCGAAGGACCGGCACGCTGCGCGAGATGGTCCGGGAGACGAATCTCTCGGCTTCGGACCTGGCGTTGCCGCTGTTCGTAGAGCTCGGCACCGACTCGCGCACGCCGATCGAGGCGATGCCGGGCGTCGAGCGGCTGTCGATCTCCCACGCCGTCGAGGAGGCAGGCGTCGCGCACGCGCTCGGCGTCCCGGCCGTGCTGCTCTTCGGCATCCCGACCGAGAAGGACGCGCAGGGCTCGGGCGCCTACGACGACGAGGGCGTCGTCCAGCTCGCGGTGCGTGCGATCAAGGAGGCCCACCCGGAGCTGCTCGTGATGACCGACGTGTGTCTGTGCGAGTACACGTCGCATGGGCACTGCGGCGTCGTTCGGCCCGACGGGGCGGTGGACAACGACATCACGCTCGAGCTGCTGGCGAAGACCGCTATCTCGCACGCGCGCGCCGGCTCGGACGCCGTCGCCCCGAGCGACATGATGGACGGCCGCGTCGGCGCGCTGCGTTCCCAGCTCGATGCCGAGGGCCATTCGGAGACGCCGATCGTGGCCTACTCCGCCAAGTTCTCCTCCGCCTTCTACGGGCCGTTTCGCGAGGCGGCGGGCTCCGCGCCGGCGTTCGGCGACCGCCGCAGCTACCAGATGGATCCGGCCAACGCCGACGAGGCCCTGCGCGAGGTCCGCCTCGACGTGGAGGAGGGCGCCGACATCGTCATGGTCAAGCCGGCGCTCGCCTACCTCGACGTGATCAGGCGCGTCAAGGATGAGACGCGCATGCCGGTCGCCGCGTACAACGTGAGCGGCGAGTACGCGATGATCAAGGCAGCGGCCGCGGCCGGATACATCGATGAGCGCGCCGCCGTGCTCGAGGCCCTCACGGGCATCCGTCGGGCCGGCGCCGACATCGTCATCACCTACCACGCCAAGGACGCCGCCGAATGGCTCAAGTGACCGCGACCCCGAAGACCCGCTCGCGCAAGGACGGCGCGGCGATCCCGCTCGACGAGCTCGACAAGAGGCTGCTCAACCTGCTCCAGGGCAGCTTTCCGCTTGAGCCACGGCCCTACGCGCGCGTCGCCGAGCTCGCCGGCGTCGACGAGCGGGAGGTTCTGAGGCGCACCGCGCGCCTGCTCGAGGAACGGATCATCCGCCAGATCACGCCGATCTTCGACACCCGTGTGCTCGGCTATCAGTCGATGCTCGTGGCGGCGAAGGTCGACGCCGACAACCCTCACCGCGCCGCGCGCGCGATCAATGCTCACCCCGGCGTGTCGCACAACTACCTGCGCAATCACGACTTCAACATGTGGTTCACGATCGCCGTCGAGCCGGGATCGACGCTCGGCCTCGACGGGACGCTCGAGCTGCTGGCGCGAGAGGCGGGCGCCGAGTCCGTGCGCCAGCTCCCGACGGTCGTCCTGTTCAAGATCCGGATGGACCTCGAGATGGAGGGTGACACCGGGGCGCTCGCGCGCGCGGTCGAGGCCGTGCCGCCGGCCGACCCCGACCCGATCGAGCTGTCGGAGCTCGACCTCGCCCTGATCCGCAACCTCCAGGGCGACATGCCGGTCGCGCCCGAGCCCTACGCTCCCGCCGCCGCGGCGATCGGCATCACCGTGCCGCAGCTGCTCGAGCACCTCGAGTCGATGCGGGAGCGCCGCGCGCTGCGCCGGGTCGCCGCCATCCTCTTCCACCGTCGCGCCGGCTTCTCCGCCAACGGGATGGGCGTGTGGAAGGTCCCCGAGGAGCAGATCATGGAGATCGGCCCCCGGATGGCCGCCTTCCGGGGCGTCTCGCACTGCTACCAGCGCCCGACCTACGAGGATTGGCCCTACTCGGTGTTCACGATGGCCCATGGGCGCTCGAAGGAGGAGTGCGACGCCGTGCTCGACGCGATCGCGGCCGAGACCGGGATCGAGGAGCGCTCGACGCTCTACTCGTCGACCGAGTTCAAGAAGATCCGGCTCCTGTACTTCACCGACGCCTTCCGCCGCTGGGAGGCGGAGCACTCGTAGCAGGCACGAGGTCGGAAGAGCTCTACCGCAGGGCCACCGCGGTCATGCCCGGTGGAGTCAACTCCCCGGTGCGTGCGATGGGCTCGATCGGGCGCGACCCGATCTTCGTCGAGCGGGGTCTGGGCGCCGAGCTCACGGACGTGGACGGGCGCTCCTACGTCGACTACGTCTGCTCGTGGGGCCCGTTGATCGCGGGGCACGCCCACCCCGAGGTCGTCGCGGCGGTCACGGCCGCAGCCGCGAGAGGCACGAGCTACGGCGCGCCCACCGAGGGCGAGGTCGCGCTCGCCGAGCAGGTGCGCGCGCGCATGCCGAGCGCCGAGATGTTGCGGATGACCTCGTCCGGCACCGAGGCGGCGATGAGCGCGGTTCGCCTGGCGCGCGCCGCCACGGGCCGCGTTGCCGTGGTCAAGTTCGCGGGCGCCTACCACGGGCACGTCGACGGCCTGCTGGCCGACGCCGGCTCGGGGCTCGCCACGCAGGGGATCCCGGCCAGCCCGGGTGTCACGAGCGCCCAGGCCGCCGACACGACGGTCGTCGCGTGGAACGACCGCGATGGGGTCGATCGCGCGCTGTCCGAGCGCCCGCCGGCGGCGATCCTGTGCGAGCCCTATCCGGCCAACATGGGCCTCGTCCCGCCGGCCGAGGGCTTCCTCGCGTTCCTGCGCGAGCGCAGCCAGGCGTCCGGGTCCCTGCTCGTCTTCGACGAGGTGATCTCGGGATTCAGGGTCGCGCGCGGAGGCGCTCAGGAGCGCGAGGGCGTGCTCCCGGACCTCACGATCCTCGGCAAGGTGATCGGCGGCGGGCTGCCGGCGGCGGCCTATGCCGGCCGCCGCGACCTGATGGAGCTCGTGGCCCCGGCCGGGCAGGTCTACCAGGCGGGCACGCTGTCCGGCAATCCACTCGCCGTGGCCGCCGGCCTGGCGACGCTCGCGCTGCTCGACTCCAAGGCCTACGAGCGCCTCGCGCGGACCACCAGAGCGTTGGCTGAGGGCCTTGCCGCGGTCGCCCGCGAGGTCGGGGCTTCCGTGCAGGTGCCCTGGCTCCCGGGCCTGCTGACAGTCTTCTTCTCGCAAGGCCCGGTCACCGACTACGCCGCCGCGCGCGCCTGCGACACCGCCGCCTACGGGGCCTTCTGCCGCGCGATGCTCGAGCACGGCGTCTACCCGCCGCCGTCGCAGTTCGAGGCCTGGTTCCCCTCGCTCGCGCACGGCGAGGAGCACCTCGAGCGGACCCTGACGGCAGCCCGGCCGGCCTTTGGCGCGAGCCTGTGAGCGTGCTCGGGGAGCTGGCGGCGACGGAGCCGGAGCTGCGCGCCTATGCGGTCGAGGACCCCGGAGCCGGGCGCTTCGCCGGCGCTTCGCTCGGCGCCGAGCGCGTGCGCGTGCTCGAGGCCGTCTACGAGGCGTACTTGCTGCACTATCGCGAGCCGCGCGTCTTCCAGGGGCTCGACGACGACCTTCGCCTGTTGGCCGGCGACGCCCTCTACGCCGACGGGCTGGCGCGACTGGCTCGGAGCGGAGATCTCGAGGCGGTCGCCGAGCTCGCCGAGCTGATCTCGAGGTGTGCGCAAGCGCACGCCGAAGGTCGCGGCGAGACGGTCGAGGCGCTCTGGAGCGCGGGCGTCGCCGCGCTGTCGCGCTCATAACCAAAAGATTGGCGCGCTCTGCCTCGATCCGCATGAGAGCGGCGAGTGGCGGAGCCGTATCCTTCATGGCGGGGTAATCTCCGCGTCCCGTCACCCCGCTCGCAGATCAATGGCTTCGCTCAAGGACACCGACAAGCAGAAGCGCTCTCCCTATACGGTGGATCGCGGCGTGCCGGGTGGCTTCGAGGGCGAGACGGTCACGCGCCGGCGGCTGTTCGAGGGAGGGGCGCTCGCAGTCGGCGGCCTCGCATCCGCGGCGTTCGGCCTGCCGGCGCTCGGCTTCGCGCTCGGCCCCCTGTTCAGCGACCCGAGTCCGCGCCGCCTGCGCGACGTCGGGGCCGAGGCCGAGTTCAACGACCAGACCTACATCCCGCGCGTGATCACGATCGCACCCGACTCGGGCGAGGCCGGCAAGACGACGATCTACGTCCGCAAGCGCTCGCAGCAGGACACCGATCGGCTCGATCAGCCATACATCGTGATCTCGACGCGCTGCGCGCACCTCGGCTGCCCGGTCAGACACGTGCAGGCCTCGGAGCGCTTCATCTGCCCGTGCCATGGCGGCATCTACGACCGCTACGGCAAGGTGGCGGGCGGTCCGCCGGTACGTCCGCTCGACCGCTTCGAGACCGTGGTCCAGGGCGGGCGCGTGCTGGTCGGAGACCGGTTCTCGCTCAACTCAAAGCTCGAGCGCTTCTCCACGCGCGACCCATCGAACCACGTCGATGGGCTGTGGCAATACATCTACCCGCCGAGGCCCACCACATGAAGCTGTTCGGTCGCAAGCGCAACACCGCCGGCACCGCCGGCACCGCCAATGGCTCGCCCACCGCCGACAACGGCACGCCCACGAACGGAGCGCCGTCGGGCGGCTCGACGATCACCGGGCGCCACGTGCAGGGCAACGGCGCGAACGGGAAGCAGCATCCCACGATCGACCGCTCCGGGCTCAAGCGCGGTGTCGCCGAGGTGCCGATCTCGGTCGCGGGCTGGCTCGACGAGCGGACCGGCGCGAGCCCCGCGATGCGCGTCTTCCTCTACCGCAAGGTGCCGAAGGGGGTGAGCTGGTGGCAGACGCTCGGCTCGGCGACGATGTTCGCGTTCGTCTCGCAGGCCGTGACCGGGGTGTTCCTCGCGATGTACTACATCCCCTCCTCGACGGAGGCCTACGAGTCCACCGTCTACCTCACCAACGAGGTCTTCGCCGGCCAGCTCGTGCGCGGGATGCACCGCTGGGGAGCGTCGGTGATGGTCATCCTGATCTTCCTGCACATGGCGCGCACGTTCTTCTTCGGCGCGTACAAGTATCCGCGCGAGATCAACTGGATCATCGGCGTGGTGCTGCTGGTGCTGACGCTCGCGATGGGCCTCACGGGCTACCTGCTCCCATTCGACCAGCGCTCGTACTGGGCCACGATCGTCGCCGTCAACATCAACGCGTCGGCGCCGATCCTGGGGCCCTACCTGGCGGATTTCCTGCGCGGGGGGGCGGAGTTCGGCGCGACGACGATCCCGCGCTTCTACGCGATCCACATGCTGCTGGTCCCCGGGCTGATCGCCGCGCTGATCGGCGCTCACCTGTACCTGGTCGCGAAGCTCGGCATCACCGCGCCGCCGTGGCTCAAGGCGGAGAAGTCACGGGCGCTCTCCCGCGAGGAGATATGAACGCTCGCGAGAAGGAGCAATACCTCCGCGAGTACGACATCCTGAAGAAGCAGGGCAAGCCGTTCTTCCCCTACGCGGTGCTGAAAGACGGCGCGATGGCCGTGATCACGATGGTCGTGATCATCGTGATGGCGATCTTCCTCGGCGCGGAGATCGGCCCGAAGGCCGACCCCACGACGACGACCTACGTGCCGCGTCCCGAGTGGTACTTCTTCTTCCTGTTCGAGCTGCTGCGTGTGATCAAGCCGCCGGAGCTCGTGTTCATGGCGACGCTCGGCATCCCGACGATCTGCCTCGTCCTGCTGCTGTTGCTGCCCTTCTTCGACCGCGGGCCCGAGCGCCATCCGCTGCGCCGCCCGATCGCCACAGGCGCCGGGATCGTGACGATGTGCGCGATGGCTTTCCTGACGCTCGAAGGGGCGCTCGCCGGCGCTCCGACGGAGATCGACCTGCCCGTCGCGGCCCAGTTCGAGGAGGGCAGGAGCGCGGTCGCATCCTCGGGCTGCCTCGGCTGCCATGTGATCGGCGAGAACGGGGGCTCGCTCGGGCCCGACCTGACGGAGATCGGCCAGCGCCTGCCCGGCCCGGCGATCGCGCGGACGCTCGTGAACCCGACTGCACCGATGCCGTCATACGCGAAGCTGCGAACCGAGAGCCCCGAGAAGTTCCAGGCGCTCGTCGACTACCTGGCCTCGCTCAAGTAGTACGCGCGAGCCGCTGGAGCCCGACCCGATGAACGCCCCCGCCCCGCGGTCGGGCGATCCGGGCAGCGGCACGCTGGCCGAGGCGCAGGTGCGCGTGATGTTCGATCGCCTCGCCGGCGTCTACGACACGATGAACTCGGTCATGACAGCGGGCCTGCATCACCGCTGGCGCGAACGTGCCGCGGACCTGGCGCAGCTGCCCCCCGGCGGCCGCGCGCTCGATGTCGCGACCGGCACGGGCGACCTCGCGCTGGCGCTCGCGCGCCGAGCCGGACCGTCGGGCGAGGTCGTCGGCTGCGACTTCTCCGAGCGGATGCTCGAACGGGCACGTGAGAAGGCGCCGGCGCTTCGGTTCGAGCAGGCAAACGCGCTCGACCTCCCGTACGCGGACGACTCGTTCGACGCCGTCACGGTCGGCTTCGGCGCGCGCAACTTCTCCGACCTCGACCGCGGACTGCGTGAGATGGCGCGGGTGGTGCGCCCGGGGGGGACCGTCGTAGTGCTCGAGATCACGACACCCGAGCGCGCCCCGTTGTCGTGGTTCTTCCGCCTCTGGTTCGACCGCCTCGTGCCGGCGCTCGGCCGCCTCGCAGGCGACCGCGACGCCTACACGTACCTGCCGAGCTCGGTCAGGCGCTTCCCGCAGCCCCCCGCGCTCGCCGCGACGCTCGGCGCTGCGGGGCTCGGCCGCGTCCGCTGGCTCGTCACGGCCGGTGGCATCATCGCCATGCACTCCGCGCGCAAGCAGGAGGGCGGCCGGTGAGCCCGGGCGGCCGCACAGGCAGCGCCCCCGCGCTCGCGCCGCTAGCCCCGGTGCTCGCCGCGGGTGGGCCCGAGATGATCGAGCAGCTCGCGCTGGTCGAGCAGCGCCTCGAGCGCGCTGCGGCCGGACACGGTGACGTGCTCGGCGACCACGCGGCGAGCACGCTTGCCGCGGGCGGCAAGCGCCTGCGCCCGCTGCTCGTGTTCCTGTGCGGCGGCCACGCGCGGGGGGCGGGGGAGGACGGCGATCCGCTCCTGCACGCGGCCACGGCGGTCGAGCTGCTCCACATGGCGACGCTCGTGCACGACGACGTGCTCGACCGAGCGACCCTGCGGCGCGGGCGCCCGACCGTGGTGCAGAGAGCGGGGCGCGGCGCGGCCGTCGCGACCGGCGACCTGCTGCTCGCGCGCGCGTTCGCGGAGCTCGTCCGCAGCGGCTCGAGCGACGCCGTGCGAGCGCTGTCGTCGGCCTCGACGGCACTCGTGCGAGGCGAGCTGATGCAACGCGCGGACGCATGGTCCGACTCCGTCACCCCGGCGCGCTACCTGGAGCGCTGCGAGCTCAAGACGGCGCGGCTGTTCGACGCCGCCTGCCGTCTGG
>Ga0136620_10001314_pt1 | contig 11734 bp, 4 predicted proteins | sample AntDrymUQ4162106_2_FD_104806 | JGI IMG/M metagenome (GOLD analysis project Ga0136620, IMG submission 104806) | Polar desert sand microbial communities from Dry Valleys, Antarctica - metaG UQ416 (21.06) | ecosystem: Environmental > Terrestrial > Soil > Desert | place: Antarctica: Dry Valley... | reverse complement strand
GACGCGCGCCCGGGGGGCGTCGGCCTCGGTGCTCCAGAGACGCACGAGGCGGGGGAGGTAGGGCGTGAGCTCGGCCCGGTGCGCAGTGGGCGTCTCGGTCATCCATAGAGCATTGCACCGATTCAGGACGGTTTGAGAGCGAATTCTTGGTGAACCTCTTGTAATTAGCCACAGAAAATTCTTGGTGAACCTCTTGTAATTAGCCACAGAACAGGTTTAGGCTCGGGCGGCAATGCGGCATGGGCTGGGTATCGGGCTGTGCGGGTCGGGTCGGTGGAGAGGGCTTGTCGCCCTCGCCGTCACCGTCGGCGTCGCACTGCCCGGCGTCGCGCAGGCGCACGGCGGCTCGCCCGTTCTCAGCGCCTCCGTCACGGCTGGCACCCCCGTAATCGACGGCACGATTGCCGCCGAGGAGTGGGCCGGATCCACGACTTACAACTTCAGCTTCGGCGGATCTCGCCCCTTCACGGTCCGCGCCGTTCGCGACAGCACGTATCTCTACATCGCTGCGCAAGTCACCGACTCGTCCCCGGTGAATCCGGGCTTCAGCCTCTACGTGGATGACAACCATGACGGCGCGAAGGCGACTGGTGATGACGTCATAAGCGCATATGCCGGCGCCGCGAACGCCCAGGGCAACAACGACTTTTTCTGGCATCCCGACGGGACGTGCTGCGACGCGCCGTCTCCGCCTGCGCCGAGCCATTACCCGGATACGTATGACACGAGCCCCGCAGGGACGTTGGACGTACTCGGCGCCGGGTCGGCCGATGCGAACGGCGCGACATTCGAGATTCGTCATCCGCTCTGCTCGAGTGACGTCGCGCACGACTTCTGCGTGTCGCAAGGAATCGGCGGCACGCTCGGAGTCAACTTCCAGTACCAGGCGGCGTCGACGCCGTTCGTCCGCTATCCGAGCGCGAGTGCCACCGTTCCGAGCGACTGGGCGGATCTCGCGATCGCTGCGGGAGATGCCGTCGCTCCGACTGTGAACGTGACGGCGCCTGCGGCCGGCTCGGTGCTGCGCGGCACCGTCGCCGTCGCCGCCACCGCCTCGGACAACGTCGGCATCCAGCGGGTGGACTTCAAGTACGACCCCGGCAGCGGTTCGTTGGTCAACATCGGGAGCGACCCGACGTTCCCGTACGAGACGACGTTCGACAGCACCGCGTTCCCCAACACGGTCCGCGGAGGCGCGACGGTGTATGCCTTCGCGTACGACGCTGCCGGCAACGAGACGGGGGTGGGCAACGGCGTCATGGTCGACAACCCCGCGAGCCTGATCGTCTTCGGGACGGACCGCGACGGCAACTCCGAGATCTACCGCATGGAGCCGAACGGCAACGACGGGATCACCCGGCTGACGGCCGATCCGGTCGTCGACTCGCGCCCGTCCCTCTCGCCCGACCTGACGAAAATCGCCTGGCAGCGTGCCGGCCAGGTCTGGGTGATGAACAGCGACGGCACGCTTCCACAGCAGCTGGTCACGCTCGGCACGAACGGCGGGCCTTCGTTCTCGCCCGACGGAAGCAAGATCGCGTTCGAGAGCAACCGAAGCGGCAACTTCGACATCTGGGTCATGGACGCCGACGGCAGCAACCAGGTGAACCTCACCAACGCCCCGGGCGACGACCTCAACGCCACCTGGAGCCCTGACGGCGCGAATCTCGCCTTCGACTCGAACCGGAACGGCAACCGAGACGTGTTCAGGATGACGAGCGGCGGCGCCGGCCAGACGAACCTCACGTCGAATCCCGCCCTCGACGTCGATCCGGACTGGTCGCCGGACGGTTCGACGATCCTGTTCGCGAGCGACCGCGGCGGTGTCTCGTCGGTGTGGCGAATGAGCTCGGCGGACGGCTCGAGCGCGGTGAACCTCACGAATGCCACGATCTCCGACGGCGAGCCGGCGTGGTCGCCGACCGGCGATCGCATCGTCTTCTCGCGCACCGAGTCGGACGGCGAGCAGCACCTCCACACGGACACCGTGCCCGCGACCGGCGCGTTTACGGCGGCAATTACGTTCTCGGTCCAGCAGCCAAACGGGGTCGCCGATTGGGGTGCCGTCGTCGCCGGTTCGGCTCAGCCCGGTCCGACGTTCACGGTCACGACCGCCGACGACCACGACGACGGAGCGTGCACACCGAGCGATTGCACGCTGCGCGAGGCGATCGGTGCTGCGAATACGGAGGCCAACGCCGACGGGCCGGACGAGATCGACTTCGCCATCGCCGGCATCGGCCTTCAGGCGATAACGCTGGACTCAACGCTGGGCGCTCTGCCGGACGTCACCGAGCCCGTCGTGATCGACGGCACGACGCAGCCCGGATTCGACGCCGAGCCGATGATCTTCCTCGACGGCTCGGCCCTGGTCTGCATCGAGTGCTACTCCGATGGCATCACCGTCGAGTCGGCCGGCAGCGGCACCACGATCCGTGGCCTCGCGATCGGGAACTTCGACGGCGTGGGGATCCTGCTGGACGGCGGAGACAACGTCGTCGAGGGCACCTGGATCGGGATCAAGCCGCCTGGGCCGTTCAACGCGGCCGGGAACGAGTCCGGCGGCATCAGCATCGGAAACAGCTCCGGGAACCGCATCGGCGGGCCGCTTCCCGAGCAGCGGGTCGTGCTGGGCTCGAACGGCAACTTCGGCGGGGGGCAGATCGAGATCACCGGCTTCTCGTCCGGGAACGTCGTGCAGGGCTCGTACATCGGCCTCGGCCCGGACGGCGAGTACTCGTACGACACGGAGGACGGCGTCTACATCACGGGCGGCGCATCCGGCAATACGATCGGAGGCGACAGCACCGCCGGCGAGGGCAACGTCGTCTACGGGTTCTACGGACGAGGCATCGTGCTCGACGGGGCAGGCTCGGACAACGTCGTGGCCGGCAACACGATCGGGCTCTCCGAGGGCGGCTCGCCGGCCGAGGCGCCGGACATCGGGATCGACGTGGACTCGTCCCCGGACACCGACGTCGGCGACTCCGTCTCGCCGCCCGGCTTCGCCAACCCCGCCCGCGGGAACGTCGTGCTCGGCGCCGCGACCGCGGGGATCCGGGTGCAGGGCGCATCAGCCGGCACGAGGGTCGCCGGCAACTTCGTCGGTGTCCACCGCACCATCGAGTCGACCGACTACGGCAACGGCATCGGTGTCTCCGTCCCCCTCGGCAGCGGGATCACGCTCGGTCCGGGGAACACGATCGCCTACAACACCTCGAACGGCGTCGAGATCGACAACGAGGGCTCGTCCGGCAACCGCATCGTCGCCAACTCGATCCACGACAACGGCGGGCTCGGAATAGCTCTACTGAGTTTCGCGAACAACGGCATCCCGGCCCCGGCGATTGGCTCCGCCACGACGACGGGCGGCAACACCACGATCGAAAGCACGCTCACGACGACGGAGGGCACATACTTCGTCGAGTTCTTCGCCAGCGACACGTGCGACGGCTCGGGCGCCGGCGAGGGAGAGACGTACCTGGGCGCCACGACGGTGTCCGTCGGCGCCGCGCCAGAGCCGTTCACGCACGCCGTCGGCTCGTTGCCGGTCGGCACCGTCGTCACGGCGACCACGACCTCGGCAGTCGCGGGCGACACCTCGGTCTTCTCGACCTGCGCCACCGTCACCCTCGCGACCGTGACGTTGGAGCCGGTCGCCGACACCTACGTGTCCGGCTCGCAGCCGACGACGAGCTTCGGCACGGCCGGCTACTTCGACACCTACGGCGGCTTCAGCGCGTCGTGCGTCCCGCACAGCGCGCCTGCCTACGGCCTGCTGCGCTTCGACCTCTCGAGCCTGCCCGCCGGTGAGATCACCGACGCCAAGATCGTGCTGACATCCCGCGCCGGCTACGCCCAGGACGGGGATCCCAACCACCACGCGATCTTCCTCGCGGACGACTCGTGGACCGACGCCGTCACATGGAACGGGCGCCCGTCCGACGGCACCGTGGCTGCGGGCGACCCGACGCTCGCCGGCGGCGGGGGCGACATTCGGGTTTCGAATCGCGCGCTCGGCGCCGACTTCGTCTGGCGCGGCTCGTGCAACACCGACTTCGCGGGCGATGAGAAGAAGGTGTTCCCGACGAACAGCGACACGGTGAAGACCTTCGCCGCAGCGCAGACCGACATGATCGGGGCTGTCGTTCGAGAGCGGGACGGCGACGACCTGCTGTCGGTGGAGATCTATAACCCGAACTGCCCGAGTTGCCCCGGCGGCGCGAACAAGGCGTACTGGGCGCGCTACTACTCGACCGAGTCCGAGAACGCGGACGTTCGGCCGAAGCTCGTCGTCACGTACGCGGCCGCAGCGTCTGTGGCCGTGACGTCGTTCACCGCCACGCCCTCGAACCCGAGCGCGTACACCCAGATCGCCACCTCCGCCGTGCCGACCGCCGTGCTGCTCTCACCGCCCCGCAATACCGAGTCGGCGCCCCTCGGCGACACTCCGCTGGGCGACACGCCGCTCGGGGATACGCCGCTGGGCGACACGCCGCTGGGCGACACGCCGCTGGGCGACACGCCGCTCGGCGACACGAGCCTTGGGCTCGACGACGTGCTCACGCAGTTGCGGACCGTGCCGCTGTCCTCGCTGCCGCTGCTGCGCGAGGGCGGCTGGCCCGCGGTGCTGCCGCCGGAGCTTGCTGCGCGCGCGCTCCAGAACGTCACCCTCGGCGACGTGCTCGGCTACACCCCGCGGCTGTCCGTGCTCGACGGCCAGGGCACGGACGACATCCTTCTCGAGGAGCTCGACTTCTCGCGCAGCTCGCTCGGTGACGTGGTAACGATCGCCTACGCGCTGGGCAGCGGCGTCACACTCTCCGAGCTTTCGGGTGCCTTCACGAACGGCCAGCTCGACCCGGCCCTGCAGCAGTGGTGCACGCTGACGAACACCAGCTGCACGACGTCGAGCATCCTCGCACTCGGCCTGCAGGGTGCTCCGCTCGGGGACACGCCGCTGGGTGACACGCCGCTGGGGGACACGCCGTTGGGCGACACGCCGCTAGGTGATACCCCCCTCGGGGACACGCCGCTGGGGGACACGCCGTTGGGCGACACGCCGCTGGGGGACACGCCCTTGGGAGACACGCCGCTTGCAGACACTCCGCTCGGCGACACGCCGCTCAGCGACACCGACGTCAGCAGGGCTCCGCTTGGTGACACGCCGCTCGGTGACACGCCCCTCGGCGACACCGACCTCACCGGTGCGCCGCTGGGAGACACGCCGCTTGGCGACACGCGCATCTCGAACCTCCAAAACTGCACGGCGATCTTCGTCTCGTGTCCGCCCACCGGCGACAAGATCAACCAGCATCTGAACGAGCTTCGACAGAACGCGACGCTCACGATGCTTCTGGCACAGCTGACCGTCACATTCAAGGAGGGCCTCACGGTCGCACAGCTGCTCGCCGTCCTCGATCCGCCTTCGGACTACACGATCGCGCAGGTAGCCGCGATCTTCACGGAGGCAAGCGGCGTCACGCTCGCCGACCTCGTCGCCAGCCTGCCGAACCCGAACGACTTCACGCTGAACGACCTACTGATCGCCGTCCTGCGGGCCGGCGCCCAGTGGGAGCGCATCGACCTGAACCAGCCGACGCTCGCGCGCTTCGCAGCCGGCGGCGGCACCGTCGAGCTTCGCGCCGCTCTCACCGTCTCCGGTTTCATGTCGTCGCCGCTCACGATCACCGTCGACCTGCCGCGAGGCTGGACATCGACGGACTCGGTGCCGTGGATCGAGGGCTTGCCGGAAGGTCCGGCGACCGTGCTCGAGAGCGTCGGCGTCGCCTCCACGGAGGACGGTGGAACGCGGCACACGCTCCGAACCCAGTTCGCCGTCAGCGGTGATCAGCGCATCCACTTCCAGGCCAAGCCGGGCGCGATCCTCGGGCTCGCGAGCGCGAGCATCGCGGCGGTAGCGGCAGGTAGCGACCCGGTTGCGACGGCCGTCGACGTGCAGGAGGCGTTCGAGCCGGCCAACAACGATCCGACGAGCGCTCCCATGCTCGTCTCGGACACGCTCTACGTCTCCCACCTGGCGAGCGCCGCCGACGCCGATTACTACAAGGTGAGCGTGCCGCCGACCGGCACACGCACGACGATCCGCCTCAGTCACCTGCCGAAGGATTACGACCTCGTCGTCTACGGGCGACAGGGCACGACGCAGCTCGTTCCGCCGGGCGATGCGCCTCCGCTCGAGACGCCGGTGCTCGGCGACTCCGGGGCGACCATCACACACCTCACCGACTCGCTCCCGGCAGAGACGCTCGACGACCTCACCTTCCTGCCCGACCGTCCGGTCCTCGGGGTCTCTGCATTCCGGACGACCGAGGACGAGGCCGTGGTCGCGATCTCCGACGGCGAGCCCGGCGATTACGTCATTCAGGTGACGGGCTACAACGGCGCCACGAGCGTCCAGCCGTACATGCTGCGCGTCGAGACCGAGACGCCGCGTTTGGCGCCCGCCTGCGTGCCGCGCTATCCCGGCCTGTCGTTCGGATCCGCCGGCGGCGTGAGCCTCCCGTCGATCCCGACCGACGTCGACACCGTGTTCCTCGCGAACGGGCCGCAGCTCGCGGCGACCGGCGGGCAGGCGGTGCTCGACTGGTTCTCGACGGCGAACCTCGGTGCGCTGCGGACCACCGGGCACCCAAGCGCGCTCGTCCGGCTCGAGCAGGATCCCGGCGTCCGGGCCGCCTACGCGGCCTGGAATGCGCAGCCGTGCAGTACCGCCCGCGCGAACGCCATCGTCCGGGCGATCACGGACGCTCTTCGTGTCATCCGCGCCGCCCGGCCGTCGCTGAAGAACGTCGTCCTCCTCGGCTCCGACACGGCGATCCCGTTCGCGCGGCTCGACGATCTGACGACGATCGCCAACGAGGCCGACTATGCGAGCACGTTCGGGCGGGCCGACGACCTCTACGGCGCGCTCAACGAGCACCGCGTCCTCTCGGACGACCCCTACGGCACGACCGATCCGATCCCGTACCTTCAGCGCCAGCTGTTCGTGCCGCAGCACGCCGTCGGCCGCCTCGTCGAGACTCCGGGGCAGATCACCGGCGCCCTCGACCGCTTCCTGGCTTTCGGCGGCGTCCTCGACCCGACGAGCGCCAGGACGAGCGGCTACGACTTCCTCAAGGACGGCGCGACCGGCGTCGCAGCCGCATTCGCGGCTGTCGTGGGTGCGCAGCAGGCGGCGACGAACCCGCCGCTGATCGGCGATCTCTGGACGCGGAGCACGTTGGCGGGGTCGCTCGGGACGAGCACAGGGCTCTTCGGCATGAACGGCCACGCAGACCACTTCCGGCTTCAGCCGGCGGCAGGGGCGGACCTGTTCTCCGCCGCCGACCTGCCTGCGTCGCTTGCACGCGCCGTCGTCTTCAGCATGGGTTGCCACTCCGGCCTCTCGGCGAGCGACGTCTCGGTGGCCGGCGCGATCGCGGGAGACTGGCCGCAGGCGTTCGCCGGCAGGGGCACGGCCGCCTACGTGGGCAACCTCGGCTACGGCTACGGCGATACCGTCACGGTGGCGTACTCGGAGGCGCTCAACGTGCGGCTCGCGGAAGCCCTGCGGGACGGGCTGCCGATCGGCGAGGCGCTCGTCGAGGCGAAGCAGGCCTACCTCGCCGACCTCGGAATCGTCGGCGTCTACGACGAGAAGGCGATGGCCGAGCTCGCGCTCTACGGCCTGCCGATGTGGTCGCTTGGCGGCGCCGCCGCTCCGCTTGCCGGCTCGTCCGAGACGGCGCAGGCGAAGGAAACGTCGGCCGCTGCGGCGGGCGAGAGGACGTCCGCAGTCACGGCCGCGGCGCTGCCGACCGGCGTCACGCGCACGGCCACCGAGACCGACCCGGTGACCGGGCTCCTCGTCGACCGCTACCGCGCCGAGCCGGCGCTGGCCCAGCGCACCGTGGCCGGCCCATCGGGCGGCCGTTACTGGGAGGGTCCGAGTGGCGTGCAGGTGACGCATCTGCGGCCGATCCAGCCGAAGGCACAGTTCGAGGTCGCCGAGGACGCCCATGGCGTGCTGGTGACGGGGCTCCAATCGAACGACCTCTCCCCGGTGGATCCGGTGTACGCGCGGCCGATCGTCGACAGCTCCGCCGCGGAGCCCGAGCTGCCCTTCGCCGACGTCGCCTTCCCGGCGAAGATCCAGACGCTCGTGTCGCAGCGGACACGGACGGGCCGCCGCGTCTCGGCCGTGTTGGTGCACGGCCAGTTCTTCTCGGACCAGACGGCCGACGTGAACGGGGCCGGCGTTCAGCGGCTGTTTACGCGCGTCGACCTCGACGTCCTGCGCTCGGCCGGCATCGACCGCCTGGCGCCACGCTTCGACAGCATCGAGGCGGTCGTGTTGGATACGGCAAACCTCGTCTCGTTCTCGGTCGACGCCGTCGACCTTCCCGGCGGCAGCGCTGACGACGTCGTGCGCGTGCTCGTTGCGTTCCGCGACGAGACCTCGCCGACCTGGCGATTCCTCGACCTCGCGCGAGGCGCCGGCTCGGCGTGGGGCGGAGGTGCGTCGGTCGCGGGCACGCAGGTCGAGTACTTCGTCCAGGCTGTCGACCGGGCCGGCAACGTTGCCGCGTCCACGAACAAGGGTCTTCTGTTTGCCGGCGCCCCGGAGCCGGCGCTTCCGCCGGCCGTCGGCGTCGAGCCGACCGTGACGCCGTCCGTCGGCGGCACCCGGACGGCGGGCTGGTTCACGCCCGCGGCGGTGCTGGACGTCGACGCCGAAGCGGGTATCGCGGTCGCGGTCTCGATCGACGGTGGTCCGTTCGCACCCTTCACCGGACCGGTGACGATTTCGGAGGACGGGCTCCACACGCTGCGCGTGCGCGGCTCGAACGGCTACGAGGCGACGCTGCTCGCGCCCGTCGACACGCTGGCGCCGACGGTCGTGCTCGACCAGCCCGGCGCGACTGTGTCGCTGAACGGCAAGGTCGCGCTCGCCTTCCGCTGCGCCGACACCGCCTCCGGCGTCGACACCTGCACCGCAACCGTCGACGGCACACCGCGGACGGCCGGGTTCGAGGTGCCGGCAACGCCCCTCAACTCGACGCACACGATCGTCCTGACAGCCACTGACCGTGTCGGCCGCGTGACTACGCGGACCTTCACGTACACGGTGCGGAGCCGTTCCATCCTCTACACGAGCAGCGCGACCGGCGCCGGCGACGTCTACACGCTCCCGGTCGATGCCGGGCCGACAACCGCGCCGACGCGACTTACCGCGACGTCGTTCCCCGAAGCCGACCCCGTCTGGTCGTCGGGCGCGGATCGGATCGCATTCTCGAGCAACCGCGACGGCACCTGGCGCATCTATCTCATGGACGCCGACGGCACCGACGTCACGCTCCTGCCGACCGGGACGGGCGATGCGACCGAGCCGGCCTGGTCACCCGACGGTTCGCGGATCGCTTTCGTCTCGATGCGCACCGGCAATCCGGACGTCTGGGTGGTCAACGTCAACACGCTCGCGCTCAGCCGGCTGACGACAGACTCCAAGCTCGATGTCGCGCCGACCTGGTCGCCGCTGGCGACGAACCGGATCGCCTGGGCGAACGGTCCCGGTGGTCAGCTCGACATCTGGACCATGACGCCCACCGGGGGTGGCAAGACCCGCCTGACGTCGACCGAGGACCTCAACACCGACCCGTCGTGGCGCTCGGACGGGACGATCGCCTTCGCCCGGCGAGCGAAGGGCGGCCCTCGCTTCGAGATCTGGACGATGACGTCGGCCGGCAAGTCCCGGGTCAGGATCATCTCCTCGCTCCGGAACGACACGCAGCCGTCGTGGCTGCAGGACGGCAGGCTGGTGTTCGCCACCGACCGTGACGACGAGCGCGACTTCGACCTCTTCCGCGCAACCAAGACCGGGTCAAGCTGGCCGCAGGTGCGCATCACGAACGCGGCCGGTGACGACCGCGGCCCCAGCGGCTGAGCCGCCGACTTGTCGGACTAGAGGGCGTCGGCGTGCAGGCGCTCGGAGAGCGCTGTGAGCAGCTTCGTCAGCACGGAGGGCAGCTCGGTGGTCACGTGCTTGAAGGCGCGATCGGTCAGGACGAGAACCCGCGACTGCGAGGTCGTCGTGACCGTGGCCGTGCGCGGGGCGTCGGAGAGCAGGGCGATCTCGCCGACGAAGTCACCCGATCCGAGCTGGTTGATCCTGCGACCGTTCCGATGCACATCTGCCGATCCGTCGACGATGACGATGAATTCACGACCGCGCTCGCCCTCCCTGACGAGCGCTCTGCCCTCCGGTAGCGCGAGCTCGTCGGCCTGAGCCACGATCGCGGCGAGCTCCTTCTTCGTGCAGTGCGAGAACAGGGGCACGTTCCGGATCAGCTCGATCTTCGCGTTCTTGTGCAGCTGCATGGGCGCGATCCTATTCCTGTCCGCGCCACAGTGGACGACGGGTCAGTCGCTCCACCAGCCTTGCTCCAGCTCGACGTCCTTGTTCTCGTTGTTCGGAGCGCTGAAGGCCACCACTTCGGCTCCCTCGGGACCGCCCTCGAGCGCGCGCATCGTCCCGGCGGGGATCCGGACGACGTCCCACTGCTTCAGCTCGAGGACGTCGTCGTCGAGCTTCACACGGGCGCTGCCGCCGACGACGAGGTAGAGCTCCTCCTGCTCCCCGTGCCGGTGGCCGAAGGGAGTCCTGAAATCGGGGCCGAGCTTGAAGTAGCTCAAGCCGGACTTCTCCAGCTCGAGCGGCTGGCGCGCGAAGCGCGACTCGAGGCCGGGCGAGAGCCCGAACTCGGGCGCCATGTCCTTCACGTCCTCCCGCAGGTTGATCACGGTGTAGTTGCCCACCTCGCTCCTTCCGCTGCTGACGTTCGGTCGAGGGCTTGGCCCCCGAGCCGCGCTGCCTCACCCGGTCAGTCTCCACGATCGTGAAAGACGTGTCACCGTTGCAGTTTGTGCATTGCCCCGTCTCGCTCTAGGCTCGCAGGCGTGGACGCAGCTCAAGCGAGCGGGGCCGGAGACGCCGGACTGCTGGCGCGCTGTCGCGCCGGGGACGACGCAGCCTGGGCGGAGCTCGTCGAGCGCTACTCGCGCTACGTGTACGCGATCGCCGTCCAGGCCTTCCGCCTGTCCGCGTCCGACGCGGAAGACGTCTTTCAGGAGGCGTTCGCCCGCGTCTACGAGCGAATCGACTCGCTGCGCGACGACGAAGCCTTCCGCCCGTGGCTGGCGCAGCTGACCCGCCGGCTGTGCATCGACCGCCTGCGTGAAGGCTCACGGGAGGCCGAGCTCGACGAGGAGGCGCTCGCCGACGAGGCCGAGGACGAGCTGGGCCGGCTCGAGGAGGCGCTCGCGGTTCGCGACGCGCTCGAGACCCTGCCGGAGAGCTGCCGTGAGATCCTCGATCGCTTCTTCACGCGCGACCAGAGCTACCGCACGATCGGGGAAGCGCTCGACCTGCCTCCGGGAACGATCGCCAGCCGCATCTCTCGCTGCCTCGGCCGGCTGCGCGAGCAACTCGAGGGAAGAAAACCCGTCGCCGTGGAGTCTTGAGATCATGTCGACGAGAAGCCACGACGATGAGCGGCTGGGGGAGCTCCTGAGCGCCCTGCCTGCGGTTCCCGCAGGCCTCGTCGGGGCGGCGCAGGAACTACCGCGTACTCGTCACGAGCTCGATCGGATCGTCGAGCTCGCCGAGGCGGATGCCGAGTTCCGGCGCGCCCTCGTCGACGACCTCGAGACGACGCTTCGCACTGGCGGCTTC
>Ga0136620_10001309_pt1 | contig 11754 bp, 12 predicted proteins | sample AntDrymUQ4162106_2_FD_104806 | JGI IMG/M metagenome (GOLD analysis project Ga0136620, IMG submission 104806) | Polar desert sand microbial communities from Dry Valleys, Antarctica - metaG UQ416 (21.06) | ecosystem: Environmental > Terrestrial > Soil > Desert | place: Antarctica: Dry Valley... | reverse complement strand
TCCGATCGAGGTCGTGTTCGCCAAGGAGACCCTCGACGCGGGCGACGCCGGCTATGGCGCGCTGCTGTCGAGATGGGGGATCGGGATGGTGATCGGAAGCCTAGCGTTCGCCGCGATGCGGCGACTCTCGCTTCGCGCCCTGCTGGCGGTGAGCACCCTCGCGATCGGGCTCGGGTACCTCGGTACCGGTGTGGCCCCGACGCTGCTCGCCGCATGTATCGCGTCGGTGATCGGGGGGGCCGGCAACGGCATGCAGTGGGTGGCGATGGTCAGCGCCGTCCAGGAGCTCACCGGCCCGAGCTTCCAGGCCCGCGTCATGGCGATGCTCGAGTCGCTGTCGAATGCGATGCCCGGTCTCGGGTTCGTGATCGGCGGGGTCGTCGCGGCCGTGCTGTCACCGCGTGCGAGCTTCGTCGTCGCAGGCGCTGGAGTTCTGATCGTGCTCGGGATCGCGGCGATCGCGATGAAGCGGACCGGCTGGCGCGGCGATCAGCCGCCGGAAGACGTGCTAGCCGAGACAGGGGAGGGCGCGGCGGCGCGCCCCCCGAGCCCGCCTAGGCGCTCGGGGCCTAGAGCCCGTACGAGCGCCCGATCACCTCGAGCATGATCTCGTCGGTGCCGGCGCCGATGCGGTTGAGGCGGACGTCGCGGTAGGCGCGCTCGATCTCGTACTCCTTCATGTAGCCGTAGCCGCCGAAGATCTGGACGCACTCGTCGGCGACCTCGCAGGCGACGCGTGAGGTGAACAGCTTGACCTCGGAGATCTCGCGCACGGGGTACTCGCCGTTGGCGAAGCGCCACGCGGTCGCGTAGTTGAACTGCTTGCCGGCCTCGATCTTGGTCGCCATCTCCGCGAACTTGTGGCGAATCGCCTGAAAGCGGCCGATCGGGCGCCCGAAGGCCTCGCGCTCCTTGGCGTACTCGAGCGTCTTCTCGAACATGCGCTCGCACGAGGCGACGCAGCCCGCGGCGGCGACCATGCGCTCACCCTGGAGCTCCCAGGAGATGTGGTAGAAGCCCTTGCCCTCCTCGCCGAGCATGTTCTCCGCCGGGACGCGGACATCCTCGAAGCTCAGCTCGCCGGTGTCGGAGGCGTGCATGCCCATCTTCTCGAGCCGGGCCGAGATGCTGAACCCGGGGACGTGGTTGCCCTCCTCGTCGCGCAGGTCGACGATGAACAGGCTCATGCCCTCGTGGCGGGCGTCGGGGTCCGTCTTCGTGACGAGGACGATGAAGTCGGCGCGCGGGCCGTTGGTGATGAAGGTCTTCGAGCCGTTAATGACGTACTCGTCGCCGTCGCGGATCGCGGTCGTGCGGATGCCCGCGACGTCAGACCCCGCCCCCGGTTCCGTTATCCCCAGCGAGCCGATCTTCGTGCCCTTGATCCCGGGCTCGAGGTAGCGCTTCTTCTGCTCCTCGGTGCCGAGCAGGTGGATCGGCGGCAGCACCATGTCGGACTGGACCGCGAAGCCCATGTTCGTCCCGCCCGACCCCGAGTAGCTCATGCACTCGGCGCGAACCAGCGAGTAGAAATAGTCTCCACCCTGTCCCCCGTACTCCTCCGGAAAGCACAGCCCGAGGAAGCCCAGTTCGCCCGCTCGCGTCAAGACCTCGTTCGGCCATAGCGTCTCCTCCCACTCGTTGCGGTGGGGATGGAGCTCCTTGAGCACCCACGACTTCATCGACTCGCGCAGGTCCTCGTGCTCCTGGGTGAAGATCAGGTGCTTGCGGGCGCCCTCGTGATCGGGCTTGATGACGGGGGCGCCGTTGGTCTTCGAGGACTCGGTTGGGCTCGTGGTCGCCACGGGGCAGCTCCTTGTGGTTCGCGGGCGGTAAGCGGGAGCATAGAGTATAAAGTCATACTTCCTACTCGTGCCCAGCCCTTGGGCACGCCAGGCGTGAGTAAATGAGCTACGAGCAACTTCTCTACGACGTCGAGGACGGGGTCGCGACCGTGACCCTTGACCGCCCCGAGCAGCGCAACGCGCTGTCTGGGCAGATGCTGGGCGAGCTCGTCGATGCGATGAAGCGGGTCCGCGACGACGATGAGGTGCGTTGTGTCGTGCTGACGGGATCTGGCGACAAGGTCTTCTGCGCCGGGGCCGACCTCGGCGGGTTCGCAGCCGACGTTCCGCTGGTCCAAAAGCACTACGCCTCCGACCTCTTTCTCGAGTTCTTCCGCCTCATGCCGCGGCTCGGCAAGCCGTCACTGTGCGCAGCCAACGGTCATGTGCTGGCGGGCGGGATGGGCTTGGCGCTGTCGTGTGACCTCGTGATCGCGAAGCAGAGCGCGACGTTCGGAACTCCCGAGATCAACGTCGGGGCCTTCCCCTACATGATCATGTCGATCATCTACCGCAACGTGCCGCGCAAGAAGGTCAACGAGATGATCCTGCTCGGCGAGCGGATGTCGGCCGACGAGGCGGTCGCCTGCGGGATCGCAAACAGGGCCGTCCCTGATGACGACCTCGACGCGGCGGTGGGGGAGTGGGCCGCCAAGCTCGCTTCGAAGAGCCCGGTGCTGATGCGCCTCGGCCACGACGCGATGTACCGCCAGCAGGACATGGAGCTCGACGCCGCGCTCGAGTACCTGCGCTCACAGCTCTCACTGACCTTCAGCACCGAGGACATCCTGGAGGGCGTGCAGGCGTTCTTCGAAAAGCGCGAGCCGAACTGGAAGGGACGCTGATGGCGACCGAGGAAAAGGACGAACCGCAGGGGGGAGAGGCTCCCGAGGCTCCACCCGAGACCGACCACGGCGAGCAGACCGGGATGCAGGGGCTGGTCGACGACCTCCATTCACGCCGCGAGACGGCCAAGCTCGGCGGCGGCGAGGAGAAGATCGCCCTCCAGCACGAGCGCGGCAAGCTGACCGCGCGCGAGCGCCTCGACCTGCTCGTCGACCCCGGCAGCTTCGTCGAGCTCGGCATCCACGGGGGGCCGCACTTCTCCCAGCGCGCGATGGAGGGCAAGGACGCTCCGGCCGACGGCGTGATCACCGGCTGGGGCGACGTCGACGGGCGCACGTGCGCCATCGCCGCCTACGACTTCACCGTGATGGCCGGATCGATGGGGATGACCGGCGAGCTCAAGGTCGGGCGGCTGCGCGAGATGGCGCTGCAGAAGCGGATGCCGTTCATCTGGCTGCTCGACTCGGCCGGGGCGCGGATCCAGGAGGCGTCGGGTTCGCTGTTCGCAGGCTCGGGCCACCTGTTCCGCGAGGAGGTGACGATGTCGGGAGTGATCCCGATGGTCGCCGCGATGCTCGGCCCGTGCGCGGCGGGGACGGCCTACATCCCGGGGCTATCGGACTTCGTCCCGATGGTCGTCGGCCAGGGCGCGATGGCGCTCGCGGGGCCGCACCTGACGAAGGCCGTCACCGGCGAGGACATCTCGATGGAGGAGCTCGGCGGCGCCAAGGTCCACTGCCGCAAGTCGGGAGTGGGGGACCTCGAGGTCGCCGACGACGCCGAGTGCATCCAGGCCGTCAAGGACTACCTCTCCTACTTCCCGGCCAACTGCGAAGCCAAGCCGCCGCTGCGCGAGACCGAGGACCCCGACGACCGGATGTCGGAGAAGCTGCTCGACATCGTCCCCGAGTCGGCACGCCAGCCGTACGACATGTACGACGTGATCCGCGAGATCACAGACGACGGCGAGTACTTCGACATCAAGCCGAAGTTCGCCCGCACGCTGATCACCTGCCTGGCGCGCTTCGGCGGCCAGCCCGCGGGCATCGTCGCCAACCAGCCGAAGCATCTCGGCGGCATCCTCGAGAACGACTCGGCCGACAAGGCGGCGCGCTTCATCAACCTTTGCGACGCATTCAACATCCCGCTCGTCTTTCTCCAGGACGTGCCGGGGTTCATGGTCGGCGCCAAGGTCGAGCACGCGGGGATCATTCGCCACGGAGCGAAGATGCTCTACGCCGTGTCGCGCGCGACGGTCCCCAAGGTGACCGTCGTCGTGCGCAAGGCATACGGCGCCGGCTACTACGTGATGTGCGGCAAGGCCTACGAGCCCGACCTGATCGTCGCCTGGCCCTCGGCCGAGATCTCGGTGATGGGCGCCGAGGGCGCGGTCAACATCATTGGTCGCTCGGCGATCGAGGCCTCCGACGATCCCGAGGCGACGCGCCAGAAGATGATCGACGAGGTCAAGGCGATCATCGATCCCTACATCGCCGCCGGCAACGCCCTGATCGACGACATCATCGATCCGCGCGAGACTCGCCCGACGATCGTCCGCGGGCTGCGGATGGCGAAGGACAAGCAGGTGGAGCGGCCGTACCGCAAGCACGGGGTGATGCCGGTATGAGCGAGGTCCGCGTCGCCAACGGGATCATCAGCTTCGACGGCAGGGTGGTCGAAGCGTTCGGGTTCAAGCGCGGGGAGTCCCGGCGCATGCACGTCGGCCACATCACCGGCGTCGAGTTGAAGCGCAAGCGGCTCATCGGCACGCTGGTCGAGTTTCACGGCGATGGACCGCTCGAGATGTTGCTCGACGCCGATGTGGAGGATCACCAAGTGCCTGCCCTGGAGGCTTTGCTCGACGAGGTGCGCGGCGCCGCCGCAGCCGCCAGGCAGGAGAGCCGATGACCATCGGCGACAGGATCAGTGCAGTTTCGAACCGCTTCTACGGCCGCATTCGGCATCCCGATGCCTGGAACCCCGACCTCGACACGGATGCCCACAGCTTCGACGCCCTGCGCGGCAACCGCTACTGCCTCGTAGCGACCTTCCGGCGCTCTGGCGAGCGCGTGCCGACCCCGGTGTGGTTCGGTCTCGCCGACGACGGCAAGCTGTACTTCCGTAGCGAGGCCAAGGTCGGCAAGATCAAGCGGATCCGCAACGACGGGCGCGTCGAGATCGCGCCCTGCAACGCGCGCGGCAAGCCGCTGGGCCCGGCAATCGCGGGCCAGGCTCGGATCGCGGCGGTGGCCGACGAAGGCTACGCCGAGGCCGCCGTGCAGTCGAACTACGGCCGCGGCCGGCGCATGTACGAGGGCGCCGGCGAGCGCATGGGCGTCGATGCCGTTTACGTCGAGGTCTCGCCCCGCGCGGCGACGGCCCAACCGAGCGAAGGAGCCACATGAGTCGCTTCGAGGACCCGGTGATCATCAGCTGCTCGATCACGGGCGCGATCGCCAACCGCGACCAGTGCCCGGCTATCCCCTACACGCCCGCCGAGTACGCCGCCGAAGCGCGGCGGATCGTCGACGAGGGCGGTTCCCAGATTCACATTCACGCGCGCACTCCCGAAGGCGTGCCGAGCTACGAGATCGAGGACTTCCGCGCGATCACCGACGCGATCCTCGACGAGGTCGACGACGTGATCGTCAACTACTCGACCGGGGCGATCGGGGTCCCGATCGAGAAGCGAATCGAGTATCTGCGCGAGCTCAAGCCCGACGTCGCGGCGCTGAACATGAGCTCGATGAACTACGCCAAGTACTCGCGCAGGCGCAAGGACTTCGTCTTCAAGGCCGTGTTCGAGAACAGCTTCGACACGATCATCGAGTTCCTCGGCGCGATGCGCGAGCTCGGGATCCGCCCCGAGCACGAGTGCTTCGACGCCGGTCACATCGCCAACCTCGATCCCCTGCTCGACATGGGCCTGCTCGAGCCGCCGCTCCAGGTCTCGTGCGTGATGGGGGTAAACGGTGGCATTCGGCCCACGGCGCGCAACGTCGGCATGATGTCGGACCAGATCCCCGGCGGGCCCGAGGGGCCCAACCACTGGCAGGTGATCGGGATCTCGCGCGACCAGTGGAAGCTGATCGCGGCGGCGCTGTCGCTCGGTGGCAACGTCCGCGCCGGGCTCGAGGACAATCTCTATCTGCCCAACGGGGAGATGGCGCGCTCCAACGGCGACCTGATCGCCAAGGCACGCCAGATGGCCGAGGACATGGGCCGCCGCGCCGCGACCGTCGCCGAGGCGCGCGAGATGCTGGCACTGCCCAAGCGCGAGCGCCCGACGCGCCGCGAGATGCTCAAGCATCCGATCGAGGCCGCGGAGGCATCTCCGGAGTGAGCGCGGCGCTGTCCGACGTCCGGGTCCTCGACCTGTCGCGGCTGCTGCCGGGCGGGTTCTGCTCGCTGCTGCTCGCCGACCTCGGGGCCGACGTGATCAAGGTCGAGGACACCGGGATGGGGGACTACGTGCGCTGGGCGCCGCCGTATTACGGCGACGACGCCCAGCAGCAGCTCGGCACGCGCTCGGCCTTGTATCTGTCGCTGAATCGCGGCAAGCGCTCGATCCGCGTCGACCTCAAGTCCGACGCCGGGCGCGAGGCCTTCCTGAAGCTGGTGGGCGATGCCGACGTCGTTCTCGAGAGCTTTCGCCCCGGGGTGCTCGACCGCCTCGGGGTCGGCTACGAGCGCCTGCGTGAGGTCAACCCGGGCATCGTCGTCTGCGCGATCTCCGGCTACGGCCAGGAAGGCCCCAACACCGCGCGCGCCGGCCATGACACCAACTACCTGGCGCTCAACGGCCTCCTCGGCCTCACGGGACAGGCCGACGGGCCTCCGATTCAGTCCGGCGGCCAGGTCGCCGACATCGGAGGCGGTGCGCTTATGGCGACCTTCGGGATTCTCGCCGCGCTTCACGAGCGCCGCCGATCCGGCGAAGGGCAGCTTGTAGATATCTCGATGACCGACGGCGCGCTGTCGTGGCTCGCGATGGCGGCTGCTCAATTCTTCGCCGACGGCGAGGTCCCGGGCCGCGGGCGTGGGGCGCTCAACGGCGGCATCGCCTGCTATCTGCCCTACGAGTGCGCCGACGGCTGGGTGAGCTGCGGCGCGCTGGAGCCGAAGTTCTGGCAAGCGTTCTGTCGCGGCACCGGCCGCGAGGATCTTGTCGAGCACCAGTTCGCGGCTCCGGGCTCGGACGGCTGGCGCGCCGTTGCCGAGGTGTTCCGCGGCCGCACCAAGGACGAGTGAGCCGCGTTCAACGACGAGCACGACTGCTGCATCGAGCCCGTGCTCGATCTCGACGAGGCGCTCGGGTCCGAGCTCGTGCGCGCCCGCGAGATGGTCGTCGAGGTCGACCAGCCCGAGCTCGGTCCCGTGCGACTGCTCGGCCACCCGGTCAAGCTCTCGCGTACGCCCGCCGATCCCACGCGCCCGGCACCGGCGCTCGGCGAGCACACCGAGCAGGTGCTTGGCGAGGCAGGGCTGGAGCCCGACACGATCGCGGAGCTGATCGAGTCGGGCGCCGTCGCGGGGCTGAACCAGACCACCGAGCAGGAGCCATTCCTCTCATGAGCGCCTCCAACCCCGTCGCCCCGGGACGCGAAGCGGCGACACCCGATGACCCCGCCGCCCCCGGACGCGAAGCCGAGGCGGCGGCGGGCATTGATTCCCTGTTGAAGATCTCCGAGCTCGCCGAGGCGTCCGGCGTCCCCGTCGCGACGGTGCGCCACTACCTGCGCGAGGGCCTGCTCCCCGAGCCCGTCAAGACGAGCCGCAACATGGCCTACTACCCGCCCGAGTTCGCGGAGCGCATCCGGCTGATCAAGCAGCTCCAGGAGGAGCGCTTCCTGCCGCTGAAGGTGATTCGGGAGCTGCTCGATTCCGGCGACGGCGATCCCGACCGGCTGCGGGCGCTGATCGAGCTCGAGGACCGCATCCTCGACCGCGCCCTGGCCGGCGAGCACGAGCGCGTTCCCGCCACCGAGGTCCGCGAGGGACACGACGTTCCCGAGGAGGTCCTCGACCGCCTCGCCGAGCTCGGGGTGCTGGGAAGCGGCGACGGCGGCTACTCGCCCTCCGACGTGCGCATCGTCGAGGCGATCAGCCGCTTTCGCGCCGGCGGCTACGACGAGCGCATCGGTTTCACGGTCTACGACACGCTGCGCTACAAGAGTGCGATGGAGGAGCTCGTTCGCGAGGAGGTCGAGGTCCTGATGGAGCGGCTTGCGGGCGAGATGGAAGTCGACCGGGCGGTCGAGCTGATCGAGGCAGGCGCCGAGCCGCTCCAGGATCTGATCGCGGCCCTGCACACGAAGCTGCTCGTCGCCGAGCTCGAGCGCCACCGCGCAGCGCGCGACAGGCGCTAGCCTCTCGAGATGGCAGCCGCGGAGCCCAGCCCCCGACCCGTCGACGACCGCGGGGCCGTCGTCGTCACGGGTGCGTCGAGCGGCATCGGCCGCGCCACTGCGCTGCACCTCGACTCGCTGGGGTTTCAGGTCTTCGCCGGGGTGCGAAAGGACGCCGACGCGGAGTCGGTTCGCGCGGAGGGCTCCGAGAGCCTCGAGCCGCTGACGATCGACGTCGCCGACGCGGCATCGATCCAGGCGGCCGCGACGACGGTCGAGCAGAGGATCGGCTCGCGGGGCCTCGCGGGGCTCGTAAACAACGCCGGGATCGTGGTGTCCGGCCCGGTCGAGGCAGTGCCCCTCGAGGGCCTGCGCCGTCAGCTTGAGGTAAACGTCGTCGGTCAGGTCGCGGTCACGCAGGCGCTTCTTCCAGCGATACGCAGGGCACGCGGGCGGATCATCTTCATCAGCTCCGTCGGCGGACGGATCTCGCTGCCGTTCATGGCTCCGTACCACGTCTCGAAGTGGGGGATCGAGGCGCTCGGCGACGCGCTGCGCCAGGAGCTGCGCCCGTGGGGGATCGAGGTGGTCCTCGTCGAGCCCGGGAGCATCGCCACCCCGTTCTGGCAGAAGGGCCAGGAGGCCGCCAATGACGTCGAGCGGCAGATGAACGCCGAGACCCAGGAGCTCTACGGCGACCAGGTGGCAGCGGTGCGCGACGCTGCGCGCAAGACCGAGGCGGAGGGCATCGCGCCCGAGCGCGTCGCCGAGGTCATCGTCACGGCTCTGACCGCCGACAAGCCGCGCACCCGCTACCTAGTCGGCCGCGACGCGAAGATCAACGCCCGGATCCGCAAGCTCGTTCCCGATCGCCTCTTCGACCGGCTGATCGCGCGCGAGATCGGGCTGAAGTAACCCGGCCGCCAAGCGGCACCGGACCTATACTGGCGACACCGGTTGACTGGCCAGTCAACCGGCCCGACTGCAGGCAGAACCGAGGCGGAGGGATATGCGCGCCGCAGCCGTCCAGCTCAACTCCCAAGCCGACAAGGACCGCAACCTCGAGATCGCGGAGGGCCTCGTACGCGACGCAGCCGCCGATGGCGCCGATCTTGTCGTCCTGCCGGAGAAGTGGAACGTGCTTGGCCCGGCCGAGGTCCTGATCGCGGGCGGCGAGCCGCTCGACGGTCCGACGATCTCGGCTTGTCGTGCCTGGGCGAGCGAGCTCGGCATCAACCTCGTCGCCGGCAGCATCGTCGAGCATGTCGAGGGCCAGGACAAGCTCTCGAACACCTCGGTGCTGATCGGTCCCGAAGGCGAGATCGAGGCGACGTACCGCAAGATCCACATGTTCGACGTCGACGTCGGCGGGGTCGAGTACCGCGAGTCGGCGACGCAGGAACCCGGCGCCGAGATCGTGATCGCCGACGCCGGCGGCGTCCCCGTGGGGATGACGGTCTGTTACGACATCCGCTTTCCCGAGCTCTACCGGATCCTCGCCGTGCGCGGCGCACGCGTGGTAACCGTTCCGGCGGCCTTCACGCTTCACACGGGCAAGGACCATTGGGAGCTGCTGATGCGCGCCCGCGCGGTCGAGAACCAGGTCTTCGTCGTCGCTCCGGGCCAGATCGGCGAAGCGCCGCCGCACTACCACTCATACGGGCGCTCGATGATCGTCGATCCCTGGGGCGTCGTGCTCGCCACCGCCCCCGACGAGGAGTGCTTCGTCGCCGCCAACCTCGACTTCGAGCTCCAGGATCAGATCCGCGCCAGGCTGCCGTCGCTGGCCAACCGCGTTCCGGGTGCCTACCGCTGGCCCGAGCTCGAGCAGGCCGGTGGAGTGGTGTCGTGATGGCCAAGGCGCCGGCGCTCGACAAGCGACGCCTGATCCTCGATGCCGCGATTCGCGTCCTCGCCCGCCAGGGCTACCACGCCACGCGCGTCTCAGACATCGCGGACGAGGCCGGGGTCGCCTACGGGCTCGTCTACCACTACTTCAAGTCCAAGGACGAGGTCCTCAACGAGCTCTTCGCCGAGCGCTGGTCGCTGCTGCTCGCTGCGATCGAGGAGGCCGATCGCGAGCAGCCGACTCCACGCGAGAAGCTCGCAGCGGTCGCCGCGTTCATCATCGACTCCTACCGCTACGACCCCGAGCTGATGAAGGTGATCATCGTCGAGGTGACGCGGGCGGCGAACTCGTTCGGCCGCACCCACCTGCCCGAGATCAACCGCGCATACGAGATGATCGCCAAGATCGTCGAGGACGCGAAGGCGAGCGGAGAATTCCGCGCTGACGTCGACGCCCAGTTCGCCTCGATGTGGTTCTACGGCGCGATCGAGCAGCTGCTCTCCGGCTGGGTATTCGAGCTGATCCCGACGGGCGACGAGGACTACGAGCGCGCCAAGCGGCTCGTCGTCGAGACGATCTGCGGCGGTCTCGAGCCGCGCCCGTGACGCGCCGGGAGGCCGAGGGCTAGCCGATGTGGGAGTCGCTCGCAACGACACGGCGCCAGGATCGCGTCCTGCACGGCTTCGCCAAGCTGGCCAACGTGCTGGCAGGGGCGATCCTGTTTCCCGCATGGTTGATCGGACAGCGCTTCGGCACCGGCGCGCGACGGATCATGGGACGGCTCGGCTCGGATCCGGTGATGCTCGAGGCTCCAGAGCCCGGCGAGCGCTCGATGAACGCGCTGATGGCCGAGCTGCGGGCCGTGCCTCACAAGCTGCGCCCGTCGCGCACGGCGGAGCTCCGCAAGGGCCTGGCGGACTTCGCGCCATTCGTCCTCGCCCAGCACCGCCACAGCAGCTCTTTCGGCTACTCGTATCCGAGCCAGTTTCGCGACCTCAACTTCAGCGGCGCCGACGGCGTGCCGATCGCGGCCACCGTTGCGATCCATGACCGGCCTCGGCCGGCCCTGATCGTCGTCCACGGCCTGTTTTCGACGAACATGTTCGACTACGTGCGCGAGATCGGGGTGCGGGCGTTCTACGACTGGGGCTTCAACGTCGCGGCCGTCGACCTGCGCAGCTTCGGGCGCACCGATCTGCTCAGCGACGCTCCCTCGACCGCGGGCTGGAAGGAGGGCGAGGACATCATCTGCGCCGGGCACTTCCTCAAGCAGCTCGGCTCGACCTCGGTCGGCGCGCTCGGGATCTCGCTCGGCGGCGCCTCGGTGCTGAGCGCCTCGCATCTCGAGGGCGTCGAGAAGGCGCTCGACGGCGGCATCCTCGCGATCTGCGGTCCCGCCGACACCCGCCGCGCCGCGGAGCGGCTTTCGCGCGACGTGCCGATGTCCCATCCCGCCTATGCGATGTCGAAGTTCTTCCAGGCGATGCTCGTGACCAAGGTCCGGGCGGGTCGCTGGCCGGACAAGATCCGTGGCCTGGTCGAGCCGATCGAGGCGATCTCGGCTCCCTATTACGAGGTGACGGCTGACGAGATCTGGCAGCGTTCCTCGGCGCGCAACTACGTCGCGGACACGCGCGTCCCGATGCTGGTGCTGCACTCCGAGGACGACCAGGTGATTCCTGTCGACCACGCCCGCGAGCTCGAGCAAGCCGCGGCGGGCAATGACAACGTCCGAGTCTGGGTGGTCCCGGGCGGCCAGCACGCGGCCTTCGATGCTCTCGACGAGCGCTGGACGTACTCTGTCTATCGCACCTTCTTCGAGCGCTGGGCGCTCTACGCGGAACACGCGGCAGAGGGTGGGAGGGAC
>Ga0136620_10001308_pt1 | contig 11769 bp, 12 predicted proteins | sample AntDrymUQ4162106_2_FD_104806 | JGI IMG/M metagenome (GOLD analysis project Ga0136620, IMG submission 104806) | Polar desert sand microbial communities from Dry Valleys, Antarctica - metaG UQ416 (21.06) | ecosystem: Environmental > Terrestrial > Soil > Desert | place: Antarctica: Dry Valley... | reverse complement strand
GCGACTGTGTATAGCTCGCGCCCTGGCCACGGATCCCGACGTGATCCTCATGGACGAGCCCTGCTCGGCGCTGGATCCGATCTCCACCGGGCGCATCGAGGACCTGATGCTCGAGCTGCGCGAGAACTACTCGATCGTGATCGTCACCCACAACATGCAGCAGGCCGCGCGCGTGTCGAACATGACTGCGTTCTTCACGGTCGAGCTCGACGAGGACGAGAAGCACCGGACCGGTCGCGTCGTGGAGTACGACGACACCGAGAAGGTGTTCACCAACCCTGCCGACGAGCGCACGGAGGCCTACGTAACGGGCAAGGTCGGTTGAGCATGGACAGCAACCGCCAGCACTTCCAGGAGGAGCTGCGTCAGCTGGAGGTCTCCGCACTGGGCGGGCTCGATCTGGTGGCCGGTTCGCTGGACCGCGCGCTGGAGACCGTGCAGGAGCGCGACATCGAGCTCGCGAGCATGGTGATCGCCGACGACGATCGCATCGACGGCCGCTACCTGGAGGTACATCAGGGGATCCTGTCGCTGCTGGCACTGCAGGCACCGGTGGCCGGCGACCTGCGGGTGGTAGCGGCGCTGCTGCACGTGATCAAGCACGTGGAGCGGATGGGCGACCAGTGCGTGAACATGGCAAAGATGGTGCCGCTCGCCGGGCACGACGCCCCCAAGGACGAGGAGCTGCTGCAGAACATCGGGCGCATGGGCGAGCTGGCACGGTCGCTGGTGATCCAGTCGGGCCAGGCCTTCGCGCGCCGCGACGTGGGCCTGGCGGTCGACCTGGTGCGCCAGGACGACGACATCGACCGGCTGAACAAGGCCTGCTTCCGGCGGGCCTTGGAGATCGGCGACGATCCCGACGAGCGCGAGTGGGCAATGCACATGATGCTGATCGCCCGCTGCCTCGAACGCATCGGAGACAACTGCGTTGACATCGGCGAGCAGACGGCGTTCGTGGTCACCGGGTTGTTCCGCGAGTTCGAGGACGCCTCACACCCCGAGCTGGCCCCCCAGCCCCCGGGCGGCTGAGGGTGGCCGTGTTCGCAGGCCGATCGGAGCCCCGCAACCTGACCGCGCTACTGCGCGACGCCGGCGCCAACGCCGAGGCCGCCACCGGCAAGCTCGACCACCTCATGCGCAACTGGCCCGAGGAGTCGGACCTGGCGGGCGAGATCAAGGCCCTCGAGCTCGAGGGTGACCGGCTGACCCACGACATCATCCACCACATGTACACGTCTGACAGCGGGCGCATCGAGCGCGAGGACGTGCACGCCCTCGCGACGGCCATCGACGACGTGGTGGACTACACCGAGGAGGCCGCGGATGTACTGGGCCTCTACAAGATTGAGGCGCCGATGGAGCAGGCGGTGGAGCTCACGGGCGTGCTGCGCGACGCCGGCCGCGAGCTGGCGGCGGCGCTGGCCAAGCTCGACCGGCTGGCGGAGCTGTCACCCCATCTGGTGGAGGTCGATCGTCTGGAGGACGAGGGCGATCGCGTGAGCCGCTCGGCGATCGTGTCGTTGTTCGCCGGCGGCATCGACCCCATGGTCGTGATCCGCTGGAAGGACGTGTTCGAGCGCCTGGAGCAGGCGATCGACGCCTGCGAGCGTGTGGCCCACGTGCTCGAGGGCATTCAGGTCAAGCAGTCCTAGGCGCTCCCCCATCGAACTGCGAGAGTGCGGCACGGGTTGGTCTGCGCCTGTATTGACATCGGCAGCAACACCACGCGCCTGCTGGTGGCCGATGTCTCCGCGATGGGGCTCGACGAGATTCTTTCGCGACGCGCGTTCACCCGGCTTGGCGCCGGTCAGGGGCCCGGCGGGCTGGTGCCCGCCGAAAAGGTGCAGCAAAACGCGAAGGTGGTGGCAGAGCAGCTCGTCCTCGCCCGGGAGGCCGGGGCCTCCGAAATCTGCATCTTGGCCACGGCCGCCATCCGCAGGGCGCCGAATCGTGACGAGCTGGTAATGGCGGTGGAGCAGGCCGCCGGGGTGCCCGTCCGCGTGCTCACAAGCGCAGAGGAGGCGCGGCTCTCCTTCGCCGGAGCCACCCGGGGGCTGCCGGCCGACCTGACGAGCGTTGCCGTCGTGGACGTGGGCGGAGGGTCGGTGGAGGTGGCCGTGGGTACCCCGGGCGGCGATGTGAGCTGGTGGGACTCGGTGCCAACCGGCTCCAGCCTCCTGACGGAGGCCTACGTGCGCTCCGATCCCCCCACACGCGCCGATCTGGAGGCGCTGCGGCGGGCCGCGGCGCTGGCACTGGAGGGGCTCAGCCCTCCCGCTGTGAACGTGGCGATGGCCGTGGGAGGCACCGCCACCTCGGTGCGGCTCGTCGTCGGTGCCGAGCTGGGACCCAACTCGCTCGGGCACGCGATCGAGCGGGTGGCCGCGATCCCGTCCGGCGAAGCCACGGAACGGCTGGGGATCGCGGCTGAGCGCTCGCGGCTGCTGCCGGCCGGGATGGTTCTGCTGCGGGAGGTGTCGGCCCGCCTGGGTTGCCCGCTGCAGGTGGCGCAAGGCGGTCTTCGCGAGGGGGCGGTGCTCCAGTTCGCGAGCGCCGCGCCACCGGGATAGCCTGACCCGATGGCCAAGGCGCTTCCCATCCCGGGCCTGGACCCCGGAACCCGGTTTGCGGACGCGGCGGCAGCCGCGGTCGAGGTGCGTACCAGCGAGGTGTTCGCCCACGCTGGCGGCGTGCTCGACACATCCGACATCGAGCGGGTGCACGACATGCGCGTCGCCACGAGGCGCCTGCGCGCCGCGATGGAGGTGTTCGCGGCGTGCTTCTCCAAGAGCGAGCACAAGAAGCTGCTGCGCGAGGTGAAGGCGCTCGCCGACGTGCTGGGCGAGCGCCGCGACCCCGACGTGGCGATCGCCGCCCTCGAGGGCATCGCGGCGGAGCTGACCGCCGCCGACCGGCCGGGGATCGAGAACCTCGTGGAGGAGATGCGGCGGGGCCAGGGGCGAGGCAACGATCACCTCGCCGCCGCGCTCGAGCGCCTCGGCGAATCGCGGTTGGAAGAACGCCTGCTCGCCCATGCAAGAACGGCGCGCCGCCCCGTGTCGCTTTCCGGGCCGGTAAACGGGAGCGCGCCGGCGTGAAGCCGCGCAAGGTGAAGGGTCTAGACCCCGACGGCCCCCTGGCGGAGAACGCGCGCCGGATAGTGGAGGTGCGTCTGGCCGAGTTGCGCTCGTTCGCCCCGCGGGCGCTCCAGTCCGGCGAGCAGGAGACCCTGCACGACATGCGCATTGCCGCCAAGCGCCTGCGCTACGTGCTCGAGATGTCCGAGCCGGCCTTCGGGGCCGCCGCCGACGACGGCGCCAAGGTGGCCAAGAAGCTGCAGGACCTGCTCGGGGAGATCCACGATTGCGACGAGATGCTTCCCCGCGTGCGAGCGCACGCCGAGGTCCTTCGCGCCCGGGACGCCGCCGTACTGCGCGACGGGGCCGCGGGAGCGGCCGACCTCGAGCCCGGCGCCGCGCGGGAGGCGCCCAACCGGGCGCGCTACCGCGGGCTGGAGAGCCTCGGTACCTACCTCACGGCCCGCAGGTCAGTGCTTTTCGAGAGCTTCGTACGGCGCTGGGAGAAGCTGGAGTCGACCGGGTTCGCGGCAGAGCTGCTCAGCGACCTCAACCCGCCCGAGCCAGCGCCCGCAGCTCCCGCGGGCGGAGCAGCAGCTTGAGCTCACCCTTGTCCACGCCCGCCACGCCGCCCTTGGGCAGCCGCACCTGGGCGCCGGTCATGCGGTGCACGGCCAGCGAAAAGTCCGGATCGTGGCCGACCAGCAGCACCCGCTCACCGTGGCCGTCAACCACCTCGTGCGGATCGAACGGCCCGCCGGCCAGGCGCTCGTCCTCCACCGCCTGGAGACCGAGCACCTCGCACGCGAGCCGGGCGGTCTGTACCGCGCGGACCTTCGGACTGGTCACGCACGCGCCCACGTCCAGGTCCAGCCGTTGGAAGGCCCTCCCGGCCGCGCGTGCCTGCTCCTCGCCCTTGGACGTGAGAGGACGCTCGGAGTCGGGCGAGCCGCCCTCGGCCTCGGCGTGTCGCAGGAGCCAGATCATCGCGAGCAAGCTACACATTCCCGCAACCGGCCCACCGGGAAACAGACGAGAATGGATGTGAATGGAAGCCGCGTCTGAAACAGCAGCACAGGCAGCGCCCAGCGTCGACTCGCCCGACATCGACTCACCCGAGCTCTACACCAACCGCGAACTGTCGTGGCTGGACTTCAACGAGCGCGTGCTGGAGCTGGCCGAGGACGATCGCACCCCTCTGCTGGAACGCGCGAAGTTCCTCGCCATCTACACGTCCAACCTCGACGAGTTCGTGATGGTCCGCCTCGCCGGGCTCCACGACCAGGTGGACGCGGGGATCGATGCCCGCAAGGCCGACGACCTCTCGCCGTCGCAGCAGATCGCCGCCATCGGCGAGCGCCTGCGCGAGCTCGGCGAGCGCCAGTCGCGGGAGTGGGAGGAGCGGGTTCGTCCGGCGCTGGAGGAGCACGGCATCCGTGTCGTGCAGGTGGAGGACCTCTCGAGCGAGGAGGCGGAGGCCGCCGACCGGCTCTTCTACGAGCAGGTCTTCCCGGTGCTCACACCCCTGGCCGTGGGCCCAGGCCGGCCGTTCCCCTACATCTCGAATCTCTCGCTGAGCCTGGCCGTCTGGCTGCGCGATCCTGAGACCGACCTGGAGCTGTTCGCGCGGGTGAAGGTTCCGAAGGAGGTGCTGCCGCGCTTCATGGCGATCGGCAACAACACCTTCGTGCCGATCGAATCGCTCATCGCCCAGCACCTAGACGCGCTGTTCCCAGGCATGGAGGTCCAGCGCCACACCTTCTTCCGAGTAACGCGCGACGCCGACTTCGAGGTGTCCGGCGAGGCGGACGACCTTCTGCTCGCCGTGGAGGCCGAGCTGCGCCAGCGCCGCTTCGGCGAAGTGGTGCGTCTGGAGGTGAGCGCAGACATGGACCCCGACCTCCGATCGTTGCTCGTGGAGTCACTGGGTGCCGAGGAGGCCGAGGTGGAGGACGTGCGCGGGCTCCTCGATCTAACCGACCTGTGGCAGCTGCACGGCTTGGACGGCCACAAGGAGCTGCGCGAGGAGTCGTGGAAGCCCGTGAGCGCCGGGCCCTTCTCCAGCACCGAGGGCAAGCCGGACGTGCTCGGCGCGATGCGCAGCGGCGACCTCCTGGTGCACCACCCGTACGACTCCTTCGCCAACAGCGTCGAGCGGCTGGTGGAGCAGGCGGTCAACGACCCGCAGGTGCTCGCGATCAAGATGACCGTGTATCGGTCCTCCGACGACTCGGCACTGGTCCCGCTGCTGATCGAGGCCGCCGAGCGCGGCAAGCAGGCGGTGTGCCTCGTGGAGCTGAAGGCCAGGTTCGACGAGCGCCGCAACATCCGCTGGGCTCGCGCCCTGGAGGAGGCGGGCGCCCACGTGGTGCACGGGCTGCCGGGTCTGAAGACACACGCCAAGGCGCTGCTCGTGGTGCGCCGCGAGGGTGCCGGCGTGCGCCACTTCGTGCACATCGGCACCGGCAACTACCACGCCAAGACCGCCCGTCTCTACGAGGACTTCGGCCTGCTTACCTGCGACCCCGACATCGCCGCCGACGTTTCCGCGCTCTTCAACGCCCTGACGGGCGCCTCGCGCGACCCGGGCTACCGCAAGGCCATCGTTGCTCCCGAGCACATGCGCGACCGGCTGGTGGCTGAGATCGAGAAGACGGTGGAGGCTCACCAGGAGGGCCGGCACGCGCGGATCGTCATGAAGTTCAACTCACTGGTGGACCGGCGCTGCATCCGCGCCCTGTACGAGGCGTCGCAGGCCGGCGTTCCCGTGGACCTGAACGTGCGCGGCATTTGTGCGCTGCGCGCCGGGGTCCCGGGCGTGAGCGAGAACATCCGCGTGGTGTCGGTAGTGGGCCGCTTCCTCGAGCACGCGCGCGTCTACGGGTTCCAGCGCGGCGATGAGCGCCTCTACTTCATGGGCTCCGCAGACCTCATGCCTCGCAACCTCGACACCCGTGTGGAACTGCTGATGCCCGTCGAGGACCCCGCTCTGCGCGCGGACATCGAAGACAATTTCGAGCGCTGCCTCGCGGACGACACCTTCGCCTGGGACATGCGGCCCGACGGCTCTTGGGAGCGCCGCCAGGGCCGCACCCGCAGCGTGCACCACGAGCTGATGCAGAAGGCCCGCGAGCGAGTGTCGACCGACGCCTGACCCGGCTCAGCGCCGGGCGCAGGGTCCGCGCAGCGCGTAGGTGAAGGACGCGGCCCGCGTCCGGCCGGCCCGGGAGGACAGGCGCGTGCGCACGAGCGCCGGGTCAATCGACCCGGTGTAGGGGCCTCCGAGCACGATGCGGCCCGGCCCGCCGTGTGAGACCCGCAGGTTGCCTCCGGCTATCACGCCGCGGCCGCGCACCCGCTGCGGCTGCGGGTCGGCGGGCAGGAAGGCAGATATCTGATGGCGGTCGCCGCGGCGGGCCGGCACGCGCATCCGCACACCGCACCGAACGGGCTCGAAGCGCACCCCCGAACGACGCACCAGCGCTCCGTATCCCGGTCGGCGGAAGTCCACTGCCCAGTCCACCCGGGAGCCGCGCCGGATCCGGACGTCGCTGCCGTAGGGGAAGGCGGTGAGCCCGGACCCGCGCCTGAGGATCGGGCCCGAGGTGTCCTCGCGGGTAAGTGGAAGGCGCAGGGGTCGCTGGGGGAGCACGTCACGCCAGCGCCCGCGGGAGTCACGCACCTTCAGGGCCACCAGCCCGCCCCCCGAGCGCAGGTCGGCCAGCGAGCCGGGCCGCCGGCGCACCACGTACCAGACCGTGCCGGTGGAGACCACGGCGAAGGATCCGGCGCCGGCTCCAAGGCGGTAGGCCAGCGGGCCGTCGGCCGCCAGGCGACCCAGCCTCCCCGGCCGGCGCGCCGCGTTCAGCCACTCCAGCCCCGTGAGGGTCAACCCCGTGTAGGCGGGACCGGACACGTAGTCGTCCATCCCGCCGACCGAGCGGTTGAAGTCCCGCCGGAAACCGGGCGTGAGGTAGACGCCGAACGGGCCGCCCGTGTGCATCGTCTGCAGCCTGTCCAGCGCACTCTGGGCGACGGCCCGGAAGCGCGGAGCCCAGCGAGCGCCGGCGTCCTGCGCGGCCTCCTCCATCCCGTAGGCGGTCATCGCCAGGGTCCACGACTGCTGCTGGGAGCGGCCGAAGTAGGCCACGTCGCCATCGGGGCCGATGAACGCCCAGGTGGCGCGGGCGTAGCGCTGCACCAGTGCGCGCGCGGCAGGGCTGGCGCTCGGACCGAGCATGCGCAGCGTTCGGGCTGTGTAGGCCAGGGTGAGCACGTGGTAGGCCAACGGTCCGTCGGTGGCCAGGGTCGTGAGGCCGGCGCGCTGCGTGCGCGCGGTCTGCTCGCGGGTGAAGGTGAGCAGGTCCCGGTTGACCAACTCCTCCACCAAGCGCCGATTGCCCTGCGGGTCGTTCAGCACCGTGCCCGGCTGACTCGAGCGGAGGCCGCTGCGCTCGAGCTCGAGTATCGCCACGGCGTCCACCAGGAACTGGTTGAAGTAGGCGGTGCGCCCGCGCCCTATCCAGACGGGATTGATCGAACGCAGGCGCTCCTCGAAGTCATCGCGACCCGACCGAAATACCGGGTGTCCGGGGACGGACTCGCGCGCGAGGTTGTACCCGGCAGCCAGCTCCGCGTTCTCGAACACGATCGAGTGGTGGGGGTCCGGTGTGCGAGCGGCGTGAATCAGAGCCCGCAGGCCAGACCCGATCAGCTCCTGGTTTCCGTCGCGTACACCCGTGCGCAGGAGGGCGTTCCCGAGCGCCGCGTTGCCGTAGCGGTCCCGCGCGTCCAGACCTCTCAGGCTTTCCATGTAGTCGGGAAAGCTGCCGTTCTCGCGCTGCAGCGCCGGCCACGGGGCCGCGATGCCGCGCGCGAGGGACACGGGATCGGCGGCGCTCTGGGCGTCTGCCGGCCCACCGGCGCTCAGCGCAGCGAGCGCGCATGCGATCCACAGCCCCCGCCTCACGGGGTAACCGTAAGGCCCAGCCGCCGCTTGAGCGCCAGTACACGGCCGGCCGACTCGGCCACCCGCTCGCGGAAGGCTGGATCGCGGCGTGCACGGCGCAGCAGGGGCGGGTAGATCTCGTTCCAGCTGCCGGATCCGGTCATGAGCACCAGGTCCACGCCCGCGCGCACCGAGCGCTCCGCGGCCTGCGCCACGCCCGAGCGGTCGAGCACCGCCTGGGCCTCGATGCTGTCTGTGACCACCGCACCCTCGAAGCCCGTCTTTTCTCGCAGCAGCTCCTGGAGCACCGGGCGCGACTGGGATGCAATCGCTTTGCCGTCGAGCGCCGGGTATAGGGCGTGGGAGACCATCACCAGTGGCGCGCCGGCGCCGATACCGGCCTCGAACGGGTCGAGCGCCACATCCTCCAGCTCGCCCCGGGGGGTGTCGATCGTGACGGACACGTCGTCGGTGTTCTCGGTGGCGTCGCCCAGCCCGGGGAAGTGCTTGATCGTGGTGGCCACCCGCTCGCGCGCGTAGGCCCTGACCGTGCTCACCACGAGGCCCGCCACCGTCGGCGCGTCGCCTGGGAAGGCGCGTCCGGCCACCACCGAGCCGGGCGCCGCTGACACGTCGGCCACAGGGGCGAGGTTCACGTTCACACCCGCGTCGCGCAGGGCCCGGGCGCCCTCACGAGCGGCAGCGGCCGCCGCCTCGGGAGTGGGCTGATCGGCCTGCGAGACCGCCGGCCCGGCGAAGGCCAGGCTGCGGATGTCTCCGCCCTCCTGGTCGGTGGCCACCAGCGCCGCGCCCCCTGCGGCCCGCTGCATCCGGTCGGTGCCCCTTCGGACGGTCTCCGCGTCCGGAGCGTTGGGACCGAACAGGATCACGCCGGAGCCCTGGCCCTGGCGCAACCTGCGCAGGATGTAGCCGGGCACCTCCGGGCCGTCGTAGCTCATCAGCAGCAGCGAGCCCACTTGGCGCTCGAGGGATTCGCCACCAGTCGGCCTCGAGGTGGGCCCTTCCCCTTGTGCCGGCTCCCCACTTGACCCCTCCTGCCCTCCGGTGCCCGCGCCTACGACCAGCCCCAAGGTGGCGGCCACAGCGGCGACCGCCCCAAGCGCGGCCAAGCGCCTGCGGGCGACGGGATCCCGCGAGACCCGCAGGAGCCCTAGCCGACCTTGCGCTCGCGCACGGTGCGGTAAATCTCCTCGGCGGCGTCCGGAAGCTCCTTCTCCAGCCGCTTCATGTCCCACGAATCGAGCGTGAGCAGCCTCATGTCGGTCTTGGCGATCACGGAGGACTGGCGCTTCTCGGTCTCCAGCAGGCCTACCTCGCCGAAGTAGTCGCCCTCACTGAGCTCGGCGATCGTCTCGTCGCCACGTCGCACCTCGGCGGTGCCCTCCTCGATTGCCATGAAGTCATACGCGTACTCGCCCTCGGTCACGAGCTGCTTGCCGGCCGAGACCTCGACCTGGCTCACGAACGGCGCCACCCGGCCCAGGTGCTCCTCGTCAACCGACTGGAACAGCGGTATTGCCCTAAGGCGCTCGACGTCCAAACCGGTCTCCTCTTCGCGCGGATGGTCACGATCGACATGAATCTAACCCAGTGGCGGGGGTGGCGCCGACTGATCGACTGGGCTCCCTTCGCCGTAGGAATCAGTGATGTCTCGCACTCGCACAGCAGCAGCCGCCCTGGCCACGGCGCGTCTCCTCTACGGAGTGGGGCTGATCGTGGCCCCCGAGCGGCTGGCCTCGGGCTGGCTGGGCAAGGACATCAAGCGCGACAGCACCAAGATCGCCGTGCACGGTCTCGCCGCACGCGACATCGCCCTGTCGGGCGGCGCGCTCGCCGCGCTGCACGACGACGACGCCCTGGCCGGCTGGATCGCCGCAGCCATCGCCAGCGACCTCTCCGACATCGCCTCCATATTCGCCGCGCCGGCGAACAAGCTGCCGGCGAACGCGCGCTGGGGCACCGTGGCCCTCGCCGGCGCGTCGGCCACCCTGGGCGCCGTGGCCCTCGCAGGGCTCAAACGATGAGGATCGCCGTCGTCGGAGCCGGGATCTCGGGACTGGTGGCCGCACACCACCTCCACCCCGAGCACGACATCACCGTCTACGAGGCCAACGACTACGTGGGAGGGCACACCAGCACCCACCGCGTGGACCTGGCCGACCAGACCCACTGGGTGGACACAGGGTTCATCGTGTTCAACGACCGCAACTACCCGAACTTCGAGCCGCTGCTGGCCGAGCTGGGTGTGGAGACCCAGCCGTCTCACATGAGCTTCTCCGTGTCCGACGACGCCGGCTCATTCGAGTACGCGAGCACGCCGCGGGGGCTGTTCGCGCAGCGCTCCCACCTGGCGGACCGCCGCTTCCTGCGCATGGTGCGCGACCTGATCCGGTTCAACCGCGAGGCGCCGTCGCTGCTGGAGATGGCGCCCGGCGAGGGACCATCGCTACGCGAGTTCCTGCGCGAGGGCGGCTACTCGGACTGGTTCGTACAGCGGCTGATCGTGCCCCAGGCCTCCGCGGTGTGGTCCGCGGACCCGGGGCAGATGTGGTCCTTCCCCGCCGGCTTCCTCGCGCGCTTCTTCGCCAACCACGGGATGCTCGGGTTCCGCGACCGGCCGCAATGGCGCACGGTCACCGGCGGCTCGCACCGCTACGTGGAGAAGATCGTGCTGCCGTTCGCCGATCGCATACGCCTGTCGGCACCCGTGCGCGAGATCCGGCGCGAGCACGACGGCGTTTCCGTGGCCGCCGACGGCTGCGAGACCGAGCGCTACGACGAGGTGGTGATCGCCGCCCACTCCGACCAGGCCCTGGCGATGCTGGCCGACCCCTCCGACCGCGAGCGCGAGCTGCTGGGCTCCATCCCCTACCAGCGCAACGAGGCCGTGCTGCACACCGACCGCTCGCTGCTGCCCCGCCGCCGCGCGGCCTGGGCCAGCTGGAACTACCACCTGGTCGACGAAGCGACCGACCGCACGGCACTCACCTACTGGATGAACAACCTGCAGCGGCTGCCTACCGATACGCCCATTTGCGTAACGCTGAACCGCACCGAGGCGATCGATCCCGCGAAGGTGATCGCGAAGGTGGACTACTCGCACCCCGTGTTCACCCCCGGCGGGGTGGCCGCCCAGGCGCGCCACGGGGAGATCTCCGGCGTGAACCGCACCCATTACTGCGGGGCCTGGTGGGGCTGGGGCTTTCACGAGGACGGCGTGGTGAGCGCGCTCAGAGCGCTCGAGAACATCGGGCACGCCAACTCGCTCGCGGAGGCCGCATGACCGCCTCCGCGATCTATGAGGGCTGGGTGCGTCACCGTCGCTTCACGCCGGTGGAGCACGCGTTCACCTACCGCCACACGATGCTGCTCCTCGACTTGGCCGAGCTGCCCGGCGTGCTCGACCGCCATCCGCTCTACTCCGCGCGCCGCTCGGCCATCGCCAGCTTCCGGCGCGAGGACCACTTCGGGGATCCCGCGCGGCCGCTCGATGACTGTGTGCGCGAACTGGTAGAGCAGCGCACCGGGCGACGCCCCGAGGGTCCCGTGCGCCTGCTCACCACATTGCGCACGATGGGGCACAACTTCAACCCCGTGTCCTTCTACTACTGCTTCGCGCCCGACTCAGAACACGTGGAGGCGGTCGTGGCCCAGGTGACCAACACGCCATGGGGTGAGACCCACGCCTACGTCCTGGATCGCAGCGGCACCGAGACGGTG
>Ga0136620_10001306_pt1 | contig 11778 bp, 12 predicted proteins | sample AntDrymUQ4162106_2_FD_104806 | JGI IMG/M metagenome (GOLD analysis project Ga0136620, IMG submission 104806) | Polar desert sand microbial communities from Dry Valleys, Antarctica - metaG UQ416 (21.06) | ecosystem: Environmental > Terrestrial > Soil > Desert | place: Antarctica: Dry Valley... | reverse complement strand
CGCCCCGGCCTCGGCCCAGTGGCGGGCCACGGCCACCGGGTCCTCTGAATAACGCGTTTCCTGGTCCATGCGTCCCTGTTTCAGGCGCACGCACCTCCCGTCCTTGAGATCGATTGCGGGGATCACCAACATGGACGGCGGGCCAATAGGGATGGCGGGGAATGCGTCGGGGCGGGGGGGGAGACCTCGTGAACAATACTAGCACATCGGTTGCGCCCGAGAGCGGGCGGCGTGTCACATCCACTTCCTGCGTTTGAAGAAGTTGATCATGAAGGCCGCGATCCCGATCATTATTACCCACAGCGCGGGATAGGCCCACCACCAGTGCAGCTCCGGGAAGTAGTCGAAGTTCATCCCGTACACCCCGACGATGAAGGTCAGGGGGATGAACACGGTGGAGATGATGGTGAGCACCTTCATGACCTCGTTCATGCGGTAGCTGATGCTGGAGAGGTAGGTGTCGAGCATACCCTGGAGCATGTCCCGCAGGGTCTCGACCGTGTCGATCACCTGGATGGTGTGGTCGTAGAGGTCCTGCAGGTAGACGCCGGTCTCCGGCAGGACCAGGGCCGAGTCGCCGCGCCGGAGCCCGCTCAGGACCTCGCGCAGCGGCCACACCGAACGGCGTATAAAAATGACCTCACGGCGCAGGCGGTGGATCTCACCGAGCGTGGCCGGGGTCGGGTGGTGCAGGAGCTCGTCTTCCAGCGCCTCGATGCGCTCGCCCAGGCGTTCCAGGATGACGAAGTACTGGTCGACGACCGCATCGATGAGACTATAGGCGAGAAAATCGGGGCCGCGAGTGCGAATGCGGCCCGCGCCGCTCCGAAGGCGCGCGCGGATGGGGTCGAAGACGTCGCCGGGTTTGCCTTGCTCCTGAAACGATAGCAGATAGGTCTTGCCCAGCACCAGGCTCACCTGCTCGACCGTGAACGCCTCCCCGTTCATCGACAGCATCTTGACGACCAGGTACAGGTACTCGCCGTAGTCCTCGAGCTTGGGGCGCTGCTCGGTGTTGGCGATGTCCTCGAGCACCAGCGGGTGCAGCCCGAAGTCCTGGCCGAGACGGTGCAAGAGCTCAACATCGTGGATACCGTCGAGGTTGATCCAGCAGGCGCCGGCGGTTTCCTTGAGGGCCCGGCACGCCCCGATGTCCGCGATCCCGGTCTCGCGCACCCCGGCCTCGTCGTAGGTGATGACCGTGACACCGGTCTCGCTCACGGCCGCGTCACCGATGTGGACGGGCGTGCCGGGCGGGAGGCCGGCCTTCCTGGCGCGGCGGGTGGTGAACCTCCTCATGGGCTCGCCGGAAGAAAATAGAACGCCAGCCCGAGGATCAGATACACCGCAAGCAGCTGTACCCCCTCCATCCAGTTGCACTCGCCATCGGAGGCGATGTGGTTCACGGCCAGGACCGCGAGCACCACGGAGAATACCTCGAAGGGGGTGAAGACCAGGTCCATGGGTGTCCCGACAAGGTGGCTCGCGAACAACAGCACGGGCGCGACGAAGAGCGCGATCTGGAGGCTCGAGCCGATCGCGATGTGGACCGCGAGGTCCATCTTGCCCCGCATCGCCACCAGAACCGCGGTGCTGTGTTCGGCGGCATTGCCGACGATCGCGACCAGGATCACCCCGACGAAGACCTCGGTCAAGCCGAGCGCCGTGGCCGCGTGCTCGACGCTCCCGACCAGGAGCTCGGCCATCACCGCGATGAGCCCCGAGGTGAGCATGAGGACCACAAACGAACGCCGCCGGCTCCAGGCGCCCGGATGCTCGTCCGCGCCCGCGGATTCCTCCCCGACATACAGGTGTCGATGGGTGCGCAGCGAGAAGACCAGGCTGAATAGATAGGTCACGAACAGGACCAGGGCTATCTCCAGGCTCAGCCCGCGTTCGTCGGCCGCGCCCGGGCCGAGCGCATGGAAAACCGTCGGGACCACGAGCCCGATGGCGCTCAGGAGCAAGAGGCTCGCACCCATGGAGGCGGCGCTACGGTTGAAGGACTGCACGGAATAGCGCATCCCGCCCGCCACCATGCTGAGCCCGAGCACCAGGAGGACGTTGCCGATGATGGAGCCGGTGATCGAGGCCTTGACCACCTCGTGCAACCCCTCGCGCAGCGCGAAGAGCGCGATAATGAGCTCGGCGGCGTTGCCGAAGGTGGCGTTTAGGAGGCCGCCGATCCCCTCCCCGAGGCGGCTCGCCAGGTGTTCCGTGGCCCGCCCCATCCAGCCCGCGAGCGGCACGATGGCGAGCCCGGCGGCGCCGAACACCCACAGCGGATCGCCGCCATAGGCCTCGAGAGCCAGACCCACGGGCACGAGCAGGAGCAGGGTATCGAGCCAGTGCCGGCGCACGAGCGCGCTTGCGGAAGAAGACATCGACACCCCCCATCGGACCGCCCCGGTGCCGCATAGTCTGCAAGACCGGCCATGCCCCGGCAACCCGCCCCGCATCCTGGCACAATGCTTGTCTGCCCGGCCGCGGCATCGACCCACCCATCACGAAACACCTAATGACCTACGAACTGTCTCATGGGGAAGCCCTGCTCATGGGGGCCATCGAGGGGCTGACGGAGTTTCTGCCCGTCTCGAGCACCGGCCACCTGATCATCACCGGAGACCTCATCGGTTTCACCGGTGAGACCGCCAAGACCTTCGAGATCGCCATCCAACTCGGGGCCATCCTGGCGATCTGCTGGCACTACCGGGCGCGGCTCTTACACGTCCTTTATGGGTTGCCGTCCGACCCCGCGGCGCGGCGTTTCGCGCTCAATCTCTCGATCGCCTTCCTGCCCGCGGCCATCCTGGGCGCACTGTTCCACGGCGCCATCAAGGCGTCGCTGTTCCACCCGGTGACCGTGGCGGTGGCGCTGGTGGTGGGCGGGGGGCTGATCCTCTTGGTCGAACGGCTGCGGGGCGAGCCCAGGGTCCGGTCGATCGATGATCTGTCCTGGCGGGATGCCCTCGTGGTGGGCTGTGCGCAGGCATTGGCGCTCGTCCCCGGCACTTCGCGCTCGGGGGCGACCATCATCGGCGGGCTCGCGTTCGGGCTGTCACGGCCGGTGGCGACGGAGTTTTCGTTCTTCCTCGCGATCCCGACCATGTTCGCCGCGACCGTCTTCGACCTCGGGGCCAGTTTCGGGCAACTCGGCCGGCACGATCTCGAAGTGCTCGGCCTCGGCTTCGCGATGGCCTTCGTCTCGGCCCTGATCGCCGTCAGGACCCTGATCGGCTATGTCAAGGACCACAGCTTCCGCCCCTTCGCCTACTACCGGATCGTCTTCGGGGCGATCGTATTCGTGTATTTCCTCGGGCGGTCCTGACCGTGGTGTGGGGTGCCGGACGGTCACACGAGTGTCATGCGGAGGCGCTAGGCGCTTTTCGCGACCGCACTCTCGATGCTTGAATATCGGCACGTCCCTGTGCCGGAAACCGGTCGTCTTACAACGACGCTTCGAAACGGTTAAGGCAGGTTGGGATCCTCCGGCGACGTGGATTTCAACACGGTGACGGCCTCCTGCGCCTTCGCCGTAGCGGCCTCGGTCTGTCCTTTTTTACCCTCGGCGACGGCCTCAGTGAGGCGCTCAAGGGCTATCTGCAGGTTATAGCTGCTAAAGTTCTTGCTCGCGTAGGTGGCTTGCGTCTTGGCTTCCTCGGCCTTGGCGACCAAGACCTCCGCTTGCCCTTGCTTTCCCGCCGCCACGGCCTCTTCGGCCAACTTGACCGCCTTCGCCGTCTCCGGCGATTTGTCGACCAAAGCCGTTTGCGCGTAGGCGCCCGAAGCGAACACAAGCCCCGCCAACAAGGCCGCAACAATTCTCATGGGTAGCATTCTCTTTTGCTCCGTTTCTGTAGATGATGGGTATAGTCAACAAGACGGTAACAAAGTTCCGGCGCTACGCTGCTGATCGCTCCACCCCCGCTTGCCGCGGCTGTGATACAGCAACTCTTCGGGGACCGCTCGCATTGACATTCGACCCTGTGCCCACGAGGATCCGGCGATCGGGACCCCGTGCGGTCTCTGGGGCTATCGTTGTAGGAGAAGACATTCGGGAGAACGGGCATGCATGTCACACTCGAACAGGCGCAGATCGCCCTTGCGGCGGCGCAAAAAAGGGCGGTCGAGATCGACACCCGGATGTGTATCGCGGTGGTCGATTCCGGCGCTAACCTGAAGGCCTTTGTGCGCATGGACGATGCCTGGGTCGGCAGCGCCGACATCGCCGTGAAGAAGGCCAAGACCGCCTGTTTCTTCGGGATGCCGACCGGGCAGATCGGCCGGCTGTCACAACCGGGCGGTCCCTTGTTCGGGATCGAGCACTCCAACGAGGGCCTCATCACCTTTCCCGGCGGCCTGCCGATCGTCGACCAGGCCGGCGTGCTCATCGGTGCGATCGGGGTGAGCGGCAGCTCGGTCGAAAACGATCACCTCGTGGCCCTCGCGGGGGTGCAGCCCATCGGGGTATCGGACCTGCCCGCGCACCCGTGGCGGACCTGAGGCCACAGGTCGGAACGGTGCGCGATCCTGGCGTAAGCTTCAAGGTTCGGTGAGGTCCAGCCGTACCCGCCCCAGCCATCGGCACAACACCGTGCAGGGCACCTGACCGACAGCGGCTCAGGCGTGATGCGACAGGCTGCCAACGCCGCGCCGGTGAGCGCCGCCGTCTCTTCGGACGCGCGCCGTCCCATGCGTGCCGCATCGGCCATGGTTCCAGCCGGCGGGCTCAGCATTGGCCTTGGGGGCTTCACGCCCCAGTCCCTGACAGTACCCCGCTTGGACTCCGCCTTTAGTACAGTCCAATATGGAATGACGCCCGCCGACGGGCCATACCCCCGTCACGAGCGACCCCATTCGACTACGCCCTGCTAAGAGACACAAGCACATCATCATGATCGTTAATTAACTTCTCGAGGGGCAACGAACCGTTACGCAGGCCCTCACAGGAGGTTCCTATGCGCTATGAACTTTACTATTGGCCCGAAATACAAGGCCGCGGTGAATTCGTCCGGATCGCCCTCGAGGAGGCCCGCGCCGACTATGTGGATGTGGCCCGTCTATCGGGGCGTGGCAAGGGCGTCCGGGCGATGATGGGCCTTCTTGAGGACCCTACGATTGGTCATCCGCCGTTCACCCCGCCATTTCTCAAGGCCGGCAAGCTGGTGATCGCCCAGACCGCTAACATCCTGCTTTATTTAGGTCCGCGGCTGGGGCTCGTGCCTAAGGCGGAAGCGAGCCGGCTGTGGGCGCATCAGCTACAATTAACCATTGCCGACTTTGTAGCGGAGACCCATGACGTGCATCATCCGATCGCGGGCAGCCTGTACTATCACCAGCAGAAGCGCGAGTCACGGCGGCGAGCGGGATATTTCACCGCCGAGCGAATGCCAAAGTGGCTCGGGTACTTCGAGCGCACCCTCGCCGGCAACCGGAAGGGTAGCGGGTATATCTTAGGTCGCACCGTTTCCTACGTTGACCTGTCGATCTTCCAGCTCATCGCCGGCCTGCGTTACGCGTTCCCGAAGACGATGCAGCGCTTGGAACCGACGTATCCGGAGCTGGTGCTGCTGCACGATAAGATTGCGGCTCGTCCGAACCTGTCCGCGTACCTGTCCTCTGAGCGGCGCATACCCTTCAATGAAAACGACATCTTCCGCCATTATCCGGAGCTGGATGCCTAGGGCATTCCATTCCGCTTGTGCGTTGCACCACCCTCGCCGATCGAACGTTGCGGAACTCTTCCATCTAATGGTAACATAATCGATCCCTGCGGCAATCAAGTGATCGTGACCGCATCATATCGAGTGAGAGGAGGCTTGGACATGAACTGGAAAGAACAGCTAGACAAGGCGATTGACACCCTGAAACAGGTGGCCGAGAGTGATACGGTGAAGGGAGTAACTGCCAAGGCGAAGGTTACGGCCAGCAAGCTGGCTCAAAGGGCGAAGAGCGGGGCCTTGAGTGCCGCGGAGGCCTTCGTCGAGGCCAATTCTGATCCTGCTGCGTTCAAGGTCCGTTATCTACACGCCGACGTCAACGTGGTGTCGCCGTCCGATGGTATCGAGGTGACGCGCCCGAGCCCAGGCAGCCTTGTCATCTCCGATGGCGCCGGCAACGGGATCGTCATCAACGCAGCGGCGGACAAGGCCTACGTCTCCGAGAAGATCGGAACGGTCGCACAGCTTGGCGCCAACACCTTCGATCTCGGGGCAGAAGACGGCGTCAACGTCGTCGTCCTCAAGGATTGAGCCACATACCTGAGCACAAATATAGCCAATATGGTAGAGCAGAAAGAGTAGAGCAGAAGGGGCCGGGCGCGATTTATGACGCGACACCGGGACCTGACGAAAGAACCTGGCCCCTTTTGGAGGGCCGATGATCGGCGCTCGGGATTGCGAATCAATGGCTATATAAAGAGTCTCGCTGTAGAGCACGTAAATCAGATCCCGGCCATGTTTAGCCTGTGTCGAGCGATGGGCTGAGGATTTCGTCTAGCCCTTTCTGTGATCAGACCCCCGGCAAAGTCGCAATTACGTCAGCAAGCATCTTCTGCCTTGGCGATATGTCGTCTTTTACATAGTCAGACTGAGTGCGGGTCCAGCCAAACCGTCCCGTCGAAGCGCTGAAAATACGATCCGGTTGGAAGGTTGCTGGGCAAGGCCTGAGCAAGGGCAAAGACGATAAGAAATGCGGCTAGCCCGAGCGAACCTACTAACGCGGCTTTTTTCTGACGCACCTGGCCCCTGTCCTCCCTCGCTCTTGGAGCGAGAGGCCCAAGGCGATGCTTGCCACGGTGCTTCGGGGCTACACCAAGCGCCGTAGGGGCGCACGGCTGGCTGCTGGATGCACCTGACCGTACGTCCTCGTCACGGTGGCGCGGGACCGGTGCGAGGACGTTGGGAACCCACAGCCGTGCGCCCCTACTTCCCAGCGCACTACGGCTGTGCAAAGATCGGCCACGCCCCTCCCGGCCAGGGAGCGGCGGCCTCATAACGAAAACCATAACTCGGCAGGAAGACCCCGCCATGGCCATCCTCTACCGGAGCAGCCTCCTCTATCACGGTCTCATGACCGCCGTCTACCATGTCCATCGCCAAGAGCGCTTCCGAGAAGTGGCGCAATGGGTCCCCGAGGGGGCGGAGGTCCTGGATGTCTGCTGTGGCGACGGGGCCTTGACCGGCTATCTCGACCCTTCGGTCCGCTATCGGGGCCTGGACCAGAGCCCCGTCTTCGTCGCCCGCGCCCGTGACCGGGGCCGGGAGGTCAAGCACTTCGATCTGCGCCGCGCGTCCCTCCCCGGCTCCCAGGTGGTGGTGTGCCAGGCGAGCCTGTTTCAGTTCTATCCGGACGTGGACGAGGTCCTTGGGCAGTTGTTCGACGCGGCGCTGCAGCGCCTGATCGTCTCGGAGTCGGTCAAGAGCCTGACGCAATCGCGGTGGTCCTGTCTGTCCCGGATCGTCGCCTGGGGCACGCATGTCGAGGGCATGACCAATGACCATTTCCGATTTTGCCCCGAGGGCCTCGATCGGCTTTTTCACCCCTACGCGGCCCACCTGAGGCACGCACGCGAGGTCTGCGGCGGCCGCGATTGGCTCTATGTCCTGGATAAATAGCCCTTAGGACGATCGCGCGCCAGGAAATAGAGGTGGCGTCCCACCGGCGCGCCGCTGTAGGTGCGGTCCAGTCGGTTGTGGACCTCGAAGCTGTAGACGATCTCGAGGGCGTGCGGTATGAGCAGGCGCTCGGCATCGGCGAGTGAGCGGAGGTAGAGGCCGAAGCGCATGTCCTCGGGCAGGTGGTAGCCCACCATCAGGAAACCTCCGGGGGTGAGGAGCGCCCGGATATTGGCGAGGACTCTATGGATCTCATGGTCCTCGAAATAGTAGAGACAGTCCAAGGCCACGGCCAGATCAAAACGCCGGCCGCCATCGATGCAGAGATCCGCGGTCTTCAGATCCACGCGCCGAAAGGTGCAGTCCGGGGCCCGCCGGGCGGCGCGCTCCAGGGCTACCGAGGAGATATCGAACCCGTAGACCAGGGCCTCGGAATAGCACTGCTTCAGGTGGCGCGTGAAGTACCCGAGGCCGCAACCCAGATCCGCGATGGCCAGCCGCCCTTCGTGGCCCAGCATGGCGACGGCCCTGTCCAAGGTGGCCGTGACCAGGTGATACGAGAGGTTTTCGAGCACCCGGGATTGGCCATGCGGGTCCTCACATTGGCGGTACATGCCCTCAAAGTCGCGGATGAGCGCGACCTCCTCGTCCTCGAGCCGGAAGATGAACTCGTTGTGCCGCGCCGCCATGCCGGCTTAGTGTAGTGTCTCGCCGATCCGTGTCATAGTGGAATGCCCCGGAGGGATGCCCCGAGGCCCAGATCCGCCATGTGGAGCGCAGACGATCACCGGCATATGGCCCGCGCCCTCGCCCTCGGGCGCCTCGGGCTCTATACCGCTCACCCGAACCCTCGCGTCGGCTGCGTGCTGGTCAAAGACGGCGCCGTCGTCGGCGAGGGCTGGCATCGCAGAGCCGGTGAGCCGCACGCCGAGGTCCTGGCCCTGCGCGCGGCGGGTCGTGAGGCGCGTGGGGCGAGCTGCTACGTGACCTTGGAGCCTTGCTGCCACCAGGGCCGCACCCCCCCCTGCACGGAGTCGCTGATTGACGCCGGGATCGCGCGCGTGATCCTCGCCATGACCGACCCCAACCCCGCGGTCCAGGGCAGAGGTTGCCGGGCGCTGGCCAAGGCGGGGATCGCGATAGCCACGGGGCTCGGCGAGGCCGAGGCCACCCGCCTCAACCGCGGTTTCGTCAAACGCATGCGCTCGGGGCTGCCAGGGGTCACGGTCAAGACGGCCATGAGCCTGGATGGCCGCGTTGCGCTCTGTTCCGGGATGAGCCGCTGGATCACCTCCCAAGCCGCGCGCGCCGACGTCCAGCGCCTGCGTGCCCAGAGCTCCGCCATCCTGACCGGCGTCGGCACCGTGCTCGCGGATGACCCCTTGCTGACGTTGCGCGACCCGGTGCTGGCCGGCGCGGGCGCCGCACCGCTGCGGGTGGTCCTCGACACCCGGCTCCGCATGCCCCCGAGCGCGCGCATGCTACGCGAGGCCGGCAGCACCCTGGTGCTATGCGGAGAAACCGTTCCCGAAAGACGTGTGGCGCTTGCCGAAGCCGGGGCACGGGTGATCGAGGTCCCCGTGTGCGCCGGCCGGCCGGACCTCACCCAGGTGCTGCGGACGCTGGCGGGGCTCGAGGTCAACGAGGTCCTGGTCGAGGCCGGACCCGTCCTCACCGGGACGATGCTGGCGGCCGGCCTCGTCGATGAGCTGGTGGCCTACGTGGCACCCACGCTCCTCGGCGGCGATGCCATGCCAATGGCCGCACTCGGCGGCTACTCGCGCCTCGAGGACGCCTTGCACCTGGAGATCACCGACGTCCGGGCCATCGGCAGCGATTGGCGGATCACGGCACGGCCCGTATCCGGCTGATCGCGCCCGCCATCCGATATTCACCGCCCGATGTTCACGGCCTGCCTGATGTTCACCGCCTGATGTTCACCGCCTGATGTTCACCGCCTGATGTTCACCGCCTGATGTTCACCGGGATCATAGAGGCCGTCGGGCGCATCGCTGCCGTGACGGGCGCGGCGCGCGGCCTGCGCGTTGCGATCGATGCCGGCCCCCTCTACCTCGGCGATGTACGATTGGGAGACAGCATCGCGGTCCAGGGCATCTGCCTCACGGTGGTGGAGCTCGCGGGCGGTGGATTCGCCGTCGATGTGTCCGAGGAGACGCTTCGCTGCACGACCCTCGGCGAGTGCGACTCCGGTGTGCGGGTCAACCTGGAGAAGGCACTGTGCCCGGGGGGGCGGCTTGGGGGCCATTTCGTGACCGGTCACGTGGATGGGATCGGCACGGTCGCCGCTGTGCAGCCCGGCGGCTCGGGCGCCAGCGTGCGGGTGGCGGTACCCGAAACGTTGGTGCGCTATCTCGCCCGCAAGGGCTCTGTGTGCGTGGATGGGATGAGCCTCACCGTGAACCGCATCGAGGGCCGGGAATTCGAGGTCCACCTGATCCCGCACACGCTCGCCGCGACCATCGCCGGCAGTTACCGAGCCGGGACGCGGGTCAATATCGAGGTCGATCTCCTGGCCCGTTATGTCGAATCGCTGCTATCGGCGTCCACTGGCGTCCGTTAGATCCGCGCAATGCCAAGCATTAACAATAAGATAGCGTCCGTAGCCGTCCGTAGCCGTCCGTTGACATCCGGTATCAAGTGACGGTATCCTTGACGGTATCAGGGTGCGTACATCGCACACCATACCGTCAGGAGGTCCCCATGCTTTCAGATACCAAGGCCCGCCAAGCGCGACCGCGGGAACGGTCCTACAAGCTCGCCGACCAAGGTGGGTTGTACCTGGGGGTTTCTTCTACCGGAGCCAAGTCATGGCGCTACGACTACCGACTTCATGGACGGCGGGAGACACTGACCCTCGGCACCTATCCCGAGGCAAAGCTTGCCGAGGCCCGTGAGCGGCACATGGAAGCGCGGAAGCGAGTAGCCCGTGGTGAAAGCCCCTCGAAGCAGAAGCGCATCGAGAAGCGCGCCGCGGTAGACGTGGCGGCCGGCACGTTCGAGGCCGTGGCCGACAAGTGGTATGCCGACAAGGCCCCTCATCGATCCAGGTCGTGGCGGGAGGCCACACGGAGGTGGCTGGACCAGGAGCTGTACCCCGTGATCGGGAGTAAGCCGCTCGCCGACATCAGCCCCGCCGCTGTGCTTGCGATCATGAAGGCAATGGAGGCCAGGGGAGCGCGGCGATCGGCGTCTTATCTTCGGTTGCTGGTGTCGCAGGTCTACCAGCACGCCATCCGAAACCTGCTCGCGGACTACGATCCGGCGCAGAGTCTACGGGGGGCGCTGGTCATGCCGACCGTCGAGCACCGCGCGCCCCTCGCAGCACGTGACATCCCGGCCTTTATTGAGGCGCTCGATGCCGATCCCGGTAAGCTTCAGACGAAGCTGGGGATCAAGCTCTTGCTTCTTACCTTCGTGCGTAAGCAAGAGCTGGTGCAGGCAATCTGGGACGAAGTGGACTTCGCGCGTGCCGAGTGGCGGATCCCCGCCGAGCGAATGAAGATGCGCGATCCGCACATCGTGCCGTTGTCGCGCCAGGCGCTCGAATGCTTCTCCGAGCTACACGAGGTGGCGTGCGGCTCAAGGTACGCGCTGCCGCATCTTGCAACCTTGGACAAGCCAATGGGGCCGAGCACGTTCAACAAGGCGTTCGATCGCATGGGCTATCGCGGCCGCTTCACGCCACACGGGTTGAGGGCCACGGCGAGCACGCTACTGAACGAGATGGGTTTCCGGTCGGACGTGATCGATCGCCAGCTTGCACATACGGAGCGCAACCGGGTCCGGGCGGCCTACAACCGCGCCGAGTATCTGGACGAGCGGCGCCGCATGATGCAGGCCTGGGGCGATTACCTCGATGGATTGACAATGGGTGCCCAAGTGACGCCAATAAGAGCAAGGCGATAGCAGGCGGCAGAGGGAATCGCTAAAATCATTCAAGAGGACACCGTCGTGACAGCAACATTGTACAGACCTGGGCAAAAGGCACCCCTCTCCGCGATATACGAGATCGTCAATGAATTGGGGGCGCCGGTTGGACAAACAAGGCCAATCGACGCAGGGAATGTGTTCCCGCCTGTCTTCAATCCGGGTGAACAATACAGGCTCAAACAAGAGGTCAAGCCCATCTTTACCAGCGTGG
>Ga0136620_10001305_pt1 | contig 11780 bp, 8 predicted proteins | sample AntDrymUQ4162106_2_FD_104806 | JGI IMG/M metagenome (GOLD analysis project Ga0136620, IMG submission 104806) | Polar desert sand microbial communities from Dry Valleys, Antarctica - metaG UQ416 (21.06) | ecosystem: Environmental > Terrestrial > Soil > Desert | place: Antarctica: Dry Valley... | reverse complement strand
CGCGTGATTGGATGGCTCCGTTGCACGCTGTTGCACCAATACCACTTGCGCGCCGTCCAATGTTGTATTACATAGACGTATGAGGGCAGCGCATGCCGAAGAGCGCCGAGGCGCGACAGCGCTATACCGTAGGCTGGGTTGAGGAACGAAACCCAGGGTCCGGCGCGGGATGGCTGGGACGTGCCGAGATCCACCGGCGTTCGCTGGGATTCGCTCCGCTCGTCCCAGCTACCGGCCGGGCACGGTGAGGGTCGGAACGCGGACCGGCTTATAGAGGATCATCGTAGGAGGATTATCATCGTGAACAAGAAACTTCGTTTGAGCACCGCTGCATTGACGCTACTAAGCCCCTTCGCCGCGTTCGCGGACGATCCCACGGGGCCGACCGTCTGGGATGGCTTCTCGGGCTGGCTCTCGCCGGACTGGAGCCGGGATTTCTCGGCGACGCTCGGGGTGAAGGTCTGGCTAAACGAGTGGTCGCGGGACAGCTTTATCAAGGAAGGCGCATTAGGACAGGATGTCACCGATGCCGGCGACGTAATTACTGTCGGCGTAATTATTGACGATACCGCACCCGACTCTCAAGAGTCCGATATCGAACCGGTACCGATCCCTCAGCTCAGCGCCAGATACAAATGGCTGTTCGTCACCGGTAGCTATTATTCCAAGACGGAATTTGACTTTGAGCCGACGTTCGTACGGACACGACTGGTGGACGCGGCCGGAAATCCTACCAATGACCTGGTTAGGGTAACTCGCGTTGAAACGTCAGGCGACCGATACGAGTGGGATGCTTCAGGCGGGATCTACGTGCATCCCTATCTCGCCATCTTGGGCGGGTACAAGAAAGTACGCCAAACAATTGATCAAACAATTCAATCAACTAACACTACGGATGTTGTGTTTGGGACAGAGCCGGTACGCAGGTCCTACAGCGATATCGACATAGAAGGCCCAACGATCGGGATCGCCACATCGGTGCCTATCGGCCGCGGCTTCGGGGTGTTTGCGACCTATGCCCATGGCTTCATGGATGCAAATATCAGAGACGTTGTAACCTCTCCCTGTTGCTCGGACGATGGAGGCCAGGATTTCGAATTTGACGCCGATTATGACGTCGCGGAGGCAGGATTCTCTTACACGCACGGCATGGATCAGTTGATGCCGCACCTGCCGCTGTCGGCGGCAACGGTCTACGCAGGGTATCGATACCAGGCCATCAGCACGGACTTCGAAGAGCAGGGTTCCCAGGACCGTTCGGATGTGACCAGGGGCTTTGCGGTCGGGGTGAACCTCACGTTTTAGGCGACAGGTCGGGCGGGAAAATGTTGCGCGCCTCGGGTCGGTGGGTTACGGCGCAAACGGCGCGCCTAACCCACCCTACATGATTTCGATTTCGGGTCGGATAGTCTTGAAATTCGTCACGAGATTGGTTTAACATAGCAACCTATCTCATTGTCGTTGGCGGGGATCCGCTGGGGGGCGACGTGAGTTGCGTAAGAACGAACATCGAGGGGGGCTGAGCGCGATGCCATCGGCTTCGACGTGGGTGGCCTGCCGGGCACTGCTCTTTCTGGTTGCGGTCTTTGCGGCCGGCGGGGGCCAGGCCGCGAACAGCAATTGCGTCGGCTCTTGCGCCAACGCCGGCACCTTTCTCCGGGCGTCCCAGGTCCAGCGCATCATCGCCCAGGCCGTGGTGGAGGCGCGCGCGCGCAACCGCCGGGCCACCATCGCGGTGGTCGATCGCGTGGGCAACGTGCTGGCCGTTTTCCAGATGAACGGGGCAGGCTCCACCGTCAAGATCACATCCGGCCGGTTCAATAAGAGACCTCCAACCCCAGGGCAAGCCGGACTCGAAGAACTGCGGGTGCCGAGTACCTTGGCGGCCATCGCCAAGGCCATCACCGCGGCCTATCTATCGAGCGAGGGGAACGCCTTCAGCACCCGCACGGCCAACCAGATCGTCCAGGAGTTCTTCAATCCCGGCGAACGTGGCCAGCCCTCCGGACCGCTCTTCGGGGTCCAGTTCAGCCAGCTCCCGTGTGGGGATCTCGTCCAGCAAGGCGAGGCGGTCGGCATCGGACCGCGCCGCTCGCCCTTGGGACTGTCCGCCGATCCCGGTGGCTTGCCGCTCTTCTCCAGGGGCACCCCGGTGGGCGGGATCGGCGTCATTGCCGACGGGATCTACGGCGTCGATGCCAACATCTTCGATGTAGATCGGAGCGTCGATGAGCTGATCGCGCTGGCCGGCACGGTGGGCTTCGACGCCCCCGAGAACCGGCGGGCGGATCGCATCGCGGTGGGAGGTCTCCTGCTCCGTTTTTCCGATGTGGATACTGACGATCTGCTGTCCGATCCCGGATCGGCGCCCGCCTTCGGCCGCATCGACGGGCGGTTGGGCACGCTGGTCGCCGCGGGCGGGTTCTACCCGAGCCCCCCGGTCGTGCGGCGCGGTACCGCGTTCGGCCAGCGTAACTCGGGGATCATACCGGCCGACCGGGTGAGGCCCCCCTTGTTCGGCCGCGGGTTGGACGCTTTCGTGCTCACCGACGGGGCCACCAACCGTTTTCCGCCCATCGACGGTGCCCCCAACGATGGCCAGCGCTTGAGCTCAAGCGAGGTGAAAACGCTCTTGCGCGAGGGCATCAAGGTCGCGAACAGCGCGCGCGCCAATATCCGCCAGCCGAATGGCAGCCAGGTCCGGGTCACGCTCTCGGTGGTCGATGTCAACGGCACGATCCTGGGCGTCGCCCGCACCCGCGACGCCCCGGTCTTCGGAATCGACGTCTCCTTGCAGAAGGCGCGCGCCGCCGCTTTCTTTTCCAGCCCGGATGCGGCCGCGAGCCTGAGCGACGCCAACGCGACCCTCGCAGGGTATGTCCGTGACGCCCAGGCCTTCGTGGACCCGCCGTTCCGCGGCCGCGTCTTCGCGGACGGGGTGGCCTACAGCAACCGCGCGATCGGTAACATCGCGCGTCCGTTCTTCCCGGACGGCGTCGAATCTGGATCGACCGGCCCCTTGAGCAAGCCGGCCAGGAGCAGCGGTCCCTTGCAGGGCAGTTTTCGGCCCGGCGTCAACGAGTGGAGCCCCTTCAACGTCGGGATCCAATTGGATCTGGTGGCGGCCGGCGTGCTCGCCGGTTTGGGCCTCGACTCGACGCGACCGCCACCGGTGACGGACTGCGTATCCCCGTCCGCCTCGTTCCCGATCGCACCGGGACGGCTCGCCAACGGTATCCAGATCTTCCCGGGCAGCGTGCCCATCTACAAGAGCGGGGTGCTGGTGGGGGCCCTCGGGATCTCGGGCGACGGCGTAGACCAGGACGACATGGTCGCCTTCCTCGGCGTCAACAACGCCAGCGTGGCGCTGGGGGGCCGGATCAAGAATGCGCCGCGGGGCCTGCGCGCCGACCGCGTGCGCATCACCCAGGGCGGCAGCCAGGCCCTGAGACTGCGCTATGTGCAGTGTCCGGTGGCCCCCTTCATCGGCAGCGACGTACAGACACCATGCAAAGGCAAATAACGGATGGCGGGATCGCTCGCCGAGCACGCCCCTGGGGCTTCGCGGCTCTGCCGCTCGTGTTGTTTGGCGCCCAGCCGGCATGGCCTGAGGAAGCCGCGCCCGGGGTCCCGGTCGTTCGTACGACGGTATCCGATGCGCAAGAGGCCTCGGCCGGCCGGTTGTTGGCCCAGGCGTCACGCCGCCTTCCCGGCGCGCAAGAGGGGACTGCCCCCACTCCCGCGCCCGCGGCACCGGCCGCGGCGCCCACAGGCGAGGAAGAACGTCCTCGTCCAGGCGCACAACCCGAGCCGCCCGGCCCCCAGGACGCGGAGTTGCCGGACCCGAACCGCGCGACCGGCTTGGAGCGCATCCCGCTCCCGGCGCCGGCCGCACCCGGCGATTTCCTGCCGATCCCGGACCGCTGGCGCCTGGCCAAGGACCTGAGCCTCGTGAAAGAACCCTGGTACGACCCCTATAACCGCAACATCTTGAAGTCCGACCGCCCCTTCTACCGCGATTGGTTCTTCAACGTGAGCGTCATCAACGACGTGACCACGGAGCTGCGGCGCGTGCCGACGCCGGTCGCACCCCAGGTGAGCCGTGGCGGCGATGCCCTCGACACCTTCGGGGACAGCGATCAGTTCCTGTTCAACAATAACCTGATCCTGGCCCTCATCCTCTTTAAGGGCGACACGGTGTTTCGTCCCCCCGACTACGAGCTCCACATCACGCCGGTCTTCAACTTCAACCACACCGAGGTGGAGGAGCTGCGGGTGCTCGACATCGACCCGCGCGAGGGGGAGACCCGCGATGACGCACACGTCGCAATGCAGGAGCTGTTTCTGGATGTGCATCTCCGCAACGTCTCGGACCGCTTCGACTTCGACAGCGTGCGCTTCGGGATCCAGCCGTTCTCCACGGATTTCCGCGGGTTCCTGTTCCAGGACAACCAGCTCGGAGTACGGCTCTTCGGCACCCGCGACAACAACATCTGGCAGTACAACCTGGCCTGGTTCCGGCGCCTGGAGAAGGATACCAACAGCGGGCTCAACGACATCTCCGACGAGCTCCGCGAGGACGACGTCGTGATCGGTAACCTGTACCGCCAGGACTTCCCCTTCCTCGGGTTCACATCCCAGGGGATCTACACCTACAACCGCAACCGCGAGGGCGACGACGGTCTGCTCTTCGACGACAACGGGTTCCTGGCGCGGCCGGCCACCCTGGGCAACGAGCTCGGCCGCGACTATGACGTGCACTACCTGGGCTACAACGGGGACGGACATATCGGGCCGGTGAACCTCACGACCTCGTTCTACTATGCCCTCGGCGACGAGCCGCGCACCGCCTTCAACAATAAGGCCACCGACATCCGGGCCTGGTTCCTCGCAGGCGAGGCATCCATGGACTTCGACTGGATCCGGGTGCGGGCCTCGGCGCTCTATGCCACTGGCGATGACGACCCCTTCGACGATACCGACGAAGGCTTCGACGCCATCTTCGAGAACCCGATCTTCGCCGGCTACGACACGAGCTACTTTATCCGCCAGGCCATTCCACTCATCGGGGGGGGAGGGGTTCAGTTGACGGGCCGGAACTCGGTGCTTCCCTCGCTCAGGTCGTCGAAGGAGCTCGGCCAGTCGAATTTCACCAATCCCGGCATCGAGCTGTATGGGCTGGGCGCCGACTTCGATATCCTCCCGGAGCTGCGCCTCTCGACCAACTTCAACAAGCTGTTCTTCGACGAAACCGCGGTCCTGGAGACCCTGCGCAATCAGAGGCGGGTCGACTCCGATATCGGCTGGGACCTGTCGGCGGCCATCATCTACCGGCCGTACTTCACGCAGAACATCGTGTTGCGCCTCTCGGGCGCGCTCCTGGTCCCGGGCCAGGGCTTCCGCGATCTCTTCGTCGACGACAACCCGTTCTCGGTGCTCGGCAACTTTGTTTTTACCTTTTAGGGCGTGTTTACCTTTTAAGGCGTTTTCACCGATCAGGCGAGGGTGGCGGACGTGACGATCGAGACACACCGGCAGGCACTCTACGGCGCACTGTGCGCCCTGGCCTTGGCCGCCGTGACGTCGGCGGCGTATGCCGCGGGCGGCGGCGAGACCCCCCGGTCGATCACCTATCCGCCGACACCGAATGCGCCCGCGCAACAGACCGAGGCCGCGGCCCGATCGAAGACCGAAGGCTGTCTGACCTGCCACGAAGCGACCGATCAGATTTCGATGCACGAGAATCCGGGCGTGATCCTCGGCTGCACGGATTGCCATGGCGGCGACACATCCGCGCGTAAACCTACCGGCAGCAAGCCCGGCGATCCCGCCTACCGGGCCGCACTGGATCAGTCCCATGTGCAGCCTCGCTACCCGCGCTACTGGCAGTATCCCAAGAGCGCCACCCCGCCCCGCTCCTATACGATGCTCAACCAGGAAAGCCCGGAGTTCATCCGCTTCATCAACCCGAGCGATTACCGGGTGGCGCGTGAGGCGTGCGGTGCCTGTCACCTGCCCGAGATCCTGGCGGCTGAGCGGAGCATGATGACGACCGGGCCCATGTTGTGGGGCGGGGCGGCGTACAACAACGGGATCCTGCCCTTCAAGCGCTACGTGCTCGGCGAATCGCACCAGCCCCTCGAAGGGGAGGACCGTGCGAGGGCCGAATCACGCGGCGATCCCCTGACGCTCGGCACCATCATAGAGGCCCCGACGGACGTGACCCCGGCCATGGCGGCGCGTGGGGTCCTGCCGAGGCTGGCACCACTGCCGATGTGGGAGGTGCTCCCGCCGGCGGATGTATTCCGCATCTTCGAACGCGGCGGGCGCAACATCGGGAACATTTTCCCGGAGACCGGCCTGCCCGATGCGCTCGGTCAATTGCAGCGCCTGGAAGAGCCGGGACGGCCCGACACCCGCCAGTCGAACCGCGGGCCCGGGACCGGAGCGCGCATCGCGGTGCCGGTCATCAACCTCCACAAGACGCGCCTGAACGACCCCCTCGCCGGCCTCATGGGGACCAACGATCAGCCGGGCGATCATCGCGCCTCGGGCTGTGCGTCGTGCCATGTGATTTACAGCAACGACCGCGATCCGCGCCATTCCGGACCCTATGCGCGCCAAGGTCATGACGGCACCACGGTGACGGTGGACAAGACCATCCCCAAGGGCGAGAGCGGCCATCCCTTGAAACACGAGTTCACACGCGCCATCCCGTCCAGCCAGTGCATGATCTGCCACATGCACCAGCCCAATATGTTCGTGAATAGCTATCTGGGCTACACGATGTGGGACTACGAGTCGGATGCGCCCCGCATGTGGCCCAAGGACCAGCTCTATGTGAGCAGTTGGGACGCGGGATTGCTCTCCGGCGTCGATCCCAAGCAGATCATCGGGCACCAGAAGGCCTGGGAGATCACCACCCGCAACCCCGAAGAGGCGGCCATGCGCGGCCTCTGGGGCGATGTCAATTTCCTCAAGACGGTGTGGGACAAAAACCCCACGATGAAGGACACCCAGTTCGCCGATTACCACGGCCATGGCTGGAATTTCCGCGCCGTCTACAAGCGCGATCGCCACGGCCATCTCCTCGACAAGGACGGCAGGCGGGTGTCCGATCAGGACCCCGCGAAGTTCCGAAAGGCGGTGCACCTGTCCTCCGTGCACGTCGATGTCGGCATGCACTGCATGGACTGCCATTTCTCCCAGGACTCGCACGGCAACGGACACCTCTATGGGGAGGTCGCCCAGGCCATCGAGATCGACTGCCAGGACTGTCACGGCACGGCCGATCAATACCCCAACCTGCGCGCGAGCGGTCCCGCCGCGCCCCAGGGCGGGAACGATGTGAGCCTCATCCGCAACCAGGACGGGCGCCCGCGTTTCGAGTGGCGGGGGGGGAGCCTGTACCAGCGTTCGGCGCTCGATCCATCCAAGGAATGGCGGCTCTCGCTCGTCAAGGACACGCTCGATCCGGCGCACCCCGACTACAACGCGAAGGCCGCCCGTGCCAAGACGGTCTCTATGGGGACGTCCATGGCCTGGGGCCCGGGTGTGAAACCCGCGGACCGCGCCCACAAGAACGAGGACATGACCTGTTTCACCTGCCACAGCTCCTGGGCCACGAGCTGTGGCGGTTGTCACCTGCCGATCCAGGCCAACTGGAAGACCCGGCGCCTGCATTTCGACCACGAGGAGGCGCGCAACTACGCGACCTACAACCCGCAGGTCGCCCGCGACGACATGTATCAGCTCGGGAAACATGGTCCGGTCAAGGGCGGGCGTATCGCCCCGGTGCGCTCCTCCTCGGCGCTCATCTTGTCCTCGCGCAACGCCAACCGCGAGCTCATTTACATCCAGCAGCCGCCGGTCTCGGCCAGCGGTTTCAGCTCCCAGGCCTTCGCGCCCCATTTCCCGCACACCGAGCGCAAGACCGAGACCAAGACCTGCACCGATTGCCATATCTCCAAAGACAACGACAACAACGCCATCATGGCGCAGTTGCTCCTGCTCGGTACGAACTTCGTGAACTTCGTCGGCTACAACGCCTGGACCGGGACCGAGGACAGGATCGAGGCGGTGCGCGTGACCGAGTGGGACGAGCCGCAGGCGGTGGTCGGGAGTTATCTCCACAAATACGCCTACCCCGATTGGTATCGGAAGCACGAGGCCAAGGGCCGGGTGCTGCAGGAAGCCTATGACAAACGCACGGGCGGCCGGGTCGGTTGCCTGCAACTACGCGGCGAGTACCTGTACGCGGCCCAGGGGGACGAGGGCTTCGAGGCCTACGATGTCGCGAACATCGCCAACAAGGGTTTCTCGGAGCGTTTCATCACCGCGCCGTTCTCCCCGCTCGCGCACGACACCCAGATCGGTACCGAGGACGCGACATGCGTGGCGCTGCCGACCACCCAGCCCATCCACCCGGATCGGCGTAATCTGCCGGGCTTCGAGATGAGCGGCGAGGAGATGAGCAAGCTCATGAACGAGACCAATATGGAGCAGCCGTTCCATCCGCTTTACAACTACGCGCTCATCACGGATTCCAAGGAGGGTTTGATCCTCTCCGACGTCAACACCCTGTCCGACCTCGAGCCACGCAATAATGTCCTGGAGCGCGCGCTGACCTGGAACGAGAACGGGATACTGAACGGCGCACGGCACATCACCATCGGCGGTCACTACGCCTACATCGCGGCCGACGCGGGGCTGGTGATACTCGACCTCGATATCCCCTTGCAACCCAAGGTGGCGGCGACGGTGAAGATCGCCGACATGCGCGCCAGCGCCCTGCAGTTCCGCTACCTGTTCGTCCTCGATGGCACGGGGTTGCGCGTCGTGGATGTGACCGATCCCAGGAAGCCGAGGGTGGTGGGGGCGGCGCGCGTGCCCTTGCGCGACGCCCATCGGATCTACGTCGCCCGGACTTATGCCTATGTGGCTGCCGGCGGAGACGGACTCGCGATCATCGACGTGGAGCGCCCCGAGGCGCCTAAGGTATATGCGATGTACAATGCCGGCGGCGCGCTCAACGACGCGCGCGATGTCGTGGTCGCGAGCACCAACGCCAGCCTCTTCGCCTATGTCGCGGATGGCAAGAACGGCCTCAAGGTCCTGCAACTCACCTCGCCGGATAGCCAGCCGCGTTTCTACGGTTTCAGCCCCGAACCCCATCCCGAGCTCATCGCCACCTATCCGACCTCGAGCCCCGCGCTAGCCCTGTCCAAGGGCCTGGACCGGGACCGCGCCGTGGACGAGACCGGCCACCAGATGGCCGTCTTCGGCCGCATCGGCTCGCGTCCGTTCAATCTCAAGGAGATGCAGGAGCTCTATCTCGATCCCCAGGGCAAGCCCTGGTCCGTCACCGATGAGATCGAGCGCGAACAGTTTCGGCGCGGCCCTGAAGACCGACTGCAGCAGGTGCGTGCCCCTTAGATCCTTGCACGCGCCAGCTTATACCCTCCCCCTGGCAGGGGGAGGGCGAGGGTGGGGGTTAAGCGTCGCAGAGGTCTGAGAGACTCAACCCCCATCCTATCCTTCCCCCTTCCAGGGGGAAGGGATGTAAAAGAGCATACAATTCCGAGTATCTTTGCCTAGATCCTTGCCCAACCGATGCTGAGCGCCTGGCCCCGATGGCAAGCGCGTGGACTACGAAATCAAGTACACCTCAGGGGTGACACCTCTTCAACAGTACCTGATCGAATCCAGCAGCTTCCGAAAGAAACCGCGCCGAGGGACTGATGCCAAACCATGATAGGGCAGGCGAAATCCAGGCGTTTGGTCGACCCCGAAGAACTCCGAGAGATCTCAAGATCTCGAAATAATCCCCAGGATGCCACGATGATGAGAGGGATTAAGACGCCCGCCATCGTGCTTTTGGGCGTCCTGGTGGCGGGGGTGACCCTATGGGGTGCACTCGCACTCTACTACGCCGGGCCCGATCGATTGCACACCGCACTGGCGCTTGGCTATGCGCTGTGCGGATTAGCCACGCTCATCGGCTTGGCAATGTCGCACTGGCGGCGACGGGCCGTGGTCTGTTTCGCCGTCGTGGTCGCGGCGCTGCTGGGCTGGTGGAGCACCATCGAGCCATCGAACGATCGCAACTGGAAGCCCGACGTGGCCGTCATGCCCTACGCCACCATCGATGACGACCTCGTCACTGTCCACAATATCCGCAACTTCGACTATCGCACCGAGACCGATTTTACCCCCGCTTACTATGACAAGACCTTTGACCTGCGCAAACTCGAGTCCGTGGATCTCATCGCCCGTACTGGATGGGGCCGGACATTGCCCATGTGTTCCTGAGCTTCGGATTCGGTGACGACGACTATCTCGCTATCTCGATTGAACGGCGGGATGAACAGGGAGAGGGCTATTCGACGATCAAGGGGCTGTTCAGGCAGTTTGAGCTGTTCTATGTGGTTGCCGACGAACGCGACGTCATTCGCGTGCGTACCAACTATCGCAAGGACCCACCGGAGGACGTGTACCTCTATCGTGCCCAGGGCCCTATCGAGAACGGCCGGCGGCTGTTCCGCGAGTACATGCGCAAGATGCCAAGCAGTTGGGGGTGCCGCCCCCGAGCGGTGTCCCGGCAACGGTGCAGGAGCGCGCATGGTCCTCTTCCATCTGGTACACGCCCTCCGCGACGGCGCGCCAGAATGCCGTGCGTGGCGTGACGGCGGCCGAGCTGAAACAGAAGGGGGGCGTGGCGCTGGACGACGCGCAGTTGAAACAACTGGTTGTGGGGCAGACCCTCGAAGTGCGCAACACGGTGACCGGCCAGCGGTTCGAGATCCTCTACGGTACCGACGGACGGCGGGTGATCACAAGCAGGGACGGAAAACAGGGAGCGATCGGCGACCTGCTGGCGGTAAGCGAGCTGAGCCTGTCCGCGCAGCCCGCGCAGTACGAGATCCGCGGCGGGCGCGTCATCACGATGCTCGGCGGTACACCGTTCGACGTGACCGTCTACAAGGTGGGGGACAAGTACGTGGCTGCCCGCGGCAACGAATTTGGGTATGCCAATTACGAAGTTGAGACCGTCAAGCAGTGACCGCTACAGACTTATGCTAAAAGATCTCCGGCTGGCACCAAGTGCCAATATCGGCTCAAGCGACCGTGCGTCCGGTCGAGCCCCGTCATTGCCTGTGAAACGATGGCTGCGCGAGCCGCTGCTGCATTTCCTGGTGATCGGCTTCGCTCTGTTCGCCGGCTATCGCGTGCTGAACCCGGAGCCGAGCCAGCCGCCGGGTTCCACCCGCATCGAGATCACGGATGATGATCTCCGCCAAATGGACATCGCCTGGATGGCGCAATGGCGGCGTCACCCGACGGATGAGGAAATGCGAAACCTTCTGGACAACAAAGTCCGCGAAGAAGTACTCTATCGCGAGGCGTTGGCGCTCGGTCTGGACAAGGAGGACGTCATCGTCAAGCGCCGGCTGGCACAGAAGATGGAGTTTCTCAGCGAGGATGTATCGGCCATTCGGGACTCCGGACCGGACGAGCTCAAGGCATGGTTTGAAAAGAACCAACAGCGTTTCGCGCTGCCGGGCCGTGTGTCGTTTCGTCATCTCTACTTTTCCTTCGACCGCCGGGACGACCGGGCGCGCGAGGCTGCCGCCCGATCGCTGGAGCAACTAGCCCGACTTAGCCCGACTTAGCCGATTCGGGGGGTACCGAGGTCCTAAGTGATTGATATCACTCATAGGGACCCCCCTAGGTCTGCACTACAGGGCGGTGGCTGAGAACTGGGCTGGCGGTGATCTTGG
>Ga0136620_10001304_pt1 | contig 11781 bp, 12 predicted proteins | sample AntDrymUQ4162106_2_FD_104806 | JGI IMG/M metagenome (GOLD analysis project Ga0136620, IMG submission 104806) | Polar desert sand microbial communities from Dry Valleys, Antarctica - metaG UQ416 (21.06) | ecosystem: Environmental > Terrestrial > Soil > Desert | place: Antarctica: Dry Valley... | reverse complement strand
GCTCCGAGGTCGGCGCCTTCCTGACCGTCGAGCAGGCGATCCTGCCGCGCACCGCCCCGCCCGAGCGCCGCACCTGGCTCTTCTCGATCTACGCGACCGCGGCCAACTTCGCCCAAGCGGCGGGCTCGCTCTTTGCCGGTGTCGTTGGCGCGTTCGCGGGGCTCGGCCTGGCGGGCGCAGACGCATACCGTCCGCTGTTCCTCCTGTACGCGCTGATCGGCGCGCTGAACCTGGCCATCTTCCTGAGCCTTTCCGAGCAGGTCGAGCTCGCGCGGGTCGAGGGCGACCGGCGGTTCTTCGGGATCCACCGCTCGCGCGGGATCGTGGCGAAGCTCGCGGCGCTCTTCGGCCTCGACGCGTTCGCCGGCGGACTGGTCGTGCACTCGGTCGTCGCCTACTGGTTCGACCTCCGCTGGGGTCTGGGGCCGACGGACCTCGCGCTCCTGTTCTTCGCGGTGAATGTTCTCTCGGGGCTCTCGCTCCTCGGCGCGGGCTGGCTCGCCACACGCGTCGGGCTCATCAACACGATGGTGTTCACGCACCTGCCGTCGAACCTGCTGCTCATGCTCGTGCCGCTCATGCCGACCGCGCCGCTCGCGGTCGCCGTCTTCCTCGCGCGCATGAGCATCTCGCAGATGGATGTGCCGACGCGGCAGTCCTACACGATGGCGGTCGTGGACGACGACGAGCGCACGGCGACGGCGGGGCTGACCAACGTGGCGCGCACCGCGTCGAGCGCGGTCGCGCCGCTGCTGACCGGCTATGCGTTCAGCGTCGCGGCGCTGGGCCTGCCATTCCTCCTCGCTGGCGCGATCAAGGTCGGGTATGACCTGCTCGTCTATGCCGCGTTCCGCAACGTGCGACCACCCGAGGAGTCACACTCACGCTGATGGCAAAGGATGTTGCGGGCGAGCCCGAATACCTCGATCGCGAGTGGCTTCGGCGGCACATCGCGGAGGAGCGGGACGCGTCGGACCTGCTTGGTGAGATCCGCGAGGCACTCTTCGGCATGCAGGACGGCATCGTGAGCACTCTCGCGGTCGTGACCGCCGTCGGCGCCGCCACCGGTGACCGCTTCAGCGTGCTCGTCGCGGGGATCGCGAGCGCGCTCGCCGGCATCTTCTCCATGGCGGCGGGCGAGTACCTCTCCTCGAAGAGCCAGCGCGAGATCTACGACGCGCAGATCGAGGGCGAGCGTGAAGAGGTCGAGCAGCGTCCGGACGAATCGGAGGCCGAGGTCGCGTACATGCTCGAGGAGGAGGGCCTTCCGCGGGAGTCGGCGAAGCGGGTCGCGGCGGAGATCGCGCGCCATCCGGAAGTGCTGCTGAAGACGATGGTCGAGAAGGAGCTCGGCATCACGGTCGAGGAGGGCCACGGAGCGCTGCATGGCGCACTCGTCATGGGCGCCGCTTTCGGCGTGGCGGCGCTCGTGCCCGTGATCCCGTATCTCGTCGTACCGCTCGGCACCGCGCCGTGGGTCAGCGTCGCGCTCTGCGCCGCGACGCTCTTCTTCTTCGGCGTCGTGAAGTCGCGCTGGACGAAGCACGGCGCGCTGCGCTCCGGCCTCGAGGTGGTGGCGCTGGCCGCCATGGCCGGCGCCGCGGGCTACGTGTTCGGCTCGCTGCTCCCGGGCCTCCTTGGCGTGGCCGGCGTTCGCGGGTAGGCACCGTTCCTGCCCTCCCGGTGACGCTGACGACCAGAGGAGGTAGGCAGATGCCGAAAGACCAGGACAACGCCAGGAAAGACAGGGACGAGCAGCCGCACGCCGGTGATACCCCGGAGGAGGCGCTGGAGAAGAGCGGCTCTGTGGACACCCGGATCCCCGACGGATCGGAGGCGCCGACGACCTCGGAGACGATGATCGCCGGAGCGCCGGCCGCCTACGTCCCGCAGATGGGCACGGGACTTCCCGCCGCCACGACCGGCGACCTCGGCGAAGGCGAGGCCGTCCTCGAGCAGGAGCGCAAGGCACAGCGGGCGGGTGGAGACATCCAGCGCGGCTAGGGGCGTGCGCCGGGTAGGTCGTCTCCGGCGCACGCTCCCCGCGCGCGGCGCATCATCCGCGCGTGCTGGTCCAGCAGCTCTTCGACGCCGGTCTCGGCCACGCCTCGTACCTGTGCGCGGACCCCGAGGCCGGCGTTGCCTTCGCCGTCGATCCCGGCCGGGACGTAGAGCCGTACCTCGCCGCAGCCGACCGATTGGGAGTGCTCATCACCCACAGCTTTGAGACGCACCTGCACAACGATTACCTGTCGGGCTCGTGCGCGCTGGCGGAGCTGCGGCCGGTCACGGTCGTCGCGCCTGTCGACGCCGAGCTCCGCTACCCGCATCGCGGCATGGCGGACGGCGACACGGTACGCGTGGGCGAGCTCGAGGTGCGAGCTGTCGCGACACCGGGGCACACACCCGAGCACATGGCCTGGCTCGTTGCCGACCTGCGACGTGCCGACGAGCCGCAGTACCTGTTCAGCGGCGGCGCGCTGCTCGTCGGCCACATCGCGCGCGTCGATCTCCTCGGGCGCGAGCTCGAGGAGCGGCTCACGCGCGATGCGTTCGCGACCTTGCGGGACCGCGTGCTCTCGCTGCCGGACCACCTTGCCGTCTTTCCGACACACGGTGGTGGGAGCTCATGCAGCGGGGCGGTCGCCGGCTCGCGGTGGACGACGCTCGGCTTCGAGCGGCATCACAATCACGTTGCGCGCGCCGCGATGTCCGACTTCGACTCGTTCCGGCGGGTCATCTCGCACGAGCTGCCGGCCGTTCCCGCGTACTACCCGCACGTCCGCGAGCGCAACCAGCGCGGCACCGGCGCGGTGGCACGCGCTCCCCTGCGTCAGCTGGCCGAGGCCGCGCTCGCCGATGCGCAGCTCGTGCTGCTCGACCCTCGGCCGCCGCACATCTTCGGCCTGGGCCATCGCGCGGGCGCGCTCAACGTGGTCGGCAACGACGGGTTCGCGTCTCGGGTGGGCGCGACCGTCCGGTTCGGAGCACCGTGCGCCATCCTCACCGAGAACGCCGAGCAGGCCGAACGGCTGCGCGACCAGCTCGCCGAGATCGGGTACGACGACGTGCGCGGGTACATCACCCCCGCACCCAGCGGACGGGCGCTCGCGCAGATCCAGCAGATCGAGGCGCGCGCCGCCGCGGAGCGCGCGACCGCAGGCGACCTGATGCTCGACGTGCGGGAGGCCGGTGAGTGGGCGGGCGGACACGCGCCCGGCGCGATCCACATTCCCTATCCAGACCTATCCCGCCGGATGGGCGAGATCCCGCGAGATCGTCCCATCGTCGCGTACTGCGCGAGTGGCGTCCGCTCGAGTCTTGCCGCGAGCCTGCTTGCGGCGGACGGCCGCGAGGCGCGCAACCTGCGCGGCGGCTTCGCGGCGTGGCAGCGCGCGGGTCTGGACATCGTCCCCGGCTGACGCGCGGCGGCACCCTTATTGCCGAGCCAGCGGCAATGGTCCCCCTCGGCGGTCTCTTCGCGCTCCTCGGCCGGCAGCTCGGCAGGATCCTCAACGTCGCTTTCGCGTGGGCGACGACTGCCTTGTTCGGACGCGTGCCCAAGGACAAGGCTCTGCTGCTGTCAGGGATGGCGCTCTGCTCGCTCCTTTGGCCGATCGTCCTGGTGAGCGTCATCTGGCCGAGCGTTGCCGCGTTCCTGCTGGCGTTCGTGACGTTTCCGGAGTGGGTCGAGCCGTGGATCCGTCCGGCGATGGCCGTTCTCGCGCTCGTGCTCCCACTTGTCGTCGGGCTGCTCGGATCGAGGCTCGAGTCGCCGCCGGTGCGTGGCGGCGCGCTCGCCGGCGCGGCGCTACGCGGCTACCCGACGGCGATCGGGCTCTTCATCGTGCTCATCTGGATGCTCGTCGTCGCTCCCATGTCGCGCCTCGTCGCGATCGCGCGGCGCCGCGAGTCCGCGCATCTGGCGATCGCCGTGAAGCCCGGCAAGTACGAAACGGTCGTCGCCGACCTGCGCTCGGCGCTCGAGCGTGACGGCATCCACGCGAGCGAGCGTCGCGCCCATTGGGCATTCGAGGTCCCGGGCCGCGTGCTCGGGGTCTTCGGCGGCCCCCGCGTGCGCCGTTTCGTCCCGCAGCGACTGACCGTGCTGCACGCGCCCGATATGGATGTGGTCGTCCACCCGATGGATCTCTCGCTGCAGGCGAGGCGTGAGCCGCTCGCGCGGGCGCAGGCGGCGATCACGCGTGAGCTCACCTTTACCGAAGCCAATCAGACCTGGTCCAAAGAGGCGCAGGAGCTCGAGGATGCGCTCGCACGCGCGGCGCGCGACGAGGAGGACCTCGACGACATCGCGCGGCGCATCGAGTCAGCGGCGCTCGACCGCGAAGAGTGGGAGATCCTGTACCGCCTGCTGCTGCAGGTGCGCCTCCGTCGGACCCCGCTCGCCTCGGACGCGATCGTGGCCGACCGTCAGCCGCTGCGCGCGCGCCTCTCGGCGGTGGTGCACGCGTTGCGATCGCTGTGGCCGGCCGAGGATCCGGCCGGCCGGCGCCGACGGGCCTAGTCTCCCGCGCCGGAAATCGGTCGTCGTGACGCTACACGACGCTCACGCGGACCGGCTGGGCGGCCGTGTTCGAATAGCCGAGGGGGTTGACCACCTGCTCGAGCGGCTGGCGCTCGCCGCGGTGGGTCACGGCCCGTGCGATGAGGATCCGCCGGCCGGGTCGGGCGTCCCACTCGTGGGTCCACTCCCGCCATGCGAACGGTGAGAGCGGCTCGGCCAGCCGCGCAGCGGCCCAGGTGGTGCCGCGATCGGTGCTGAGCTCGACGCCCGCGATCGGATCGCGTGCGCACCAAGCGTACCCACGCACCCGTGTCGGACCGGCGCGGAGCTCAGCGTTGTCGGCGGGCTCGACGATGACCGCGCGCGGCTCGATGGCGCCCAGCGGCGCGCCGTCGATGACGTAGCGATCACGTTGAAAGAAGCCGGGGAACGGATCCGCGACCGCGGTCACCTCCGCGAGCCACTTGACCGAGGCCATCCCGTAGCTGCCAGGCACGACGAGCCGTACCGGCGCCCCGTGCTCGGCCACGAGCGGCTCGCCGTTCATCGCGTACGCGAGCAGCGCCTCGCCGCCGAGCGCGTCGGGCACCGGCAGGGAGCGCTCGTACGCGATCTCTCGAACGAGTCCGTTCGGTACTCCGGCGTCAGCCCCGCGGAACACGATCTCGCGCGCGGCCGGGAGCGGGGCTGCGCGTGCGACGAGCGTCGCGAGCGGCACGCCGGTCCACTCCGCCGTCCCGACGGCGCCGAGCCGCCACTGCTCGCCCGGCGCGGGCGGATCCAGGAACGACCGGCCGTTCCCCGCGCACTCGAGCGTGACCGCGAGGGTCCGCGCGGGCAGCGCGCGCAGCTCGTCCGGTGTGATCCGGAACGGCGCCGCGAGAAGGCCCGAGAACGCAATGTGCGCCGGTGGAGGCGGAGCGCTGAAGTGGCTGCGGACGTAGTGCCGCCCCACCGGCGTGATCGGACCGACTTGCCGATCGAGCGGTGTTTCCGCATTCAACGGCTCCCTCGTCAGCACCACCCGCTCGTCCATGTCGCCGACCATACTGACCGCTAGAGATGCGGCGCGTGCTCGTTGCGGTCGGGCTCCTCGCGCTCGTGATCGTCGGTGTGCTCGTGGGTTCGCGGTCGTTCGGTCCCGGAACGCAAGCGGCTCCGGGGTCGCGCCTGTATGTCGCGATCTCCCGCAGCGACGACGAGACCGCCGCGCGCGAGATCGAGGTCATCGACACAATCTCCGGCGAGCGGTCCCTCTTCGACATCGGCGCTCGGATCTCGGCGCTCACGCTCTCGCCCGACCGCAAGACGCTGTACGTCGGTCTCGACGACGGGATGCTCCTCCTCGTGGACCCGACGAGCGGCGTCCGGTACGGTGAGATCCGGTCGCCACGCGCGAGCTGGATCCTGCCGCTCGGCCCGGCGGAGGTCCTGCTCGTCGGCACGAGCCCCACAGGCGGTGCGATCACGAAGGTCGATGTTCAGGCGAGGCGCGAGGTCGCCATCTCGGAGCTGGACGCCCTTCCCGGGCAGCCCGTCGTGCGTGGCGGCGAGCTGCTCGTGCCGATCGCGGCTCGCAACGAGACTTCCCGGGATGCGGCGAGTGTCAACTCGCTCGCGGCATACAGCACGAACACGCTCGCGCGGCTGGACACCCGCGTCGTCGCGCGGCTGACCGGGCGCGTCACGCTCGGCCAGCCCATCGCGTACCTGACCCCCGGCAACGAGGTGGCCTACCTCGCTCAGTGGGACAGCAGCCCGGCCGCGGCGCGGCTGCTCGTCGGGGTGGCGGGCGAGGCGAAGCCCCGCGAGGTGCTCATCGGTGTGACCAGCCCCGGGACCGACCGCCCGCTGCGCGGGCTCGCGGCAGTGCAAAGCTCGCTCGCGAGCGCGCCGGACGGTGCGCTGCACGCGTGCACCGGGAACACCGACCTCGCCGCACGCTTCGTCGTCGCCGACGGCGTGCGGCAGGTCGGCGTGGAGTGCGGACAATTCGCTCGCGTTGGCGAGCGCATGTACCTCGCCGTGCGCGGCAAGCCGCGTGTCGCTCTGATCGACTCGGGCGGTCGCGCGGTCCGCGATCTCCCGCTGCCGGGGATCCCGGTGCTCGTTGCCGGGTCGATCTAGGGCGGTCCCGGAACCAGCAGACCATTCTTGGGACACGCCACTAGCGATCCGCGACGAAGAGCACACCCCCGGGCTCCTCGGGATCCGTGATCGCGCGCACGGACCGAAAGTGGACCCCCAGCCTGACCCCGCCATTGGCGCGATCAAGCCGGTCACCCTCCGCGGGCCGCGCCCGCGTGTACACGAGGAGTCGGCCATCCGGCGCGAGCACGCGGCGGATCTCGAGCAGGAGCGCGTCGATGCTGCCGGCGTCGTTGAGCATGCGGATCGCGTACGCGGTGCCGAACGTTCCGTCGGCGAATGGCAGCGCATGCGCGTCAGCGACGGCGACGAGGCGGGAGCGCTCGCGTGCCGCGAGCACGCGCCCGGCGTCGAGATCGATGCCCGTGTCACCGCGCTGGAGGTGACCGCCCGTACCGCAGCCGACGTCGAGCCGGCGTCCCGATCCAAGCGTGCGCAGCTGGTCGCCAAGCCAGCGGCCCCGGTCGTGCACTCCACGTAGCATCGCGCGACCACGACACGGAGGAGGCTCACATGCCCGGCAAGATGCCGCGCAACCAGGAAGGCCAGAAACCTACGAGCAGCTCGAAGGAGACCAAGAAGCGTCTCGAGGAGAAGGCGAACGCCCAGAAGGGCGGGTCCAACAAGCGCAGGACCGAGGAGAAGGCGCGCCGCGCGTGACGGCAGCCAAATACCATGGGGTCGAGTGAGGATCGGTAGGGACGCCCAGCCCCACCTGCGCGCGCACCGGAGTGCAGGCCGCTCGACGGCCGACCAGTTGCGCGCGCTCCGCATCGCGCTGCTGGCCGGCGCCTTCATCGCCGGCTCCATCGGCCTCTCGGGCCTCTGGAGCGGAATGGCGCTCCCGGCGCTGCACGGATCGACGCGGGCGCTCGAGGCAACACGGCCGAGCACCACCGCGGTCGAGGCCGAGGTCGCCGAGGGGCAATCAGCTCCAGGCGGGGACACCGCAGCGGCGGTCGCGGCCGCCGGCGCCAAGACGCAGCCAGGGGACCCCCCCGGCTGGGTCCGGATCCCCAAGCCGGCGATCTCCGGACCGCGCAAGGTCGGCATCCAGGCCGGCCACTGGCGCACGAGCGAGGCGCCGCCGGAGCTCCGACAGCTCATCGATCAGACCGGCACGAGCTGGGCCGGCTACACGGAGTGGGAGACCAATCTCGATATCGCGGAGCGCGTCGCGGCGATCCTCCGAGCAAAGGGCATCTCCGCCGACGTGCTGCCGACGGTCATCCCGCCCGGGTACGTCGCGGATGCGTTCGTGGCGCTCCACTCGGACGGCGATGGCACCGGCGACAAGAGCGGATTCAAGCTCGCGCACAGCTCGCGGCGCACGCCGCATGAGGACGCGCTGCAGCGTCACCTCACCGAGGTGTATGCGGCCGCGACCGGCCTCGCCTACGACGCGGCCGGGATCTCCGGCGGAATGGGCGGCTACTACGCGCACAGCTGGAGCCGGGTGCGCAACTCCACGTCACCGTTCACCCCGTCGGTCATCCTCGAGATGGGCTTCCTCTCGAACGACAACGATCGCGGCCTCATCGTCGACGAGCCGGATCGCCTCGCGCGCGCGATCGCGGCCGGCATCCTGAACTTCCTCGAGGCTACGCCGCGGGACGCGCTCTTCGGCCAGGACCTGGTGGTCCCGCCGGCGCCGCCGCGCCGTAGCCCTACCCCGACGCCTGGCACGTAAAGCGATCCCATGCACGGTCGCTCGCGCGCAGTGCCGACCAGCCCTTCCTGATGCCCCCGGGCCCGGACGTGCCGTTCCCGCCGCAGGAGGCGCTGCTGGTGGAGTCGCTGCCGGCCGGAGACCGCTGGCAATACGAGCCGAAGTGGGACGGGTTCCGCGGGGTGCTGGAGAACGAAGGCGGGGAGCTCGCGCTCTGGAGTCGGAACGGCCGGCCGCTGCTGCGCTACTTCCCGGAGCTGCGCGCGCTCGGCGACCTGCTGCCGCCGCGCTCGGCGCTCGATGGCGAGATCGTCATCCAGCAGGACGGCAAGCTCGAGTTCGACCTGATGCAGCTCCGCCTGCACCCCGCGGAGAGCCGCATCAGGCGGCTCGCCGCGGAGACGCCGGCGACGTTCATCGTCTTCGACGTGCTGCTGTGGGGCGGCGACGCCGTCCACCGGCGGCCGCTCGCGGAGCGCCGTCCCGAGCTAGAGCGCGTCGCGAACGGCTTCACGCTTTCCCCGTACAGCCGTGACCGGGACGTGGCCGGGCACTGGCTCCAGCGGCTCGAGTCGATCGGACTCGATGGTGTCATCGCGAAGAAGCTCGACCTGCCGTACCTCCCCGGGTCGCGCGACGCCGTGGTGAAGGTGAAGCACCACCGCACGGCCGACTGCGTGATCATCGGCTTCCGCACGAGCGGGACGCGCATCGCGACGCTCCTGCTGGGGATGTACCGCGACGATGGGACCCTCGACTTCGTCGGGCACACCAGCGGCATCCCTGCCACGCTGCAGAAGCAGCTGCAGGAGCTGCTGCCGCCGCTCGCCGAGAGTGGCCACCTGACCGGCGATCGTGTGCCGGGTTCGCTGAGCCGCTGGTCGCAGGGCAAGGATCTGCCGTGGGTCGAGGTCCGACCGGCCCTTGTCTGCGAAGTGCGCTTCGACAAGATGGAGGCTGATCGCTTCCGGCACGGGACGCGATTTCTCCGGTTCCGGCAGGACAAGGAGCCGCGGCAATGCACGTGGGATCAGGTCACCGGCGCGGCCCGCCAGGGCGATCCCACGCTCGAGGGCTTGCTCCGAGGCTAGCCGCGCTCTGCCTGCTCCTTCTTCGCGGCGTACTCCCTTCTCCAATCGCGCGGCGGCCCGGTGCGCGTTCGCGGTTTCGGCCCCTCGCCCGGGGGCCGGAGCCCGACGCGCTCGAACAGGGGGACGAGGCTCGTGCGGTGGTCCCACAGATCGGCGGTGAGGTCGCCGACGCGACGGACGCGCTCGCGCATCGTGTCGATGGTGAAATCCGCCGGCTCCACGTCGACGACCTCGTCCCAGCGCAGCGGGGCCGACACACGCGCGTCCGGTACCGGGCGGACGGAGTACGCGGATGCGATCGTGCGGTCGCGGGCGTTCTGCCCGTAGTCCACGAATACGCCGCTGCGATCGGCGACCTTCCACGTGGTCGTCGCGATCGTGGGCACCTTCGCCTCGATGAGCTGCGCGATCTTCTTGGCGAGCCGGCGCACCTCAGGGAACTCCAGCTCCACCTCGATCGGTGTGAGGATGTGCAGACCCGTCGCTCCGGACGTCTTCGGATAGGTCGGCAGGCCCAGACCGCTCATGACGTCGCGCACGGCGAGCGCGATCTCGCGTACGTCCGCCCAGGGGTTGCCCTCGCTCGGATCGAGGTCGATGAGCAGGTAGTCGGGCCGCTCGATGTCCGAGACGCGCGAGTGCCAGGTGTGGAGCTCGATGCAGCCGAGGTTCGCGATCCAGGCGAGTCCCGCGGCCTCGCTCATGACCGGGAAGTCCGCATTGCGGCCGCTCGGGAACTCGATGCGTACGGTCTCGAGCCAGTCGGGATGGGGCACCGGTACCCGCTTCTGGTAGAAGAAGTCCGCGTCGACGCCGTTCGGGTAGCGCTTCATCTGCATCGGCCGGCGCTCCACGTGGTTCAGCACGGCACTCGCGAGATCCACGTAGTACCGCACGAGGTCGCCCTTCGTATGCCCCGTCCGGGGGAAGAAGACCTTGTCCTGGTTCGTGAGCGCGAGCTCGCGTCCGGCGATCAGCACACCACGCAGTCTGCCCCGAGTACATTCGCGCTGCGCGCGAGGCGGTGCCTGCAGGAGGTATGACGATGATCCGGCGGCTTGTGAACGGCATCCTTGACCGCCAGGAATGGGCCGACGGGGTCGGCGAGCTCCTTCAGAAGATCTACCTCGCGGTACTGCGCCCGGTCCCGCCGGTGAAGGACCTCCTCCATGGCACCTGGCTCGGTCACGCACTCCATCCGGTGGTCACCGACCTGCCGGTCGGCGCATTCTCGGCCGCGCTGTTCCTCGACCTCATCGACCAGGTCGATGGTGCCAACTGGGCGACGCTCCTCGGCTTCGTGGGGATGCTGGCCGCGGCGGCCACCGGTATCGCGGACTACACGGGCACGGATGGCAAGACGCGCCGCTACGCGACGATCCACTCCCTCCTGATGTTCTTCTCGACGATCTTCTACCTGGCCTCGGTGCTGGTCCGCTTCGAGATCGTCGCCGGGACCAACGACCACGCCATGATCGCGGCGATCGTCGGCTACGTGCTGCTCGTGGTCGGTGCCTACATCGGTGGTGAGGTCGTCTTCGGCCTGGGCTACATGGTCGATCGCCACGCCTGGCGCGGCGGCGGCGGGAAGTGGTCGGCGCTCGAGCCGGCCAGCTTCCCCGAGGACGCGCCGGCGAAGGCGAAAGCAGGCGCGCAGTCGATCGTCGTCGTGAAGCGTGGCGACACGGTCTACGCGCTGCACGACACCTGCGCGCATGCCGGCTGCTCGCTCGCGGAGCACGGCAAGCTCGTGGGCGACAAGATCGAATGCCAATGCCACGGCTCGCGCTTCGACCTCCGGACCGGCCGCGTCGCGCGCGGGCCGGCGACCTTCGACCAGCCTGCCTATGAGGTCCGCCGCGGCGACGCGGGCATCGAGGTGCGCCGAGCCCCGCACGGATGACGCCGACGCTCGTCACTGTCTTCGCGCATCCGGACGATGAGACCTTCGCTGCCGGCGGCAGCGTCGCCTCCGCCGTCGACGCCGGCGCACGGGTCGTGGCCATCTGCGCGACACGCGGCGAGGCGGGCGAGATCGCTGATCCGTCGCTCGCGACGCCGGAGACCCTCGGCGAAGTCCGTGAGGCCGAGCTGCGCGCCGCCTGTGCCGAGCTGGGCGTGCACGACGTGCGGTTCCTCGGGTACCGCGACAGCGGAATGGAAGGGTCGGCCGGCAACGCGGACCCTCGAGCCCTCGCGACGGCGGGCGACGATGAGGTGGTCGAGCGGATCGTCGCGCATTTCGCCGAGCTGCGGCCCGATGTCGTCGTCACCTTCGAGCCAGGCGGCGTGTACGGGCATCCCGACCACCGCAAGATCAGCCGCTGCGCGACCGCGGCGTTCGACCG
>Ga0136620_10001299_pt1 | contig 11812 bp, 13 predicted proteins | sample AntDrymUQ4162106_2_FD_104806 | JGI IMG/M metagenome (GOLD analysis project Ga0136620, IMG submission 104806) | Polar desert sand microbial communities from Dry Valleys, Antarctica - metaG UQ416 (21.06) | ecosystem: Environmental > Terrestrial > Soil > Desert | place: Antarctica: Dry Valley... | reverse complement strand
TCGCCGTCGCGCGTGATGCAGGCGCCCTTGATGACCTCGTCCTCGAAGTCCAGCTTCAGGGCGCCGTCCTCGCCCACCATCAGCTCCACCAGCGACTGCACGTTCTTGGCGTATAGCTGCGAGGCGTGGTCGGGCATCGCGGAGGCCAGGTTGGTCGGGCCCACGATCTTCACGTCGTGTGCGATCACGGTCTCACCCGCCTTTGTCAGCTCGCAGTTGCCGCCGGTCTCGGCCGCCAGGTCGACGATCACCGAGCCCGGCTTCATCTGCTTCACGGCGTCCTCGATGATCAGCAGCGGCGCCTTGCGGCCGGGCACGGCCGCGGTTGAGATCACGCCGTCCATCCCGCCGATCACGTCGGCCAGGGCCTCGCGCTGGCGCTGCTGCTCCTCCTCGGTCAGCTCACGCGCGTATCCGCCCTCGCTCTCCGCGTTCTCGAGGCCGATGTCCAGCTTCACGAACTTCGCTCCCAGCGACTGGATCTGCTCTTCCACCGCCGAACGCACATCGAAGGCGTGGAGCACGGCCCCGAGGCGACGTGCAGTGGCAATGGCCTGAAGGCCGGCCACGCCGGCGCCCAGCACGAGCACCTTGGCCGGCTTGATCGTGCCGGCGGCGGTGGTGAGCATCGGGAGGAATCGGCCCAGCTCCTCGGCCAGGATCAACGCGGCGCGATAGCCGCCCACGGTGGCCTGGCTGGAGAGCGCGTCCATCGCCTGCGCGCGGGTGATGCGCGGAATGGCCTCCATCGCGAACGAGGTGACTCCGGCCTGCGCCAGCGCCTTGGCGGTCTCGCCGTTGGTGAGCGGCTGGAGGAAGCCGATCAGCACGGTGCCCTCCTTCATGTGGCCGATCTCCTCAGCGCTTGGAGGGGCCACCTTGGCCACCACGTCCCCGGAGAACCCATCGCCGAGGCTGACTCCCGCCTCCTCGTACAGGGGGTCGGGCAGGTGTGCGGACTCCCCGGCGCCCGATTCGAGCACCACCTCGACCTCCTGGGCGGACAGCTTCTTGGCGATCTCCGGGACCAGGGCGACCCTGCGCTCCCCTTCGGAGGTCTCCTTTGGGACGGAGAGCTTCATCAGCGGAACGGGGAGGCTATTGGAGGAGGCTCACCGGTGCGTGGCCGACGCCGGGCCTAGGCCGCTAGGGAGGCAAGAACGGCCAGGTGTCCCGCGCCGTCATGGTGGCGCTTCAGGCGCCTGGCGAGGTGTGCCATCAGCCGCTGCGCCGGGATGTTGTCGCTCAGCATGTCCGCGGAGAAGCGCTGGATGCCGTTGGCGGAGGCGATGTGAACCAGCTCGTCTGCCAGAAGCGATCCCAGGCCGCGGCCCTGGAGTTCGTCGGCCACCGCGATCGCGACCTCGGCCGTTGAAGGATCCTCGGCGAGACGCACGTACCGGGCGACGCCGACCCCCCGCCTGGCAGCGGTCATGGCCACCAGAGCCACGTGGTCAAGGCCGTCGACCTCGGTGAGGTAGCGCAGCTCGGCCGATGTGAACCCGGGCTTTGGCGAGAGGAAGCGCCGCTGGCGGCTGACTTCGGAGAGAGCGGACAGGCCGGCGGAGAGGTTTGCCTTGTCCGAGGGACGGATCGCGCGGATGTGGATCGGCGTGCCGTCGGCGATGGTGCGACTGATCTCGTACGACGGGGACATGTACCCAGGTGTAGGGCAAGGGCGGGGTGCCGACTGTGCGTCCGGTCACGCGCGGCTCATGCGACCGGCACGAACCGCTCGCGCGCCGTGGCCCGCAGGCGCTCGATGTCCTCGCGGCGTGTGACCGACAGTGGGACGGTCCCCCGCATCTCGGCCTCCAGCAACTCGGTGGACAGCTCTCGGCCCTCGTGCAGGCTCCGGTAGAGCGACGCGATCACCGCCTGCTCGATCTCTGCGCCGGAGAAGCCCTCGGATGCGCCCACCAGACGGAGCAGATCCAGGGCCGCCGGATCCTGCCGGCGCAGCTTCAAATGGATCTCGAGAATGGTCCGCCGCTCCTCGGTCACGGGCAGGTCCACGAAGAAGATCTCGTCGAAGCGGCCCTTTCGCAGCAGCTCCGGCGGAAGCGCGGACAGGTCGTTGGCGGTGGCCACTACGAACACGCCGGGCTTCTTCTCCTGCATCCAGGTCAGAAAGGACCCGAAGATCCTCCGGCTCACGCCGCCGTCCGAGTCCGAGCCCTGCGCCATCGCCTTCTCGATCTCATCGATCCACAGCACGCAGGGCGCCATCGACTCAGCCAGCTCTGTGGCCCGGCGGAAGTTGCGCTCGGACTCACCGATGTACTTGTCGTAGAGGCGGCCGGCGTCGAGCTTGAGCAGTGGCAGCCCCCAGTCACGGGCCACCGTCTTGCAGGCCAGGGACTTGCCGCACCCCTGGACCCCGACGATCATCAGGCCGCGCGGTGGCTGGAGGCCCATCTCGGCAGCCTGCGGCGTGAAGCCGGTCCGGGCTCGGTCCAGCCACCCCCGCAGCGCCGCGAATCCGCCGAGCTGGGCGGTGTTCTCCACAGGGGGAAGTACTCGAGCAGTCCCTCGTCGCGGAGGGCGTGCGCCTTGCGCTGGGCCAGTCGCGCCAGGTCCTCGCGCGACAGGCAGCCGTCCTCGAGAGCCACGTGCGCCAGCGCTTGACGCGCGCCGTTCAGCGTCATTCCGTTCAGCGCGGCCACGAAATCGTCCACATCGCCCGACCCGATCTCCACCCGGGCCTGCCCGCTCTGCTCCAGCCACTGCAACGTGGCCAGCACGGTGCGGCGATAGTCGTCCGGGGCGGGCAGCGCCAGGCGGTAGCGCACCGCGACTGCATCCAGCTCGGGCGGCAGGTCCACGCTGGCGCCGGCGACGACAAGTGTGGAGAGCCGCCCTGGGGCGGAGAACGCTTCGGCCGTGTCTCGCAGTGCACGAGACACGCGAGCGGCTTCCGGCCCGGCGTTCGGGGCGAGGTGTGGCGCCAGGTCCTTGAGCAGGTGAATCGCCTGGACCGACAAGCCGGCGAGGGTTCGAGCCAGTACCGCCGGGTCCTCGGTGCCGTACATGGCCTGGGCCTCCCCGGCGCGGACGAGTCCGCGGGTCACGGTCCATTCGAAGCGGTGCAGGCGCAGGTCGGCGGCCACCTCCGCCACGAGCGCCTCCACCCGCGCCTCCTCCGAGCTCTCGACGACTATCAGGGGATGGCGCGAGAGCACGAGCGTCTTCAGCTCGTGGGCGGGGCTCGGCTTCGTGGCGATGGCCGAATCCTGGGACTGCGCGGAGGCAGGGGCCGCGGTGGCGCTCATCCTCCTGGAGTTCGGCGCGCGGCCGGTGGTCCTTGAGCCGCGAGCGGGCCGCTCACCACCCCAAGGTGCCGGGAGCGCCCTTGAACGGTCCTCGAATGTCGCTGGTTATCCAGCCCCCGTAGAAGCCGCCGGGGTTGGGCTGGGTGGAGTCGGCAACGGCCACGCCCCCGTGCACGACACGCGCCCGCCGGCTGGTCTCTTCGATCGCCGGCGGGCGCGGATAGTCTCAAAGGAACTCCATAGAGCGCTTACGCGCTCACGTGGCTCTCAGATGGACTACTTGATGAAGCCCGACTCCTGGAGGTAGGACTTGGCAACGGCCTCGGGCTCCTGCTTGTCGAGGCTCACGCGGGAGTTGAGCTCCTGCATGGCCTTCTCGGTGAGGGGCTCCTGAACGTCGAGCAGCACCTGCTGACCCTTGTCACCGATCTTCTTCAGCGTGTCGTTGCGGATGCCGAAGGAGATGTTGTACGGCGGGAACAGGTTCTTGTCGTCTTCGACGATCGAGTACTTGCCCAGCGTCAGCTCACCGTCGGTGGAGAACACGAAGCCGAGGTCTGACCGGTCCTTGTCGATCGGGTCGTACTTGCCCTCGTCGGCCACGAACTTCGGGGTCCACTTGTAGGTGCCCTTCAGCCCCAGCAGGCAGTCCGTCCGCTGGCGACACTCGGGGAAGCCGGCGATGGACAGATCGCTGGCATTCGGCAGCTTCGCCACCTCGGACAGCGTCTTTGCGTTCTTGAGCTTGCTTGCCAGCTTCTCCTTGGTCGTGGCGATCCTGAACGTGTTCTCGAACTGGGTCCGGGGCAGCGCCGTGATGTCCTTGGCGGCGTACTCCTTCTTGGCGAGCTCGTAGGCGTCGTCCGGGTCCTTGGGCACCTCGTCGGTCTTCACGTCGAAGAACGACGTGAGCGAGGTGCCGGTGTACTCGGGGTAGGCATCCACCTGACCCGACTGCAGCGCCTTATATGCGATCTGCTCCGAGCCCAGGTTGAGCTTCTTCTCGACCTTGAAGCCGGCCGCCTCCAGCGACTGCGCATAGATCTCGCCGAGGATGTACTGCTCGTCGAAGTTCTTCGACCCTACGGTGATCGAAGTCTTGGCGTTGGCGGGGTCCTTCTCGATCAGCTTCGCGCTTCCGCCTCCTCCTCCGCCACCACCACTGCTTGTCTCCTCGTCGTCACTGCCACAGGCCACCGCTCCGAACGCGAGCGCCAGCGCCATGAGTGAAAACAGGATGAGTCTGAGTGAACGTGTCACGTTGAAGCTTCCCTCCTTCGTGTGGGCAGAGATAGCCGCCGGCGGTGTTCCGCCTTCGGCTCCTCGGCCAGCTTGATTCCCTTTGGGGTAACTGCCTGTTGCATCAGACCTATGCCGGCGTCGGCCGCGATCGTTATCAACGCCACCACGATGGCCGCGCCGAGGGCGCCCTCGAAGCCGTACTGCTGTGGCACGAGAATGGGCTCGCCGAGCGTCTGAAGGTTCGCGTAGGTGCCGATCGTGGCCGTGGCCAGCACGCTTACTGCGGAGATTCGGATGCCGGCGAAGATCGTGGGCAAAGCCAGGGGCAGGCGCACGAGGCGCACGAGCTGCGGGCCGGTCATGCCCATCCCGCGGGCCGCGTCCACGACATCCGGCTCCACCTGCCGGACCCCCACGTAGGTGTTGGTGAGGATCGGCGGAATCGCCAGCAGGATCAGGACGAAGGCCACGTTGGTGAACCCGTTGCCCACGAAGGCGATGAAGAAGAACAGCAACACGATGGCTGGGACAGCGCGCCCCACGTTGGAAACCGAGATGGCAAGGAACTCTCCGCGGCCCTTGTGACCCAGGTAGAGGCCGATCGGGATCGAGATCGCGCAGGCCACCGCCATCGCCACCACGCTCACCAGCAGGTGAGTGGCGGCCAGATCTGAGATCTCGCCCAGCCCGCCGATCTTCACACCGCCGCCCACGGACTCGCGCTCCTTGAAGATGAACTCGACCGCGCCGCCGAACTGGCCGAGGAAGGCAAGCGTGGTGTTCATGCTGCCGCCCTCTGCCACGAGGTGGCGAAGCGCTGGAACGTGAGGATGATGACGTCGAGGATGGCCGCCAGCAGGATCGCGAGACCTCCCGCAACCACCACGTTGGACTTGAAGAACGGGTCCTGGTCGAGCTCCTGGCCGAGCCCGCCGCCGCCGGCGAGAAACGCCAGGGCAGCTAGGCCCACGGTGGTGGTGGTGGCGATCCGCACCCCGGCGAGGATCTCCGGCAGCGCCAGCGGCAGCTCCACACGCCAGAGCATCTGGCGGTCGGTGAGTCCCATGCCCCGGGCCGCGTCCTTGGCGTCCTCGGGCACCGCCTGCAGCCCGGTGATCACGTTCCGGAAGATGATCAGCAGCGTGTAACAGACCAGCGCCACGATCGCGGTCGTGTTCCCCAGCCCGGTGATCGGCTGGAGCAGGAAGAAGAAGGCCACGCTGGGGATCGTGTAGAGCGTGCCGGTCACGCTGGCGATCGGGCCCACGAGCCAGTTGCGGCGGTGGGCGAGCAGAGCCAGACCGAATGCGATCAGAAACCCGATCGCGACGGGCGTGACAGTGAGGTACACGTGCTGCCAGAAGGGATCGACGTAGCGGTCGAAGTTGTCCACGATCCAGTCGGGACACAAGCCGTCATCGATCACGCATCCGCTGTCCTTCGAGCGGTCGCGAGTCTGGAGCTGAGCGATCAGCGGCTCGAAGGTCACGCCTCTTCTTCGATCAGATCGACGCTGGTGCGCGTCTCGGTCGGCGCGTCGTGAAGGAAGTTGCTGATCACCTCCAGCGACAGCACGCCGGCCACCTTGCCCGTGTCGTCGACCACGGGGCCATAGCGGGTGTCGCTGGTGAGGAGGTCGGCCAGGGCGTCGCGCAGGATGTCGTCCAGCTCGACGATGGGCTCGGCGGGGGAGCGAAGCTTGCGCTCAACGCGTTCCCCGTGGAAGGCGCTCTCCGACAGCCAGCCCTCGGGCCGGCCCTGATCGTCCACGAGCAGCGCAATCTCGATGTCGGAGTCAGCGATCTTTGCCCGGGCCTCCGATACCGCCTCGCCCGCCCGCACCTGAGCGGCCTTCCACAGGTCGATGTCACGTACGCGCTGCAGGGCCAGGCGCTTGAGGGAGCGGTCGGCGCCCACGAACTCCTCCACGAACTCGCCGTTGGGGTACATCAGCAGCTCGCCGGGGCTCGCGTACTGGGCGAGCTTGCCGCCCTTCTGCAGGATCGCGATCTTGTCGCCCATCTTGATCGCCTCGTCGATGTCGTGGGTCACGAAGACGATCGTCTTGCGGATCTCCGACTGCAGCCGCAGGAACTCGTTCTGCAGGCGCTCGCGGTTGATCGGGTCGATGGCGCCGAAGGGCTCGTCCATCAGCATCAGCGGGGGGTCCACGGCGAGGGCCCGCGCCACGCCAACGCGCTGGCGCTGGCCCCCGGAGAGCTGAGGGGGGTAGCGGTCGCGCGTGTCGTGCGGGTCCAGGGAGACCAGCTCGAGCAGCTCGTCGACCCGCGCAGCGATGCGCTGCTTGTCCCAGCCCAGCAGCTTGGGCACGGTGGCGATGTTGTCGGCGATCGACAGATGGGGGAACAGGCCGATCTGCTGGATCGCGTAGCCGATCTCGCGGCGCAGCTCGGCCGGGTTGCGGTCGCGCACCGACTGACCGTCGAGCAGGATGTCGCCGTCGGTGATGTCGATCATGCGGTTGACCATTCGCATGGCCGTCGTCTTGCCACATCCCGAGGGGCCCACGAGCACGCAGATCTCCCCGGCGGGAACCTCGAGCGAGAGCTTGTCCAGAGCCGGCGAATCCTGCCCGGGGTAGAGCTTCGTGGCTTCGCGGAACTCGAGCGTCGCCGCCTGGCGATCACTCTTGCCGTCAGGGCTGGGAGCGGAGGATTGATCGTTCACGGGCGGTGGCCAGGCAGGCGAAGTTGTGAATCCTACCTTCGGAGGCCGGACGACGCATGCTCAGCACCCCCCGGCGCGGTCTTCACCGGAGCCCTGGATGCGTCGATGTCGGCTGTGGCCAGTCGCTCCAGCTCACGTGCGAGGTCTTCGCGAAGGCGGACGACCTCGGCCCGGGTCACCTCCGGGTTGTCCTCGGCCGACTCCACCATCGCGCCCGCGAGGCGCTCGTTGGCGGCTTGCAGATCGCGGCCCGCGGCCTCCGGGTCGGTAAAGCCCCTGAGGTTGAGCGCACGCTCGCGAACGTCGTCGGCCAGCGGTTCCAGCCGCCGCCGCTCAGCGACCGATAGGCGTTGCCAGCGCCCGTGCAGGCCCCGGGCGACACGAATGCCCAACAGGGCTGCGGCCAGGCGGCCGGCCGACCTGACTCCCCCGGCTAGCTCACTCGGACCGCCCACTCGCGCATGGTCCTTCACGAGGTGGATGGAACGGCGCTCCGTGCTGACTCCCCCCGTGTTCTTCATCCGTACAGTGACCCGCCCGATGATCTCCAAGGCCATATGCGCCCCGGCCATTGCGGCCTGCGTCCTGCTGACCGCAGCCGCGCCTGCCTCAGCCCAGCCGCGGGTATCGGCCACCCTCTCGGCGCAAGGCGCCTTTCCGGGCCAGGAGGCCTTCCCCGCGCAGACCGGGAGGCTCGTCGCCGGCCGCTACGGGGGTGGAGCAACGGGCTCGGCGGCCCACCTCGTGCTCATGCGCCTGACGGCAAGCAGGCGGTCGGCCGCCCAGACGTCAATGCTCACCCCGCGCTGCCGCGGCGCCGGGGTACCGCGCAGGCTGCTGGACACGATCCGCCTCACGCAGATCACGCTGCGCCGGCCCGGGCGCTACGCCTACCAGTCCCCGTACGAGGAGACGGTGCCGGCCGAAGTACCGAGCATCGGCGGGCTCAAGCGCACCGGGCTGTTGCGCGGCAGCGCCCGGATCGCCCGCGGTGGGTTCGCCTCGGGCATCATCCGCAACCGCTTTACCCTGCGCGATCCGGAAACGGGTGGTGTTCGCGGCCGCTGCGACAGCGCCACCGTGCGCTGGAGCGCGCGCGTGCCGCCGCGCAGCGCGGCCCTTGGGCGCCCGGCGCCCCGGCCCGGCGCCGGCTACTTCGGCCTCACCGGCCAGCGGCTGCCCATGCAGCTGGACGTCGGCGGCGGAGCGCGCACGCTGGTGCGCGCCCGGACGGGCTTCCAGATCCGCTGTCCGGGCGCTGTGGATCGGCCCGTGATTCTCGAGGCCGTCAGGGTGCGCATAGCCAAGGGCCGTGGCAAGCGCCGCCGCGGAGCGGGGCGCTTTCGCAAGTTCGGAAGTCACACCCGGACGGTCCGTGACTCCCGGCGGGGTCCCGTAGCCGCACAGCTGAGCTGGAGGCTGGCCGGGCGCTTCGGGGCCTTCGGCGCTGCGGGCATCTGGAACGTGACTGCCACACTCAGCCGGCTGGAGACCGGCGAGGAAGTGGCCCGGTGTGAGCCGGTCGCAGTGCGCTGGCGCGCTGTGCGCTGAGCCGTTACGGGCTAGATTGCCGCCATGCGAGCGGTGACCATCAACGACGGCGACCTCATGGTCGAGGAGCGTCCCGACCCCGAGCCCGGCCCCGGCCAGATCCTCGTGGCCGTCCGCGCCGCCGGGCTCAACGGCGCCGACATGCTCCAGCGCACGGGCGGCTACCCGGCCCCGCCGGGGTCGCCCCCCGACATTCCCGGGCTCGAGCTAGCGGGCGAGGTGGTGTCCCGAGGCCCGGGCGCCGAGCGCTTCGAGGAGGGAGACCGCGTCATGGCCATCGTCGGCGGAGGCGGTCAGGCCGAGATGGCGGTGGTGCACGAGCGAGCCGCGATGCCGGTGCCCGAACAGCTGGACTGGCCTCGCGCCGGAGGCGCTCCCGAGGTCTTCACGACCGCCCACGACGGCCTCTTCACCCAGGCCGGCCTGCGTCCTGGCGAGCGGCTGTTGGTGCACGGCGGCGCCGGCGGGGTCGGCACAGCGGCGGTGCAGCTCGGCCGCCGAGCCGGAGCCCGCGTCACCGCCACCGTCCGCCGCGAGGAGCTGCGCGGGGAGGTGCAGAAGCTGGGCGCCACGACCATCGACCCCGAGGGCTTCGGCGAGCACGGTCCCTTCGATGTGGTCCTCGAGCTCGTCGGTGCCCCCAACCTGGGCGAGAACCTCAAGGCGCTGGCCACTTCCGGCCGGATCGTCGTGATCGGCGTCGGGGCCGGCTTCAAGGCTGAGGTCAATCTGGTGGCCATGATGGGCAAGCGCGCCACGATCCGCGGCTCGACGCTGCGCGCGCGCCCGCTGGAGGAGAAGGCCCACGCCATGCGGCGCGTGGAGACCGAGGTGCTGCCCGGCTTCGAGTCGGGCGCACTGGAGGTGCCCGTGACCGCCACCTTCCCTCTCGACGAGGCTGAGGCGGCCTACGACCGATTCACCGAGGGCGGCAAGCTCGGCAAGGTCGTGCTGACCATGGGCTCTTAGGGCGCGGCCCGGATCGCGATGGAGCGGACGGTGGGCCCAATTTGGGTGGATATGCAACCCAGATGTTGGCCCAGTCGCGCCTGACGGGGGCGGGGCGAACGCGGCCTCAGACCCGCAGGCCTTCGATCAACGCCATCAGCGTCGGCTCTACCTCGGCGCGCTCGGCGCTGGGTAGCTCGGCCGTGGCGATCATCAGCCCGGCCTCGCCCATCGCGGCGAGCAGAATGTGGGCCAGCGGGCGGACCGGCGCCTGCGTAATGGCGCCCGCTTCCATGGCGGCCGTGAGCGCCGCGGTGGCGAGCCCCAGCCCGTAGCGCATGTCTACAGCCCGCCACTCGCTCCAGCCGAGCACGGATGGGGCGTCGATGAGCGGGATGCGCGTCCAGTTGGAATCGGTGCACAGATCGAGGAACTTACGCACCGCGGCCTGCAGCAGCTCGACCGGGTCGTTGACCCCATCGGTGGCCGCGGCGATCGCGGCCACCATCTCCTCTTCGACTTGCTCGTGCACCGCACCGAAGAGGTCGCGTTTGTCGGAGAAGTGGTGATACAGCGCGCCGCGGGTGACCTTCGCGTGGCGCACGATCTCCTCGGTCCCGACGTCGACGTAGCCCTTCTCGGTGAAGAGCCTGCGGGCGACCTCGATGAGGGCGCCGCGTGTAGCCGCCGAGCGCTCGGCGTTGGCCCGCCGCTCAGCGCGCACGAGGACTTCGGGTCTGACAAACACACTGTATGTATGTTACGGTGGCCGGCATGGACATACAGACTGTACGCAACAGAGGGGACCGAGCATGAGCACACAAGAACGCAGCCGGTGGCGATCGCCGGCGCTAGGAGCGCAACACGCGCTCGACCTCCCGGCCGGGCGGCTGGTTGTCCATGAGGCGGGCGAGGGGCCGGCGATCGTCTTCGTGCACGGTCTCCTCGTCAACGCCAATCTCTGGCGCAAGGTCGTGCCGGCCCTGGCGCCTGACTTCCGCTGCGTGACGATCGACATGCCGCTCGGATCTCACGTGCAGCCTCTCGGCGGCGGCGACCTCACCCCGCCCGCCCTCGCAGCGCTCGTCTGCGACGCCCTGGAGGCGCTCGATCTCAGCGACGTCACGCTGGTTGGAAATGACACCGGCGGCGCTCTGTGCCAGATCGCCGTGACCACCCGGCCGGATCGCATCGGACGTCTCGTGCTGACGCCGTGCGACTACCGCGACGTGTTCCCGCCCAAGCTGTTCAAGCCGCTCCTGGCACTGGCGCGAGTGCCGGGAGCCACGCAGGGAGTGCTCAATGCGCTGCGGCCCCGCGCGGCGCGGCGGCTGTCTGCGGCCTACGGCTGGCTGGCCAAGCGATCGATCGACCAGCAGGCCGAGGACACCTACGTGCTCGCCGCGCTGGCGCAAGCCGCGGTTCTGGCGGAGCTAAACGAGGTGCTGGGGGGCATCGACACGCGTTTCACCAACGAGGCCGCCGACCGCCTACCGGGCTTTGACCGCCCGGCGCTGCTGGCCTGGGCCAAGGAGGACCGCTTCTTCGGGAACGGCATCCCCGAGTCCCTGGCCTCGACCCTTCCCAACGCGCGGCTGGAGTGGATCTCAGACAGCTACACGTTCGTATCGGAGGACCAGCCCGAGCGGCTGGCCGAGCTGATCGCCGGCTTCGTGCGAGAGCCGGCGGCTGCGAAGGCTGCGGCATGAGCCGCGCGCCGTTGTTCCTCGCGATGGCTCTGCTGGGCCTCGCCGTCCAGGTCGCGGTATTCGTCGCCTTCCTCGGCGAGAGCGGACTGGACTTCGGCGAGCTCGGTGAGCAGGCGGTTCAGACCACGATCGCCGTGCTGGCTCTGACCGACCTCCTGCTCACCGGCACCATCGTGCTGCTCTGGATGCCGGGAGAGGCGGCGAGGGTCGGCATCCAGAAATGGTGGCCGTTCGCCCTCGCCGCGGCGGGAGGGGTCTGCTTCGCCCTCCCGCTGTTCCTGTGGGCGCGCGAGCGCCGTCTCGAACCGGCGGGCGCCTAGTGGACCTTATCTCAACGTTGCACCCGTAATGGCGGTCCCAGATCACCGCCATGCGGCGTCCTCGGGCGCCCAGGTAGCGCTG
>Ga0136620_10001298_pt1 | contig 11820 bp, 10 predicted proteins | sample AntDrymUQ4162106_2_FD_104806 | JGI IMG/M metagenome (GOLD analysis project Ga0136620, IMG submission 104806) | Polar desert sand microbial communities from Dry Valleys, Antarctica - metaG UQ416 (21.06) | ecosystem: Environmental > Terrestrial > Soil > Desert | place: Antarctica: Dry Valley... | reverse complement strand
TCGCGCTGGCGGCGAGGCAACGCCGCCACCGCGGCGAGCACGGTGGCCCGGCGTTCCACCGCGAGTACGGCCGCCTCTGCGCTGGCCGCGTCGGTCAACGGTTCCGGCCGGCGCAGCAGCAGCGCGGCCAGCCGGACGAGGCCAACCCAGTGCGCCGCGTACAGCGCCTCGACCGCCTCATCGGCGGAGGCTCGGTCTTGCGGATCGGCCGACACCGGTTGCAGCACCTCCCGGGGGGCTGCCGAGTAGATTGCCGTCACGCCGATAGCACGCGCGAGACGCCACACCGGTTGTCAGCCGACAGGAGAACGATGAGCGAGACCGACGCGGACCCGGACTGCCTGTTCTGCAAGATTGTCGCTGGTGACGTGCCGGCCGAGGTCGTGCACGAGTCCGACCGCACGGTGGCGTTCCGTGACGTCAACCCGCAGGCCCCGACGCACGTGCTGGTGATCCCGCGCCGACACGCGCCCGACCTCGCCGCGCTGGTCGAGGCCGAGGCCGAGGACGTGGTGGCGATCGGCAAGGCGGTCGCCGACATCGCGCTCAGCGAAGGGCTCGGCGAGGGCTACCGGGTGGTGTTCAACACCGGCGCCAAGGCCAGCCAGTCGGTGTTCCACTGCCACGCGCACGTGCTCGGCGGCCGTGAGCTGGGCTGGCCGCCCGGATAACTCTCAGCGGCTGGGGGTGGGCTGCCCGTACGATGGAGCGGGTACGCACGCCGCCGACTACCAGGAGGACGGCCCCGACCGGGGCGCCGATGTCCGAGAACACGACCGAACATCCCCTCCACCAGCACACCGTGACCGTGCCGTCGAGCATCCCGATGGTCTCGGTGCTCGGCCCGCGAGACGACTTCCTGCGCATCGTCGAGCGGGAGTTCGACGCCGACATTCACTCCCGCGGCAACACCGTGACGATCACCGGCGACCCGGCGGAGGCCGCGCTGGTCGAACGGCTGCTGGACGAGATGGTGACGCTGATCCGCACCGGCCAGGGACTGACGAGCGAGATGGTGGAGCACTCGATCTCGATGCTGCGCACCGAGACGCAGGAGCGGCCGGCCGACGTGCTGAGCCTCAACATCCTGTCCAACCGCGGCCGCACGATCCGCCCGAAGACGCTCAACCAGAAGCGCTATGTCGACGCCATCGACAAGCACACGATTGTCTTCAGCATCGGCCCCGCAGGCACCGGCAAGACCTACCTCGCGATGGCCAAGGCGGTGCAGGCGCTGCAGGCCAAGGAGGTCAACCGGATCATCCTGACCCGGCCGGCGGTCGAGGCTGGCGAGCGGCTCGGGTTCCTGCCCGGCACGCTGAGCGAGAAGGTGGACCCCTACCTGCGGCCGCTCTACGACGCGCTGCACGACATGCTCGACCCCGAGTCGATCCCCAAGCTGCTCACCGCCGGGACAATCGAGGTCGCGCCGCTCGCCTATATGCGTGGTCGCAGCCAGCCAGTCCTGACGCCGGTGTTGACTCCTGGAGGATTTCGACCGATCGGCAACCTGCGCGTCGGTGACCTGGTCATTGGCTCAGATGGCCGTCCCACGCCGGTGTTGGGCGTCTACCCACAGGGCATGAAGGCGGTCTACCGGGTCTCCACGCAGGACGACGCTTCAACGCTGGCCTGTGCTGAGCACCTCTGGCGGGTGACGACCATCGACGACCGTGCGAGGGGCAGGCAAGGACGGGTCGTCGAGACCAAGGACATGATCGGCAAGCTACGGCGTGCGCACGCCCGCCGTTTCGAGCTGCCGCTCGTGACGCCCGTCGAGTTGGAGCCGCGCGAGGTCCCAATCGACCCCTATGCGCTCGGGCTGCTCTTGGGCGACGGGTGCATCACGTTGACCACGACGCCGAGTTTTGCAACGAGCGATCCGGAACTCGCGGCTGCCTTGGAAGCCGCCCTGCCGGGGATCGAGGTGCAACGCAGGTCGGCAGTGACCTACGCGCTGCGACATCGCCACGGTGGACGCGGTGGCGTCATCGTGGCCAATCCGGTGACGGTTGCCCTGCGTGACCTCGGGCTCGGCGGAAGGCGCTCCACCTACAAGTTTGTGCCCACGGGCTATCTGTTCAACAGCAAGTCGGTACGCCTGGCCGTGCTCCAGGGACTGCTGGACACCGACGGTGGTCCTGTCCACCAGGCCGGGCGCACCTGTCGAGTCCAGTACGTGACATGCTCCGACCGTCTCCGCGACGACGTCATCTTCTTGGTCCGGTCGCTGGGCGGTGTGGCCTACGCCCGGACGCGCAAAGCGGCGGGCCGGGCACCGGGCGGCACCCCCGATCGGCCGGTCTATCACCGGCATGACGCACATGTGGTGGACATCCGCCTCCCAGCGGGTGTGGTGCCGTTCCGAGTACAGCGCAAGAAGGTGCGGTACGACAGCACCGGCGGCGGGCGCCCGATGCGGATGATCGACAGCATTCAACCGGCCGGCCAGGCGGAGTGTGTGTGTATCGCTGTCGCAGCGCAGGACTCGCTCTACGTGACCGAGGACTTCCTCGTCACCCACAACACCCTCAACGACGCGTTCATCATCCTCGACGAGGCGCAGAACACCTCGCCCGAGCAGATGAAGATGTTTCTCACCCGGCTCGGCTTCGGCTCGAGGATGGTGGTCACCGGCGACATCACCCAGATCGACCTGCCCGACGGCACCCGCTCTGGGCTGAAGGTGGTGCGCGAGATCCTCGGCGACGTGCGCGACGTGCACTTCACCTTGCTCACGAGCCACGACGTCGTACGGCACCGGCTGGTCGGCCGCATCGTCGCCGCCTACGACACGTACGAGGAGCGAAGCCGCCCGCGAGGGTCGGAGCGCGGGTGAGCGTCGAGGTCCTTGACGAGACTGGGACCGGCGCCGACGTCGACGCGCTGGCCGGACTGTCGCGGTTCGTGCTGGACCGGATGCGGCTGCACCCGGACGCCGAGCTGTGCCTCAAGCTGGTCGACGAGGGCGTCATGTCCGAGCTCAACCGGCGTTTCATGGACGCGACCGGGCCGACCGACGTGCTCGCGTTCCCGATGGACGAGCTCCGACCGGGGGGCGCGGGCGACCCGGTCGAGGCTCGGCCCGACGGCCAGCTCGGTGACGTCGCGCTCTGCCCCGCCGTGGCGGCGCGCAACGCGGCCGAGCGCGATCGCTCGGTTGCCGACGAGGTGGACCTGCTGGTGGTGCACGGCATCTTGCACCTGCTGGGCTACGACCACGCCGAGCCCGACGACCATCGGGAGATGTTCGACCTGCAGGCCGGCCTGCTGGCCGAGTGGCAGCGGGTGCGCGATAACCAGCTCGTACGCGACGATGGGTCGCTGTGAGCACTGACGCCGCCTGGCTGCTCGGTGCCGCTGCGGTCCTGGTGCTGCTCGCGGGGCTTATCGCCAGCGCGGAGGCGGCGCTGTCGTCGTACTCCAAGGCGCGTGCGGGTGAGCTGGTCGAGGCGGGGCGGCGCGGCGCGCGTCGGGTGATGACAGTGGCGGAGGACCCGCCGCGCTACCTCAACACGCTGCTGCTGCTGCGGATGGTGGCCGAGACCGCCGCGGTGGTGCTGGTCGCGCTGGTGGTGGCCGACTCCGTCGACTCCTGGCTGCAGCGCATCTTGATCGCCGCCGGGGCGATGGTCGTCGTCTCGTACGTCGTGATCGGCGTGGCCCCACGCACCCTCGGCCGGCAGTACGCGGAGCAGGTGGCGCTGTTCGCCGCCGGTCCGGCGATGCTGGCAACGCGGGTGCTCGGCCCGGTCGCGCGGGTGCTGATCCTGGTCGGCAACGCGCTCACGCCGGGCAAGGGCTTTGCGGAAGGACCGTTCGCGTCGGAGGCCGAGCTGCGCGAGCTGGTCGACTTGGCCGAGCAGAGCGCGTTGATCGAGTCCGGCGAGCGGCAGATGATCCACTCCGTCTTCGAGCTAGGCGACACGCTGGTGCGCGAGGTGATGGTGCCGCGCACGGACATGGTGGTGATCGAGCGGTACAAGACGCTGCGCCAGACGATGTCGCTGGCGCTGCGGTCGGGCTTCAGCCGGATACCGGTCGTGGGGGAGAACCTCGACGACGTGGTCGGCATCGCGTACCTGAAGGACGTCATTCGTCGGGTGTTCGACAGCCACGAGGCGGAGGCGACCGAGCGGATAGAGCAGGTGATGCGCTCGTGCACGTTCGTCCCCGACTCCAAGCCGGTGGACGTGCTGCTGCGGGAGATGCAGACCCAGCGGATGCACGTCGCGGTCGTCGCCGACGAATACGGCGGGACCGCCGGAATGGTCACGATCGAGGACATCCTGGAAGAGATCGTGGGCGAGATCACCGACGAGTACGACGTGGAGCCGGACGCGGTCGAGCACGTACGGCCCGGTGTCGTCCGGCTCAGCTCACGGTTCGCCATCGATGACCTGGTGGACGTGTTCGGCGTGCGGGTCGACGACGAGGACGTCGACTCGGTGGGCGGGCTGCTGGCCAAGCACCTCGGCCGGGTGCCGATCGCCGGCAGCTCGGTGGAGGTCGAGGGGCTGCGCTTCGAGGCGCAGGCGCCGGTCGGCCGCCGCAATCGGATCGAGACCGTGCTCGTCCAGCGCGCCGACCCCCCCGCCGACGTGCCTGGGGAGCGGGAGGGCGGTGACCTGCACGCGGAACCGCGTGGAAGTCACGCTGCCCGAGAGTTGTGAGCATCGGCGGGTTTCGCAGCGGGTTCGCCTGCTTCGTCGGCCGGCCCAACGTCGGGAAGTCGACCCTGACCAACGCGATGGTCGGCGCCAAGATCGCGATCACCTCGGCGCGGCCGCAGACCACCCGGCACACGATCCGCGGCCTCGTACACCGGCCGGACGGCCAGCTGGTGCTCGTCGACACCCCCGGCCTGCACCGGCCTCGCACTCTGCTCGGCGAGCGACTCAACGACCGGGTCCGCGGCACCTGGGCCGAGGTCGACGTCGTCGGCGTCTGCCTGCCCTGCGACCAGCGGGTGGGGCCGGGCGACCGCTACCTGGTCCAGCAGGTGGCTCGGCTGCGCGGCCGAACAGTGTTTGCGGTGGCGACCAAGACCGACCGCGTACGACCGGAACGGGTCGCCGAGCAGCTCGCCGCGATCGCGGCGCTCGGTGCAGAGCTGGACCTGGGGTGGGCCGAGGTGGTGCCCGTGTCGGCGACGACCGGCGACAACGTCAGCCTGCTGACCGACCTGCTGGTCCAGCGGCTACCCGACGGACCGCCGCTCTACCCTGACGGCGAGCTGACCGACGAGCCCGAGCAGACGCTCGTGGCTGAGCTGATCCGCGAGGCCGCGCTCGAGGGCGTACGCGACGAGCTGCCGCACTCGATCGCGGTCGTCGTCGACGAGATGGTGCCGCGCGACGAACGGCCGGAGGACCGACCGCTGCTCGACGTGCGCGCGCAGCTGTTCGTCGAGCGCGACAGCCAGAAGCCGATCGTGATCGGCCACCGCGGTGACCGGATCAAGCAGATCGGCACGCAGGCGCGCGGGCAGATCGAGCGGCTGCTCGGGACCCCGGTACACCTCGACCTGCACGTCAAGGTCGCCAAGGACTGGCAGCGCGACCCCAAGCAGCTGCGCCGGCTCGGGTTCTGACCGCAGTACGGGCTGGCTCAGATGCGCTTCTGCACCTCGTGGCCGCGCGCAACCACGAAGCAGCCGATCGCGTCGTTGACCGCGACCATGTGCGTGTTGGACTCGGCGTTCCAGGTGTCGATGTAGTCCAGCTGCGGCTCGAGCTCGGCCAGCCGGTCCAGCATGGCGATCTTGAGCCGAATCCCGAGCCGGTGCCCACGGTGCTCGCGGATCACCGCGGTGTCCTCCTGGGCGCCGATGCGCGGCCGGTCCTCCTCGACGACCACGACGGTGTGGCCGGCAGCGGCACCGTCGCTGGTGCGACGCGCGAGCAGCCGGTGCATCCGCATCCCACGCGCCGTCATCGCCTGCTCGTACGCCTTCACCCGCTCGGCTGGCCAGGCGTCGTCCTCGATGTCGAGGTCGTCGAGCGGGGCGTCGTTGATCGCGTTGTGCACCGCCATCAGGCTCGCCAGCAGGTCGTCTGGGGAGGGGTTGGGCACGTCGACCAGCTCGTAGTCGGTCGAGGCGGCCTCGGCGTCGGCCAGCATCTGCGCCAGCTTCGGCCGGTCGAGGTCGGCCAGTACGAGACGGCGGTTGGCGTCCCGGGTGACGACCGGGAAGCCCTGCCGCTCCCAGAACGTGAGCCGGTGGCTCTCGAGCCAGGCGCTGCCGAGCACGTTGGTGCGCCCCTCGGCCCTGGCCCGCTCCAGCGCCTGCTCCAGCAGCCGGTCATCGATCCCGCGGTCGCGGTACTTTGGGTGCTCCTCGATCTCGACGAACAGCACGTCCGCGTTGTCCCACACGCTGATGTGCAGCTCGGCGTACGCGACGATCCGCTCGCCGTCGCGCGCGACCAGCAGGCCGTGCGTCGGCTGCATGTCGTGCCCGTACAGATGCCCGCGGCGTACGTACGCGGCGTCGACCGGTGCGCGAAACGGTGCGTCGACCGCTTCGGCGGCGTTCGCCACCTCCGCCAGCGCGCCCGCGTCGGCGTCGCTCAGGGCGGTCGGTTCAAGCTCGCCGATCTCCACGGCCGCGGCCACGGCGTCTGCTCGGGTCTCCATGCGAGCAAGGGAACCATCAACCGAACGGCCAGTCGACCGAGTTTCGGTCCGTCCGTTACGCTCGGGTCCACCATGTGTGACGCGCGACTCCTGCTTGGACGCCGCGGCGGGGCCTGACCAGACCGGACCCCTCGCCGCGGAGTCGGCTGCTGCGCCGGTCGCCCCGACCCCATCACCTTTTGGGGATCACACCGAGGAGCCCACCGTGGCCGTCCACGACCAACAGCCCAGCGGCATGCCGTACGGGCGCTACCGCGCCTTCGCACCGGTCGACCTGCCAGACCGCACCTGGCCCAACCGCACCATCACCCACCCGCCGCGGTGGCTGTCGACCGACCTGCGCGACGGCAACCAGGCCCTGATCGACCCGATGACGCCGGCACGCAAGCAGCGGATGTTCGAGCTGCTGGTGTCGATGGGCTACAAGGAGATCGAGGTCGGGTTTCCAGCCGCCAGCCAGACAGACTTCGACTTCGTCCGGCAGCTGGTCGAGTCCGGCAACATCCCGGACGACGTCACGATCTCGGTGCTCACGCAGGCCCGTGAGGACCTGATCGAACGCACGATCGCCTCGCTCGTCGGTGCCGCGCACGCTTCGGTGCACCTCTACAACGCGACCGCGCCGCTGTTCCGCCGGGTCGTGTTCGGGGTCGACCGCAACGAGTGCCGCGCGATTGCCGTACGCGGCACCGAGAACGTGATGAAGTTCGCCGACGACTACCTGATGGGCACCTCGTTCGGCTACCAGTACTCGCCGGAGATCTTCACCGGCACCGAGCTGGACTTCGCGGTCGACGTATGCGAGGCGGTCTCCGACGTCTGGGAGCCGAGCGCGGATCGCGAGATCATTCTCAACCTGCCGGCGACGGTGGAGATGTCGACGCCCAACGTGTACGCCGACCAGATCGAGTGGTTCAGCCGCCAGCTGACCCGGCGCGAGCACACCGCCGTGTCGCTGCACCCGCACAACGACCGCGGCACCGCGGTCGCAGCGACCGAGCTGGCGGTGATGGCGGGTGCGGACCGGGTCGAGGGCTGCCTGTTCGGCCACGGCGAGCGCACCGGCAACGTCTGCCTGGTCACGCTCGGGCTCAACCTGTTCAGCCAGGGCATCGACCCGATGATCGACTTCTCTGACATCGACGAGATCCGACGCACGGTGGAGTACTGCACCCAGCTGCCGGTCCACCCGCGGCACCCGTACGCGGGCGACCTCGTCTACACCTCCTTCTCCGGCTCGCACCAGGACGCGATCAAGAAGGGCCTCGAGGCGCTGGAGCGGGAGGCCGCCGACGCCGGGGTGCCTGTTCGCGAGCACGCGTGGGAGGCGCCGTACCTGCCGATCGACCCGCACGACGTCGGTCGCACCTACGAGGCGGTCATCCGGGTCAACAGCCAGTCGGGCAAGGGCGGCGTGGCGTACGTGCTGAAGGCCGAGCACAAGCTCGACCTGCCACGGCGGTTGCAGATCGAGTTCAGCCAGGTGATCCAGCGGCTGACCGACACCGCCGGCGGTGAGGTGTCGCCGGAGACGATCTGGCGGGTGTTCAGCTCGGAGTACCTCGCGGTGGACGGCCGGTTGCGGCTCAACTCCGTGCACACGTCGCGGGCCGAGGGTGAGCACGACGTGCTGAAGGTCAACGTCTACGTCGACGGCGAGTCACACACGCTGCAGGGGCAGGGCAACGGCCCGATCGCGGCGTTCGTCGACGCGCTCGGCACGGTCGGCGTCGACCTACGCGTGCTCGACTACGCCGAGCACGCGCTGTCAGCCGGTGACGACGCCCGGGCCGCCGCGTACGTCGAGTGCGCCATCGGCGACCAGGTGCTCTGGGGGGTCGGTGTCGACCCCAACATCGTCACCGCCTCACTGCGCGCGGTCCTCTCCGCCGTCAACCGCGCACCGCTCCGCTGAGAGTGACGCTTCTGCGACGACACGCGGGACGAACCGGGCACTCGCGTCACTCTCAACGGCTCTGGCGGGTGCCGACGTGCACGGTGGTCGCGCCCAGCACGTGCAGGTCGTCGCGGCGCCCGAGGTAGTCGGCGCCATCGGGCTCGAGCAGCCGGTCCCAAGGGCCTCGGTCGTCGCCGTTCAGGCGTTCGCCGACGCGATCGACTCGCACGGCGAACGACTCGGTGATGTGCGTCCTGACCTCAACGTCGAGCGGTGCCGGGAGGTCGAGCAAGAAGCTCTTCGACATCACATCGTTCAGCCCGGCGGCCGCGATCACGGACGGCCAGCCGTACGGAATGCGCCGCGCGCCATGCTGGTCGCGGCGCATCCCGGCGAACCAGTCTGCCTCTGCGGAGGCGAGCCGGTCCTCGAGGCCGGGCTCGCCCACCCCGACGTCCCACGGAAGGCAGCGCTGTGGCAGGCCGCCCTCGGCCAGCGCCAACCGACCTCCGCCGGCAATCATCCTTACCAGTCCGGTGACGGCCGACTGCTGGTCCGGCAGGTGGTGGACGACGTGCGCGGCCCAAACCAGGTCCAGGTCGACCAGCGGCGGTGTACCGGCGGCGAGGTCGTACAGCAGCGTTTCGATGCGGTCGGCGAAGCCTGCGCGCTCGCTTCGCGCCATGGTTGCCTCGAGCAGCGCCGGCTCGCCATCGACCGCGACGACGCTTCCTTCCGCACCGACTGCACCCGCGAGCAGGACGGTCATCCCGCCGGCGCCGGAGCCGAGGTCGGCGACCCGCGCGCCGGGCGGTGGCGCCAGCCAGCCAACAATCTGCTCGTCCATGGGCCGGCTGACCGTGTCGCCGCGGTCCAAGTCGTCGACGACGTCGGCCCAGTTCACGTCCGGGGTGTGAGTCACGGATGCATCATCGCCCGTCCCCGCCCGCTGAGAGTGACGCTGGTGTCCGATTCGTCCCGAGTGTCGTCGCAGAAACGTCACTCTCAGCGGAGCCGTTGGTTACTGGCGCGTAACCCGCCCTGGAGGCCTGTCGTTGGTCGATCGTGCGCACCTTGCCGGCCGTCCCACTCGCCGCCACCACCGCGGTTGCCGGCGTCGGGGTGCGAGCGATCGACTGGCAGAACCGGCCGACCTTCCAGCAGGTGGTGTCGTTCACCGGCCACCGCCCCCGGCCCTGACAGGCTGACGGCGATGGCAGTGCTGGTTTCGGAACGCATCGGAGCGTTCGGGGTCCACGGCGGCCACCGGCTCGAGTACACCGAGTACGGGTCCGGCGACCGGTTGGTCGTGCTCATGCACGGCCAGCTGATGCCGCGGCGGATGCACGAGCCGCTGGCCCGCAGGATCGCAGCGGCCGGGTTCCGCGTGGTGACGCTGGACCTGCTCGGACACGGCCGGTCGGACCGGCCGGTCGACCCGGCGGACTACTACATGAGCGGGTTCGCCGAGCACGTGTTGGCACTGATGGACCACCTGGGCGTCGAGCAGGCGGTGGTCGGCGGGACCTCGCTGGGCGCGAACACGTCGCTGGAGGTGGCCGCGATCGCGCCCGAACGGGTCCGCGGGCTGCTGGTCGAGATGCCGGTCCTCGACAACGCGATCGAGGCCGGGATCATCACGTTCGCGCCGCTGATGTTCGCCGCGCGTTTCCTGCCTTGGACGGTGTCCGGCGTCGCCGCGGTGGCGCGACGCGTGCCGCGGTCGCTGGTGCCGTTCTGGGCCGGGATCGCCCTCGACACCTTGGACCAGCAGCCGGCGGCGATGGCGGCGGCCATCCACGGGCTGTTCTTCGGCCGGATCGCCCCGCCGCGCTCCGTACGGCGGCGGCTGGAGACCCCGGCGTTGATCATCGGGCACCCGAACGACCCGATCCACCCGGCCGCCGACGCCGCGATGCTCGCCGACGAGATGCCGCGCGGGCGGTTCGTGCCGGCGGAGTCGATCTTCGAGTGGCGGGTGCGACCGGATCGGCTCGATGGGGAGGCGGTGGCATTCGTCCGCGGCTGCTGGCGGGCCGGACCGGCCGAAGCGGCGCGGGCGGGCACAATGCTGGGGTGAGTCTCTACCGCGACGAGGCGGTCGTGCTGCGCACCCAGAAGCTGGGCGAGGCCGACCGCATCGTCACGGTGCTGAGCCGCCGGCACGGCCGCATCCGCGCCGTCGCCAAGGGTGTCCGCAGGACCACGTCTCGCTTCGGCGCCCGGCTCGAGCCGTTCAGCCACGTCGACCTGCAGCTGGCCGAGGGTCGGTCGCTGCATGTGGTCACCCAGGCCGAGTCGCTCGGCCCGCTGGCGACCAGCGTCGGCTCGGACTACCGCGCCTACACCGCCGGGACCGCGATGCTCGAGGCGGCCGACCGGCTGGCGGGGGAGGACCTCGAGCCGGCGCTGCAGCACTACCTGCTGCTGGTGGCCGCGCTGCGCGCGTTGGCGGCACCCGACCGCGACCCATCGCTGGTGCTCGACGCGTTCCTGCTCCGCTCGCTCGCGGTCGCCGGGTACGCCCCCAGCTTCGACGCGTGCGCGCACTGCGGCGCCCCCGGGCCGCACCGGGCGTTCAGCCCGGCCAGCGGCGGCATGACCTGTCCCGCCTGCCGCCCGTCCGGCGCCGCGGCGCCCGCCCCCGAGACCGTACGGCTGCTGTCCGCCCTGCTCAGCGCCGACTGGGCGACCGCGCTGACCTCGGAGCCGCGGGCCCGGCGCGAGTCGTCCCGGCTGGTCGCGTCGTATCTGGGCTGGCACCTGGAGCGGGGGCTGCGCTCGCTGACCCACGTCGACCGGTGAGCCGCGCGCGCCGCCCCGAGCCGAGCCCGCCCAGCCGGCACCCGTCGGGCGCGCGGCCGCCCCGGCTACCCGTCGAACAGGTGCCGGGTCACGTCGCGGTGGTGATGGACGGCAATGGGCGGTGGGCCCGAGCCCGCGGGCTGCCCCGTACCGCCGGGCACGAGGCCGGCGAGGCCGCACTGCTCGACGTGGTCGAGGGCGCGATCGAGGTCGGGGTGCGGCATGTGTCGGCGTACGCGTTCTCGACGGAGAACTGGAAGCGGTCGCCGGAGGAGGTGCGCTTCCTGATGGGGTTCAACCGCGACGTGATCCGACGTCGTCGCGACCGGATGCACGAGCTCGGGGTGCGGGTGCGCTGGGCCGGCCGGCGCCCGCGGCTGTGGCGCAGCGTGATCAAGGAGCTGGAGACGGCCGAGGAGCTGACCCGCCGCAACGACGTGCTGACGCTGACGATGTGCGTCAACTACGGCGGCCGCGCC
>Ga0136620_10001297_pt1 | contig 11821 bp, 13 predicted proteins | sample AntDrymUQ4162106_2_FD_104806 | JGI IMG/M metagenome (GOLD analysis project Ga0136620, IMG submission 104806) | Polar desert sand microbial communities from Dry Valleys, Antarctica - metaG UQ416 (21.06) | ecosystem: Environmental > Terrestrial > Soil > Desert | place: Antarctica: Dry Valley... | reverse complement strand
TCGACCCGAAGCGATTCACGCCGCGCGCCATCCGCCGGCAGATCTCGGACTCGAAGAACACGCTGCTCGATGCCGCCGCCTACCGCGAGCGGATCTCGTCCTTCTTCGAGCAGACGGCGGCGGACGTCTACGAGCTCTACGAGCAGCGCATCCATGCGATGAACGCGATGGACTTCGACGACCTGCTGTTTCGCTGCGTGAACCTGCTCGAGCTGTTCCCCGAGGTCCGTGAGCGCTACCAGCACGGGTTCGGCCACGTCCTGGTGGACGAGTACCAGGACACCAACCGGGCGCAGTACCGCTGGCTGCAGATCCTGGCCGAGGAGCACCGCAACCTCGCCGTGGTCGGCGACGATGATCAATCGATCTACCAGTTCCGCGGCGCCGACATCCGCAACATCCTCGAGTTCGAGGACGACTTCCCCGACGCTCACGTGGTCAGGCTCGAGCAGAACTACCGCTCGACCCAGACGATCCTCTCGGCGGCCAACGCCGTCGTCGCGAACAACCGCGGCCGCAAGGTCAAGGCGTTGTGGACCGACGGCGGCGCCGGCGACCTCGTCCATGTCGCCGAGCTCGAGGATGAGCACGCCGAGGCCCGCTTCGTGGCCGGCGAGATCGAGCGCCTCGTGGACGAGGGCCATTCGCGCGACGAGGTCGCGGTCTTCTACCGGACCAACGCCCAGAGTCGGGTGCTCGAGGACACGCTGGTTCGCTACGGCGTCGGGTACCGCGTGATCGGCGGCACGAAGTTCTACGAGCGCGCCGAGGTCAAGGACGCGCTCGCCTACCTGACGCTGATAGCGAACCCCCAGGACGCCGTCTCGTTTCAGCGGGTGGTGAACGCTCCGCGGCGCGGGATCGGGCAGACGACCCAGGCGCGGATCGTGTAGCACGCGAACACCGTCTGCGCGCCGGTGTGGGAGGTCGCCGCGCGCCCCGAAAGCATCCCCGCGCTCGGCTCCGCCGCCGTGAAGGCGGTCGGGCGCTTCATGTCCACGATGGAGCGCTTGCGCGAGCGCGCCGAACACGGCTCGGTGGGCGACGTGCTCCACGAGCTGCTCGGCGAGACCGGCTACACCGACGCGCTGGAGGCCGAGCGTACGATCGAGGCCCAGGGCCGGCTTGAGAACCTGGAAGAGCTCGTCGGCGTGGCGCACGAGTACGACGCGTCGGGCGGTACCGACGAGGAGGGCCCGTCGCTCGAGGAGTTCCTCCAGCAGGTGGCGCTCTTCACCGACCAGGACGAGCTCCGCGACGACGACGGCGTGCTCACGCTGATGACGCTTCACAACGCGAAGGGGCTCGAGTACCCGGTCGTGTTCATGATCGGGTGCGAGGAGGGCGTCTTCCCGCACATGCGCGCCATCGATGCGGGCGACCTCGAGGAGGAACGCCGCCTCTGCTACGTGGGCATGACGCGCGCGATGCGGGAGCTCCACCTGACCCACGCGCGAGTCCGCAGCCTCTACGGGTCGCGCGACTGGAACGTGCCGAGCCGCTTCCTCTCGGAGGTCCCGGCGGAGCTCACCGACCGCGAGCCGGAGCCCGCGGCGGACTCTTGGGACCGGAGCGGGGCGGCGCCGGGGCCCGGGGCGGGAGGCGTCTCGTTCGCGCTCGGCGACGACGTCGTCCACGCCACGCTCGGCGAGGGCGTGGTGACCGCGCTCGAGCGTGGGGGAGTGGTCGTCGTGCGCTTCGCCGGCGACGGGTCCGAGCGCAAGCTGATGGTCGACTACGCGCCGTTGAAGAAGAGGGCATGAGCGTCACGCGAGCGACGGTGATCGACGGCAAGGCCGTGGCCGCCGCGGTCCGCGAGCGGGTGCGTGTTGAAGTCGCGGACCTCGTGTCCGCGACCGGCGTGCAGCCCGGGCTCGCCACCGTGCTGATCGGCGACGACCCCGCCTCGCACATCTACGTGAGGCGCAAGCGCGAGGCCTGCGCGGAGGCCGGGATCGCCTCCTTCCACCACGAGCTCGACGGCGCGACGCCACAGGACGAGCTGGCGCAGCTGCTGGCGCGCCTGAACGCCGACTCGAAGGTCCACGGCATCCTGCTCCAGCTCCCACTCCCGGGGCAGATCGACGCCGACGCCATGACCGCCCTGATCGACCCGGCGAAGGACGTCGACGGGCTCACCCCGGTCAACGCCGGCCGGCTGATGAAGGGCCGGCCCGGCCTCGTGCCGTGCACGCCGGCGGGGGTGATCGAGCTCCTCCGCGCGGCCGGAACCGAGCTGCGTGGGGCCGAGGCGGTCGTCGTCGGCCGCTCCGACCTCGTGGGCAGGCCGCTCGCCGCCCTGCTGGTGGCGGAGGACGCGACCGTCACCACCTGCCATTCGCGCACCCGCGACCTGGGGGCGGTCTGCCGCCGCGCCGACGTGCTCGTGGCGGCGGCCGGCCGCCCCGGCCTGGTCGACGGCGAGATGATCCGCGAGGGCGCGACCGTGATCGACGTCGGCACGAACCGCACCGACGCCGGGCTCGTCGGCGACGTGGACTTCGAGTCGGTCGCGGCGCGGGCCCGGGCGATCACGCCGGTGCCCGGCGGCGTCGGGCCGATGACGATCGCGATGCTGCTGCGCAACACGCTGCTCGCGGCGCGGGCGACCGCGGCCTGAAGGCCAGCGGTCTCATCCTGACCATTCCGCGGACGCGGTATCGGCGCGCGAGCTCGCCGGACGGCAGGTAGCGGCGCGCGACAGTCCTGACCGCTGGCGGATTGACCTTGCTTCGAAAGTGGTTGGTCAAGGTCTCAGTCAGCCATTTCGCCGAAGCGATGTGGTGCCGTGTCGGCCGTGGACTTCTGCCGTGCGGCGGATCGTCTCTCCGAGAAGCGGTCAGAAAGGATGCTCAACCGTTCTGACCATCTCGCGGAAAGGTGATCGCGCACCGACTTCGCACGTGACCCGCGCCGGCGCGCCCAGGCTGTCGTGGAGGCGACGGCCGCGCCGCGATCGGCTCGTGCCGGGCGCCGCCGCCGCTACGCTGCGCGCGATGCGTCTGACGCCTCCCCGACTGGGCGAGATCCTCGCCGGCGCCGCCGGCGCGGTGCTCCTCGCCTCACTGTTTCTGCCCGGGTTTCGAGCGACGGCCGTCGCGGCGTGCCCGCCCGGCTCCGGCTGCCCCGGCGGGGGGAATGTGGACGAGATCGCGTTCGAGGCGTTCGTGGTCCTCGACGTGCTGCTGGTGGCGCTCGCGCTCGCGGGCGTCGGGTTGCTCATCGCCCAGATGACCGCGCACGTGCCCGCGATCCCGGTCGCCTGGTCGTCGCTCACCGTCCTGCTCGGGATCGTGACCACCCTCTGGGTGCTCGTCAGCGTCCTCAACCCTCCGGGCCAGAGCCTCGAGCCGCTGTTCGCGCTAATCGGGTTGGCTGCGTCGGCCGGCGTCACCATCGGCGCCTTGCTCAGCATGCGCGACGAGGGTTTCGGCGTGCGGCCCAAGCCGGGGATCGAGGCGACGCTCTCGCGGACCGAGCGCAGCGGCCCCGAGCCGCTCCCCGTCCCGGGCGGCTCGCCCTCGGACGCCACGAAGCGACCGTGACGTTCCTCCGCCTGAGCCGCGGGCACGTGATCGCGGGGATCGCCGCGCTCGTCCTGCTGGCCGTGATGGCCATGGACTGGTACACGACGGAGGAGGGCGAGGACGCCCGCCGGACCGAGCGGCTCACCGACCCGCCGGCCGAGGGTGCTCAGGGCGAAATCGACCGGGAGGTGCTCGAGAGCAGCGAGACGCTCGCCGAGCTCAACGAGGACAACGCGTGGGAGGCGAGCGAGGCGGCGGACCGGGTCGTGCTGGTGCTGCTCCTGGCGACCATCGCCCTGGCCATCGCGGCCGCGGCGCTGCGGGCGGCCAACCGACCGTCGCCCGGCCCGATCGCTGCCAGCACGCTGGCGGCGGGCCTCGCGGCACTGACCGCGCTGGCGGTGGCCATCAGGATCATCGACGTGGGCGGGTCCGAGGTGGGAGGCGAGGTCGAGCTCGGGGCGCCGCTCGCGCTCTTGGCGCTGGGCGTCCTCGCTTTCGGAGCGGCCCGCGCCGCGCGCACCGAGCGCGTCGAGCGCGAGGCAGCGCGCGCGCAGCCGGCTGCTCGCTAGTCGCGTGGCCGCCCGTCCGGCCCCGCGACCCGGCGTCCTAGAATCGCCCGCGTGATCGAGCGCGACGAAGTCCTCCACGTGGCCCGGCTGGCCCGCCTGCGGCTCACCAACGAGGAGATCGACCGGATGGCGCGCGAGCTGTCGTCGGTGCTCGACCACATCGAGAAGATCGGCGAGCTCGATCTGACCGACGTGGAGCCCACCTCGCACGCCGTGCCGCTGGAGAACGTCCTGCGCCCGGACGAGCCGCGTCCGAGTCTTACGCGCGAGGAGGCGCTCGCCGGGGCGCCGGACCCGCTCGAGGGCGGCTTCGGCGTTCCGAGCCCGGGCGCCTAGATGGCCGACTCGCCCTCCGACGTCGTCGCCTTGACCGCCGCCCAGGCGGCCGACGCGGTCCGCGCGCGAGAGCTGTCCGCGTCCGAGGTCTTCGACGTCTACCGGCGCCGCGCCGAGGCCGACGACCTCAACGCGTTCCTCAGCCTCGCCGAGCCCGCGTCCCCGTCGACCGACTCCGATGCGCCGCTCGCGGGCGTGCCGCTCGCGGTCAAGGACATCTTCTGCGTCGAGGGGGTCGCGAGCACCGCCGCCTCCAGGATCCTCGAGGGCTACCGCCCCCCGTACACGGCGACCGTCGTCGAGCGGCTGGCGGCCGCGGGGGCGCCGATGCTCGGCAAGACGAACATGGACGAGTTCGCGATGGGCTCTTCGAACGAGAACTCGCCCTACGGCGCGGTCCGCAACCCGTGGAACCGAGAGCGCGTGCCGGGAGGGTCCTCGGGCGGCTCCGCCGCGGCCGTGGCGGCGGGGCTTGCTCCGTGGTCGATCGGCACCGACACCGGTGGCTCGGTCCGCCAGCCGGCCGCGCTCTGTGGCCTCGTCGGCCTCAAGCCGACCTACGGTTCGGTGTCGCGCTACGGGATGATCGCCTTCGCCTCCTCGTTCGACCAGGCGGGCCCGATCACGCGCGACGTGACCGACGCCGCGCTGCTCTACCGCCACATGGTCGGCCGCGACCCGTGCGACTCGACCTCGCTCGACCACCGCGAGGCGATCGCGCTGCCGGCCGGCGACCGGCTCGACGGCGTGCGCTTCGGCGTGCCCCCGCAGCTCGCGGCGGAGGGCGAGGGCATCCAGGCGGGCGTGCTCGAAGTGTTCGAGCGCGCGATCGAGCGGATCGAGGAACTGGGCGGCTCCGTGGAGGAGGTGTCGCTGCCCCACGCCGAGCACGGGCTCGCCGCCTACTACGTGCTCGCCCCGGCGGAGGCGAGTGCCAACCTCGCCCGCTACGACGGGGTGCGCTACGGCCGTCGCGACGGCGACGGCGATCTGGTCTCGCTGTACGAGCAGACGCGCGAGAACGGGTTCGGCGACGAGGTCAAACGCCGGATCATGCTCGGCACCTACGCGCTCTCATCTGGCTACTACGACGCGTATTACGGGCGGGCGCAGCGGGTCAGGACCAAGATTGCCGAGGACTTCGCGGCCGCCTTCGAGCGCGTGGACCTGATCGTCACGCCGACCTCGCCGAGCGTCGCCTTCCGGCTCGGGGAGCGCACCGGCGACCCGCTCGCGATGTACATGTCCGACTACTGCACGGTGCCGATGTCGCTGGCGGGCATCCCGGCGATCTCGATCCCCGGCGGCCTGTCGGACGGCCTCCCGGTGGGCCTCCAGCTGGCTGGCCCGGCCTTCAGCGAGAACCGACTTCTCGAGGCCGCCCACGCGATCGAGCTCGGGATCGGCTTCGAAGGCGTGCCGGTCGGCGCCGATGGGCGTGGCGCAGGGGAGGCGGCCGATGCCTGAGCCGGCCGCCGAGCGCCGCTACGAGCCGGTGATCGGGCTCGAGATTCACGTCCAACTGTCGACGCGGACGAAAATGTTCTGCGGCTGCGAGCTGTCGTTCGGCCAAGAGCCCAACAGCCGAACCTGCCCCGTGTGCCTCGGCCACCCCGGCGTGCTTCCGGTCGTCAACGCCGAGGCCGTGCACTACGGCCTGATGATCGGGCTCGCGCTCGATTGCCGGATCGCGCCGCGCTCGCTCTTTCACCGCAAGAGCTACTTCTATCCCGACCAGGCCAAGAACTACCAGATCTCCCAGTACGACGTTCCGCTGGCCCGCGACGGTCGCCTCGGCGACGTGCGCGTCCATCGCGCCCACCTCGAGGAGGACGCCGCGAAGCTGGTGCACGCGGGGGCTTCGGGCAGGATCCACAGCGCGTCGGGGTCCACCGTGGACTTCAACCGCGGCGGCACGCCGCTCGTGGAGATCGTCACCGAGCCGGACCTGCGCTCGGCCGCCGAGGCGGCGGAGTGGCTGCGCCTCCTGCGCGCGACCCTGAAGCGGCTCGGGGTCTCCGACGTGAACATGGAGGAGGGGTCGCTGCGCTGCGACGCGAACGTGTCGATCAGGCCGGTCGGCCAGGCGACGCTCGGGGTCAAGGCCGAGCTCAAGAACATGAACTCGTTCCGGTTCCTCCAGCGCGGGATCGAGGCGGAGATCGTCCGCCAGGAGGAGCTCGTGCGCGGCGGTGGCGAGGTAACCCAGGACACACTCCACTTCGACCCGCGCACCGGCGCGCTCACATCGCTGCGCTCGAAGGAGGAGGCACACGACTACCGCTACTTCCCCGAGCCCGACCTCGTCCCGCTCGCGCCCACCGAGCCGATGCTCGAGCGCGCCCGTGCGGCGCTGCCGGAGCTTCCCGCCGAGCGCGCGGAACGGCTCGAGCGCGAGCTCGCGCTGTCGGCGGACACCGCGCGGCTGCTCGCCTACCGCGGCGAGCTCGGCGACTTCTTCGAGGCCGCGCTCGCGGCGAACGGCGGCGCCACGGCCGACGGCGCCGCAGATGCGCGAACGCTCGCGAGCTGGGTGACGGTCGAGCTGGTGCCCCGGCTGGGCGACCGCGAGCCGGCGGACTCGCCGGTGACGCCGGACGCGCTCGCGAAGCTCGCCGGCATGGTCTCGTCGAAGGCGGTGTCGCAGTCGGCCGCCAAGCAGGTGCTCGACGCGATGGCGGAGCAGGGCGGCGACCCGGAGCAGCTCGTCGCAGAGCGCGGGCTGGCGCTCGCGGGCGCCGACGAGCTGGGAGAGATCGTCGACCGAGCGGTGGCCTCCAACCGGGACGCGGTGGAGCAGGTCCGCAGCGGCAACGGCAAGGCGATCGGCGCGATCGTGGGCGCGGTGATGCGCGAGACGAAGGGACGCGCCGATGGCGGCGAGGTCCAGCGCATGATCCGCGAGCGGATCGGCTTCTGACCCGGGCCGCCCGGCTGCCCCGAACCGCGCCATCCGCTTGCGCCGAACCCGGCCGGCGCGCGTATCATCGAGGCAAGCTCTTCCAAGGAGGCTCGCCATGGCGCGACTGATCCGGATGGACTCGACCGGCCACTCAACACTGGCCGAATGGAAGGCGGAGGACGAGGCCGCGTTCCAGCGTGCGGCAGACGCGTTTCGCGAGGAGACGGGCGCCGGCTACATCGGGATGGTGGACGAGGGGCCCGGCCGGGCGACGCACGTCCGCGAGCTGCCGCGCGAGGCTGATCTCGTCTTGATGCGCCGCCCGATCGCCGGCGGATAGATGACTGGTTCCGGGGCCGCGCCGACCGCCCCGGCGGCCGCCCCGGGGCTGCCCGAGCTCGCCGCGGTGCCGTGGCGGCGCCGCGCGAGCGCCGAGGCGCTGTGCGGAATCGGCCGGTTGTGGACGGCTTGGACGGTCGCCCTCACGGTCCCGTTCGCCGCGGTCGCCGCATTCCTGATCTACCTCGAGCCGCTGACCGCGCCGGTCGCCGCCGCGAGCATCGCCCACGCCTGGATCATCCCCGAGCTCTATGCCTTCCGCGGCGCGAACGTGGCACGACCGAAGGGAGCGCGCCATCAACGCTCCGAGCCGGTCGCGCTGGGGCTCCTCGGGGACCTGCTCGCCCACCACGAACGCGACCTCCAGCGCGCGACCGGGCTGGCGCTCGAGCGCGGGCGGCTCGGCGCGTGGCTGGTGGGGGAGGGCGGAGCGGTGCTCGTCGCGCCGGGCGGGCGACGCGTGCACTGTTTCTGCGTGGCCGCGACCGACTCCGAGCTGCCACCCTCTGACCGCATCGCCCACCTGCTGCTGGCGCTGAGAGCCGACGAGGAGGGCTTCGCGACCGTCGCCAACCACGCCTTCTCCGGGGCGCCGTGGCGGCTTCGCCGCCGGCTCGGGCGGGAGGTGAGACCGGCGCTAGACGCGGCGCGGGTCGCCACTCGCGAGGCCCCGGAAGGCGGAGAATGAGCTCGACCGGCTCGCCGCGGCCCGCCGCGACGGTCGCTGCCGTCGCGTTCGGCGCGCTCAAGGGCGAGCACGTCAACCGCGTGGACTTCCGCAACGGACGTGTCGCCGGCACGAGCCGCCTCTTCAAGGGCCGCTTTGGACGCATCCGAACGGTCGTCGAGGGGCCGGGCGGCGCGCTCTACCTCCTGACGTCGAACCGCGACGGCCGCGGCAACCCGCGCCCGGGCGACGACCGCATCGTCCGCGTGATCCCGCCCGGGTCCTAGGTCAGCACCTTGGCCTGGAACGTGGTGATCGCCGGCGGCGGCTTCGGCGGCCTCTACGCCGCGCGCCGGCTGGAGCGGGTGCTGCCGCGCGGGAGCGCTCGGGTGCAGCTGGTGACGCCGGAGAACTTCCTCCTCTACACGCCGCTCCTTCCCGGCGCCGCCGCCGGGACGCTCGAGCCGCGGCACGTCGTCGTGCCGCTGCGCGAGTCGCTCAAAGCGACCGATGTCCGGCTGGGGCGGGTGATCGGCGCGGACCCCGGCGTCTCGGAGCTCCAGGTCACGACGGCCGACGGGCGCGAGGCCGCGCTCCGCTACGACCAGCTGATCGTGGCCGTCGGGTCCGTGTCGCGTGTCCTTCCGGTGCCGGGGCTCGCCGAGCACGGGATGGGGTTCAAGACGATCTCCGAGGCGATCGCGCTGCGCAACAGGGTGCTTCAGAACCTCGAGGTCGCGGAGTCGCTCGACGACGCCGAGGCCCGGCGGCCGTATCTCACCTATGTGTTCGTCGGCGCCGGCTACGCCGGTCTCGAGGGAATAGCGGAGCTGCAGGACTACGTGGCGGACATCGTCGAGCGATACCCGCGCTGCCGCCTCGACGGCACGCGCTGGATCCTCGTCGAGGCGCTCGACCGGGTGATGCCGGAGATCGATGCGCGGCTTGCCGACTTCGCGACCCGCGAGCTGCGCGCCCGCGGCATCGAGGTGCGCACCGGCACGCGCCTCGCACGGCTGGACGAGACCGAGGCGTGGCTCTCGACCGGCGAGCGCATCCCGGCGCGGACGCTCTGCTGGACGGCCGGCGTCAAGCCTCCCCAGCTGCTCGAGCGATTGGGCCTCGAGCTCGACGACGACCGTCGGATCAGGGTGGGCCGCACGCTGCGCGCCGCCGGGCGCGAGAACGTGTGGGCGATCGGCGACGCCGCCGCGGTCCCCGACCCGGCCGCGGGCGGGGCGCGGCCGTCGCCGCCGACGGCCCAGCACGCGATTCGTCAGGGAAGGCTCGCGGCCGACAACGTCGCGGCGGCGCTCGGCGGGCGCCCGCCGAAGCCGTTCCGCTACAAGACGCGCGGCGTCTTCGTGGACATGGGCCGGCACAAGGCGGTGGCCGAGGTGGGGGGTATCCGGCTTCGAGGCTTCCCGGCCTGGTTCGCCGCGCGCACCTACCACCTGCTGATGGCGCCCGGGGTGGCACGGCGACTGCGCCTGGTCGCGGACTGGACGGTCGGGCTGCTGTTCGGCCGCGACGCCGCCGAGCTGGGCCAGCTCGGCCACCCGCCGTCGCTCGGCGGGTACATGGAGACCCCCGGCTCCCCCGGCGCCGAGGCGTCCGAACCCGGGGGTGAGGCGCCGGATTCCGCCGCGTAGACTCGGCTCGGTGAGCGTCACCGGCCTTACGTTCCGCGGTGGGACCGCGGCGGACCTGAGCGACACCTTCGCGATCTCCGCCCGAAGCGCCTACCACGGGGGGGTGCGCCAGGGCATCCTGCCGGCCGGGCGTGAGCCGACGGAGGAGCAGATTCGAGACGATTGGGCCCGCCAACGCGGCCTGGTCGAGCTGGTGACCGCTCAGCCGGACGCCCGCTATGAGATCTGTGAGGACGAGGGCCGGGCTGTCGGTTACGCGCGCGTCGTCCGCTTCGGCGAGATCGAGCAGCTCACCGAGCTGATGGTCGAGCCGGGTCACCAGGACCAGGGCGTCGGGCGGGCGCTACTCGAGCGCTGCTGGCCCGGCGCGCCGACGCCCGAGCTCGGCCGGATCGTGATCGCGGCGGGCGCGCCGGCGGACCTGACGCTCTACACGGACTTCGGCGTCATGCCGGTTGCCGGTCATTGGCACATGGAGCTCGAGACCGACCGCTACCTCGAAGCTCGCGCCGGCGAGCTCGAGGACCAGAGCGGCCTTCGAGTCCATGCGCTGGAGCCCGACCACGCGATTGCCGAGTGGAACCGGCTGGAGCCGGGGGCGATCGGCCACCATCGACCCGAGCTGCACGAGTTCTTCGGACGGGACCGCTCCTGCCTGGCGCGCCTGGATGGGGAGACCGGTCACGCGAGCGCCGTGTGCTGGGTCTCGGGCGAGGGGGAAATCGGGCCGGCGGTCGGCGCCTGGCCGAAGGATCTGGCGGCGATCGTGATCTCGGCGCTCGACCGGGTCGCGCGCACCCAGGAGCCCGAGCGTCTGAGCGTCTTCACGACGTCGATCGCGTGGGGGCTGTTGGGGAGGCTGCGTGGTCTGGGGTTCCGCATCTGGTGGCCTAGCTGGATCATGTGCTCGGTGCCGCTGCCGGGCCTCGACCGTTACGCGCCGACGCGCCCGCCGCAGCTCATCTGAGCAGCATGGAGTTCCTCGTGATCCTCTTCTTCTTCGGCCTCTCCGGCGGGGTCGTGGCGAAGATCAGGGGCAACTCGTTCCTTATTTGGTTCCTGATCGCGTTCTGCCTGCCGCTGTTCGGCACGATCGCCGCGATGCTTCATCGCTCGGAGCGCCGCGAGCCGAGGCGACGCTGCGAGGACTGCGGCAATGTCATCGCCCTCCACGACCAGGTGTGCATGCGCTGCGGGCGCGACCTTGAGCTCCCGGAACCCGCGGAGTGGGCGGAAACCCGCTGGTAAACTGCGAATGCTCGGCGCGCGGGCGCCCTCGGTCGCTCCGCCGCGCCGTCCTCATCCGGACCTAAGGAGAACGGCGCTGATGCGAGCGGTGGACGCGATCATGGAGAGCCTCACGGCGGAGGGCGTCGAGGTCGTCTTCGGCATCCCCGGCGGCGCCAACCTCCCGACCTACGACGCGCTCTACGACGCCGGCGTCCGCCACGTGCTCTGCCGCCACGAGCAAGGCGCCGGGCATGCTGCTGAGGGCTACGCGAAGGCCACCGGCAGGGTCGGCGTCGCGCTCGCCACCTCGGGCCCGGGCGCGACCAACCTCGTGACGCCGATCGCCGACGCGGTCATGGACTCGGTGCCGACCGTGTTCCTGACGGGGCAGGTGCGCACCGAGCTGCTCGGCACCGACGGCTTCCAGGAGGCCGACACGACCGGGATCACGATGCCGATCGTCAAGCACTCGATCATGATCCAGGACCCGCGCGAGATCCCGCAGGCGATCCACGAGGCCTTCCACATCGCCCGCACCGGAAGGCCGGGGCCCGTGCTCGTGGACATCCCGCAGGACCTCTCGCGCGCCGACATCC
>Ga0136620_10001296_pt1 | contig 11823 bp, 14 predicted proteins | sample AntDrymUQ4162106_2_FD_104806 | JGI IMG/M metagenome (GOLD analysis project Ga0136620, IMG submission 104806) | Polar desert sand microbial communities from Dry Valleys, Antarctica - metaG UQ416 (21.06) | ecosystem: Environmental > Terrestrial > Soil > Desert | place: Antarctica: Dry Valley... | reverse complement strand
GGGCGATCGGCATGCCGTTGGACTTGGCGTCGGTGACGGCCCTGACGATGAAGCGTTTGACCTCCGCGGAGAGTCGCGTGCCGCGGATGGGCCCGGTCAAACGCCGTCTGATTTTCCCCGCAACAAAGTGTTCTCGATGGTGAGCTCTCGCAGCGCCTTGTTGGTGCGATGAAGCTCGGTCTCGAGCTCGACCACGTTCGGATCGCGCTTGGGTCTGCCCGGTCCCTTCTTGAACGCGTCGAAGGCGCCGTCCTTGGCGCGCTCTCGGATCACGCGCAGCTGGTGGGGTTGGATGCCCCAGCGCCGGCAGACCTCGGCGTCGGTGGTGTTCATTCTCGACGCCTCCAAGAAGATCTGTCACTTCTGTTCGGGTGTGAGCCTCTTCTTGCGGTGCTCTCGGTCTCCCAACGATCCTCCTTCTTGGGTTTCTAACTCGTCTCGAGGAGGGTGTCAGCAAGGACCCCAGTCTGAGTGGATTTCGCGGCTCAGTTCCGGACGCAAGGTCTGGTGCAACCCGGCTTTGAAACGGCCGATACGCTAGTTCCGTGGACGATCAGGCGCCTTCCTGCTAACACTTTTGGCTCCCATGGCGGCATGGTCGAGCACGAGGCCGGCCGGGCCACCACCGATGACGGCGACGTCGAATGTGGTCCAGTCGGGAGTGTCGCCGCCGGTGAAAGCGTCGGCCAGCTCGGTGGTGGTTGGATCGCGAAGCACGGCACCGTTGTACGTGACCACCACGGGCAGGACCGAGTCGTCGGTGCTGGCATCTCGAAGGATCTGTCGCCCCTCATCGGTGTCGACATCATGGAGCCCGATGGGGAGGCCGTTGCGTGCAAGGAGATCTCGTAACTCGTGCGTCCGTTGCGAGCGCGGCTTGCCGACCATCTGAGCGACCTCGAGAACAGGTTGGTGCGCGCGTGCCCATTCCGCGAGTAGCTCGCTGATCCCGGCGTGGAATCCCTCGTCGGGCGCCACCATCGGTATGAGGAGGTAGTGCTCGGCGAGTCCCATCTGCAAGAACTCTGAGTTCACTCACGCGCACCCGCGGATGCGGGCACTGGCTAAGTATCTATGGCTGCGAGACGCAAGCACCGCCGCTAGCTGCTGTAGAAAAAGTACTTCAATCTGATCCGGGCCCGCCGGCGTTCCCCAGAGGATCATCCAAACTGACTTCCCAGGAGCTCCTAAATACCGCAACTTCCCGATGTACTGGAACACGCCGACCCGTTACTCTATCGTTAACGTGACCGTCACAGAGGACATACTGGATCGTCGGGAACCACTGAGTTCCGATGTTATAAGCGTGTTCAGCGTCGACGTGGAGGACTATTTCCACGTCGAGGCATTCCGCCAAGTCGTCGATGCCGCCGATTGGGGTTCGATGGAACAGCGGGTCGTACCCAACACGAGGCGTCTTCTCGCAGTGCTGGCTGAATTCGATGTCAAGGCTACCTTCTTCGTGCTCGGCTGGGTGGCCGAGCGCAACCCGGCGCTCGTGATAGAGATGCATGAAGCTGGGCACGAGATTGGGATTCACGGGTATAACCATCGCCCCATCACCATGATGACGCCGCTTGACTTCCGAGAGGACGTTCGGCACGCCAAAGCTCTCGTCGAGGATCTAATCGGAGAAGCGGTTCTTGGTTACCGGGCACCCACGTACTCTGTGGTCCAGGATACGCTGTGGGCCCTCGATATTTTGGCCGAGGAGGGCCTCGTTTACGACTCGTCGATCTTCCCCATCATGCACGACCGCTATGGGATTCCCAATGCCGACCGATATCCATGGCAGGAGGAACGCTCTGGAAGGTACTTTGCTGAATTCCCCATTTCCACTGTCCGCTTCGCGGGACGCAATTTTCCTTTCGTGGGAGGCGGCTACCTTCGCCTTTTGCCGATGCGCTACGTCCTCTGGGGGATGCGCCGGGTAACGGTCGCTGAAAGGCGACCCTGCATGGTCTACATTCATCCGTGGGAAATCGATCCGGGTCAGCCGAGGCTCCAAGTCGGACGCGCGGCCCGGTTTCGGCATTACGGAAGATTAGCCGGGGTCGAGCACAGAATTCGAAGGCTGCTCAAAGAATTCTCGTTCTCCACCACCCGGTCGGTCCTGGGTCTCTGAGTGATGAGCCAGGGCCTCGGTCGTCTCGTGGAAATTGCCGGAGTAGCGGGCGCGGGTAAATCAACGCTCGTTCGTCTCATCTCCCAAGCCGATCCCTCCATCAAGGTCGCCGATTTCATACATGCTCGGAACCCGGAACACCTTGTCTACGAGCTCCATAGTGCGCCCCGGCTGCTGCCGATCCTGATCCGCGGTCTCGTGCTCAGACCGCGCTTGAATTGGCCCGACGTCAAGCTCCTAGTTTACGTAACCGAGTGGAGTCGGTTTCTGACTCGCAAGTACGAATACCGCCATGCTCTCACCCTGCTCGACCAAGGCCCAATGTACGCGCTCGTGCGTCTGATGGCGAAAGGGAGCCGCGTAAGTGCTTCGCCGGTCTTCGAGCGATGGTGGAATCAGATGATTGCCGACTGGTCCCGCCGCCTTGATGCGATCGTGTGGCTAGACGCAGCCGACGACGTCCTATGGGAGCGAATCAACGATCGAGCTCAGCCGCACGCGGCCAAAAGTGGATCGGCAGTCGACGGACAACACTTCATAACCCGCTACCGCGAGCTCTTCGACGAAGTTTTTCGACGCATCGAGGCTGAAGGCAAACCTACGGTTATCCGGATCGATACGTCCAAGAAGGGCAGCGGGGAGGTCGCGGGGGAGGTTCGTCGATTCCTGGACACCGACTCTCGAGCCTCTGGGAGCATTCCATGGTAGGTGCGGATCCTCTACGGAGGCTGCGTATCCTGCACCTAATCCTCGTCGTAGGCGAGACGAATGGTCAATACAACGAGCACTGTCTGCCCTTGGCTCGCGAGCGAGACCTCTCGATCTGCACGTACTTCACTCCTCAATTGACGCCGCCGGCAGAGATTCGCCTTTTTTCAGGAGACGGATCGCTCAAAGGGTTCTTTCGCGCCCTGCGTGCCGCTTTGGACGCCCAAGAATACGACGTCGTGCATTGCCACGCACCGCAGACGGGCCTACTCCTGCTGATGGCAATGCTCGCGTGGAGACGCCTACGGCCGCTGAGATCTTCACTTGTCTATACGGTTCAGGATTCGTTCTATGACTACAAACTGCGCAACCAGGTCATGATGATCGCATCCCTCGGGGTTTTCCGCCGCGTCATTTTCTGCAGCTGGGCCGCCTACGAGAGTCTTCCCCTGATGTTTAAGCGGTTGGTTCGAAACCGTTGGCGGGTCGTGCAGAATGGGGTGGATATCGAGCGGGTCGATCGTGCCCTCGACGGCGAGAAGCGAATCCGAGACGATGCTCGGTTCACGGTGTTGTCGGTGGGCCGGCTTGACAAAGTAAAGGATCCTGCAGTGCTGCTGGACGCGTTCGAGGCGAGCGCCGGTCCAGACGATCGCTTGATCTTTGTCGGTGCGGGGCTTATCGAACACGAACTGGTGGCGCGAACGGCCCGGCCGGGTTTGAGTAGCCGTGTCCTCTTCACCGGACTCATCGCTCGGGATCAGGTCTTCGTGCAGTGCGCCCGTGCAGACGTGTTCGTCTCGGCCTCACGTGGCGAGGGGCTTCCCGTCTCGGTGATGGAAGCGATGGTATCGGGTTGCCCGGTGATACTCTCCGACATCCCGCCCCACCGCGAACTAGCGGATGGGGCGGGATTCATTCCCCTGATCGCCCCGGGGGACGTCGACGGATTCGCTCGCGAGATCCGGCGGTACCGCCACATGACAAGCGCCGAGCGGATCGAGATGGGTCGCAGATCCAGAGAGCACATCGTTGCGCGCTTTTCGCTCCCAATAATGCACGCCGGCACCGAGACCGTGTATCGAGAAGTCGTCAAGCCCGCCGACACGAACCTCCTTTACCCATGATCGTCGAATTCATAGGTAGCAGTGGCGCGGGCAAGACGACGCTTGCCGACATGCTGCGTGAACGGATCGGCTCGGAGAATCGAGTCTTGTCTAGTGCGGAGATTTACCTGGATCGTCCTGGTCGACGATGGATCGGGAATCCGATCGCGATGAACCTCGTTGCCGACGCGACATCGCTCCTTCCGTTGATTCGAACGTGGAGCAGCCATCGCGACTTTGTGCGGTTCGCTTTCCGAAGGATTCAAAGGCATGCGCCTTCCGCGTTCGCCAAATACAACTATATGCGTAATGTCGTGCGCGCCGTGGGAATCCACGAGCTGTCGCGGCGAGTCGGAAAAGGGGAAATGATCCTTGCAGACGAAGGGACCGTCTTAACAGCGTACTTCCTTTTCGTTTACAACATGTCCCCCTTCACTCAAGATAACTTGGACGAGTTCGCGGCCCTCGTTCCGTTGCCCGAACGAGTTGTCTACGTTAGGGCCCCTGTTGATGTCCTGGTCGATCGCGCCATGAACCGACCGGATCGGCGGCGCGAGTTCACTGGGGCTTCTCGAGCAGAGGTCGAACACTGGATAACACGCTCAACTCTCGTTTTTGAGGGAGTAGCGTCTGCTCCTGCCATCCGGGATCGGCTCCTGATCGTCGGCGGCGGTCTTGACGGACCCCGTGATCTGGACAAGGTCGTTTCGCAGATATCTTCATTCATCCAGGAGGGTATTCCGTCCGGCCATGGTGAGACGGCCAGACCAATGCTGCGGCGATCGAGGAGCTAGGGCTATGTTGCCGGGCATCGAACCCAAGGATCCTGCGAGCCGGGGTGCCGTAATCGCCTTCGTCGGTTCCGAGGCGGCCGGTAAGACCACCATCGTGGGGGCCGTTCACGACTGGCTACGTGACGCATTTGAGGTTCAAGTCATCCATGCAGGCAAGCCCCCACGAACGCGGCTTACTGCCGTACCCCATCTGCTTCTGCCAGGACTGCGGATCCTCTTCCCTAACGATCGCTCCACCATTGTCCAGGCCCGATACGAGAAAGCGGACGAAGCTGTGCACAAGGCGTACTCGCTTTTGTTCGCGCTCAGGGCGGTCATGTTGGCATACGAGCGACGAGCTCTGCTCGCTCATGCCTCTGCAGCCGCAGCCCGAGGTGCCGTCGTTTTGAGCGACAGGTATCCCTCGTCCGGCAGCGGTACGGCCGACGGCCCTCAGATGGCGGACCGCCCTGCGCCGACGGGCCGTATATCCCTTCGCCGAGCACTTTGCCGGCTGGAGTCGCGGGTCTACCGCCGGATCCCGGGTCCGGATCTCGTTATCGAGCTGACAAGCCCACTGGAGGTTACTCTCGCGCGGAACGCGGCCAGGGCGAAGAGAGAACCCGAAGACTACGTACGCCTTCGGCACTCCATCGCTTCGCGCGTGCGTTTTGAGAACGTGACCGTGCATCGCATCGACACGAACCTCCCACTCGCATCCGTTCTATCGGAGGTCAGACGCGCCGTACAGGATTTCCTGAGGATTCAAGTAGGGAGCAGGACTTGATGCTGCCAAACTTCATCGTCATCGGTGCTGCCAAGGCGGGCACAACCGCGCTGTACTGGTACCTTGCGGATCATCCTCAGGTGTTCATGACCTCAATGAAGGAGACCAACTTCTTCGCCTATGGGTTGGACGACAAGGGCAAGCTTCTTTATGGAGACCCTGAGCTACACCATTTCCCCGTGCGTTCGCTGAGGCAGTATAAATTGCTCTTCGAGGATGCGGATGATGCTACAGCCATCGGAGAGGCGTCTCCGATCTATCTAGAATGTCCGCAGGCGGCCAGCCGCATCGCGCGGCTCATTCCCGATGCCAAGATCATCTGCGGTTTACGCGACCCCGTCGATCGTGCTTATTCCGACTACCTAATGTATCTAAGGAATCGCGAGCGGCGCCTAGAGCCTGAGGCCGACTTGATTCCGACGGCCGCGTGGACGCAACCCTACTCACACTGGATGCAGATCGGCCTGTACCACAGCCTCCTGTCACGCTATTACGACGCGTTTCCCAGCGAGCAAATTCACGTGTTCCTATTTGACGACCTCAGGAAGAACTCCCGAGAAGTAATGCAGAACATCTATCGTTTCCTCGGCGTCAATTCTTCCTTCGATCCCGACTTCGAGACACCGCACAACGTCGGAGGAGTCCCAGCAAGCATGCTCCTCGAACGAGTACTGACGAACAGCCCCGTCAAAGCGACTTTGGAACCACTCCTGCCGCGCTGGGCCTCGGATGGAGTCAGAAGATTTCGAGGGCGGACGATGCGCAAGGCTCAATCACTGCCTCCAGAGCTCCGACAAAATCTTGTCCACCATTTTCGGGATGACATCGCGAAGACGTCTGATCTGATCGGTCGCAGCCTGGAGCATTGGCTCTGAACGTAGACCGTCTCACGTAAGTAGCCGTTCGATCATTCTTCCCGACCGTTCGCCGCGATACAACCTGAGCAACGGTCGATGAAGCGCACGCTGCTTGACGCCGTAAAGAATGAGGTTCCACCTGTTGAAGCCTCGATGGCGTCTGTTGCAGTACTCGGACACGGCATCGTCGAGACCCGGTCCGTACTCCTGCTGCAATGCTGGATAGGTGTGACAAGCGACGTGCTTATAGAGTTCCAGGTCTTCTTGGTTGACATCTACGATCATCCGCCGAGTATCGCGATCTGCCAGCAATTGTTTTGCGAGTTGCGAGCCTTTGGCAACATTTACAGGCACATACCCGATGTTGAGATCGGGAGCCCGGAGCGCCTTGAGCAAGATCATCGACTCGTCAAACCGTTCGGTGAGGCCCACGAACATGTTTCTCTCCCGAATCACTCGAATCGCGTCCGCGGCGCTCGCTATGCCGGCTATGTGCTTCACCTGAGCGTTGCCCACCCAATCCTTCTTGATCCACTCCTCGAACACGAGTTTCGACTTCTTGCGGTACTCGAGCTGATATTGGAATCGTGACGCGCACATCGCCAAAGGTTCACGCAAGACGGTAATGTAATCGATGCGGTCTCCGGGCTCGCGAAGGTCCATGTACCCTGTGACGCGGTGCCCCGCGATGCTAGCCAGGCGCGGATAGATCTTCCGCACGCGCCGCAAATCCTTCATCGAGAACGGCGGATCACTCCACGCCCCGTGCCATGGTTCCACGTCGCAGTGCCTCGGACCGTAGGAACTCCTAAGAATGTAGCGCAGTGTTGTTCCCGCGGTCTTGTTGATGTGTATGAAGACGATCATTGAGCAGCCTTCAGCGTGAATATGGCTACGGCCATTCGTATCCCAGGAGATGACTCGTTGAACCTGTTATGCGGGAGATGACCTGAACATCGTCCTCGTCCAGCACACTGAGCCATGACTTATCTTCCCGAATCTCGCCGATCCCCTTCAAGCGCATCGAGTTCCCGATAATGTGATGTTTCCCCGACTTGAAATTTGACGGCACTGCGGCGGGATCAACGCCGATGAAGCAGGAGATCCGATCCAGCGTGCCTTGTGGATCGGCGCACAGAGCTTCGTAACCAAGAAGCATCCACGAGTCTCGCGGCAAATGCCGCTGCACGCGATGGGCTTCCAAATTGTAGTGCCTCCACTGCCGCGCCGCCCTGGCCATATCGACGCCTGTATGCTTCATGATGCTTGCAAGCCTCCGCGCGGATCTTGCACGAGATGGATGACCCTGACATCGAACATCGGAGCAGCCGCGAGATACTTTGGGCGCTGATGATCACGTGCAGTGTCCACGAACACGCTCTTGTCGGTGATCTCCAAGACGGCGCGCGCCAGCGCCCAAGTAGACGCCCGGGCTTCAAGAAGGGACCTGCGAGCCGGCCCCCACCTTGTCACCACCGCATCTCGTGGTGCGTTCAAGGCGCCGTTCCCGAGCGAGCGAATCAGAATTCCATTCAGCCAGCGTTTGTCCGACAACCGAACGTGGGTGTTCCAGAAGTCCTTCTTGAAAACCGTAGTGGGATAACCAAGTTCAGAGGTACGCGCCGCCACCTGCTTCCAGAACTCGCAGTCCATAAACAGTTCACCGCACGAACAGAGATAGGTAGCAAGGTCGATCCGCGATGGGAGACCCGGAGCTGCCCCCATCGACGCGCACTCTGGATGCGCGTCCAAGAGATAGCCGAGAAGGGTCGAACCCGCATACGGGCTGCCGGGCATGCAGACGTAGCAGACCGGAGACTCATCCTGTAGCAATCTTGGTGCATCAATGCGTTCGCCTGAATGCGAATGCGTCACCGCTGTTCTCCAGCAGAAGACGATTGCGACGTTGTGCCGCGGCCGCGTACCAAGCCCTCCCACAGGTCGAGATTCCGATTCAGCGTTGACCGAAGCTCGTATGATGCGCTCCGTTGCCTCGCCGCGTACGCGAGGCGCTGTCTGCGCACGGGATCATCAAGGAGATCATCAATCGCTTCCGCAAGAGCGCGCGGATCCTCACGGGGTACGACGACGGCCGCGTCCCCCACTGCCTCACTGCCGGGAACGTCGGTTACCACCATTGCCGACCCGCAGGCCATCGCCTCCAGGAGGACCAACGACATGCCCTCCCATCGGGACGGCGCGACAACGATGTCGGCGGCGCGCATCTCGGGAGCAGCATCGAGGACGTGCCCTCGCCATTCTATTCGGTCTGCGACACCCAATGACTTCGCGAGTTCATCCATTTTCAAGCGCTCACCGACCTTGCTCTCACCTCCTACGAGGCGAAGCCGAGCGGTATCGCTGCGCAACATGGCGAGCGACCGGATCGCGACATCCTGCCCCTTTTGTTCGCTCAGCCGACCGACGCACACGACGAGCGGGAACTTCACAGATCGCTCCGCACGGGGGCCATGAGGAGTGTAGCGATCGCGATCCACCCCATTGTGGATAAGCATGATCCGATCGGCACTCGATCCCAGGACGAGACGCCCCTCGTCGACCTCGCGTTCCGAGACCGCGACGATGGCATCGCAATAGGGCGCCAATCCGCGTTCAATCAGCCGATACAAAGTGGCAAGCTTGCCGCCCACGAACCAGGGCCAGTAATGAGGCGTTACAACAACGGCAGGACGGGGAGGCCGAATCCAAGCCACTGCCATCCGGCCCAGCGCTGCCGCCTTGGACGAGTGAAAGTGGACGACGTCACGGCCCCGCGCCAGTCTGCGGATCATCAACACATCCATAATGTCCCGAAACGCGGGCCGGCGCACCATTCCCAGCACCTCGTGCTTCGCTCCCGCAGTCGTCACCCACCCAGCGAGGGGTCCCTTCTCGGAGCCCGGGCATGCCACAGTGACCCTGTGCCCTGCTGTCAGGGCCGCTTCGGTCAACTGGCGTACGTAGGTGGCGACCCCATAGCTGACCGGTTGGCAGACTATAAGGACATCGAGCGGAGCACTCTTGCCCTTCTCTCCTGGGAGGACCGGCGTGGTTGAATGCAATCGAGAATCCGCGAGGCTACGCATTGAGACCGCCCTCATGCTTCCTCCAGCTACTTAGATCGATATCGAGGCAGCTCTCGAGCGCCGCGATGTCGTCGTCGAACAGCCGGCTGAGCTCGCGCTTCACTGCCGGATCGGGGCGCGGAATCGGTGTTCCGCTCGTGAGAAGGCGGCGCAACCCGATGCGCCCTCCAAGATCGACAATCCGCTCAAGTCCCCGCCTGCGAAGCCGGCGACCTACCTGTACTGCTAGATTGGACAGGAATCCGAATCTCGGTGCAGTACTGGGGTTAACTTTGTCCTGAGATGATGGGAAACCTTCGACGGCCACGTCCAGGAAGGACGCCAGTTGTTGTCGAACATCCGATCGGCGACGAACGGCGTCTTCGAACACCAGCGGGAGGATGTCGCTCCTGTCGAAGCGTTTCAAATAGCGGCTCATATACCGATAGTAGTAGCCTTTCTCCAGCGCACGGGGCCGCGTGGCGAGGAACTCTTCGAACGACCCCCGGTAGTTGCGTCTTTGGACAACGAAGCCGTAATGCGAGTAGGCGCGATCGACGGGATGCCTCAACATCAGGATCAGTTTGACGCCAGGTAGGGTCTGTGAAATTCGATCAGGGCATTCTTCGCAGTAGAGAGATATTGGGGAGAGATTTCGCCGATGGCCGCGTAGCTGTGGGCTGCTTCCGGCGAAGAAAAGAACGCCTGGTACCAGTCCACGCCATGGTCGAAATGCAGGTCGAAGAACCGAATCTTCTTCCGCACGGAAAGCATAAACACGTCCGGATGTCCCGAAGGCATCGCGTGCAGCCATGTTGTGCCGGCCCGTGGCACTCCTATGCCTACGAACGTGGGTAGCGTCACCTTGTCGGAGGAAAGGCCCTGTTCACCCGTCGCGCGTGATCCAGATTCGTTCAATGCAACTCACCCGCCGTCATCGCAACAAACGAGTGCTCACGAAAAGCTGGTCGGCGAACAGACGATCTTCCGACTTGCACAGCCTGGCTGATTGCCATGAGAGTCAGGAACAACCACGTCGTTTTCCTGTACTCCCAAGTCAGGGAAGAGGCGTTGATGGCCCAAACCAGAAGGACGCTGATCCAGAAGCTGCGGTCCCATGCAGACCGGCGAAATGCACGAAGGATCAAGATTACCAATATCGCGCCGAACAAGATCATCCCAACGAGTCCCACCTCGACCAGTATCGAGAGGAACGAGTTGTGTGCCTCCTTGCCGAGCGTGTTGGCGGAACGATAGGTGTTGGTTCCCAGACCGCCGATCGGACGTTTCGCAAATGCCTCCAGGCCCTGGCTCCATTGTCCTCGCCGGCCGTTGAGGTCACCCTCCGTCAATTCAGTACCCGTCGTGCTGAATCGCTCGAACGATTGCAGCGGCTCGACGAGGGGCAACAGATAAAGGAATCCCACCGTCAAGATGACAACGGCGATCACGCGAGCCGAAAAACTGACGCGCCGGAGCCAGAATAGGCCGAACGCCGCACCTACCGCACCAGCGATGGCCGCCGTGCGTGTTCCCGATAGAGCGAGGCCCAGGAACGCCGCGGGGATGTAAAGCCAGTTGACAAACCGCAAGAAGCGCGCCGTGCCGGCCCCCTTTGCGTGAGTGGCCAGATACCAGGCGACCGGGACACCCAGAGCAATGATGAACCCGAAGCCATCAGGATTCGTGTCGCCCACGCTAAACCGTTCGTAGTTAGTGTAGTAAGGATTTGAAGAGAAATAGTTGCCGACGGCAGAGCCGATGGCAACATATGCTCCGAGGACGTAAGCCTGAAGACCGGCGAACACAGCCTCCCGCGTCCTATACAGATCCCATAGCATGAACGCGAGGACAAACGTCTGCGCCCAAGTAAACGCGAGAACAAGGCTGTCACTAGGAACCGTGCTCCAAAGGATGCTTAGGATGCTCCACGCCATGAAGAGGGAGGCGGTCACGAGAAAGGAATCAGGTCGGCGGATGTGTCCGCTCATCACGACGGTAGTAAGCCATAAGGCGCCGATCACTAGCCCGGCCACGCTGGTTGCTGTATCCGAACCTGCGAACCGGATTGCGCCCTCCCAGGGCATCATGAAGATGAGGATCAGAGAGAGCCAGTAAACGGTTCTGCGCACTTCTCAGGCCCCCACGAGCATTTGCATATAACGGTCCACGACGGTCTCTTGTTCGTAAGGTACCCAGCTTGCTTCCGTCGGGCGGGGGATGTTTCCATTCAGTGCGCGTTCAATAGCTCTAGCAAGCGCCCGGGCGTCCCCGACCGGTACCAGAAGGCCGTGCTTACCACCTTCCAGAATCTCCTGAGGCCCGCTTGGGCAGTCGGTGGCGATCACAGGGACGCCGCAATAGAGCGCCTCGATCAACACTGAGGGGAGTCCCTCCCATCG
>Ga0136620_10001295_pt1 | contig 11827 bp, 8 predicted proteins | sample AntDrymUQ4162106_2_FD_104806 | JGI IMG/M metagenome (GOLD analysis project Ga0136620, IMG submission 104806) | Polar desert sand microbial communities from Dry Valleys, Antarctica - metaG UQ416 (21.06) | ecosystem: Environmental > Terrestrial > Soil > Desert | place: Antarctica: Dry Valley... | reverse complement strand
GGGCCATCCCGGAGATCGCCGACTACGAGGTCCGCGAGGAGCCGGGCGGCGGCTTCGTCGGGACGCTCAACGAGGACTTCGCCATCGAGAGCATGGCCGGCGACATTTTCCAGCTCGGCAACACCTCGTGGCGGATCCTTCGCGTCGAGCAAGGCATCGTGCGCGTGGAGGACGCCCGCGGGCTGCCACCCAACATCCCCTTCTGGCTCGGTGAGGCGCCGGCCCGCACCGGCGCGCTGTCGGCGGCGGTCTCGCGGCTGCGACTAGGGATCGACACCCGCCTCGGCCGCGGCGGTCCCGACGAGGCCTACGGCTGGCTCATGGAGGAAGGCGAGATCGACGCGGCGGCGGCCGGACAGATGGTCGAGTACCTCGCCGCGGCGCGCGCCGCGCTCGGGATCATCCCGACCGAGCGGACGCTCGTCCTCGAGCGCTTCTTCGACGAAACGGGCGGGATGCAGCTCGTGCTGCACGCGCCGCTCGGCCAGAGGCTCAACCGGGCGCTCGGGCTCGCGCTCCGCAAGCGCTTCTGCGCCAGGTTCAATTTCGAGCTGCAGGCGGCGGCCACGGATGACGCGGTGGTCCTGTCGTTGAGCGAGGGGCACAGCTTCCCGCTCGATGAGGTCCCGGGCTACCTCAACGCCGCTACGGTGCGCGAGGTCCTGACCCAGGCGCTCCTCGACGCCCCCCTGTTCAAGACCCGCTGGCGCTGGAACGCGACCATCTCGCTGGCCGTGCCACGCCGCACCGGCGCACGCAAGGTCCGGCCGCAGCTCCAGCGCATCCTGGCCGACGACTTCCTGGCCGCGGTATTCCCGGATCAGGCCGCCTGTCTCGAGAACGTGGCCGGCCGGCGTGACATCCCGGACCATCCTCTGGTCCAGCAGACCCTGCGCGATTGCCTCAGCGAGGCCATGGACATCGAGGGGCTGGAACGCCTCCTCGGGGAGATCGCGCGCGGCGAGACGCGGGTCATCGCCCGTGATCTGACCGAGCCCTCGCCGCTCGCCCAGGAGATCCTGAACGCCAAGCCCTATGCCTTCCTGGACGATGCGCCGCTCGAGGAACGACGCACCCGGGCGGTGGTCAGCCGGCGTTGGCTGGACCCCCTCTCGGCGGCCGATCTCGGTCGGCTCGACCCCGAGGCCATCGAGCGCGTGCGGCGCGAGACGTGGCCCGAGGCCGAGAGCGCCGACGAGCTGCACGACGCGCTCCTCACCCTGGGCTTCCTCCACGAAGCCGAAGCAGAGGCCGACGAAGGTGCCTGGCCGCGCCTTTTCGCCGAGCTACGCGCCGCCGGCCGCGCCACGGTCTTGACCGGCGGCGGCCTGCGCCTCTGGGTCGCGGTCGAGCGACTGCCGGAGATCCTGGCCCTATCCCCCGAAGCGGTGACGGACGCCCGGGTGCGGGTCCCGGCGGAGTATACCCAGGTACCGTGGGAGCGCGAGGTGGCCCTCAGCGAGGTGCTGAAGGCCCGTTTGGGTGCGCTCGGACCGGTCTCGGCCGCGGCCCTGGCGCGCGACCTCCGTGTCCCCGAGAACGAGGTCATGGCCGCGCTCCATGCCCTGGAAGCGCAAGGCGCCGTGCTGCGCGGCTCCTTCACCGGGGGCGAGATCGAGTGCGGGGGCGAAATCGAGTGGTGCGATCGGCGCCTCTTGGCACGCATCCACCGCTACACCGTGGATCGCCTGCGCCGCGAGATCGAGCCGGTCTCGGGCGCCGACTTCATGCGCTTCCTGTTCGCCTGGCAACATGTGAGCGCCGACAGCCGCCTCTCCGGCGAGGCGGCCCTGCCGGCCGTCCTGGAGCGGCTGGCGTGCTTCGAGGCACCGGCACCCGCCTGGGAGGCGGATCTCCTTCCGGCGCGCCTTTCGGACTACGACCCCGGCTGGCTCGACCGCTTTTGCCTGTCCGGCCAGGGGGTATGGAGACGGCGCATGTCGTCCGTGCCCGGCGAGGGCACGACGGCCACGCTGCGCATGGCGCCCATCACGCTCCTGCGGCGCCAGAACCTGGCGGCCTGGCAGGCGATCACGACATCCCCCGAGCCCGTCCCCCCGCTCTCCCCCGCCGCGGAGGCCGTGCGCGCCGCGCTTGGCGCGGGCGGGGCACTCTTCTTCGAGGATCTTCTGGTGCGCCTGCGGCTCCTGCCGAGCCAGCTCGAAACAGCGCTCTCCGAGCTGGCCGGCCAGGGCCTCGCCGCCTGCGATGGTTTCGCGGGGCTGCGCGCGCTCTCTGCCCGCACCGGGACGGGCCGGCATCGGACGCGCGAGGCGCGGGCGGCGCAGATGGCCGCCGCGGGCCGCTGGTCCTTGACGGGGATGCCACGCGCCTCGGCCGCGCTTCCCGGCGCCGAGACCGGCACGGGAGGCGGTATTGAAATCGAGGCTGGCGCCGAGTTCGCGGCGCGCGTGCTGCTCGACCGCTACGGGGTGGTGTTCCGGCGCCTCTGTACGCGGGAGCCTTGGCTGCCGCCGTGGCGCGAGCTGGTCGCGGTCTACCGCCGCCGCGAGGCGCGCGGCGAGCTGCGCGGCGGGCGCTTCCTCGCCCTGGCCTCGGGGGAGCAGTTCGCGCTCCCCGAGGCGGTCGGACTCCTGCGCGAGGTGCGCCGCCGCGACCGCGCCCAAGAGCTGGTCTCTCTGTCCGCCGCCGATCCGCTCAATCTCGTCGGCATCGTCACACCCGGAAACACGGTGCCCCGGGGATCGGGTCGTGTCCTCTATCTGGATGGCGTCCCCATCGCGTCGCAATCCGGGCGGGAGGTCCACATGAGCGAGGATCTCGACCGGGGGGCCGCCTGGGAAGCCCGCAAGGCGCTGCTGCGTCGAGGCGTCGGGGCGAGTCGGCTCCTGGTGGCCGCAGACGGGACCACCACGCCGTAGGGCGTGCAAGCGCTGCGGTGCGTCGCGTGTTCCCTCACCGCGGGCCGATGCGCAGATCGTGCTCTCGCTCACCCCTTGGAGTGGCTCGACCGGATGGCGGTGTGCTCATCCCGCCCCCGCGCCGTCACTGCCATCGGTATCATGGCGTCTTGACGCCCAACGCTCCACTCCGTGCGGCGGTGACCGCACGGGCCGGCCTCCCCGTGGTGGGCCCCTTGTCTTTGGCGCGCGCGGGCGCGCCTCTCCAAGCGGCTACCCAGGCGCGAGAGGAGCTGGACACCAAGCCGCATCACCGCGTCAGCTACCTCCTCTTCCTGCCAGTCGCTGCACCTCGACTTGCACATCCGCACTCGCGTCCAGGGACCGGATACCGACCATCGATCTCACCCCTGAGTCCCGCAATCCCACCGCGGTCTGCCGAATCACTGCTTCCCGACCCGGCGCGGACCCGCCCAATCACTCCCCCGCCCCCGACGAGAACCCACCACGCTTGCGAAAACGCATTGAATAACCTATCCTTCGTCAATCGGATCAGGCCGGCTCATGCCCGGCTCGGCCTCCGCTTGCGACCGGGGAGGATCCGAGGCGCCGGCACTTAATTATGGTCCCGCAAATGAGATAAAATCCTCCCATGCGACGTCGACTCCGAATCCTCCTGATTGGAAACACAGGCCGAGTGGACTGCTTGGCGGAAGCGTTCGCAAATAGCTCACACGACAACGACGTTTACGCCTTCGCAGAAGTCCGCAATCCAGGCCTCGTCGAAAAATGCGTCCGCGTTGAAGCCGGCGCGATCGATGATGTGTCTCTAGTAGAAGCCTATGCAAGCGAAATCCATCCCGACTTCTTGTTCATTGGACCAGAGCAGCCGCTGGCGTCCGGAGTGGTGGATGCTATGCAACGTCGTGGTGTTCCGTCAGTCGCTCCGACCAAGATGGCAGCGCGTATTGAAACTAGCAAGTCCTTCTGTCGCCGCCTGTTGGATAGACATGCGTCACAATACAATCCGCGTTACCGGCATTTCCTTAGGGCCGACGGTTTGGAGGAATACGCGTCTCGCCTCGGGGAGTTCGTGATAAAACCAGATGGCCTAACCGGCGGTAAAGGGGTTAAGGTGTATGGTGTGGATTTTGCCTCACTGGCCGACGGTTTAGAATACTGTATTGAAGTATTATCAAACGATCCAAACGGTGTGCTAATCGAGGAAAGACTAGACGGCGAAGAGTTCTCATTGCAGTCATTCTGCGATGGTGCGCACATCGCGCATAGTCCCCCAGTACAAGATCACAAGCGGGCGTTTGAAGGGGACAGCGGCCCAAACACCGGAGGCGTAGGATCGTACTCATGCTCTGACCACTCATTGCCGTTCCTAACTCCAAATTTAGTGCGCGAGGCGGCGGCGGTGAATGAGCTCGTTTATCGCGCTATAGCCGAGGAATTAGGAGAGACATATCGAGGCATTTTGTACGGAAATTTCATCACAACAGCCAATAGACTCAAGGTTATAGAATATAACGCACGATTTGGTGATCCTGAAATGTTGAACATTCTACCCATAATGAAAACAGATTTCATAGACGTATGTCGCGCGATTATGGATGGCACATTGGATCAGGTTAACATTGAATTCGAGCGTAAGAGCACTGTATGCAAGTGGATTGTTCCACAAGGATATCCGCAGAATTCAATCCGTGGCGGGGATGTTGATCCCGCAAGTGTGACTCGATCCACAGCGACTCTAAAGACCTATTTTGGCGCCGTAGAACTTGAGGCGGGTAAATACAGACTTAAGGGATCTCGAGCGATCGCGTTTCTCGGTATTGGCGATACTCTCGCCGAGGCTGAGAAGGTAGCGGAGGCAGCTGCTGCCAGAGTGAAGGGTCCAGTCTATCACAGACGGGACATTGGTACCGAGCCACTGGTTCGGCGGTGTGTTCAGCACATGCAGGCGCTTACAACGCCATCGCAATAAAATTGGCGGCAAAACATGCATAAAGTCTTTTACTGCGACAACGGTGGTCCGCTGGCGGTCGAGTTTCAGGCTGCGTTCCACAAGGTAATGAACTCTCTTCAATGTCAGGGCTTTGCTTATTCTGGGCTGGACGCGAGAGCCAGGAATTCGTCCCTCCATCGAGAGATAACCGACGATTTCTACGGAGCTGACCATATCGTCTCCGTTTTCATCAAGGAGCCCGCAGACAGTTGGGTGGTTCCTGAAATTCGCACGCCGTGGCCTCGAAAGGGTAAGATCTTCGCATTCGCAGCCAGGTCGATGAGTGAAAGCGAATGTGCAGACGCGGCCGTTTCTGATGTGGTGTTTGTAATTGGGCCAGGACAGTTCGAGAATGAACTGACGCGACGCCTGAAAACAACCCTCTAATAGTCGGCGAATGCTCCTTTTGCCAGCTATCGCAAGAATAAGGGCCGTTTGTTTCGTCATCTTACCGTGAATTGCTGAGCTGTCTACCAATTCGAGAGGAGTCGAGCTCCCAATCTAAGCGTGAATGAGTCGCTAACCACGAACTAACGAAACGAGCTGGTTTAAAACGGACGCGGGATCAGGAGCATCGACGATGGCCCGTCCCACTATAACAATATTCCAGGATATGTTGAGCGCCGCTGCTATATGACTAGCGCCGAAACCGCCGGATACGGCAATGGGAATATCACATCCACGACGGATACGCTTGACTCGATCCCAGGAGGCTTTTGGATTCGTTGTAGCGTCAATGTTACGAATAATCGAGACTCCATCAACGCCAAGTTCTTGAGCCATTTTGCACCAACTTAGGTCTGCTTGGTTACGTGGAACCTCTACAAAAATGCCGACTTTGGCGGCACGGGCCGCGTAGACAGCTCTTGCGATCCGCGGCTCGTTGGCTAATCCGATTAGAGATACAATATCGGCGCCAGCATCGGCTGCCAGTCGTACTTGCTCATCCGCCCAATCTGAGGAGGCAAATTCTGCAATCAGCGGCGTATCGGGTTGACTAAGACGGATTCGTGTGAGGGCTTCAAATCCGAACCTTCTTAACAACGGATCACCGACCTCAAGCAGGTCCGCCCCTGCAGACACTGCAATGCCAGCGAGCCGTTCCGCCTCCTCGATAGAAGTCACGTCTAAAGCAACTTGGAGCAGGCGCTTCCGTAGCGCGTCTCTAAGTTTTAGAGGGTTTACGGGAGAACGAAGAAAGGCATGCCACGCTGGGCCGTCCACGCCGTGGCTTGCGTCGAGTAGGGCTGGGGCTGAAAGTCGCGGCCCTGCTGGCGAGGTTAACTCGGCGTGTCTGACACGTGAGGAAACGGTTGGTTCCTTGAACTCGACTTCTCGGATCCAGATCCAAAGATCCAGGTGAGAGAAAAGCGCTTTGACCGCGGCCGCGGCAACGAAAGTTGCATGAGACGTCCACTCCGGCTGCTTTTTGTAGCCTACGACGTCGCTGATCGCGCGAACCATCAGACATGGAACCCCAGCCTGATAGCATGCCCTATAAACGCCCGCAAATTCCATCTCGACGATCGCGAGGCGCTTATCACCACCAATTAACCGGTGTAGGTAGTCCGCATCCTTGTGGAGGTCATTACTCGAGCACACGTTTGCGGCGATGAATCTACGTGCTGAGCGTTGGGAGTGTTCACGCAGCGCTACGGCTATCGCACTTCGAAGTGCCGGCGTTTGGGCAGTGATATCTTTGTGACGTACGCGGTCTCTTCGTGGCGCGATCGCGGCCGTGCGCGCCAATTCGGACTCGATTGCCGACACGAGGTGTGGTTCCCACTGGGGCAGACCACTTGTAAACTCTTCTGCCCGCGGCGTGGTCGGTCCTAGCGGAGTTGAAGTCGGTCTATTTACGCCTTTGGGGAGGCGCTCCGAGACCGAGTAATCAACGCAGGAGACGGCTGCAATGCAATCGAACGGGCCCACATCGGCGTCGAATCGCGCTCCGGCGATGCCAGACAGGATCACGAGGGATGGATGACGCTTATTGAGGAGACGCGTCACGCATGCGTAGGCTGCGGTCTGTCCCTGCCCGCCGATCGCGGCCACGGAAATTGATGAACTAGAATCACCTTCCGAGGGGAGGTCGACCGCTCCGTTCTTTGCCCCCAATGCCGAGTGCAGTGGACGGTACTCGTCGGCGGTCGGCGTTATAACAAGGACACGTGTCGGTCTGACGGATATGGCCATGCTGCAAATGCTTTCGCTGTGGCCGACACCTGACCGGAAGCGGCACGGATTGCGAACTTCAAGACGGGCGGACAGCCGGGAAGAGCATACGGCACAGAGACAACTTCCGACAACGGCCAAGGGTCGGTGGCCATTCGCGCCGCCCGCACCTCGCGCGTCCGAGGCCGGCCCATCCCGGCGCGGGCGCAGAGTCGCACGCAGCCCAGCCAAGCCGTCGCAGCCGGCGAGCCCTTGGGCAGCCAGCTCGGAGAGCGCCGCTTCGAGCCGCAAGAGCCGCAGGCGCACCGGGAGATCGTCGAAGAACAGCGCTCCGCCCGCGCAGAACGCGGTGCGCACGGCCTCCGCGGCCGGGGAGAGCGGCCCCGTGGTGGGCGGGGGCTAAAGGGTGGCTCTTCGCGCGACGGTGTCCGGTGCCTGGACGCGAGTGCGCTGTACGAGTCGAGGTGCGGCCCGCTGGCTTGCAATGGAGAATGCTTAGTCGGACGGGCTGGGCGGCGATTCGGCGGTCGGAAAGGGATCAGGCGCCGGGAGAAGCGGTCACTCAGAGCCGGGGGGGTCGGGGGATGTCGTGAGAGCTTCCCAGGCCGCCAGATCGTGGCGTCGCAGGAGCGGCGGTGCGGGCCCGTGTGCTGCAGCTCTTCGCGCGGCTCGGGCTCATCCGGCCCGAGGCGGCGGCCGAGATGCGGCAATGGGACCTTTGGCGTGCCGAGAGTGCAGGTCGTCCCGCTGCGGTACGCCCGGCCGATGCGGATGATCGCCTGAGTCACCGACCGCGGATCGATCAGTCTCAGCGTGAACACCCTGCAGGACAGCGGCGCTCTAGCTTCGGCCTTTGCACCATGCTCCAGTGGTGAACACGCGCTTGATCCGACAGCACACCGCACAGCCGCTCAATCTCTGCAACATCGCGCCATGCCTCAGCACAACGTCCGAAGCGTGCCAACGCCAATTGCAGTGTACGACAATACGTCGATGCGAGAATGGATGTGGATGTCACCTGCGTCATCGATGATGCGGCGTGCATCAAGGAATAGGGCCACCACTTTATCCTCGTCAAACAGTCCGGTGTCCGGGCGAACCTCAAACAGCCCGAGTCGAAGGCGCCCGGTGAAGAGACTGAGCAGCGCCCGATGCAGGGCAATCGGCCGATGGTCAACGGCATGCTTCTGCCGGTCCGTGATGGAGCGGTCATAGTCCTGCGCCACTTTGCCTAATTCAGCGAGGCGACGAATTAACGCCTCGTCAGTCACATCGGCCGGCGGACCTTCCAGCCAGTCAAGGAGCACGTTGACCGCCATTGAGTAGTAACCGAACTGATGGGTCGTGCGGAGATCCAAGTCGTCAGTCAACGGCTCGGTGCTTGCAATCTCACGCATGAACTGGAGGGCTTTTCCGTGGTCGCGCGCGCCTCGTGCCCAGTAGAGGTGTGCCAGTTCCTGCCTGGCGGCCGTCCGTTCACCGGCTGTCTGGGCCGCGAGATCCGCGGCACGCAATGCATCTACCGCTTCGGGGAACTTCCGTGCCCTCCGCAGAACAATGCCGGCAAAACGCAGCGCCCCCGATGAGCTGCACGCGTTCATTGCGGCGGCGAAGTCCGGTGTAACTGCTACGCCTGCGGCCAAAGGCGCTACGTGGATGGCCAACACCTGCAGCAGACCGGAAGCCATAATCTCAACATCCGTGCGAATCGGGCGTCGCTCAGCAAGCCAGCGTACCGATAGTGGAGTCCCGCAAATCTTGTCGTCGAGTGTCCCGCCATCGCGATGGCTATGGATCCAATAGACGTTTGCCTTTGAGCGGTAGGTCTCGACAATGGACGCCATGAACGAGGGGATATCAGGGTCCGCGCCGCGCCAACCCGCGAAACAGACCGGTCGGTTGGCAATCACGTACTCGACCAACGCCGCCCGTTCACCCGACAGCCGGGTTGTCACGTGCTCGAGTGCACCGAGACAGCTCGCTGTGCTGTCGAACGACCCGTGCAGCTTGAAAAGGCAGCCACCGGCTTCCAAATCTTGCAGCCACATGGAGAGATCGACGTCCGAGCCCAGATCAGATGGCGCGGTGGAAGCGGCATAGCGCACACGCGCGCGACCACGATCCGCACCTAGGGCGCGCTCGATGAGCCGGTCGTAGTTGGTCGTGATCACGGTCCCACCGGTCGCGAGCCACCAAGCCAGGAACCGATGGACATGGTTCGGCATCAACGACTTGTCGGCAGCCGCGAACGACCGGAAGAAGCCATCGACCGCTGTCGGCGAGATCTGCCATAGATCATTCAACGTTATCTCGAACCCAGGGTTTATCCCGTCGAGCATGCGGTCCGCCGTGAGGCGATCGAAGGCAGCCGATCGGCACAGCGCCGCCGCGGTCAATCCCTGCAGGAGCTGGCTTGTGCTTGGCATGCCGGTGTCGCCGGCCATAGAAGCGCCGGCGCCGACAAAGAACACGAGATCACGACGGTAGGTTGAAACGAGCCGTACGAGATCGCGCACGTGCGGCGACGAAGCAGCTCGATCAGCGGCTTCGACGCAGGATGTGAACAACAGTGAGAGATCGTGATCGTCCATTACGGCTCCGCTAGGCGAATTCAAGCCATCCATCGGAGGGGGCTAAGTCTATCTCGCACGTCGAGACAGACGACACGCAACGCTGTGTCGATCTACGCGCGCCACTCCGCGTTCCGCACACTGAGGGCTGCGCGCGCAGATCCATGTCAGCCGTAGGTATCGGCGATCCCGCTCGCGGTCGCCGCGCGCCCAGGCGATTCCCGCCAATGCTCGTGCCGCCTTCATGCGACCTGGCGTCATGTCCAAGCTGAGACTCGCAATACGCGGCGTGGGACGCGTCGTCTGCCTTTTCGCGATCACCAGCTGCAAGATAGATGCGGGACCAGCGCGCGGTTCGGGTTCACTAAACGCGCGTAAGGCGGACAGGGCGGAAGCCGCTTTTTGGCGTTCCGCCGTATAGTTGCCGGCCGAAGCGGGCGGTGTGGCGGAACATCCTGCAGGCATCGGCCCTACAGATCCAACCGTTCCGCTCGGGATACAGACGGCGTCCTCAATGGGCACGGCCGGGAGCAAAGGTGAATGAACCCATGCGCGGGACGCCCACAGAGCGGGCTTTGCCCTCGCGGCTGGGCAGGGGCTCGCCGCCTGCGATGGTTTCGGGGGGCTGGGCGCCCTCGGTCCGTCCGCTTCATCCGATCGAGCTACATGAAGAACCGGAATTGGTAAGGCGCGCTCCCCAAGCCGCGCATCCGTTTGACCACTCGTGCGAGCACCTTCGCGTATCCGATGGTCACGGGCAGCGGGTCATAGAGGGCGTCGTTGTTCCAGTCCATCTTCGAGAGGGCCAGGGTGGCACGTGCAGTGTCGTCCCAGGGTCCGTGGCCGGCGTGTCGCACTAAGCGGATCGGACGAGGAGTACTCCGAGCCCCCTGGAAATACGAACCGCGCTCGGCGATGCCTCGGACGTCACCGTGCGTCCACAGTAAGGCTTCGCGCGGACCGAGGCCTATGAGGGTGCCGCGCGAGACCGGGAAGGCGGCGGGCGTGCCCTTCTTGGCCCCACCGCCGTCGTCGATCCGTATGCCGCGCCAGCCCACGTCCTCGACCACCTGCACCAGATCGACCGCCTCACACAGGTGAAGCGCCTCCATGGAACCATCGACCTCGCCCAGCTTGAACTCGGTGGTCTTGTGGACCATCACGCGACGGGGTGAACGGCCAGCGTGGCGGCGACGGTAGAGATCCAGGGAACGGGTCATGACGCGGAACATCTCGGTGCGTGAGAGGAATGGGTTGTCCCGCTGGACCTCGACCTCGTGGGCATCGTAAGCAACGAATTCCAGGCCCGAACCCTCGCCATCGAAGACTTGGCTACAGCAGGTGACGAAGCGAGGCCGGTCCGATTCAGGCGGTCGGACGGCGTAGGAGATGCCGATGTAGGCGGTCTCCGGATCCATCTCCGCGAGCTTCCAAGGCACCCCGCCTGCCTTCGCGTAGAGCGCCAGCCCGATACGCCACATAACGCTGGCTCGGTCCGGGTAGGCAAGGGCTTTGTCCTCGCGCACCAGCTATATGGGGAGTCGACGGGCAGCGGTGGCGGCCTTCAGGTGATCGTGCAGATCGAAGTCCTCTGTTGGCCCACCGACGTAGCCGGGCGCCCAGCGCTGCGGAATGTAGATGAACAGCACATCAAACTCAGCGCGACGAGCCTCGAAGCCCTGGATCGCTCGGATCAGGCGGTCTGCCAACACGATGTGCGGCGTCGAGGAGGCGCAAAACTCAGCATCAAGTTGTGTCTCGAGCTCGACGTGGCAGCCCCCACCAGCCGCTCGCATGTGCAGGCCGAAGACGCGGTGAAAGCTCGGCCACTCGGGAAGGTAATCCTCGCGCTCAGTCGGCTTGTACGTCGAGTTAAGTTCCTTCACGAAGCCGTAGAGGCGATGGCTCTCACCGGCTGGGGCCAGGGTGGCCACGCGGATAGGGTCGGGCACCAGGCCGGCTGAATGAGGGCCGAATCGCAGCAACCCGCGCAGCGGGTGGACCTCGCGGTCCGAGGCGCGGTCCGGATGGAAGGCCAGACTGGGCTCAGGCAGCCACACGTGAGGCTTGATCTGGGCTGCTCATGCCTGAGAGGTTGTGAATCAATTGGCAACCGACAGTAGTTCCGCCACAGATAGCACCGTCGGTTGACGCGTTGAGGGGGTTTCCGGTCCGAGCGGTGTGTGTCTAGGGCGATAACGATGGTT
>Ga0136620_10001293_pt1 | contig 11836 bp, 14 predicted proteins | sample AntDrymUQ4162106_2_FD_104806 | JGI IMG/M metagenome (GOLD analysis project Ga0136620, IMG submission 104806) | Polar desert sand microbial communities from Dry Valleys, Antarctica - metaG UQ416 (21.06) | ecosystem: Environmental > Terrestrial > Soil > Desert | place: Antarctica: Dry Valley... | reverse complement strand
GGGTCCCCCGGGTAGTAGCGGTGGCCCCGCCGCAGGCAGCGGACCCGCCGTCGAACACCTCGAAACGCGCTCATCTTCCCGACCCCCCAGGGACGTGCGTCGCTGATACCGCTACTCCCAAATCGGTGAACCAATCCCGATCGGCAATACGCCGTTCGGGTGATCCTGGTTTCTCTGAGGAACGGCAGCTGAACGGTGTAGCCGCTGCGGCGCGACGCCGGAGCCGGGCTCCGCCCGGCGGGAGGCCCACCAAACGCGGGCCGAGGCACGAGCAGAAGAAGGGGGCCCGCGGGGGAAACACGGTTTCCCCCGCGTTGACGGAGAAGGAGGGATTCGAACCCTCGAAGGAGGTAGTTACCCCCTTAACGCCTTAGCAGGGCGCCGCCTTCAGCCACTCGGCCACTTCTCCGCGACGCGCGGAGGATAGCCGCTCACAGCCGGCCGGCGGCCAGGATCCGCTGGAGGAACTGCTGGGTCCGCTGCTCCCTCGGAGCGCTGAAGATCTGGTCGGGCGGGCCCTCCTCGAGGATGACGCCGGCGTCGAGGAAGCACACCCGGTCGGCGATGTCGCGGGCGAACGCCATCTCGTGGGTTGCGATCACCATCGTCATGCCTGCGGACGCGAGCTCGCGGATCACCTCCAACACCTCCGCCACGAGCTCGGGATCGAGGGCGCTCGTCACCTCGTCCAGCAGCATCAGGCCCGGCTTCATCGCGAGCGCCCGGACGATCGCAACCCGCTGTTGCTGGCCGCCCGACAGCCGGTCCGGATACTCGTCCCGCTTGTCGGCCAGGCCGAAGCGCCGGAGTAGCTCGGTCGCCTCGGCCTCGGCCGCTGCGCGGGGGAGACCGAGGGCTTTCCGCGGGCCGAGCGTGACGTTCGCGAGCACGGTCATGTGCGGGAAGAGGTTGAAGGCCTGGAAAACGATTCCGATCCCGCGGCGCACGCGATTTCGGTCGACACCCCGCGCGGTGATCTCCTCGCCGCGGACGAGGATCCGCCCGGCATCGATCGGCTCCACGAGATTGATGCAGCGGAGCATGGTCGACTTCCCGGAGCCGGACGCCCCGATGAGGCAGACGACCTCGTGCTCGGCGACGGCAAGGTCGATGCCCTTCAGCACCTCGACCCGGCCGAAGGACTTCCGCAGGCCCTGGACGAGGAGCACCGGGCTCATCCGGTCGTCCTGCCCGCCTGCTGGCGCCGCCGGTCGCGCGCGACCAGCCAGTCGGTCAGGCGGGCGAGCGGGATCGTCAGCGCCACGAAGAGGAGAGCCGTGGCGACGTAGGGCGTGTAGTTGAAGGTCGCGGCCACGTTGATCTGCGACTGACGGAAGGCCTCGACGGTGCCGAGCAGGGCGACGAGCGCCGAGTCCTTCTGGAGGCCGATGAAGTCGTTCAGCAGCGGAGGCATGACCCTGCGCACCGCCTGGGGCAGAATCACGTGGCGCAGCGCCTGGCCTCGCGACAGCCCGAGCGAGCGCGCGGCGGCCTCCTGGCTCGGGTGAACGGAGTCGATTCCGGCCCGGTAGACCTCGGAGACGTACGCGGAGTACACGAGCACGAGCGAGACGATCCCCCAGAAGATCGTCGACGTCGGCACGCCCGAGAGTCCCAGCGCGGGCGCGCCGAACCCGAGGATGTAGATGACGAGGATCGTCGGCACGCCGCGGAAGAAGTCTGCGTACGCGATCGCCAGCATCCGGAGGGGAAAGAAGACCGGCCCGGGCAGGCTGCGGACGACTGCGATCGCGAGCGCGAGCACGAGAATCACCCCTTCGGCGATCAAGAAGATCTTGACGTTCGTGAGGAACGCGGACGCAATCTCGGGCAGCGAGCTCGTGAACTGACCGCGGTCGAAGAACGCGCGCTTGACCTCCGGCCAGCCGGACGAGCGGACGATCAGGAACCCGATCGCCGCGAAGAAGACGGCGGTGCTCGCGAGCGCGATCGCGACACTGCGGCGCGGGTCGCCGCCGCCCGCCAGGCTGCCGAGGATCCGCGATCCGCGGTCGCCGCGCAGGAGCTACTTCAGGATCGGGGCGCCGCCGGCCTGGGCGAGCCAGCGCTGTTCGAGACGCTTGAGCGTGCCGTCCGAGCGCATCTTCGCCAAGGCGCCGTTCACGCACGCCACCAGGGAGTTCCCCTTCTGGAACACGAGTCCGAAGCGCTCCTTGACGCCCTTCGCCGGGAGTCTGCCAACGACGGTCGAGGTCGGCACCTGGACAGCGGTGATGTAGCCCGTGCTCGGGAAGTCGACGACGAGTCCGTCGATCTGCTTGTTCTTGAGCGCAGCGACCGCGTCGGCGTTGGAGTCGAACACCGCAGGCGTCGAGCCCGGCTTCACGTACTTGACGATGTACTGGTAGCTCGTCGTCCCGATCTGGACGCCGAGCTTGTAGCCGCGGAGGGCCGCCACGGTCTTCGCCCGGGTGATCGGCGTGCCCTTGATCCCGACGACCGCCTGGTTGACGAAGTAGTACGAGGCGCTGAACGACACGGCCTTCGCCCGCTCGGGCAAGTAGGAGACCTGGGCCATGTAGAAGTCGAAGGGCTTCTTGCCGGGAGCGAACGATCGATTGAACGGCACGGCCGTCCAGGCAACTTCGGAGCGAGCGAAGCCGAGCCGGCGAGCGACCCCGTAGGCGACCGCGGACTCGTAGCCCTTGCCCGAGGTCGGATCGCTGACCTTGAACTTGGAGCCCTGCTTCTCCTTCCCGTCGAACCACGGGGGGAAGGCGGGGTTGTCGGTGCCGATCGTCAGGCGCCCATCCTCGAGCAGGTTGAGGCTCGCCTTGCCGCAGGCATCCGGGGCATGGCTTGCCTCGGGCCCGCCGAGAACCGTCGCAGGGATCGCGAGGGCGCCAAGGACGGCAAGGGCGGCCGCAAGTCGCATCGCGGCTGAGATTACCTTGGCGCTCTCGCAGGTGCTTGCAGCTCAGTCGTGCACGCGCGCGATCAGCTCGGCGCGGGGGAGCACCTTGACCGCGGTCCCGGCGAGTCGGACGTCGAAGCCCGCCCCTTTCGGGAAGAGCACCTTGTCCCCCGGCTCGACTCCGCTCGCGTCGGGTCCGGCGGCGATGACGATCCCCGTGATGCACCCCGCCTCCGCGCTCGCGGGGATGATCAACCCGGCGCGCGTCTCCGTCTCCTCGTCGCTCGGCTCGATCACGACGTGGTCGTCGAGCGGCTCGAGCGAGATGCCGAGGCGCTGCGGGGTCTCCTCCAGCACGCGAGACACGATACTTCCGCGCATGGCGTCGCCGTTCGTCGAGCTCGAGGTTGGGGAGCGCCTGGTCCGCGTGACGAACCCGGACAAGGTGTTCTTCTCGGCGCGTGGCGAGACGAAGCTCGACCACGTCTCCTACTACCTCGGCGTGGGAGAGGGCATCGTCCGCGCGCTCCGGGAGCGGCCGACGCAGCTGAAGCGCCATCCCGACGGGGCCGAGGGCGAGGCGATCTACCAGAAGCGTGTTCCGCAGCACCGCCCAGAGTGGATCGAGACCGCCCGGGTCACCTTTCCCTCGGGTCGCCATGCCGACGAGCTTTGCGTCACGGAGGTGGCCCAGGTCGCCTGGGCGGCGAACCTCGGCACGATCGACTTCCACCCCTGGCCGTCCCGCCGGGCCGACGTCGACCATCCGGACGAGCTCCGGATCGACATCGACCCGCAGCCGGGCACGACGTTCGCGGACGCCAGGCGCGTGGCGGCGCTCGTGCGGGAGGTGCTCGCAGAGCTGGGCTACACCGGCTGGCCGAAGACCTCCGGGAACCGCGGGATCCACGTCGCCTGCCGCATCGAGCCGCGCTGGGAGTTCCCGGTCGTTCGCCGCTGCGCCCTCGCCTTCGCCCGGGAGGTGGAGCGCCGGCTTCCGGAGCTCGTGACGACGGCCTGGTGGAAGGAGGAGCGGGGTGCGCGCGTCTTCATCGACTACAACCAGAACGCCCGCGACCGGACGATCGCCTCGGCCTACTCGGTCCGGGCCCGGCGGGACGCGACGGTCTCCGCCCCGGTCGACTGGGACGAGTTGCCCGACGTCGAGACCGAGGACTTCACGATCCCGACGATGCTCGAGCGCTTCGCGCGGTTGGGGGACGTTCAGGCGGGCATCGACGAGGCCGTCTGCGATCTCGGTGCATTGCTCGAGTGGGTTGAGCGCGAGGAGCGCGAAGGAGTGGGCGAGGCGCCCTACCCGCCGAACTTCCCGAAGATGCCGGGCGAGCCGGCGCGCGTGCAGCCTTCCCGTGCGCGCCGGAAAGATCCCTAGGCAAGGTGATGCCCTATGCGAGCAGGCTCTCGAAGGTCGGGTCGTCGGCGCGGCGGGGCGGCCGGAGCTGGCCCCACGTGCACTGCTCCGGATCCTTGTCGGGCCGGAAGCGCAGGAACCGCGTTCCGTGGCGGAACCGGTCGCCCTCGAGCTTGTCGTAGCGAACCTCGCAGACGAGCTCGGGCCGGACGGGATTCCACTCGAGCTCCTTGCCCTGCGACCAGCGGCTCTGGCCGCCGGGAACGCGACGGTCGCTGAGGTGGCCCCCTCCCTGCAGCGGGGGTAGAAGCTCGTGCAGCTGCCGCCGGACGGGGGCCGGGAAGCCGGAGGCGTGCCCCACGAAGTCGAGCTCCCCCGTCTCGTCGAAGACGCCGAGCAGGAGCGTCGAGATCTGCCCCTGAACCTTGTCGCTCCAGCGGAAGCCGACAATCACGCAGTCCGCGGTCTTGTGCTTCTTCACCTTCAGCACCCCGTCGCGCGAGCCGGGAAGGTACGGCAGTCCGAGGCGCTTGCAGACCACACCGTCGAGGCCGGCGGCTTCGAGCCTCCCCAGCCACTCCTGCGCGGCGTCCGGGTCGCGGGTTGCGGGCGAGACGCGGAAGCCGCCGGGGAGGCGCTCGAGGGCGGTGCGGCGCTCCTCGAGCGCGCGCAGGTGCACCGGCTCGCCTCTCCAGAGCAGGACGTCGAAGGCGACGAATTCGGCCGGCAGCTCGGCCGAGAGCCGGCGGATGCGGCTCTCGGCGGGGTGCAAGCGGAGCTGCATCGAGTCGAAGTCGAGCCGGCCCTCACGCGAGATCACCACCTCACCGTCGAGGGCCGAGTGCGCCGGGAGGACCTCCCCGAGCCGCCGTAGCTCCGGGAAGTAGCGGAGCAGAGGGCGACCGTTGCGGCTCCAGAGGGCGAGCTCGCCATCGAGGTTCTCGAGCACGCCGCGGAAGCCGTCCCACTTCGGCTCGTACTGCCAGTCGCCGGTCTGCGGTAGCTCCTCGACCAGCTGAGCCTCCATCGGCGGGAACGGCAGGTTTTCCGGCGTCACGGCCTGGAAGGGTAGATACGTGCGCGAGCTGGACGGAGTCTGGGTGGTCGAGCGGACGGGCGGGCTGCTCCCGCCTCTGCTCGGGGTACGCAAGCGAATCGAGGGTGACCGGGGCGTGACCGTGCTCGGATCGCTGCCGGGCATCCCCTTCGACGTGGTCGGCCTCTCGCTGCGCTACCGGGGTTTGCTCGCGCCGCTCGTCGACGTGCTCGCGCCAGTGGCCGACGGCTACCGCGGGACGGCGACCGTGTTCGGCCGCGAGGTCGGCCGCTTCGCGATGAAGAGGATCCAGAGCTTTTCAGAACCCGTTTCAAAATGAAGTCTGTGCCGAGGCGTCATTCTGAAACGAGTTCTAAGCTGGCACGGTGAGGCGAGTTGCTGTCACCGGCCTGGGGGCGGTCACCCCGCTCGGCAACGACGTCGACTCGACGTGGCGAGCCGCGCGCGCAGGTCGGAGCGGGATCGATTTCATCCGCGCGTTCGACGCGAGCGAGTTCCCCGTGCGCATCGCCGCGGAGGTAAAGGAGTTCGACCCCTCGGCGATCGCCTCGGCGAAGGAAGTGCGGAAGCTCGACCGGAACGTCCTCTTCGCGCTCGCCGCCGCTCGGGAGGCAGTCCAAGACGCCGCTCTGGACGGGATCGACCGTGACCGGGTCGGCATCGTCCTCGGGTCGGCGATCGGGGGTGTAATCGGCATTGTCGAGCAGGCCGAAATTCTCGGAACGCGTGGCCCGGGGAGGGTGGGGCCGGCCTTCATTCCGAGCGTCCTCGTGGACGCTGCGTCCGGGCAGCTCGCGATTTCCCTCGGGTACCGGGGACCCAATTACGCGCCGGTCTCGGCCTGCGCCACGGGGTCGGACGCCGTCGGCCAGGGAGCCGGTCTGATCCGGCGCGGCGAGGCCGACGCCATCCTCGCCGGCGGCACCGAGGCGTGCATCCATCCGCTGATCCTGGCCGGCTTCTGCGCCATGCGCGGCCTGGCGGCAGAGGACGAGGACCCACCCAGAGCGTCGAGGCCGTTCGACGCGACCCGCGCGGGCTTCGTGATGGGGGAAGGGGCGGGTGTGCTCGTGCTGGAGGAGTTCGACGCGGCCCGCGCGCGAGGGGCGAAGGTGTACGCGGAAGTGCTCGGGCACGGCAACTCGAACGACGCCTACCACATGGCGGCGCCCGAGCCCGAGGCCGTGGGCGTCAGCCAGATGATCCGGCGTGCGCTCGATGCGGCCCGGCTCGAGCCGGAGCAGGTCGGCTACGTGAACGCGCACGGGACGTCGACCCCGCTCGGCGACGCCGCCGAGACGAGGGCGCTCAAACAGGTGTTCGGGGAGCACGCCTACCGGCTGGCGGTCTCGTCGACCAAGTCGATGATGGGTCACTGCTTCGGGGCCGCGGGAGCGATCGAGGCGATCATGTGCGTGCTAGCGCTTCGGGACGGCGTGCTCCCACCCACGATCAACTACCGGGTGCCGGATCCGGAGTGCGACCTGGATTACGTCCCGAACGAGTCGCGCCGCGCGCCGATCGAGGTCGCGCTGTCGAATGCGATGGGCCTCGGCGGCCACAACGCGTGCGTGCTGCTCGGGCGGGCCGGGGACTGATCGGCACACCCCCAGCACGCGACGTCGCACAGCTGCGCGCCTTTCCGAAGTAGGCTCATACGTGGAGGGAGGCCCGCGGCCGGCCCCACGACTTTCTCGCTATTTGCGGACGATCGACTCGGCCGACAGCTCCTCGATCGACCGAAGCACCACGTCCGCGAGGGCGAGCGCCTTGCCGTCGGGCGGGTAGCTGCGGTTCGGGATCGCGACGACGCGCATCCCTGCGGCGCTCGCGCTCCGGATGCCGCTGTGGGAGTCCTCGACCGCGGCGCAGCGCTCGGGATCGACTCCGAGCCTCCGTGCGGCCTCGAGGTAGACGTCCGGGGCCGGCTTCCCACGCGGCACCTCCTCGGACGAGACCGTCGCCGCGAAGAGGCCCGCCAGGCCGCCGAGCTCGAGGGCCGCGTCGATCAGCTCCCGGTTCGAAGACGAGGCGAGGCCGAGCGGCCAGCGTTTCGCCAGCGCCTCGACCGTCGCCACCGCGCCCTCGAGCAGCGGCAGCCCCAGGCGGTAGCGCTCGACCATCCGGCGGACGACCTCGGACGAGATTTCCTCCGGCGAGCCTGGCAGGCCGAGCTCCTCGGACATGTAGCGTGACCACTCGAGCGAGCTCATGCCCATCATCGCCCGCTGGGCCTCCGCGTCGTAGCGGCCCCCGCCCTCCCGGGCCAGCCGATCCCGCACCTCGTCCCAGATCTCCTCGGTCTCGATCAGGACGCCGTCGAGGTCGAAGACGACCGCGTCGATCACGACGATGCGTACCGCTGCTCGAAGAAGGCGAGCCCGATGCGGCCGGGCCCGCGCTCGACCGAGAGCACCTCGCACACGAAGAACGAGTGGTCGCCGGTGTCGTGCTCCGCGCGAGTTCGGCACTCGAGCCAGCCGAGGGCGCCCTCCAGCAGGGGCGGCCCGTTGCTGTCGGGACGGGTGACGATTCCCTGCCAGAGTGCGATCGGCGGCACGCCGCGCGCGAAGTGCGCCGCCAGGGCTTCCTGCTCGGCTGCGAGCAGGCTGATCGCGCAGCGTCCGGCAGCGCGCAAGAGCTCGTGCAGGGCAGCCTGGCGGCTGACGGCGAAGCCGACGAGCGGCGGTTCCAGCGAGAGCGAGACGAGCGAGCCGACCGTGAGCCCGAGGCGCTGGCCTTCGACGTCCACGGTCACGACGGCGACGCCGGCCGGGAACGACCGCATCAGCGCGCGGAGATCCTGCCCGTCGGCCACACGCCGATCATAGGAGCGCTAGTTGGGCCCGCAGACCCGCTCCGAATGTGGAGCCTTGCCCTGCCCTACTTGTAGGAGCAGAGCCTGTCGACAAAGTTCAGGCGCTGATCTGCGGTCGCCTCGAGGTCGAGCTTCGCATCGAACTTGCCCAGGGAAGCACCCTCCCACAGGAGATCGGGAAGGACGCCCGGGCCGACGGCTGTGGCCCGGTAGTCGTCGCCGTTCCCCGAGGGGTTGGCGCCGTGCGGGAAGAAGCCGTAGCAGAAGACGCCCGTGTTCTTGTGGGTGACGAAGCTGTTCTCGCGCCGCCAGCCGGCGCCGTACGTGGAGTTCCGCGTGTCGACGTAGACGAGGACGCCGTAGTTGTCGGTCGGAGCGCCGAACCGGGTCGTGCCGAAGCCGTACATCGGCTGGCCGCGGTACGCGACCGATCCGTAGAGGTTCTCGTAGCTGCCGTAGGCCCAATCCTGCTTGACGGTCAAGACCGGGAGGTCGTCGCGCCAGTGCGAGAGCCTGAGCTCCCAGACGTCGAGGCTGGGATCGCGCGCGGGCAGACCGTAGTTCGGAAGCATCCGCTGCCAGCTCTGCACCGCCCAGTGCGTGCCGTCCGGCGCGGTGCAGGCCGTCACGAGCCAGGCGAGCGCCTGTCCTCGGTAGGGCGCGCAGGTGTTCTCGAACGACTTCCAGAGCAGGGGCAGCTTGTGGCTGAGCTTCCAGCCGCCGCTGTAGTCGAGCGAAAACTCTCGCTGCTTCTTCGCCTTCGTGGGGGCATGCGCGTTCAGGGCGCCCCAGGCGAGGACGTGCTTGAGCTTGCCGCCGGCCTGGTAGGTGAGGAGCGCCATGCCGGTACCGTCGACCCCGAGCTTGACGCCGGTGGCGTCGCGATCGATCAGGTTCGACGCGGACGCCGTCGAGGTGAGCAGCCCCGCGGCGAGGGCGGCGAGGAGCAGGGTGCGGAGACTCCGGGACATACCATCTCTATCGGAGGCCGCACGCTTTCGCGCGACCTCGAACGGGGGCTATCGCACACGGCCTTCCTTCATAGCCAGGCCTCCGGCGCAAGCCGGAGCTATGGGAAGAGGCGGTCGAGCCGCCAGCCGCCGGCCTCGCTGCGGTAGCGGAAGCGGTCATGGAGGCGGTCTTCGCGGTGCTCCCAGAACTCGTACTCCGCCGGCTCGACACGGTAGCCGCCCCAGTGTTCGGGCCGCGGCAGCTCGCCATGGCCGATCGCGGCCCGGAGCGTTCCGACGGCCTGCTCGAGCTCTTCGCGGGACTCGGCCACCTCGCTCTGCCGGGACGCCGCCGCGCTCAGGCGGCTTCCGAGCGGGCGGCTGCGGAAATAGCGATCCGACTCCTCGGGCGCGATCGGCGCGACCGAGCCCTCGATCCGGACCTGACGGCCGAGCGGTGGCCAGTGGAGAAGGAGCGCAGCGCGGGGGTTCTCGGCGAGCTCACGCCCCTTTCGGCTCGACGAGCTCGAGAAGAAGACGAACCCGCGCTCGTCGAAGCTCTTCAGCAGAACCTGGCGGGCAGAGGGGGCGCCCGCGCGGGTCGCGGTCGCGACCGTCATCGTCTCGGGCACCGGCACTTCGCGCTGCTCGGCCTCACGGAACCAGGCCTCGAACTGGCGCAGCGGGTCGGGATCGAGCTCGCTCCGGCGCATCGTCGAGCAGGCCATCTTGCTCGCGCGGTGCCGCGCGTGCAAGCAATCTAGACTTCGAGCATCGGCAGAGCCACGGGAGCCGGCTGGGGCAGGCGGGTACGGCGCGTCGCGCTCGTCGGGCTCGCGCTCGGTCTCTTCGCGACGCCGCTCCGCGCGGCGCCGACCGCGACCCTCAGCGTCTCCGTCAGCGGCTTCGGGCACGTCACGAGCAGCCCGGCCGGCATCAACTGCCCGCCGACGTGCTCGCGGGACTTCACCGCCGTCGTGACACTGAGCGCCTCACCCGACGCAGGCTGGTCGTTCGACGGCTGGGGCGGGGCGTGCTCCGGCTCCGGCGCGTGCTCCGTCGACGTTCGTCGGAAGCCCGAATCCGTCTCGGCCAGCTTCTCGCGCGATCCGATCACGACCTTCACGCTGTCGGTGACGAAGCAGGGCTCGGGCGGGGGCACTGTCACGAGCGCGAACGCGGCGATCTCGTGTGGCGGGACGTGCTCGTCGAGCTACAGCCCGGGCTCGAAGACGACCCTCACCGCGGCCCCGGCGGCCGACTCCCGCTTCTCGGGCTGGGGAGGTGCCTGTGCGAGCGCGACGGGGCCGAAGTGCACGCTGACGGTCAACGGCAACACCACGGCGAGCGCGCGCTTCGACCTGAGGCTGATCGCCTTCGCAAGCGCGCGGGAGGGCAACCCCGAGCTCTACTCGCTGCGCCCCGACGGGAACGCCGAGAGCCGGATCACGCGCGAGGCCTCGATCGACGAGCACCCGACCTGGTCTCCCGACGGCCGCCAGGTCGCGTTCGCGAGCAATCGGGACGGAGTCGGCCTTTCGGCGCTCGAGCTCTACGTCGCCGACGTCGACTCGGGAGCGGTCACGCGGCTGACGCGAAATGGGGCGGTCGACACGCAGCCCTCGTGGTCGCCGGACGGCAAGAAGCTCGTGTTCGTCAGCCTCCGCGACGGCAACGCCGACCTCTATGTGATCAACGCCGACGGCAGCGGCGAGACGCGCCTGACTCGGAACCCGGGCCTCGACCAACACCCGGCTTGGTCACCGAACGGCAAGAAGATCGCCTTCTCCGCCGAGCGGCTGACGACGAGGAGCGAGGCGACCGAGATCTACATCGTCAACGCGAGCGGGCTCGGCCTCGTCCGGGTGACCCGAAACACCGCGGTCGACGCGCAGCCTTCGTGGTCGCCGGACGGCCAGGTGCTCGCCTTCACGAGCCTGCGGGACGGCAACGCCGAGCTGTACTCGATCCGGACGGACGGAAGCGCGGAGACCAGGCTGACGGCGAGCCCTGGTGCCGACGAGTGGCCGGACTGGGGTCCGGGGGGCGGCGCGCTCGTCTTCGCGAGCGACCGGGCGGGCCCACGAGTGGCCGGCGAGGAGCTCTTCGTGCTGCAGGCCGAGGGCGGCGCGGTTACGCGGCTGACGGCGAACGCGTCCGTCGACGCGCAGCCGGACTGGTGAGCCGGGAGTTCTTAGGCGGGCGGCGGAGGCGGCGGAGCTGCGGGAGGTGGCCCAGGCGGCGCCTCCTCGACATACGTCGTCCGGCGCACCTGCCTGCCGTAGGCATCGACTTGCGGCGGCGCGACGGCATACGGGTCGGCGACCGGCGGGGCGGGGTCGACGACCGCCGCCGGGGGCGGGGCTGGCGCGGCGTACGCGCGCCGCTGCGTCCAGCGGCCGAATCCGGCCCAGGACTCCCAGAAGAGGAGCGAGAGAAGCACGCCGGCGAGCCCGGCGCACATCAGGATCACCCCGACCACGTGGATGTTGACCGATCCGTCCTCCGGGTTCTTGACCGCCCAGGTCAGGATTGCGCCGATCGCGACCAGGAAGATGCCGGCTCCGATGCCCACGGCGAGAAAGTGTCCGCTCGAGCGATCTCGCAAACGTGAGTTGTGGAAGCGGGCGGAGGTTCTAGATCTGTTCTCAACCCGTCGTCGCAACACTTCATGTTCTCTACGTGTGGTGAAGGGGTTGCGATGCGGAGGAAGCGCAGGGAGTACTCGGCGGCCGAGCGTCGGGAGTTGTGGGATCGCTGGAAG
>Ga0136620_10001292_pt1 | contig 11838 bp, 12 predicted proteins | sample AntDrymUQ4162106_2_FD_104806 | JGI IMG/M metagenome (GOLD analysis project Ga0136620, IMG submission 104806) | Polar desert sand microbial communities from Dry Valleys, Antarctica - metaG UQ416 (21.06) | ecosystem: Environmental > Terrestrial > Soil > Desert | place: Antarctica: Dry Valley... | reverse complement strand
TCACTTCATCGTCGGCATGGATTCCGAGTACGACTCCACCCCGCGCCGGCTAGGACTGGAATGGGCAGCTCGTCTGAGCAAACCCGACTTCGTTGGCAAACAGGCGCTGTTGCGTACCAATCGGTTGCCACTCAACAAACGGCTCCTCGGCTGGGAGATGGACGGACCGGCACCCATCGAAGGAGCGATCCTCTGGCAGGTCGCAACGCCCGTCGGTCAAGTCACCTCGGCTCGATACAGCCCGGTGCTGGCCAAGACGGTGATGCTTGGCTGGCTGCGCTCCGACCCAGCAGAACCTGAGGGCATTTCCTGCGACGGTCGCCCGGTTCGACACGCCTCGCATCCCTTTTACGATCCCGACGGAGCACGCGCCCGTGCTTGAACCACTCGAAGCCACGCGGGTCATAGCGCGACCGGCCGCCCTCGACGCCGTCCGTGTGAGCCCGGGGACGTTGCTGATGCGGCTTGCGCTCGACGACGCCCTGGTCATCGGAGGTGACGTACAGGTCGACGACCCCTTCGCGATCGTCGTCCCGGACTCGGGCTGGGTGGCTTGGCGATTCGGCGAGGATCAGCTGCGAGAGGCGCTCGTCAGGCTCTGCGCCTTCGAAATCCACGCGGGGCTCAACCAAGGAATGGTGGCCGGGCTTCCGGCCAAGATTTGGATCGACGGTGATCGTTCGTTGGTGATCGTGGCCGCGGCCTACGCCGCAGAGTTCGAGGAACGGTTCAGATGAACGAGTTTGTCGAGAGTCGAGTTCGATTGACCTGGCCCGACCGGCTTCGTTCCGAGTACGACGTCGTCATCCTGGGTGGCGGTGGACATGGGTTGGCCACGGCTTACTACCTCGCCACCCGCCATGGCATCCGAGACGTCGCGGTAATCGAGCGTGGCTACATCGGCTCGGGGAACTCGGGTCGCAACACGACGGTCATCAGAGCGAACTATGGCGTGCCGGAAGCGATTCGCTTTTACCAACGCTCGCTCGAGCTCTTTCAAGGACTCGAAGAGGAGACGGGTCGTTGGATCATGCACAAGGAGAAGGGGCTGTTGTGGATTGCCCATACCGAGATGGGGCTGCGGGCGGAACGGGCCCGGGCCGCGCTCAACCATGCCTACGGCGCGGAGACGGTCTTCATCGGGCCGGACGAGATCAACGAGATCTGCCCGCAAATCGACCTCGCGGGAGGCGGGAGATACCCAGTCATGGGCGCCTCGTATCACCCGCGGGGCGCGACCGCGCGGCACGATCGGGTGGTCTGGGCGCTGGCCGAAGGGGCGATGCAGAACGGGGTCGAGGTGCACCAAAACACAACTGTCACTGGCCTGAAGGTGAGCGGAGACCGGGTCACCGGAGTCAAGACCGAACGCGGCGACATTTCGGCCGGGGTGGTGATGATGGCTCTGGGCGGGCAGGTGACGATGGTGGCGTCGATGGCCGGGTTGCGTCTGCCGATTCGGTCGCACCCTTTGCAGGCCTTCGTCACCAACCATTACCAACCCGGTCTCGATGCGATCGTCGCTTCTACAGAGCTCCTCTTCTACGCGAGCCAAACCGCTCGTGGCGAAATCCTGATCGGCGCTGAGATCGATCGCCAACCTTCCTATTCCTACCGATCGAGCTACGGCTTCCTCTCGTCGTGTGCGGGCCGAGCCTTGGCTTTGCTGCCGTTTCTTGCCGACCTTCGGGTGCTTCGACAATGGGCCGGGATCTGCGACATGACTCCCGACTACTCACCCGTGATGGGACCGACGGGTCGGGAAGGGTTGCTCGTCACCACCGGCTGGGGAACCTGGGGCTTCAAAGCGATCCCTGCCGGAGGTGAGGCGATGGCCCAACTCATTGCCACCGGCGAGGTGCCCGAGCTCATCGCGCCGTTCGGCCTCGACCGCTTTGCCAGGGACCTTCCCCTGTCGGATCGCGGATCGGCCGGGACCCAGTAATGCTCTACCTGACCTGTCCCAATTGCGGCCGTCGAACCGTGGAGGAGTTTCGCTACGGGGAGATCCCCACCATCCCCGAGTCGATTACCGACCCCGATGCCCGCGACCTCGACCGCGGATTCATGCGCACCAACCCCTTCGGTCCCTCAGTTGAGCGCTGGTTCCACGACTACGGCTGCCGCCGCTGGTTCACCGTGACCCGCGACACCACGACGGACGAGGTTCTCTAGAGACATCAGACTTCAGACTTCAGACTCGATCCAGTCTGATGTCTGATGTCTATGGCAGGGGTCTGCTACCTAGCCGCCCGCGGATGCGTCGCTGGGATACCGGTTCTTCGGGTTCCTGGCGAACCATTTCCATCCGGTCGCGGACGAAGAACTCGGGTGAGCAACACCTTGATCAGCGCAGCCACTGGCAAGGCAAGCAATGCGCCCACCAACCCGGCCAAGCTGCCACCGACGAGCTGAGAGGCGACCGCGATCACGGGGATCATGCCGATCAGGGCGCCGATCGCCGGGATCAGATCCATGATCCCCACCCACGTCGCCAGGGCAAGCGGGTAAGGGAGACCGAGCAGCAAGAAGGCGACGAACGACGTCGCCGCGGCCATCAGGCTGATCGCGAGGTTGCCCACGATGTAATTCGAGGTCAGATCGACGGCTCGGTTGACCACGAAAACGAAGTCCTCTCGGTTTGACCTCCTGGTAAGCCGGAACAGAGCAGACTTCATCCCCGGAAAAGCAACGGCGAAATACGGAGTCAGGAGCAGGAGGGTGACGACGTTGAAGATGGTCACGACCACCGAGCCCACTATCGCCAAGGGGTCGATATTCACTCCAGTGCCTCCGCCGAGATCAAACCTCGAGGCCAGGTCGCCAATGACTCCGGGACGATCTTGCAGGGACTCGATAAACGGAGGAATTCCTTCGAGCGCCTGTGCGGCTTGCTCGAAAATCACCGGCAGCACAGCCAGTCCCGCGCCGGTGGCGGCGGCGAGCGCCAGCAACAGCATCAGGGCCATCGCCGCTCCCCGTTTGAGGCCGCGCTGTTCCATCCACTTGATCGCCGGCTGCAATCCCAACGAGATCACAAACGCGGCGACCACGATCAGCAGCAGGTTCTGCAGGACCGCCAAGATGCGGACCGTAATGACGACGCTGATGATCACAAGCGAAGCCTTCGACCAATACGACAACGGCGGCCAAACCTGCTGCCACTTGAGGGGTTCCGAAGGGGAGCCTGTTTCGGAAGGTTCCGCTTCGGGTATCCGCTCTTCGCTCATGTTGTCAGCAAGTTCATCGGTGGGGCTCAGAGGTGGGTGACATCAACGAGGGGACAGTTTCCGAAGCGGAGCGATCCGAAACCGAATCGCCCGTGGTGATCGACCACAGCCAACCTCGAGCTGTTAATCCCGAGGTTGACCCCATTGCTCCCCTGGGCATGGAGGTTCTCGACGAGGCCGCGGCGTTTCCGGCCGGTGAAACCGAGTCGGTCGCGGGCGATGTGGTTACCACCATCGACGAACGTCCTCAAGAGACAGTCACACCAACGGATTCGGCCGTTTGGGCTCGGGGCTTGAGCAAGGAGTTCGAACCGGGGGTAGGAGTGTTCGATCTCGATCTTGATATTCCCAAAGGCTCGATCTTCGGATTCATCGGCCCCAGCGGTTCGGGCAAGACCAGCACGATCCGCCTCCTCACTGGGATCATCGCCGCCGATTCCGGTGACCTGCTGGTGCTGGGAAAGTCGCCGCTCGAATTCGATCGCATCGCTCGCTCCTACTTGGGATACATGCCACAGCTCTCGGTGCTGTACCCCGAGCTCACTCTCCGCCAGAACCTGAATTTCGCCGCCTCGTTGTTCAGCGTCCGCTGGCGAGGCCGCCGCAGGCGAGTGCGAGAGATGCTCGACTTTGTCGATCTGCTCAGTGCGCGCAATCGATTGCTACGCAACGCGTCGGGAGGGATGCAGCGCAGACTCGCTTTGGCGGCAACCTTGATTCACGAACCCGAGCTTTTGTTCCTTGATGTGCCGACCGCCGGCATCGACCCCGTGTTGCGACGCAAGTTCTGGGATAGGTTCATCGACCTGAAGGAGCAGGGCCGCACCATCTTCGTAACCACCCAGTACGTTGGCGAGGCGGCCTATTGCGACAAAGTCGGAGTGCTTTCTCGGGGGCGTCTCATCGCAATCGACACCCCCGAAGGTTTGCGCCGCCAAGCGATGGGCGGTGAGGTGCTGGATGTTCGTTTTGAGAGTGCGCTCACCAGCGAGCAAATCAGTCGCTTGGTCGAAGCTGCCCGCGCCACTCGCTGGGAGGCAAGGGGTCCTGGGGAATACCGCTTGGTGGTCGAAGATGCCGGCGATGTTGCTGCCGATCTCTCCGAGTGGGCCACTGCCAACAGCCTGGTGGTCGAATCTGTCGAGCCCTATCAGCCTCCCTTCGACGATGTGTTCGTCGAGCTCGTGACGCGGCTCGACGTCGAAGAGGAATCGGATGGCTAAGCCAGTAGAACGCGTCAAAGGCAGATTCATGCGGGCGATGGCGTTCTTCAAGAAGGACACCCTCGAGGTCTTTCGACAGCCCCGCTTGCTGATCACTTTGGTTGTCGGACCCTTCTTGATCCTTTTCCTATTTGGTGTTGGGTTCAATCCCGAACCGCCAGTGCTGCGCACGGTGGTCGTGGCGCCTTCCGATTCCGGCATAGCCGAGCGAAGCGAGCAGCTCGCCCACGCGCTCGGTCCCCAGGCGCAACTGGTCGGAACGCTCACCAGCGTCGAGGAGGCGGAGGCGATGTTGGCGAGCGGCGAGGCCAATGTCGCGGTGGTGATTCCGTCTGATGTTGTAGAAACCGTAAGAGGCGGAGAGCAAGCGGTCATCACCATCCTGCACGACCAAATCGACCCCTTCGAGTCGTCGGTGGTAGAGCTCTTCGCCCAGAGCGCAGTTGATCAGGTCAACCGCGAAGTTTTGGAGGAGGTGGTCGCCGCCGGACAAGGCCGGGCCGCCGAGATTGGGGCCCCGTTGCCCGCCGCGCAGACGGCGGTGGGGGCGATGATCGACGCGGTGGACGCAAACGACCGAGTTGCTTTTGAGAGCAGCCGGGCCGACTTGATCGCCAGTCTCGACGAGCTCGCCCGTCGCGTGGCCGCTTCGGACGCGGTGATCGAGGCGGTCGGCGAACAGACTTCGTCCGAGCCCTCCGGATCTGCCCTCGATTCGGCTCTCGCGAACGCCGACCAGCTCAACCAGCCCGACGTCCGCGACGAACGGGCGGAAATCCTCACCGCCCTTGAGCAGAACCTCGAAGATTTGGAAGCCGACATCGAAAACTTCCAGGCCATCGAACCGGCGGTGCTGGTCAGCCCCTTCCGCGGCGAGTCGTCTGGCTATGGGGGAATCGATGTCGACTTCACGCATTACTACATCCCCGGAGTGGTTTCGCTTCTGGTCCAGCATCTCGCTCTCACATTTGCCGCTTTATCGCTAGTGCGGGAGCGAACGCTGGGCTCGGTCGAGCTCTTTCGAGTCTCGCCGCTTTCGGGCGCCGAAGCCCTCGCCGGCAAATACCTGGCCAACGTCGTTATTGGCCTCTTGGTCGGCGCGGCTCTGACCGCTGCCTCGGTGTTCGCCTTCGGTTTCCAACCTGAGGGCCCCTGGTGGTGGTACGGGCTCGCCGTGCTCTTGGTCGTGCTCGCCTCCCAAGGTCTCGGCTTTGTGCTGTCCGCGCTAGCGAAGACGGAAAGCCAGGCTGTGCAATATGCAATGATCACCCTGTTGGTGTCGATCTTCTTCAGCGGCTTTTTCATCTCGACCGCCCGGCTGCTGCCGGCGGTGCAAGTGGTTTCCTATCTGATCCCGGCGACCTACGGGATCAAGGCTTTGCAAGACATTGCATTCTGGGGACGGCTCCCCAGCATCGAAATCATTCTCGGGGCGGTGCTCTACTCCTTTGTCCTTGGAGCGTTGGCTCTCGCCTTCATGCGGCGACGAGTCACCGCCGCCCAACTTTCACGCAAACAGCGGCGGTTGGCGCGAGCCGCTGCTTGACCTACGACGTGATCGTCGTGGGTGGGGCGGCGATGGGGGCGGCCACCGCCTACTACCTGCTGCAGCTCGACCCGAGCCTGGTCGTGGCGGTGGTTGAGCGTGATCCGACGTACCGGCAATCGTCGACGGTCCTTTCTGACGGCAACGTGCGTCTGCAGTTCAACCTCGAAGAGAACATCCGCATGTCCCAGTTCGCTTTCGAGGTGCTGGCTGATTTTCCGCCAAGAATGGCAGTCGGGGAATGGCGGCCCGACCCGGCGCCTCGTCACCAAGGCAATCTCTTTCTCACCGACTCAGACGGCGAAGTCGCGGCGCGCCAAGGCCTGGAGCGACAACACGCGCTCGGCTGCGACGTTGAATGGTTAGACGCCGCGGAAATTGCCGCGAGGTTCCCCGGCTATGCCGGTAGCGGCTACGTAGGAGGAACCTTGGGACCGCTCGACGGGTCGGTCGATCCTTCCGCGGTCCTCCAGGGCTATGTACGCCGAGCCGCGGCCGATGGCGCGGAATTCATCGAGAAGGAAGTGACCGCGCTTCGCCGGCAAGGGGATGCAATCAGCGGGGTTGAGCTCTCTGATGGAACCCAGCTCGATTCGCCAGTGTTGGTCAACGCCGCCGGTGCCTGGTGCGCGCCCTTGACGGCATCGGTCGGGGTCGAGCTCCCGGTGGAACCGGTGATGCGCACCGTTTTCACGGTTGACACCCACGTCGATGCGTTCGGCCTGCCGAGTGTGTTCCTGCCGTCCGGTCTCTACGTGATCCCCGAGCATGGCAACCGGTTCATCTGCGGATGGTCACAACCCGATGACCCGATCGGTTATGACTTCAGCTTCCGGCGCGAGAAGTTCTTTGATCTGGTCTGGCCGGAGCTCGCAGCTCAACTCCCCGCCTTCGAAGCCGTGCATTTGACCGGCGGGTGGGCGGGGCTCTACGAAGTGAACACCCTTGACGAGAACGGCATCATTGGCGAGTGGCCGGAGCTCGCCGGTCTTTTTCTCGCCAACGGATTTTCCGGACACGGATTCCAGCAATGCCACGCTGTGGGGAGGCATCTGGCGGAGCTGATCATCGGTCGTACGCCGAGCCTGGACCTTTCACGCTTGTCCCCTGCCCGCCTGCTCTCAGGAATGCCGCTGTACGAGAACGCAGGCAGAATCATCTAGGCCTCGTGCCACTTGGTACCTTCGTCGCCGTCACGGACCTCGATTCGCGCGGCTGCTAAACGCTCTCTAATCAGATCGGCTTGGTCGAAGTCTCCGCGGGCGCGGGCATCGCCCCAGATTTCGAGAAGGAGCCCGATTACCGGCTGCCAGGGGCTTGCAGCCGGCGGGGTGATGCCGGCTTCGGCAGGGCCCGACGTAGGGCGAAACCGGGATTAGGCAGGCTCGAATCGAAGTCCTTGTCATTGAGGTGAGCTTCCCCGGCTCCGAGCACCCGCATCATTCCGGGTGGCGGCATGGATCGAGAGGGAAGTGTGCTCGTCGATGCCCAACACTGAAATCTCAGCCGGCAAATCCGCGACGAGCTGACGAAAGCGCTTGACCCCAATAAAGCAATGGCTTGTGTCATGGAATCCTCCCTCGCGATTGTTCCAATGCGGGACGACGGCCACGGACAATCCGTAGCTCGCGAGCACATCCAAGCCGTCAAACCAAACAGGATCGTCGCCGACTTTGTAAATCTCATAGACCGGGATCGACCTTGCTCCCAGGGTGACCGCGGCGGCGCTGGCCATCACCACCCCTCCTCCTCGATCAACGACCTTGGAAAGGGCCTCGCGCATGCCGAGCCCGCTCCACACGCGATGGCGTAGCTCGGCGAACCTGGCCCGGCGAAGACGACTTCGGACTGCTCCACGGACTCGAGAAATCGCCGCCGCTCCACTCCTTTGGCGTCGGCCCAGCGCAGGCTGGCCACCTTCGTCTTGACACCGAAGCTATCGCGGAAGTGTTTCTCGATGCGGGTTGTGAGCTCGTCGGCGTTTTCCTGGAAGCCGTAGGGCGAGTCGAGAATCGTGACTGATGAAGCAGCCACGTGTTCGAAGAGATGCCGGTAGGTGGTCTTCATCGACGGACCGAGCTCTCCGGAGCCAATGATGACGATCAATCCTTCGCTCATTGCAAGAATCCGTCGTTAAGGGCATTGGTGATCTCGTCCACCACGTTGTCAGGCTGCTCAGCGTGCAGGTCGTGATGCCCTGCCATAGGGATCACTCTGCTCTTGGCGAGCCCGGCAGCAAAGTGATCCACCTGGGCTGGGTGTCGGGGTGGTCCGTTCTCGGCCACGAGGATCAGGACGGGAACCTTCACTTTGGTTGCCACCTCGGCCGGTGCTTGCTCCCACATCGCTCGCAGAATTTTGAGGTGGTTCTCCAAACTCAGCCGTCGTCTCACTCTTCCATCTGAGAGAACCTCGAGGTTGGCGAGCTGGGCGGCGACGCCTTCTGGCGGCCATCCTGGGTAGCGCTCAGCCCCGCGACCAGCGAGTGCCTCCTCCCGCACATCATCGAGAGACGGTGGTGTCAGCATTTGGAGGGCTTCATCCCAATCCGGCCAAGCGCTCTTGAGGTCGACAAATCCGCCGTCGACGCAGACCACTCCGCTCACCAAATCCGGGTAGCGCGCTGCCAGCTCGATGACGAGGTTGCCGCCAAAGGACTGTCCAGCCGCAACACGGGGGCAGTCATTCTCGTTGCGATGAGACCGGCAAGGTCGGCTGTCATCTTTTCGAAATCGAAGCCGTCCGACGGTTTGGCCGACTCGCCGTGGCCCCGCAGGTCGAGGGAGACGACTCCGTGACCTTCGGCGTGGAGACCTCTGGCGACGCCGTCCCAGAGCCGCGCGTTTGAGGCAAGACCGTGAACCAGGAGGAAGTCGGAGCCGCGTTGCCAGGCACCGTCCAGATCGCGAGCTCAACATCATCGACCGTGCGAAACGACGAGGCTTCCATCACCAACGACGTAGGAGCTCTTCTGCGCGCGCAAACTCCTCGGCTACCTCGGCGACGGTGCGCCTCGCGTCGAGGAGCGAGACTCCTTGGCCGGCCCAAAGCGGCGCGATCTCGTAATTGCGATCTGTCACGGCCGCCGCCATCTGCGTTTTGGCTTCCTTGCTCACCGGCTCGCGTTCGTGCCATTCCCGGCTGAAGGAGTTGCGCAGGGCCCGACCACCGAACTCGGGCGGCCAGTCGAGTTGTAAGCCGGAGTCGAACGATCGGGTGTAGATCGTGTCGCCGTCCACCGCGGAGATGACTCGGTCGCGCGCCTGGTCCGTCCAAGCCGTTTCTGCACAACCCAGGAACGCGGTGCCGACCCATCCGCCGACAGCCCCCGCCGCCAGCACGGCCGCCAAACCCCGCCGGTTGGCGATGCCGCCGGCGGCGACCACGGGCAGCTCCACCCGATCGAGGACTTCTTGGAGAAGGGGGAGGGTGGCCATCACATTGCGGCCGTGACCTCCGCCTTCGCCGCCGCGGACGACGAGGAAGTCGAAGCCCGCCTGTTCGGCTTCTTGGGCTTCGGCGAGAGTCCCCACCTGAGTCGTGACTACCGATCCGGCGTTTCGGATCGTGTCGAGGTGGCGGGCATACGGTCCGTAGCTGATGGAAAGGAGCGGCGGCTTGGCGGCAAGCGCTGCTTCGAGGAGTTCCGGTCGTTGGTCGACGATCCAGGCGAGAGCGCCGATCCCCCAACGCTTCGTGCTCGGTGGAAGGCTCGCGGCTTCCTGCTCAACCCAGTCCGGCGTCGCTCGGCTTCCGACTGCGATCATCCCAAGAGCCCCGTTGCGTGCAACTTCGGCGACGAAGCTTCCATTGGCGGTGCCACCCATCGGCGCCGCGATCAGCGGCAAGGAGAGATTGAAGCGTTCAGTCAGCCAGGTCGTTATCACCAACCCATTCTGGCTGTGTTAGCGGCGACGACGTTCGCGTCGGGGACTCGAAGATGCGGCGGTGGCATCGAGACGGAGCTGGACTTCCTCGAAGGTCGGTGTTGGTCCGTCGGTGAAGGTATCGACGGCCTCGCGAATGGCCTCGATGTGGTCGGGCGTCGATCCACAACAAGCGCCAATGATGCGGGTGCCGGAGCGAAGCGAGACCTCGACATAGTCGACCATCTCTTCGGGGCCGATCGGGTAGGTCAGCCCCCCTTCGCTCTTGTAAAGCGGGATCCCGCAATTGGCCTTGGTGATAGTGGTGGCGTCCGGTGCAACGCTGGCGATGCCGAGAGCCGTGGCGACGGCGTCTCCAGGTCCGATGCCGCAATTGGCGCCGACGCCCGCCACGTCCCGATTGCGATTCCACCATTCACCGAGCGCGATCGGGCTGATCCCCATCATCGTGTGGCCGGCGGTGTCAAAACTCAGAGTGGCAGTGAAGGGCAAGCCAATGGCTCTGGCGGCCCCGCAGGCAGCGTCGAGCTCTTCAAACGAGGAGATGGTCTCGATCCATAGAACGTCTGCACCCCCCTCGGCCAGCGCGGCGGCCTGCTCCGTGAAGACTTGAATTCCTTCTTCGGCAGACAAGGGTCCGAGCGGTTCGAACAGATCACCGGTTGGTCCGATGCTGCCGGCCACCGCCACAGGGCGATCGGCAAGATCGGCGGCCCGGCGGGCGACGTTAACTGCGGCGATGTTCAGCTCGGCGACCCGGTCTTCGAGCCGGTGCAAGGCGAGGCGCCGGCGATTGCCGCCAAAAGTATTGGTGAGGATGATGTCGGCACCGGCTTCGACAAACCCGCGATGGACTTTCTCCACCAGATCGGGCTGTTCGACATTGAGCAGCTCTGGACAGCCGCCACCTTCGAGCCCGAGCGAGAACAACGTGGTGCCCATCGCTCCATCGGCCACGAGAGGTCGGCCGGTGTTGAGGAGCTCGGTGAATGTTGTTGTTTTGGCCATCTCATCCCTTCCTGGTTGTGAGGCGGCCTTCAACCAGAAAACCGCCGCAGCAGAGGCCGGGCGGTTTTTCCATCCCGACGCTTTAGCCGCATTTGTTGAGCGCCCGCAAGCTGATCGAATCAAATCGGCGCTAATCACACTCTACGCGAAACCGGGGTGGTTTCCAACCACCCCGGTTTCCTCGTTCTATGGGCTGGTACCGCTGTTGGACAACGCTACGAACCCAGGGTTCGCAGTTTTTAGGGGAGCCAGGCCTGCCAGATGTCTTGGTTGGCGTCGATCCAGCCTTTGGCGACGACGGGGAGGTCCTCACCGTCGATCTCGGCGGCGGGCAGCATCGAAAGCTGGTCCTCGGTGGTCTGGGTGAAATTGCTCAAGAACTCGAACACGTCCGGAGCCTTTTCCTCCAGTTGGGCCGAGGCGAGTTTGATGAGCCGGTCCTCCGGATAGGCGCAGTCGACCGCCGAAACCTCGGCGTAGCACTCATCGGAGTAGGCCGGCAGCTCGACTTGGACCAGGTTGTACTTGGCGAAGGCGGCGGTCGGGGTCCACCAATACATCAGGATCGGTTCTTGGGCGGCAACCCGGAGGTCGAGCTCGGCGACCGTGGCTGCTTCCGAGCCGGAGTAGACCACCTGGAAGGGGAGGCCCAGGTTGGCGATTATCGGCTCGTCGTATTGTGAGTAGGAGGGGTCGGTCCCCAGGAAACGTCCCTGGTCGCCCGTTTCGGCGGTGGCGAACAGCGCGGCGTTGGCCGGATCCTGGAACCCTTCCCAGGTGGCCAGCTCGGGGTGCTCCGCAATTACATAGTCGGGTACGAACCAGCCGATCTGGCCCACTGCGCCGAGCTCGCCGATGTTTACGACGGTTCCCTCGTCGAGGAAGGTTTGCTCGTCTTCGGTGATACCCGATGGCCACAACTCCAAGACTGCGTCGAGAGTGCC
>Ga0136620_10001291_pt1 | contig 11839 bp, 9 predicted proteins | sample AntDrymUQ4162106_2_FD_104806 | JGI IMG/M metagenome (GOLD analysis project Ga0136620, IMG submission 104806) | Polar desert sand microbial communities from Dry Valleys, Antarctica - metaG UQ416 (21.06) | ecosystem: Environmental > Terrestrial > Soil > Desert | place: Antarctica: Dry Valley... | reverse complement strand
GCGGTCGCCGGATCGAGCGCGCCAGCAGCCGCGACGTGTCGTCGGGCACGACCTCTACGGCCAGCATCTCGCGTTCGAACGCCTCGAGCTCTGCCAGCGTCGCCGGCAGCGACGTCGCCGGGATGCCCAGCGCCGTCGCGATCGGCTTCGACTCGGCCCAGTAGCGCTCGCGGTCGGCGGTCTGGAGCGGACCGACGACCAGCTCGTATAGCCGCAACGATGTGAGCACGAGCGTCGTCTGCACCCAGAGCAACAGGCGGGGTTCCCGCGCCTCGTACGGCCGGCCATGCACCGTGACCCCCGCCACCGTGAGATGGCGGCGGTCGATACGCCGCAGCGCCTTGCGTGCCGCGTCCGGCTCATCGAACACGACGGTGAGCGTCGTGTCGAGTGTCCGGTGCAGCCTGGCGAACGGCTCCTCACGGAAGCGCGAGTGCTGCGCCACGCCCGCCGCGACGAGCGGGTGCGCGATCTGGAGCAGCAATGCCGCCGTGCCGCCGAGCAGCAGGAACATCTCGCGGTCGATCCGTCGCGCGACCGATCGCGGGGGGAACAGGTCGGGCTCTCGCACACAGGCACACTACGGTGGTGGCGCTGATGCGATCGTTCCGCTTCGCGCTCGCCGGACTCGCCTACCTGCTCCGCACACAGGGCAATGCGCGGATCGAGGTCGCCATCGGCCTCCTTGCGATCGCCGCCGGGGTGCTGCTCGGGCTCTCTGCACCCGAGTGGGGCGTGCTCGTCCTCACGATCTGCCTGGTGCTCATCCTCGAGGGCATCAACACGGCGGTAGAGCTGGCGGTCGATCTGGCGTCGCCCGAGATGCATCCGAAGGCGAAGGCCGCGAAGGATCTCGCCGCCGGGACGGTGCTCATCGCCGCCGCCGGCTCGGTGGTCGTCGGCGTGCTGCTCTTCGGGCCTAGACTCGTTCGGTGAGGACGCTCGGGCGGGGGTCCTGATCGTGTGATGCCGACGCCGGACGAAAGTGGTCGATACGGCGCGCCGCTCGATGAGCCCGGCGAAGGCTAACGACGTGGGACGACCGCCGATGCGCATCTCGGGTCCGGTGCTCGATGCGCCCGACGTCGCCGCGCTCACGCGCTTCTATGAGCAGCGACTCGGGTGGGAGGTGGAGGACATCGATGGGCCCCGGCCCGGACGTCCGGCCGGTGACGGGTGGTCCCGACTCCGTCCCGCCGACGGCAGCACGAAGATCGAGATCCAGTTCGAGGAGCACTACGTGCGTCCGGTCTGGCCGGGCGCTCCGGGCACGCAAGGCATGCAGATCCACCTCGACATCTGGGTGGAGGACGTGGCCGCCGGCGTTGCGTGGGCGACCGCGTGCGGTGCGACTGAGGCCGAGCACCAGCCTGAGGACCGCGACCACGACCGGCTGCGCATCATGCTCGACCCCGCTGGCCATCCGTTCTGCCTCTGGTCCTGACCGTGACCCCGCGCTGGGCTCAGAATTGCTCCCGTCCGCATCGCAGCCGTGGGCGGTGGTGTCATCGGGTCGGTCGTCGTCGGCGTGGTCCTTTCCGGGCCTAGACTCGTGCGGTGAGCACGCTCGATCGATCGGTCGTCGAAAAGGTCGCCGGGCTCGCCCGGATCGAGCTGACGGACGAGGAGATCGAACGCTTCACCGCGCAGCTCTCGGTGGTCCTGGACGCGGTCGACCGCCTGCGCAGCGTCGACACCTCCGCGATCCCTCCGACAGCATCGGTCCTGCCGGTGGACAACGTGATGCGCGAGGACGTCGTGCGGCCGAGCCTGCCCCTCGAAGAGGTGTTCCGCAACGCGCCGGGACGCGACGGAGACCACTTCCGGGTGCAGACCGTGCTGGAGCAGCGGTGAACGCGCTTCCCCGTACGGGGCGCGAGGCCGCGGAGCTCCTCCGGGCTCGCGAGACGAGCGCGTCAGAGCTCACCGACCTGGCGATCGAGCGCGCGCGCGCCGATACGCACAACGCGTGGCTCCTCGTCTCCGACGATCACGCTCGCGCGCAGGCGCGTGCCGCCGACCAGCGTCTGCGCGCCGGCGACGCGCCGCCCCTGTGCGGCGTGCCGTGGGCCTGCAAGGACATCATCGGCACGAAGGGCATCGAGACGACGGCGGGCTCGCGTATCCTCGATGGCTACCTCCCGTCATACTCGGCGACGGTCGTGCGGCGGCTCGATGCCGCGGGTGCGGTGATGATCGGCAAGACCAACCTCGACGAGTTCGCGATGGGCAGCTCGAGCGAGAACTCGGCCTTCGGCCCCGTGAAGAACCCGCACGACGCGACACGCGTGCCGGGCGGGTCTTCCGGCGGCTCGGCTGTCGCGGTCGCGGCGGGCCAGGCCGTGTTCTCCCTGGGCACCGACACCGGCGGATCGATACGCCAGCCGGCAGCGCTCTGCGGCGTGGTCGGGATGAAGCCGACGTACGGGCGCGTATCGCGCTACGGCGTGGTCGCCTTCGCGTCGTCCCTCGACCAGGTGGGCCCCTTCGCGAACGACGTCGAGACAGCGGCGATCGTGTGCGAGGCGCTCTTCGGCGTGGACGAGAGCGACGCGACGACCATGGCGCTGCCGGCGGAGTCACTGCGGGAGGGGCTCAGTGACGGCGTGAAGGGTCTACGGCTCGGCGTGCCGCGGGAGTACTTCATCGAGGGCATGGAGCCGGGGGTCGAGCGCGCCGTCCGCGCCGCGCTCGCGGCGCTGGAGCGCGAGGGCGCGGAGCTGGTCGACGTGTCACTGCCCTCGACCGACCACGGCCTGGCCGTCTACTACATCATCCAGCCCGCCGAGGCCTCCGCGAATCTCGCTCGCTACGACGGCGTCCGCTACGGCCTGCGTGTCGCGGGGTCCGACCTCGCTGACACGTATCGCCGCACGCGCGGCGAGGGCTTCGGTCCCGAGGTGAAGCGCCGGCTCATCCTCGGGACGTACGCGCTCTCTGCCGGCTACTACGACGCGTACTACTCCAAAGCGCAGAAGGTGCGGACGCTCATCAAGCGTGAATTCGATGAAGCGTTCGCGAAGGTGGATGCCCTCGTCACGCCGACATCGCCATCAGTCGCCTTCGCGATCGGCGCGAAGGTCAACGACCCCCTCACGATGTACCTGAACGACGCGTTCACGCTCCCGGTCAACATCGCAGGGTTGCCTGGTATCTCCGTCCCGTGCGGGACGTCGGACGGGCTGCCGGTGGGACTCCAATTCATCGCGGGCTCATATCGGGAGGCGACCCTCTTCCGGGTGGCCGCCGCGTACGAGCGCATCGCGGGCCCGATGGAGGTCGCCGCATGACGCTCCAGAAGCGTGCGCTCACGAACTCGCGGGTCGCCCGAATCCCCGCGAGCGGCATCCGCCGATTCTTCGACCTCATCGCCGGGGTCGAGGGGGTGATCTCTCTCGGCGTCGGCGAGCCCGACTTCATCACGCCGGAGCGCTTCCGCAGGGCGGCGGTCGAGTCGATCCAGGACGGGCGTACGAAGTACACGTCGAACTACGGCATCCTGCCGCTGCGCGAGGCGATCGCCGAGCACACCACGAAGCTGCGCGGTGTCCGGTACGACCCGGCAAGCGAGATCCTCGTCACCGTCGGCGTGAGCGAGGCCGTCGACCTGGCGCTGCGAGCGACCTTGGAGGACGGCGATGAGGTCCTCATCGCCGATCCGTCGTACGTCGCGTATGTGCCGGGCATCGTGCTGGCAGGGGGCATCCCGGTCCCCGTCCCGACGGACGCGGACCACGACTTCCGCCTCCGCCCGGAGGACCTGCGAGCCGCGATCACCCCGCGTACCCGTGCGGTGCTGCTCGGGTTCCCGAACAACCCGACCGGTGCCGTGCTCAGCGCCGAGGACGTCGATGGTATCGCCGCTCTCGCCGCGGAGCACGACCTCATCGTGTACGCGGACGAGATCTACGACCGCCTCGTGTACGGCGCCGCGCATGAGTCGATCGTGTCGCGGCCGGGCATGCGCGAGCGCACCGTCTATCTCGCGGGATTCTCCAAGTCGTATGCGATGACCGGCTGGCGTGTCGGTTACGCCTGCGCACCGGCGGAGGTCATCGAGATGATGATGAAGATCCACCAGTACTCGGTCATGTGCGTGCCGACGGCCGGCCAGTACGCCGCACTCGAAGCGCTGCGCAGCGGCGAGGCCGACGTGCAGCGGATGCTTGGGGAGTACGACCGCCGGCGCCGGCGCATCTGGGAGCGATTCAACGCGATGGGCCTGCGGTGCTTCGAGCCGCGCGGTGCCTTCTACTGCTTCCCTGACGTGAGGAGCACCGGTCTCGACGACGCAACCTTCGCCGAGCGCCTCCTCACGGAGGAGAAGGTCGTCGTCGTGCCCGGCAGCGCGTTCGGCGACGGCGGCCGGGGTCACATCCGCGCGTGCTACGCAGCGTCGATGGAGCAGATCGATGAGGCCTGCGACCGCATCGAGCGGTTCCTCTCACGCCTCTGAGCGGGCGCTCACGCGCCGTCCCGCGGCCATGACCACGTACGACGACCAGCCGCCCGAGCACTGGGCCGGCGCCGCATCGCTCGACCCGACGCCCGTCTGGAAGCAGTACCTCATCGTGGTCCTGCTGCTGATCGGCGCGCTCGCCGTCATCGGCGTGGCTGCCGCGCTGGCGATCGCACCGCAGCTGGCGACGCCGCCCGCGCTCGTCCCCGGCAACAGGCTCGTCCTGGCGCGCGCAGAGCTTCCGGGCGTGATGAAGGCGCCGCTGCGGATCGGGAAGGGCATCGTGCCGGAGCAGCAGGCGCTCTGGATCCTCCAGGTCGCGGACCGCGAGTACATCGCGGTGAGCGCGTACTGGTCGCACCCGGACACGGGTGAGCGCTGCCCCGTGCTCGCGGGGTCGCTGACCCCCGGGCCTGCGGGAGCGGTCTGGCGGGCCGGCCCCGGCTGCGAGGGGCACAAGTGGAACTTCGGACCGCGCGGCGACCCGCTGAACGCCCCACGCAGCCTCGATCGCTATCTTGTGTCCGTGGAGGGAGACCGCGTCATCGTGAATCTGTCGCGCGCGATCCGCGGCTTCGGCAAGAGCCCCCAGCCCACGCGCTCCCCGCTATGACCGGGACGGCGGCTCCGTATGCCCTCGTCATCGGCATCGAGTGCCACGTCGAGCTCGCGACGAGCTCGAAGATGTTCTGCGGCTGCGCGGCGCGCTGGTTCGGCGCGGCACCGAACACGCTGGTCTGCCCGGTGTGCCTCGGTCTGCCGGGCGCGCTGCCGGTACCGAACCGCAGGGCGATCGAGCTGGCCATGACCGCCGGGCTCGCGCTGCACTGCGAGGTGCCGGCGCACACGAAGTTCGACCGGAAGAACTACCTGTACCCCGACCTCCCCAAGGGCTACCAGATCTCCCAATACGACCTGCCACTGAACACGGCCGGCTGGCTCGAGATCGCCGGCGACGACGGCCGGCCGAAACGCATCCGCATCACGCGCGCACACCTCGAGGAGGACACTGGCTCGCTGCACCACGACGGCCGCGGCACGCTCGTCGACTTCAACCGCTCTGGCGTGCCGCTGCTCGAGATCGTGAGCGAGCCCGACATCTCGTCGGCGCGCGAGGCGCTCCGCTACCTGGAGTCGTTGCGCGAGATCCTCATCTTCGCCGGCGTTGCCGAGTTCCGCCTCGAAGAGGGCGGCGCGCGTTTCGACGTCAATGTCTCGATCCGCTTCGACGAAGGCGGTGAGACGCGCTGGCCGCCGCAGAGCGAGATCAAGAACCTCAACTCCTTCCGCGCCCTCGAGGATGCCGTCGCGTACGAGTCCGCGCGGCTGTGGGACGAGTGGCACGCCGGGGGCGACATCCGCACGCGCAGGACGAAGGTGACCGTCGGCTGGAGCCCGGAGCGCGGCAGGACCTTTCCCCAACGGCAGAAGGAAGAGGTCGACGATTACCGCTATTTCCCCGAGCCCGACCTTGTGCCGCTCTCGCCGGCACCGGCGGATGTCGAGCGCCTACGAGCGGCTTTGCCCGAGATGCCGGTCGAGCAGCGTGCGCGCTTCGTCCGCGACCACGGGCTATCCGAGTACGACGCGCGGGTCCTCGTCTCTGATCGCGCGCTCGCCTCCTTCTTCGAGGACGCCGTGCGCGCCGCCGGCGGCGAGCCCAAGCAGGTCGCGAACTGGGTGACCGGCGAGCTGCTCCGATACCTGAAGGAGGGCAACGGTGCGGTGTCCGCCGCGAAGGTCACGCCCGCGCACATCGGCGAGCTCGTGCGCATCGTGAAGGATGGGACGATCAGCAACACCGCCGCGAAGGAGGCGTTCGCCGAGATGTGGGCGTCCGGAAAGGCGCCCCGCGACGTCGTCGAGTCGAAGGGGCTGGCACAGGTGTCCGACGAGGTGCAGATCCGCGCGGCGGTCGACGCGGTCGTCGCGGAGAACGACCAGGCGATCGCGACTTACCGCGCCGGGAAGCCTCAAGTGCTCGGCGCCCTCGTCGGCAAGGTCATGAAGCGCATGGGCGGAAAGGCCAATCCCGCCGTGGTCACCAGCGTGCTCCGGGAGCGGATCGGCTGAGCCGATCGGCTACGGCTCACGAGGGGGAGGCGCGTGCCGCAGCTCGCCGATCACGACGAGCGAGGAAATGTGCTGGAAGATGAGCCGAGCCCCCGACGCTGACCGTCCGTACTTCCGACTTGGGTCCGCTGGAAGGCCCCGCCGCTACGGCAGCCGCAGGTACCCCGGCAGTGTCAGGAATTCCACGAACTCGTCCCCGAGCGCGACCTCCTCGAAGAGCTCGCGTGCTTCGGCGAACTTCATGTCGGCGAACGTGTCGCCGTAGGTCTCTCTCAGCTGCTTGAGCTCCTCGTCCTCGATCTTCCGGATGGAGTCGGGCGTCACGGTGGTGCCCTCAGCGGTCTTGGCGCCGTGACGGATCCACTGCCAGATCTGCGAACGCGAGATCTCGGCGGTCGCCGCGTCCTCCATGAGGTTGTTGATCGCGGCCGCGCCGGTCCCGCGTAGCCACGACTCGATGTACTGGATCGCCACGCTCACGTTCGCGCGCACGCCGGCGTCGGTGACCGTCGCGCCCGGGACGCGTACGTCGAGCATCTCCTTCGCCGCGACGCGCACCTCCTCGCGCGTGCGCTCGAGCTGGTTCCGGCGTGTCCCGAGGACGCGGTCGAACTCCTCCATCGCGGTGGGGACGAGGTCGGGGTGCGCGACCCAGGTGCCGTCCATGCCGTCGTTCGCCTCCCGCACCTTGTCTTCGCGCACTCGGGCGAGCGCCGTCTCGTTGACCTTCGGGTCCTTGCGCGTCGGGATGAAGGCCGCCATGCCTCCGAGCGCGAACGCGCCGCGCCGGTGGCAGGTCCGGATGAGCAGCTCGGTGTACGCGCGCATGAACGGGACGGTCATCGTCACCTGCGCGCGGTCCGGGAGGCACATCTCCGACCGCGAGCTGAACTTCTTGATGAGGCTGAAGATGTAGTCCCAGCGGCCGGCATTCAGACCGCCGGAGTGATCGCGCAGCTCGTAGAGGATCTCGTCCATCTCGAAGGCAGCGGTGATGACCTCGATGAGGACGGTTGCCTTGACCGTCCCGCGCGGGATGCCGAGGCGGTCCTGCGACCAGTTGAAGATGTCGTTCCAGAGGCGCGCCTCGAGGTGGCTCTCGGTCTTCGGCAGGTAGAAGTACGGTCCGCTGCCGCGCTCGATGAGGCGCTTCGCGTTGTGGAAGAAGTAGAGGCCGAAGTCCATGAACGCGCCGACGAGCGGTCGGCCGTCGACCTCGATGTGCTTCTCGGGGAGGTGCCAGCCGCGCGGCCGCACGACGAGCGTGGCGATCCGGTCGTTGAGCCGGTACTCGCGGCCGTCCGGGTTCGTGAACTCGATCGTTCGCGTGATCGCATCGCCGAGATTGACGTGGCCGTCGACCATGTTGACCCACGTCGGCGTGTTCGCGTCCTCGAAATCCGCCATGAAGACGGACGCGCCGGAGTTGAGCGCGTTGATCACCATCTTCCGGTCGGTGGGCCCGGTGATCTCGACCTTGCGGACCTGGAGGTCGTCCGGCACCGGGCTCACGCGCCAGTCCGACTCGCGGATCCTCCGCGTCGCCGGGAGGAAGTCGAGCGTCCCATGACGGTCGAGCGTCGCCTGCCGCTCGCGCCGCGCCGCGAGGAGGCGGTCGCGCGTCGGGGCGAACTCGCGCTGCAGATCCGCGATGAAGCCGAGCGCCTCGTCGCTGAGGATCTCGCGCTGGCGACCGGTCACCGTGGCGTGGACTTCGATCCCCGTCATCGCGCCCGTATCCTAGCCGCGTGCTCGGGGAGGTCGCCTTCGCGCTTCTCGGCACCCTCTTCCTGTTGACCGGTCTGCGGACCTTCCTCGCGTCGCTGTACCAGCTCCTGTTCGGCACCATCCCCAACAACACGATCGGCGCCATCGCCGTCGCCATATTCGCGGCGGCCGCGCTGGCGCCACTCGCCGCCCGCCTGTACGGGCCGCGGCGCGCCATCGGGTTCACGGCCCTGGCGCTTGGCGTGGCGACCGTCCTCGCGACGCTGTCGCGGTTCGCGTGGCTCGATCTGCTCTTCAGCGTTGTCGCGGTCGTGGCGGGGTCGTGGTGGCTCGCGCTGCTCCACGCGTCACGCCCCGGTGGACGGCCGTCCCCCCTCAGCGTCGCGGTGCCGCTCGCAGTCGTGACCGACTTTGCGCTGCGGCACGCCTTCCGGACGGTCCCGATCGTGGACTTGCCGCTCGGCGTGGCCGTCCCGCTGGTGCTCGCAGTCGCGCTCGTGTTCCTCGCCGCGGGCCTCGCGACAATCGCGGAGGAGCGCACCTGGACGGGTCCAGGCATCGCTGGCGCGCTCGCGCTGGTGGCCCTGCCGCCGCTCCTCATGGTGGGCGAGACCGGCGCGACGAACGCCGCGCAGGTCGCCCTTGCCGGGGGTCTCGGCTTCGGGCCCGAGCCGGCCCGCGCCACGCAGATCGGCGCCGTGGCGGTCGGCGCGGGACTCGGCGCCGGCGCGGTGCTCCTCTCCCGCGATATCCCACGCCGCCCGTTCGCGGCCGCCGCACTGCTCGGCGGGGCCGCGCTCATGTGGCTGCACGTGCCGATCCTGTCGGTCGCCGGGGGCGCGGCGTTCGCCTGCGGGCTCCTCATGGCGTCATCGGCCCTGCTGGCGCCGACCGTTCCCGCGCGCGGCGCGCTCGCGACGGCGATCCCGCTCGCCCTCGGGTGGATCCTCTTCGTCGCCATCGGGTTCGCGTACCACGCGCTTTACGCGACGCCGGCGCTGTGGGTCGCGACCGCCGGAGTGGCGCTCCTGCTCCTCGCCGCTCCCACGGTGCAGGGTCCGCGCATCGGCACCGGCACCGCGGCGCTCGTCGCCGCCCTCGCCGTGGTCGTCCCGATCGTCGCCCTGCTGCCCTTCCGCCCGCCCGTGGAGGCCCCGGAGCAGGCATCCTTCCGCCTCATGACCTACAACGTGCATCAGGGCTTCGATGCGAGAGGGATACCCTCGCTCGATGCGCTCACGGAGACCATCGCGCGGGAGTCGCCCGACGTGCTCGTGCTGCAGGAGGTCGTGCGCGGCTGGGTGATCGACGAGCAGCACGACGTGTTGAGCGTGCTCGCGGAGCGGCTCGGCATGCAGTACGTCTGGCAGGGAAACATCGGAGATCTGTACGGGAACGCGATCCTGAGCCGGATGCCGATGACGGACGTCCGCCGTGCCTCGTACGCGAAGGAGCCGGCAGTTCGACACCAGCAGCGCGGAGCGCTCATGGCGCGCATCTCGGGCGTTCTCGTCATCGTCACGCATCTGGACGAGCACGCCGACGACGTCCGCCAGCGTCAGGTCCGCGAGCTGCTCGGCGCGTGGGATGCGGCGTCTCCCGCGGTCATCGCCGGCGATCTCAACGCATCGCCCGACTCGGTCGAGATGGACCTGCTCGCGCAGTCCGGCTTCAGCGACCTCGCCCTGCAGGCGGGCGCGAACGAGGCGACGTTCCCGTCGGGGAAGCCGGAGTTCCGCATCGACTACGTCTGGGGTATCGGCGTGTCCGGCTCGCAGGCGCATACCGTGGTCTCCACCGCGTCGGACCACCGCGCTGTCGTGGTGAACGTGACGAAGGTGAGCGGCCGCTAGATTGAGCAGCTTCGTCCACCTGCACACCCACAGCGAGTACAGCCTCCTCGACGGACTGTCGCGCCTGCGCGGCCTCGTCGGCCGTACGAAAGAGCTCGGGATGCCCGCGCTGGCCCTCACCGACCACGGAGCGCTCTACGGGGCGATCGACTTTTACCACGCCGCCAGGGCGGCGGGCATCAAGCCGATCGTCGGTGTCGAGACGTACATCGCCCGGAAGGACCGCTTCGATCGCGACTCGCGCTCTGAGGGCCACGGGCGGCCATTCCACCTCGTGCTCCTCGCGCGCAGCTTCACCGGCTACCAGAACCTCGTGCGACTCGTCACCGCCGCGCATCTCGAGGGCTACTACTACCGCCCGCGAATGGACAAGGCTCTCCTGCGCGAGCACTCCGAGGGCTTGATCGCGCTGTCGGCCTGCCTGCAGGGTGAGATCGCGCGCGCGATCCAGGACGATGGCATCGAGGCGGCCGTCGCCGTTGCGAACGAGCACCGCGAGATCTTCGGCGAAGGGAACTACTTCCTCGAGCTGATGGATCACGGCCTACCCGAGCAGCGCACGGTCATCGACGGCATCCGCGAGGTGTCGCGGCGGACCGCCATCCCCCTCGTCGTCACGAACGATTCGCACTACGTGGGCGCGGAGGATGCGGAGGCGCAGGACATCATGGTCTGCATCCAGTCGGGCAAGACGGTGGATCAGCCCGACCGCCTGAAGATGATCGATCACCCAGAGCTCTACCTGAAGTCGCCCGCGGAGATGGCGGCGATGTTCCCGCGCGACGGTGCCGCGCTCGAGCAGACGCTCGCGATCGCGGAGCGGTGCGACCTCGTGCTGCCGAGCGAGCTGCGGCTGCCGCACTTCGAGGTGCCGGGCGGGAGGACACCCGAGGAGCATCTCCGCGCGATGACCCTCGAGGGGGCGCGCACGAAGTACGGGCCGCTCACGCCCGCGCTGGCGGAGCGCATCGACCGGGAGCTCGCGGTCATCGCCAAGACCGGCTACTCGGCGTACATCCTGATCGTCCAGGACTTCATCCGGTTCGCGCAGGAGCGCGGGATCCTGACCGCGGTCCGCGGCTCCGCGGGCGGGAGCCTCGTGAACTACGCGATCGGGCTCACCGACATCGATCCCATCCGCTACGGGCTCATCTTCGACAGGTTCCTCAATCTCGAGCGGTACACGCAGCCCGACATCGACGTCGACTTCATGGACACGCGCCGCGACGAGGTGATCGCGTACGTCACGCGGAAGTACGGCGCCGACCGGGTGGCGCAGGTCGTCACGTTCAACACGATGCTCGCGCGCGCTGCCGTCCGCGACACGGCGCGCGTGCTGGGCATGCCGTACGCGGACGCGGATCGCGTCGCGAAGGTGATCCCCACCGGTCCCGGTGCGCCGCCTCTGGCGGAGTCGCGCCGGATCGTGCGCGAGCTCCAGGAGCTCGAGGCCGACCCGCGCGTCGAGCGGCTGCTCGACCTGGCCGAGCGCGTCGAGGGCCTGGTGCGCTCGACCGGCACGCACGCGGCCGGCGTGGTCATCACGCGCGACAAGCTGACGGATCTGGTGCCGCTGGAGCGCTCCAAGGGAAAGGCCGACGCGATCCAGACGCAATACGAGGACAAGCAGCTCGAGAAGCTCGGGTTCCTGAAGTTCGACTTTCTGGGGCTCTCGAACCTCACCATCCTCGAGCACGCGCTGCGGCTGATCCGGGAGCAGCGCGGC
>Ga0136620_10001289_pt1 | contig 11844 bp, 21 predicted proteins | sample AntDrymUQ4162106_2_FD_104806 | JGI IMG/M metagenome (GOLD analysis project Ga0136620, IMG submission 104806) | Polar desert sand microbial communities from Dry Valleys, Antarctica - metaG UQ416 (21.06) | ecosystem: Environmental > Terrestrial > Soil > Desert | place: Antarctica: Dry Valley... | reverse complement strand
GTCAGCAGCGCGAGGCCGGGCAGAGCGCGCCGCTCGACGAGCCGTTCCTCGAGCCGCGGGACACCACGAAGCTGGACAAGAAGGCCAAGAAGTAGGTCGAGTCCGGGGAGGGCCGGGCCGCCGACGCCCCCCGGACTGTCCCGGTTTGGGGGCTCGCCGCCACCCGGGCTGTCCGTGCTCCGGCGCCGGTATCCTTTCCTGACTGACCAGTCAATCTGGCGCCGCAGTGGGAGGATTCAGTGCGCGCAGCGGCAGTACAGCTCAACTCAACCGAAGACAAGGATCGCAACCTCGCGACCGCGGAGCGGCTGACACACGCCGCTGCGGCAGACGGCGCCGATCTGGTCGTGCTCCCGGAGAAGTTCAACGTGCTCGGTACCCACGAGCACTACGAGGCGGGGGCCGAGGCACTCGACGGGCCGACGATCGGTTGGGCGCGCGATCTGGCCCGCGAGCTGGGCATCGACCTCGTGGCCGGCTCCATCGTGGAACGGCGCGAGGGACGCGACAGGCTCGGCAACACGAGCGTGCACGTGGGGCCCGAGGGCGATCTGCGCGGCGTGTACCGCAAGATCCACATGTTCGACGTCACGGTGGACGGCAAGGAGTACCGCGAGTCGACCTCCCAGGAGGCGGGCGGCGAGGTCGTGACCAGCGAGGCCGAGGGCGCCCGCCTGGGCCTCACCGTCTGTTACGACCTCCGCTTTCCCGAGCTCTACCGGATCCTCGCCATCCGGGGCGCGCGGATCCTGATCGTTCCCGCGGCGTTCACCAGGCACACCGGCCAGGCGCACTGGGACACGCTGCTGCGTGCACGCGCGATCGAGAACCAGGCTTTCGTGATCGCGGCGGATCAGGTCGGCGTCCATCCGCCCGACAACGAGAGCTTCGGGGGCTCGCAGATCCTCGACCCCTGGGGCGACCTCCTGGCGCATGCCCCTGAGTACTCGCCGGCGCTTACCCCCGGCGCTCGGGACGCGCTGCGACCCGGGGAGTGCTTCGTGGCCGCCGACCTCGACCTGGGACGCCAGGACGAGGTCCGCGAGTCGCTGCCGAGCCTCGCCAACCGGGTGCCCTCCGCCTACAAGTGGCCCCAGGAAGCTCAGGTCTGATGGCCGCCACCCAGCGACCAGGCGCCCTGGACAAGCGCAGGATGATCCTCGACGCCGCCGTCACGGTGTTCGCGCGGCACGGATTTCACCACTGCCGCGTGTCCGACGTGGCCGACGAGGCGGGTGTGGCGTACGGCCTCGTCTACCACTACTTCGACTCGAAGGAGGAGATCCTCAACCAGCTCTTCCTCGAGCGCTGGCAGATCATGCTCGACGCGATCGCGGAGATCGACCGCCTGCAGGAGGTCCCGGTCCGGGACAAGCTCTACATGGTGGCCGGCTTCATCATCGACTCCTACCGCCACGAGCCCGACCTGATGAAGGTGATCATCGTCGAGGTCACCCGCGCGGCCAACTCCTTCGGCCGCCTGCACCTGGAGAAGATCCGGGAGGCCTACCAGGGGATCGCGGCGATCGTCGAGGGAGCGCGGCGCGACGGCAGCTTCAAGTCCGGCATCTCCTCCGAGTTCGCGGCCATGTGCTTCTACGGAGCGATCGAGCAGGTGCTCACCGCGTGGATCTTCGACCTGCTGCCCCACAGCGAGGAGGAGTACGAGCACTCCAAGGGCCTGGTGGTCGACGCGATCTGCGGCGGGCTCGAGACCCCCGCGCCGGGTGCTCCGGCCGGGTCTGGTTGAATCCACGCCCGATGGAGAACGACCTCGTCAAGCGCCTCGTCTGGAGCGGCCTCCTGGCCGGAGTCGGCGCTCTCACCACGATCGTGGCCCAGCGCCTGGCCACGGTGATCTGGGTGCGCCTCTTCGACGAGGACCCGCCCGACTTCTGATGGCGGATGAGGCCCAGACCGGCTTCACGCCGCTTCCGCCGGCTCCGGGGTCGGGTGTCGCGACGGGCGGATCGACCTCCCCCGCGGATGGCGACCGTGCGGCCGACCACGACCCGTTCGCGGAGCGCCCCGAGGTCTATGTGGGCGCCGCCTTCGCCGGCGGCCTCGTCCTCGCCGGACTGCTGAGGTTGCTCGGACGATGACCCCTGCGGCCGGCCCCGGGGCCGAGAAGAGCCTCGGCGAGATCGTCGAGGAGGTCTCCGAGAAGGCATCGCTGCTCGTGCGCGAGGAGATCGAGCTGGCGAAGGCGGAGGTCACCGCCAAGGCCAAGACGCTGGCCAAGGGCGCAGGGGTGGCGGCCGCGGCGGGGGTCTTCCTGATCTTCGCCGTCGTGATGCTTCTGCAGACCCTGGCCTGGTTCATCAACGACCTGATCGACACGCAGGTGGTCTGGCCCGGTTTCCTGATCGTCACGCTTCTCCTCATCGCGCTGGGCGCGGGGGCGGGCGTGCTGGCCAAGCGGTGGCTGAGCACAGGGGCGCCCACTCCGGACCTCGCGATCGAGGAGGCCAAGATCACCCGTCAGGCCTTCGAGCAGCAGGGAGTCGAGCGCGATCAACTCGACCGCTCGCTCGAGCGCTCCGAAAAGCAGGACGAGACCGCCTAGCCATGTCCAGCATGCCCGCCGACCGCAGCCCGGAGCAGATCCGGACCTCCATCGAGGAGACGCGCAAGGAGCTGGCCTTCTCGGTCAACGACCTGCGCTCCAAGGTGGGCGAGCTCACGAACTGGCGCCGCCAGCTGGCCGACAACCGCCAGACGGCGCTGGCCACGGCGGCGGTGGCGGGCTTCGTGCTCGGCGGCGGTGTCGCCGCCGCCTTCTCCCTGCTGAAGCGTCGCGGCTGAGGACGCGCCTGGCTGCCGCTCCGCCGGCTCTCGCCGGCTCCGCCACGGGTCCTCGCGTGCTCGCGCACGCGTCGCTCCCTGCTTCCTTGCCAGCCACGCCCTCAGCCGCTCCGCTACTCCATCCAGCTCGCGGGGTGGCGGACGATGTCGGCGCGCTCTGACTCCAGGGCCGCCCGCGCGTGCTCGCCGAGCTCCATCCCGGCAGCGGAAGAGGACCTACGCCGGAGCTGCCCCGGGGTCGCCGCTGTCCGGAATGGGCGGTGGGGTGTCCTCCGGCGGCGGCAGCTCCTCAGGGGCGGGGCGCCGCGGCCTGATCCCGCGGAAGTCCATGTACTCGCGCGCCGCGATCTGGATGGAGGCGGCCATCGGCACCGCCACGAGGGCGCCGAGCACGCCCAGGAGGCTGGAGCCGAACAGCACCGCGACGATCACCAGGAAGGGGTTGATGCTGACCGCCCTTCGCTGGATCTGCGGCTGGATCACGTTGTTCTCGACCTGCTGGTAGACGATCGACCACACCAGCCAGACGATCGTGGCCGTCGGGAAGTTCGTGAACAGGGTCACCAGACCGACCGCCACGGCTCCGATGGTGGCGCCCACGAGTGGGATCAGGTCGAGGAAGAAGATGATCAGCGAGAGCGGCGCGGCGAACGGCACTCCCAGGATGCTCAGCACGACGAAGGAGAGGATTCCCGCGAGCGTGGCCTGCGCCAGCGCGCCCGCCACGTAGTTGCCCACGGCCGCCGCCGATCGCCGGAGCACCCGCTCCATGCGCTCCGCCCGGTCCTCGGGCAGGTAACGCAGCGCGTGGCCGATCCACCGGCGCCCCCCGCCCAGCATGAACGCCGTGAGGATGAGGATCGTGACCAGGGCGAAAATGGAGTTCACCAGGCCGAGCCCCACGTCGCGCAGCGTCCCGGCCGCGCCGCCGAGCTTGCTGGGCAGCTTGTCCGCCTGCTCGCGCAGCGTCCCTGTGAGGTCGTAGTCCGCGTCGAGGTTCCTCAGCCGGCCGTTCTCCTTCACGAACTTCGTGACGTCGTTCGCGTACTGGGGCGCCTCCTCCGCAAGGTTGCTCGCCTCGTTCACCAGCGGGGGCACCATCAGCGTGCCGAGGACGACGGGCACGGCCATCAACCCCAGGTACACGAGGGTGATGGCAAAGCCCCGCTTCATCCGTCGCTCCAGGAAGGTGACCGGGCCGGCCAGCGCGACGGCCAGGAAGGTGGCGATGAACAGCCACCCCAGCGGCTTGCGCAGGAGGTAGACCAGGTACAGCGACACGAGGACGGCCACGATGATCAGGACCGTCCGGGCCACGCTGCGAGAGGGGGAGAGCTCGAAGGTGCCCATCCCCCGAAGATTCTGGGGCAGGCGCCGGACGGGTTACAAGGCGGACCCTCGATGACCGGGGGGTTGCAAAGGGGGGCGATGCCCCCCTTTGATGTCATCGTTGCAAAGGGGGGGCGCCCCCCTGGATGTCTTCTACTCGAGCATGCGAGTGGGAATCGAGCCGACCCCCAGCAATCCCGGCCCTGTGTGCGTGCCGACCACAGGGCCGACCTCGCTCACGAACTCGGGCTCGCGACCGAACACCTCGCTGCAGCGGTCGGCCAGCCGACGCGCCTGCTCGTCGGCGGAGATGTGCTGCATCGCCCAGGCGTCGGCGCCCGAATCGTGGCGCTGGCGCGCGTAGTCCACCAGCCGCTCCACCACGCGGGAGCTGGTGCGTACCCGCTCGACCGGAACCAGCTCGTTCTCCACGGTGAGGATCGGCTTGATCCGCAGGGTCGACCCGATCCAGGCGCTGGCCGCCCCGATCCGCCCCCCGCGCTTGAAGAACTCGAGCGTGTCCACCGCGAACCACATCTTCAGCTCGGCCCGCGTCGCGTGGGCGCGGGCCTCCACCTCCTGGCCGGTGGCCCCGGCCCGGGCGGCCGCGCAGGCCCCCAGCACCACCAACCCGAGGGCGCCCGCCACCGTCGATGAGTCAACCACCCGTACGCGCTCGCCCCCCTTGCCGTCACGGGTGAGCTGCTCCGCGGCCTGCAACGCGGAGTCGCACGTGCCCGACAGGCCCGTGGAGATGTGGATCGAGACCACTTCGCGGCCGCCGGCCAGGAGAGGCTCGTAGGCCGCCATGAAGTCCCCGATCGAGGGCTGGGAGGTCGACGGCAGCGACTGCGCTCCGCGCAGCTCCTCGAAGAAGGCCGGGTAGTCGGTGATGTCCGACTCGCGCTCGGTCCGGTCCGGGCCGAAGATCACGTACAGGGGAACCACCGTCACGTCTCGCTCCGCGATCACCTCGGGGGGGAGGTTCGCGGTGGTGTCCGTGACTATGGCGACCTGAGGCATCCAGGCCAGCCTATAGCCACCTTCGACCGCCTGTTCGCCGCCTCGGCAGGCTCAGCGGAGCGGCGCCGCCGCCGAAGCTGCCGCGTTCGCTGGCGGCCGGCCCGACCGTCGCGGCAACTCCAGGACCGGCTGGCGGGGCCGCTACAAGGAGCCTCAGCGGACAGCTACGACGCCCTGCATCGACAAAGGATGGATGGTGCAGACGTACCTGTATCGCCCTGCCTGGCGGAAACGCGCCTCGTGGGTACCCGTTCGCATGCTTCTGGAACTTCTGAAACGGCGCTTGCCTCGACTGGTCACGTTGTGAAGCGTGGAGTCGAGGAAGCGCCAGGAGACGACGGTTCCCCGTTTCACGCTGATCCTCGCGGGGGTGAAGTCGATGTCCTTCGCTTTGATCGTCCGCGAACCCGCCGGAGCTGTATCGCGCTCGGAACCGGTGGCCCCCGCCACGAAGCCGAACGAGGACAGCAGGGCAAAGACGCCGATCTTCAGGGCGAACCTCATCCACCGTTATGGCGCACTGGTGCCGCGCTCGGATCAGGTGGCTTGGAAACTGGCGTGTTGGAACTACTCCGACGCCTGACGACCACTCGCTGGCCGCGAAAGCGCACCTAGAAGAGGACGTGACTGAGCCCGGCCGCGGCGCGGCGCGCCAAGTCCATGCGCCTGCTCGCCGGGTAGACGAACGCATCGGGCGCGAGGAACGTGGACCTCGACCGGTGGGTCGGGCAGAGGTCCGTCGGAATAAGGCGCGCACTGGTCCACTAATCTGGGCGGCATGGCCACGCTCTACCGCTGCAAGGCGCCCACCGACCTGGTCTGTCGCTGCGGCAAGGTCGCGCGTCGGCTGCGCTCGATGGACATCGACTACGAGGAGGTCCGCGTGCCCTTCCTCAAGCGCGATCGACCCGAGATCGACGAGCTCACGGGCCAGCGCTGGGTGCCGGTGCTCGTCCATCTCGAAGAGGCGATTGCCGACTCGCACCGCATCCTGGAGTACCTCGACCACCTGGAAACCTCGCCGGCGGTAACGCCCAGGGCCGAGCCGGCCTGATGGCCGCCGGGTCCAGAGGCGGTCTGGCGCGCGCGGTCACCGCGGGCCGCCGCGCGTGGCCCGTGCTGCTGATGGCCTACGAGCGCTGGCAGGCGCTCTCGCCCGCCGAGAAGGAGCGCTACCGGCGCCAGGCCCGTGAGTACGCCGATCGCGGGCGGTCCGCGCTCGACGTGGCACGCCGGCGCAAGGGGGATCGGACCTCGCCCTAGTCGGCCAGGCGGTTCTCCAGCGGGATCGGCCCGTTGTTGACCGGCATCTCGTCCTGGGTCGGGGCGGGCTCGATGTCCTCGTCCTCGGGCATCTCCACTCCCAGGCGCTCGGCCAGCTCGCCGTTCTCGTACATCTCCATCACGATGTCGCAGCCGCCGACCAGCTCGCCGCCGATGAACAGCTGGGGGATGGTGGGCCAGCCGGACAGCCCGGACAGCTCCTGGCGGATACGCGGGTCGGGCAGGACGTCCAGCGCCGCGTAGCGCACGCCCAGCGCATTGAGCGCGCCCGCGGTGCGCATGGAGAAGCCGCAGGCGGGCTGCTCGGGGGTGCCCTTCAAGAAGAGCATGACCTCGTTCTCGCCGATCGCCTGCTCGAGGAACTCGCGGATCTTCGTGGTTTCCATCTGACCCTCCTAGGGAGTCGAGGTCTTGATCGAGAGTGCGTGGATCGCCGCGCCCACCTCGTCGCCGAACACGCCGTACACGAGCTTGTGCTGCTCGATGCGGCTGAGCCCGGTGAAGCGATCGGAAACGACCTCGGCCCGGAAATGGTCCCCGCCCCCGGTCAGGTCCTGAACCTGCACCCGCGCGCCGGGCAGGGCGGACTCGATCCGCTGCTTGAGGTCGTCCGTGGTGGGCACCCTCCAGACGATAGCGCCGGGGTGCATCCGCTCCACTCCACTCACAGGCGCGCGCGGGCTGCGCCTACCTGACACGCGCGCCCGCGCGCGGCGGGGGCGGGGGCGCGTAGGGCGACGGCGACCCGCTGCCGCTCCCGCGGAGGCGGTCCTGGACCTCTCCCAGATCGAGCTCGCCCTGCAGGAAGGCGCCCGCGCCGTAGAAGAGGCCCGCGCCGAGGAGACAGAGCAGTGCGTAGCCGAAGTTGAAGGACAGCCAGGCAATCACGAAGGCGAAGCCGAGCAGGGCTAGGAATTGCTTTTGGTTCATCAGTTGAGCTCCCTTTTTGTCTTCGGTTCGTATCCGGTGAGGATCACGCTGACAGTCATGTCGGGCACGCCGTGGCGGCTGAGCGCGTCGTGCACCGCCGTCTGCACGCCGCCGAGGGTGGCGGCCACCTCGCCGGCGCGGCGAACGGCCACCCCCACCGCCAGCTCGTTGGTGCCATAGCGCCCGCTGGCGCCGGCCACGCCCGGCTGGTCTTCAGCCGCGGTCTCGGCCAGGCGCTCGATGGCGCGGGGCGCGACCGTGAGAGTCCCCGGTGTGGTGCGCTCCTCCCCCTGACCATCGTGGCCCTTGGAGAGCTCCAGGTCCTGGCGCGCGAGGTAGGGCCTTGGGAGCTCGCGCAGCGCGAGGTAGCCGAAGACCAGGAACGCGAGCACGCCGGCGCCGGCCACGATCGCTCGGGTCGTCGCGTCGTCTACGTCCTCGGACTCGAGGCCCGCTAGGGAGTCGAACGCGGCCCGGTAGCCGGTGATCGAGTCGACGGTGGCGTCGCCTACCCCCAGAGCCAGCAGGAAGATCACCAAGCCCGCCCATATCAGGGCGAGAGCGAAGAGCACCACGAGTGCCCGCGCCAGGAGGGCGAGCGGGGACGTGCGGCTGCGAAGGCGCTGGCGCAGCACTACTGCACCCTCGAGCCGCGATCGGCCAGGCGGGTGCGCACCTTCGCCTTGAGCCCAAAGCTCTCGGAGAGGGGGGCAAGCTCGTGCTCGATGCTCTTCCGTGCGGCGCCGGCCCCGGTCTGCCGGGTGTGGTCGGCACGTACCTTCACCTTGCCGCCGCGCCGCCGACCGGGCTTGACCTTGATCTTCACCGACGTCACGCCCTCGCTACGTTCGGCCAGCGCTCGAGCCATCTGGGCCAGCGGGCGGCGGCGCGCGGCCAAGCGCCCGTCTCCCGAGCCGACGCTCACCAAACGCTCGCGGGTGGGCACGAACACGCCCATCAGCAGCGCGAGCGCCAGGGCGATCAGGCCGAGCCCGATCAGTAGCGCCAGGATGTCGAGCGACCCCGAGTCCTCCAGCTCCGAAAGCGAGCTGTCCACGCTGTCGCGCAGGTCCTGGAGTCGCAGGGCGTCGGCCAGGGCAGGGAGGCTGAGGCCTGAGTCACCCCCCTGGATGCAGAACACCGCGAGCGCCAGCCCGGCCACCGCCAGGATCACGAGCAGTAGGAATCCGAGCAGGCGCACGAGGGCGCGCAGCAGGATCACGAAGGCCACCCGAGGGGATGCTCGACGTCGAGGAAGCTCACGCTCACGCTGCCGAGCCGGTCGCCGAGCCCCGCTGTCGCGACCGCGTCTCCCACCACGGCCGGCAGACGCTCGCCGAGCTCCCCCAAGGGCACGAGCTCGGCCGTGAGGAAGAGGTCGACGCTGAAGCGCCCGACCCCCTGCGCAGCGACCACCACCCCGGCGAGCCTGACCCCGCCGTAATCGGTCACGTACTGCCCCGCCGGCCCGGCGTTGCCCGCCGCCACGCCCTCCGCGCCAACCGCGGCCTCGAGCGCCACCCGCGCGAGCTCCGCGCGGGGTGAAACTGCGCCCGGGCGCAGTCCTACCGGCGGCACGATCGGACCCCGGCTACTCGACGCGCGGAGGGGGCGGCGGGATATCGGGCTGATCGTCTCCGGGGAAGTGGAGGTCGTTGACGGTGATGTTCACCTCGGTGGTGGTAAGCCCCGTGATCCCCTCGATGCGCTTGATCACGTTGTCGCGGATGGACTGGGAAACCTCGGGGATCGACTCTCCGTACTCCACGACGATGGTGAGGTCGACGGCCGCCTCCTTCTCACCCACCTCGACCGACACTCCCTGCGAGCGCTCGTCTCCTATGCCCACTCGCTGGGTCATCGAGCCGAGAGCCCGGGAGGCGCCTCCGCCGAGAGCGTGCACTCCGGGGACCTCGCGCGCCGCGATTCCGGCGACCTTGGTCACCACCACATCGGCGATGCTCGTCGCGCCTCGCTCCGACTCGAGCGATGACGAGGCGCCGGCGCCTCGCTTCGCGATCGACGAGCCCTGGCCCGTCTGGCTCTGTTCATCCGCCATGTGTCTCCCATCGTTGTCGGCCGGCGTGTAGCCCGGCCGCGTTTTCTCTTTGAACGCCCTCCCTCTCCGAGCGCGCCCTCCATCCCTAGAGACACTTCAGATGGGGCCGGGGTTACACCCGCAGGAGTAGAGGTAGTGACTTGGCGCACGAGCCTATGCCGGTTCCCCGCTGGCAGCCATTGCTACATTTGTTGAAGCATGGTCACGCTCACAGATATCGCCGCGGACAAGGTACGGGGCTTTCTCTCCTCCCAGGAGGCCGAAGGAGATGTCGGCCTCCGCGTCGGGGTCCGGGGTGGAGGTTGCTCGGGGTTCCAGTACGCGCTGGCGCTCGACGAGCGCAAGGACGAGGATCACGTCTTCGAGTACGAGGGCATCCGCGTGATCGTCGACCCGGCTTCGCTGCGCTACGTGGACGGCTCCCAGGTCGACTTCACAGAGAGCATGATGGGCTCGGGCTTCGAGGTGAACAACCCGAACGTGACCGCCTCGTGCGGCTGCGGATCGTCGTTTCGAATCGCCGACGAAGAGCCGTCCTGTGGTACCTCCGTGGCGTAGAGCCGAAAACCGGAGTCGCCCTACGCGACGGACACCCGCTAAGCCTGACCGATCCAGCCCACGCGCCGGCCGCCCTCACCGTTGCAGCGCTGTCTGCTCTGCTCGACCCCCAGCTGTCTGATGGTGCAGCGGTAGCGGCCGGCCTTGCCGCGCGAGCGGTAGGCCTTGCAGCGCGGCCCGGCGCAGCGGAGGTTGCCCACGACCCGGCGCGCCTCGCGGCAGCTGGTGTTGCGGGCACGGATGTCGCGGATGTTGTTCACGAGCGATCCGCGGCCGTTGCCGCAGCGCTTGAGCCGCCCGGTTGCTCGGGCTCTGGCAGCGGCCGAGGAAGGTCGGCCCACGCCGACGGCCTCCAGCGCCCGGGGGAACTTGCGCAGGTCTCCGCGCCTGCCCCCTGACCCGCACGAGAAGAGGCGCGGGGAGTCACGCGCGAGTCCGCACCTCCAGTTGCGCGTCTGGCGCCCGGCGTTGTCATAGCGCCGGGCGATCCTCCTCGCCTTCGGGCAGCGGACGTGGCGAATCGCAACCACCCGCGCCCGCGAGTAGATGGATGAGCTGGCGATGGTTCCGCAGGACCGCCGTTTGGCCGCGGTCGCGTCTCCGGGGCCTGCGGACGCCGCTGGGGCCGGCGCGATCACGGCGAGCGCAGCCGTGAGGGCCAAGGCGAGTCCTGCGGGGCTATGGGCGAGCACGTTTGGCCCTATACCCGCAGGGGCGCCGGTCAACCCGGCTCGTTGTCCAGCGAGCGCCAGAGGTACAGGCTCGCCAGAGAGCGATACGGGCGCCACGGCTCGGCGATCCGCTCCAGCTCGGCCACCGAGGGAAGGCCCTCCAAGTTGTAGGCCAGCTCCACCGCTCGCCGCACTCCCAGGTCACCCACCGGCAGCACGTCCGGCCGGCTCAGGTGGAAGATCAGGAACATGTGCGCGGTCCAGGGGCCGAGTCCCTTGACGGCCGTGAGCTGGGTGATCACCTCGTCGTCTTCCAGCTCGGTCAGCCGTTCCAGCTCCAGCTCGCCGCCGACCACGTGCTCGGCCAGCGAGCGCAGGTAGCCTGCCTTCGCGCGCGAAAGCCCCACGCCGCGCAGCTCCTCTGGATCGGTGGCCAGAATCTCCTGCGGTGCGGGAGTCTGCCCGCCGTAGCGGCCGATCAGCCGCTCGTAGATCGTGCGCGCCGCCGTCGTCGACAGCTGCTGGCCCACGATCGACCGCAGCAGCGCGCCGTAGGCCTCCGCGGGACGGCCGCGCCTGCGCTGCTCGGAGTCGAGCGGTCCGTAGGCCTTCACCAGCGCCCCCAGCACGGGGTCCGCGGCCAGCAGGTGCTCAACAGCCGCGTCGGTGGCCTCGACCGGGACGGTGCGAGCGCCGGCGCCGGGCCGCGGCATCAGGCGGCCGCCGGCGCCCGGCCGCGGCCGAAGAAGACGGCCTCCTGCTCGCCCAGCGGGGTGGCGGGCGGATCACCGAAGAGCCATTCGCAGGCGATGCGGTGCCAGTTGGCGGTGGCCTCGAGCTGGCCGAGCACGCCGAGGGTGAGCGCCTCCATCCGGCCGGCCAGGATGGCGTCGCCGGGCATCGTCTGACGCTTCATCAGCCCCCAGTACTCCGAACGCGGGTCGCCGAAGTCGATCAGCACCTGCGCCACCAGATCGCGGTCGACGGTGATCTCCTCGTCCTCGGAGTACCAGCGCGTCACGGCGCGGAAATGACGCAGCACAGCGGCAGGGGGCAGCTCGCGGTCGGCCGCGTCGAAGTACCCCGCCCGGGCAAGCTGGGCGTGCAGTCCGTCGGCGTCTGCCGCCATTCCCAGTCGCAGCGCTTCGACCTGGGCTTCCACGTGCTGGCGGCTCAGCTTCTTGG
>Ga0136620_10001287_pt1 | contig 11851 bp, 10 predicted proteins | sample AntDrymUQ4162106_2_FD_104806 | JGI IMG/M metagenome (GOLD analysis project Ga0136620, IMG submission 104806) | Polar desert sand microbial communities from Dry Valleys, Antarctica - metaG UQ416 (21.06) | ecosystem: Environmental > Terrestrial > Soil > Desert | place: Antarctica: Dry Valley... | reverse complement strand
GCCGAGTTGTCGGGTTCCCAGAGCCAGTCCGGCGTCACCACGGTCAATCGCGTCGGCATCCGCATGTACCTGTCGGTCGGTGGACCGAGGGAGCCGCCGTCCGACTTCACCGTCGATGAGCTCGTGGCCCGCCGCCCCGACGCCGGCAACCCGATCGTGTCGGCGACCGTCACGAACACCGGCGAACGCGCACTGGACCTGCAGGGCGAACTCGTCCTGGCCAACGGCCCCGGCGGTTTGGGCGCCGGCCCGTTCCCCGCCGATGTCGGAACCACGATCGGCCCAGGGGACACCGCACCGGTGGCCGTCGCGCTCGACGACAGCCTTCCCGATGGACCCTGGACTGCCCGTGTGACGCTGCGATCCGGGAATCTGGAGCGCAAGGTCCGTGGGGAGATCACCTTCCCGGCCGCCGGTGCCGCTGTGCCGGTCACCGTGCAGCGCGTAGGCCTGACGTGGTGGTTGTGGGCGCTGCTCGGTCTCCTCGCGCTGCTGCTGGGTGTGCTGTGGTGGCTGCTGGTGCGCCGGCGGCGGTACGCCGAGGACACCGAGGCCGACACCGGTCAACCCGGCCGCGAGACAGAGGCAGCAGCCGACATCACACTGCGTCGCTGACCGCCGGCCCGCCACGCCTCACGTCCAAGTCGAGAATGCCGTCGGCGTCGTGGTCGGTCGCCGGCGAAGCTTGTTCACGGCGTTGGGCGGGATAACCGAGTCATAACGCCTCGCCCTGCTAGGCTCCTGGGGAACACTTGTTCGATCAAGGAGGCGTGCGTGCGGGTCCTCGGCGTGGACCCGGGGCTGTCGCGTTGCGGCATCGGCGTGGTGGAAGGCCCCAGCCGCAAGCCGGTGGCGGTGCGCGCCGGCGTGGTACGGACCCCCAGCGGCGAGCCGACGTCACGGCGCCTGGCGCAGCTGTATGCCGAGTTGTGCGCCGTCATCACCCAGGCGGCGCCGCAGGCCGTTGCCGTCGAGCGGGTGTTCTTCAACGCCAACGTCCGTACCGCCATGGGGGTGGGCCAGGCGGCGGGAGTGGTCCTGTTGTGCGCCGAGCAGGCGGGCCTGCCCGTCGTCGAGTACACCCCGACGCAGGTGAAGCTGGCCGTGACCGGCTCCGGCGCCGCGGACAAGGCCCAGGTCGGGTTCATGGTTCGCAGCCTGCTGGGCCTGGCGGAGGCGCCCCGCCCACCAGACGCCGCCGATGCCTTGGCGCTGGCCCTGTGTCACTTGCAGCACGCGGGGGTCCCCGCCGCCTCGGCTGGCGGTATGAGCCCGCGATTGGCCGCCGCGGTCGCCGCCGCGGGACCGGGGGCGCAGGTCACAAGGCCGTCGGCATGATTGCGTTGCTGCGCGGCACCGTCGCCGCGTCGTCGCTGGGATTGGTGGTGGTCGACGTCGCCGGCGTCGGCTACGAGGTGCACGTGCCGCCCGCCGCCGGCGTCCCGGTGACCGGCAGTCAGGTCACCCTGCACACCTATCTGGCCGTGCGCGAGGATGCCTTGACCCTCTACGGCTTCCTCGACGCGGGTGCGCGGGGCCTGTTCGCCGCCATGCTGGCGGTGACCGGCGTCGGGCCCAAGCTGGCCCTGGCCGCGATCGGCACGCTCGGCGCCGACGGCCTGCGGCGCGCCGTCATTACCGAGGATGTGTCGGCGCTGACGGTCATCCCCGGGGTTGGCAAGAAGTCGGCGCAGCGGATGGTGCTCGAGCTGCGCGAGAAGCTCGGCGCCAGCGGCGGCGACGGGGTGCCGGGCGCCACCATGGTGCCTGGCGCACCACCTGGCGCACGCCACGACGTCCGGCAGGCGCTGGCCGGCCTCGGTTACGCTCCCAGCGAGGTCGCCGCCGCCCTGGAGACGCTGCCCGACGACGACGAGGCGACGCCCGAGCAGTTGCTGCGCGCCGCGCTGCGCGCCCTCGGACGGAAGTGAGCGAGCCGATGGACGACATCCTCACCGCGACGCAGACCGCCGACGACGCTGACCTCGACGCATCGCTGCGACCCCGGCGCCTGGACGAGTTCGTCGGCCAGGAGCGGGTCAAAGAGCAGCTGTCACTGGTGCTCGACGGCGCCAAGGGGCGGGGTGACAGCGTCGACCACCTGCTGTTCTCGGGTCCCCCCGGCCTCGGCAAGACGTCGCTGGCGGTCATCGTCGCCACCGAGATGGGCGCTGACCTGCGCACCACCAGCGGTCCAGCCCTGGAGCGGCCGGGCGACCTCGCGGCGATCCTGACCAACATCGAGTCCGGCGACGTGCTGTTCGTCGACGAGATCCACCGGCTGCCCAGGGCGGTCGAGGAGATCCTGTATCCAGCGATGGAGGACTTCTGCCTCGACATCGTCGTCGGCAAGGGGCCGGGCGCGCGGGCGCTGCGCCTGCCGCTGCCGCCGTTCACCCTGGTCGGCGCCACCACTCGCACGGGGCTGATCACCTCGCCGCTGCGCGACCGGTTCGGCTACGCGGCACGGCTGGACTACTACCAGGCCGACGAGCTTGCCGGCATCCTGCGGCGCAGTGCGGGGATCCTCGACGTGCGGCTGCGCCCCGACGCGGCGCAGGAGGTCGCCCGGCGCAGTCGGGGCACGCCTCGGATCGCCAACCGCCTGCTCAAGCGGGTCCGTGACTACGCCCAGGTGCGTGCCGACGGGATGGTCACGCAACGGCTGGCCGAGCAGGCGCTGGACCTTTTCGACGTCGATGAGCGGGGGCTGGACAAGCTCGACCGCTGGGTCTTGGAGACCCTGTGTCGCAACTTCGGTGGCGGGCCGGTCGGCCTGTCGACCCTGGCCGTGGCGGTGGGGGAGGAGGCCGACACCGTCACCGATGTCGTGGAGCCGTTCCTCATCCAACAGGGGCTGCTAGCCCGCACGCCGAGGGGACGGGTGGCGACGTCCAGCGGCTGGTCGCACGTCGGGCTGGCGGCCCCTTTGGCGGATACTGGAGTCAGCCTGTTCGACGGCCAGGGTTAGTCGCGCCAAGCGCTGGCCGCACCAGGGCCGATCCGCACCATGGCTGACCCGTGCCGAATCCAGGCCGCCCGCGTCGCGCGGGTGGCGGTGTCATTTTGGTTCGGCGTCGTGTGACCGCTCGCCGCGCGCCCAGGCGACCACCTCGGCGGTCGCCGTCTCGCGCCGCTGGGCGGCCACCAGGACGAGGTCGCCCGCGCGCAGGCGCGTGGCGGCTCGGGGCAGCAGAGTGCGACCGTCGCGCACGATCGCGGTGACCAGGGTTCCATGCGGCAGCGGCGCGTCACGCAGGCGGGAGCCGCACACCGCCAGGTCCGCTGCCACGCCGACCTCGACCAGATCGATGTCGCCGCCTTCCAGCGGCAGCGCCTCGGCCACCGGCAACCATGCGTGGGCCTCGCCTTCCAGGCCCAGCCGCTTGGCCGCCCAGCCGACGGTGGTGCCTTGCAGGGCGCTGGAAACCAGTACGACGAAGAAGACGATGTTGAAAATCGCCACCCCGTCGGCGACCCCCGCGGTGAGCGGGAACGTCGCCAGGACGATCGGCACGGCGCCCCGCAACCCCGCCCACGACACCATGGCCATCTCGGCCTGCGAGAAGCGCAGCGGCAGCAGACACGCCAGGACAGCCAGCGGCCGCGAAACGAACACCAGCACGGCCGCCAATGCCAGGCCTGGCAGGGCGATCGCCGGAAGCTGGGACGGGAAGACCAGCAGGCCCAGCAGCAGGAACAGGGCGATCTCGGCAATGGTGGCCAGCCCGTCGTGGAACGTGCGGATGACCCGCCGGTGGCGCGGGACGCGGGCGCCAACTAGCAAGCCGGCCAGGTACACGGCGAAGAAGCCCGACCCGCCGAGCAGCGCGGCGGTCCCGTAGGCCAGGCCCGCGACGGCAAGGGCCAGCACGGGGTACAGCCCCTCGGCGCCGAGGCTGACCCGGCTGAGCACCCAACTGCCGGCGAACCCAACCACGGCGCCCACGGCGATGCCACCCAGCAGCTGGGCCGCACCGAAGCCGATCAGCCCGCCGGCGGTGAGACCGCTGGCCGCGGCGGCCAGGACGCTCAAGGTCAGCACGATCGCCAGGGGGTCGTTGGCGCCGGACTCGACCTCCAGCAGCGCGGTCAGCCGTTTGGGCAGCGGCGACCGGCGAAGTACGGAGAAGATCGCCGCCGCGTCCGTCGACGCCGTGACTGCCCCCAGCAGCAGTGCTGTCACCAGTTCCAGGTCGAGCAGCAGCGCCGCTGCGGCGGCAGTCACCGCCGCAGTGACGACCACGCCGACGTTGGCCAGCACCAGCCCGGGCACGGCAGCTCGCCGAAGGTCCGTGGGCTTGGTGCCCAGCCCGCCCTCGAACAGGATGGCGATCAGTGCCAGCACCGCGACCCGCTGGGCCAGCACCGGGTCCGACAGGCTGATCAAGTTGAGCCCGTCGTCGCCAACCACCATCCCAAGGCCGAGGAATAGCAGCAGGCCGGGGACCCGCAGGCGAGCAGCGAATCCCGCGCTGAGCACCCCCGCAGCCAGCAACGCGGCGCCGGCCAGGATCAGCACATCACCGGGCAACTCGGCACTCACGGGGGCGGGTCCTCGTCGGTGGGTCTGGCAGCCTAACCGCCCCCGAGCGGAACCCTTGGCCGGGAAGGGTGTGATGCTATCGTTGGCCTGCGGCTGATACGGCGCGGATCCTTGTGCGCGCCTGCTGACAAGTCCGCGCGCTGGTCGATCCCGCACCCAACCGAAGGCCTTCGTCATGCAAGCCCTCGCCGTCCCGTTCGTGATGGCGCAAACCGGCGGCAATCCGCTCGCGAGCCTGCTGCCCTTGCTACTGCTGGGGGTCGCGTTCTGGTTCCTGCTGATTCGCCCGCAGCAGCAACGCGCACGCAAGCAGCGCGAGCTGGTGTCGTCCATCAGCAGGGGCGACCGCGTCGTCAGCATCGGCGGTTTGCACGGCACGGTCGAGACCGTCGACGAGGACACCGTCCGCCTCGAGGTCGCCAGCGGAACGGTCATCACCTTGGCCCGCGCCGCGATCGCTCGGCGCCTGGTCGACGCCGACGGGCCGGCTGACAGCACCGGTGACACCGGCGTCACAGGCTGACTTCCGCCATGGCGCAGCATGCAGGCGTCGGTGCCGGCGAACCGGAGGCCGCGCAGCGGCCGCAGGCAGGCACTCATCGTGACGTCCCACTCGGCGGGCGGACGCGGGCCGGCGACGAGCAGACGACTCCCCGGCAGTCGACGGGTCGGGCCCGCATTCCCCTGCTGGACCGTGTGCGCGCCCACGAGCGCACCTCGACGTTCATCCTGGCCGCCGACGACTTCCTCGGTGCTCAGGGCTTCACCGAGCACGGCTTCCGCCACGCCAACCTTGTCGGCCACATCGCCTTCAACGTGCTGACCCATCTGGGACACGACCCCCGCACCGCCGAGCTCGGCGCCGTGGCCGGCTACCTGCACGACGTTGGCAACGTCGTCAGCCGGGCGCACCACGGCCAGACCTCGGCGATGCTGGCCTACCACCTGCTGCTCGAGCTCGACGTCGACGCCCGCGACATCGCCGAGGTGATCAGTGCTGTCGGCAACCACGAGGAGGAGTACGGGGTCGCGGTGTCGCCGGTGGCGGCGGCGGTGATCCTGGCCGACAAGTCCGACGTCCACCGCAGCCGGGTGCGCAAGGACGCCTCCATCGAGATGGACATCCATGATCGCGTCAACTACGCGGTGCAGACCTCGTTTCTGCGGGTCGATCCACAGGCCCGCACACTGACGCTTGAGCTGGTCATCGACACGGCCATCAGCCAGGTGCTGGAGTACTTCGAGATCTTCCTGGAACGGATGATCATGTGTCGCCGGGCAGCCGTGACGCTCGGTTGCAACTTTCGGATCACGGTCAACGGCGTTCAAGTCCTGTAAGGGAATTGCAGACATGGGCAGAGGCAAGCTGACAGCGGCGCTCGTCGCCTTCCTGGTGGCGGTGAGCGCCATGTGGGGGTTCATCTTCTACAAGGGGTACACGCCCCAGCTCGGGTTGGACCTGCAAGGCGGCTTGAGCGTCACGCTCACGCCCGCCGAGGGTCAGCAGGTCGATGAGGGCGTGCTCGACCAGACGGTCGCGATCATCCGTAACCGCATCGACGCGCTGGGCGTCGCCGAGCCGGACATCTCCCGGCAGGGTGAGACGGTGCAGCTGCAGTTGCCGGGCTTGGCCGACCGAGAGCAGGCGCAGGAGGTCATTGGGCGCACCGCCCAGCTGCAGTTCCGCAAGGTGCTGGCCGTCATTCCGCCCGACGACCCGCAGTACGCCGACACCGGTCCCGAATGCGGGGGACAGACCGACGCCGTGCCGCCGCCCGAACGCCGGATCGTCCTGTGCGAGCGGGTGCTGGAAGAGCGCACCGAGGAGGACCCCGACCCACAGCCGCTGCCCCCCGACCAGTGGAGCAAGCTGCGTGTCGGCCCCGTGGAGGTGGCGGGTACCGACGTCGATGGTGCGGTGGCGCAGCTGTCGCCGGACGGCTTCAACTGGGAGGTCGCGCTGGACCTCGCCGGCGAGGGCGCCGACAACTTCACCCGCGTAACGGGCGAGCTGGCCTGCCAACCCGAGGGCGACCCGCGGCGGCAGTTCGCGATCGTGCTCGACGGCGTGGTGGAGTCGGCTCCCGGGGTCGCCGCCGACGTGGTCTGCGACCAGGGCATCACCGGTGGCAGCGCCGTCATCACGACCGGCGGCGGCGAGGCCGAGGCCAAGGAGCTGGCGCTGGTGCTGCGCACCGGCGCCCTGCCGTTGCAGCTGGAGTTCCAGGAATTTCGTAGCGTGTCACCGACGCTGGGTCGTTCGTCGCTGCAGGCGGGCCTGCTGGCCGGTGCGATCGGGCTGGTTCTGGTCTGCGCGTACCTGCTCTTTCTGTACCGCGGGATTGGGCTCGCGGCCATCGCCGAGCTGGCGATGTTCGGGACCGTCACCTATGGCCTGATCGTCATCCTCGGCAACACCATCGGCTTCGCCCTCACCCTTGCCGGTATCGCCGGGGTGATCGTGTCGATCGGAATCGCGGCGGACTCGTCGATCATCTATCGCGAGCGCTTCCGCGACGAGCTGCGTGCCGGCCGCACGATCCGGACCGCCGCAGACAAGGCGTTCGACAGCGCGTTCCGCACCAACCTGACCGCCAACACGGTGTCGATCCTGGCCGCGGTGGTGCTCTACCTGTTGGCCGTCGGGCCGGTGCGCGGCTTCGCGTTCACGCTGGGGCTTTCGACCGTGATCGACACGCTGCTGCTGGCGACCTTCACCCGTTGGCTGTTCGCGCTGATCGCGCGCTCGCCGCGCCTGGCTCAATCGAAGATCATGGGGCTGCGCACCGGCGTGATCACCCCGGAACCCAAGACCGCTGCCTCGGGGGGACGTGCACGATGACCGAGACAACCACCAAGCCCAGTTCGGCGGCTGCCGGCGACAGTGCCTTCAACCGTCTGTTCACCGGCCGCAGCCGGGTCGACTTCATCGGCCGCTCACGGACCTTCCTCATTGCGACGCTCGTGCTGCTGGCGGTGTGCGCGGCCGGCCTGGTGTTGCGCGGGCTGAACTTCAGTATCGACTTCACCGGCGGTACCGCCTACACCGTCACCCAGGCGACCGGCGACTTCACCACCGAGCAGCTGCGCGACGCCCTGTCCGGGGCGGACGTGGACGGCGCCATCGTGCAGATCGTCGACGACGGGCGGGGGGCGCTGATCAGTACTCCGGCGGTGGGCGAGATCGGCGGGGAAGAACAGAGCCGAGTGCTGCAGGCGATCGCCGACACAACCGGTGCCGAGCGGGGGTCAATCGACGTCAGCGCGGTCGGTCCGCGGTGGGGCGAGCAGATCACCCGCCAATCGCTGCGCGGCCTGCTGGTCTTCCTGGTGCTCGTCGTGGCCTACATCACCCTGCGCTTCGAGCTGCGCATGGCGCTGGCCGCGCTGGTCACCCTGCTGCATGACATCGCCGTCACCGTGGGGATCTACGCGCTGGTGGGCTTCGAGGTGTCGCCCGCGTCGGTGATCGCCTTCCTGACGATCCTCGGCTACTCGCTGTACGACACGGTGGTGGTCTTCGACCGCGTGCGCGAGGACACCGCCCCGCTATCGTCGGTCTCCACGGCCACCTACGGCGAGACGGCCAACCGCGCGCTCAACGAGGTGCTGGTGCGGTCGCTGTCCACGGCGATGACGTCGATCCTGCCGGTGGCGTCCCTGCTGTTCATCGGGGCCACGGGGCTGGGCGCTGGGACGCTCAAGGACTTGGCCCTGGCGCTGTTCGTCGGCATGGCGATCGGCACGTTCTCCTCCGTCGTGGTGGCGACCCCGTTCCTGGTGTGGTTGAAGGAGAAGGAGCCTCGCTGGGCCGAGCTCAAGCAGCGTGTAGAGTCCCGCCGCCGTAGCGCCGTCGACGCCGCGACCGCGGGCGAGACAGCTGCGGCTGCGTCCACCACCGCAGCGCGACCGTCCGCACGGCAACACAAGTCCGGCAAAAGCCGCGCCGCCCGGCGGCGCTGACCAAGGCGAGACCGATGCGCATCGAGCTGGACCTTCAGACCGTCCAAGGGTCGATCCGCGACATTCCCGATTTCCCCAAGCCCGGTGTGGTGTTCAAGGACATCACGCCGCTGTTGGCCGACCCAGCCGCCTTCTCCACGGCCGTCGATGCCATCGTGGTCAGCTACGGGCGGGGAAAGATCGACAAGGTTGTTGGCATCGAGGCGCGGGGCTTCATCGTCGCGGCCCCGGTCGCCTACCACTTCGGTGCCGGCTTCGTGCCGCTGCGCAAGGCGGGCAAGCTGCCCTACGACACCATCAGCGAGACCTACGAGCTGGAGTACGGCAGCGAGACGCTGGAGGTGCACGCCGACGCCTTCAAGGCCGGCGAGCGCGTGCTCATCGTCGACGACGTCCTCGCCACGGGGGGAACGGCCAAAGCCGCCTGCAACCTCGTGGAGCACAGCGGCGCCACCGTCGCCGGTCTCGCCTTCGTCATCGAGCTGGAGTTCCTCAAGGGCAGTGCCAGGCTCGACGGCTACGACTACGTGAGCCTGCTGCAGTACTGAACTCCGGCCCTCGGGCGCTCCGCAAGGAGCGACGTGTTCGTGGCCCGGTTGCCGTCGAGTCCACGCGGTCGAGGGGTATCGTGGATAGCTGAAGATTCGAACCGTAAGGGAGTTGCGACGAGCCCAGCGGACCCCAGCAGTTCGACGCGGGCCCCTGCCCGGCCCGACGCCGTTGACGTCCCCGTCCCAGGCGGGGCTGATCCCGTCGTGTCCTCTCCAGGCGGGGCTGATCCCGGCCAAGTCTCTCCAGGCGGGGCTGACGGTCAGCAACCCGAACAGCCAGCGTCGGCGCGTCCTCGCCAGTCGGGTGTTCGCGCCGTGCTGGCTCGTCTGCCGATGATCGACCTGGCCCCACAGGTCCCCGAGCGGTTGCAGCCGCTCATGACGGTGCTGAAGGCCAACAGCCCCAAGGTCGACGTCAAGGCGGTGCTGCGCGCCTACGAGGTGGCCGATCGGGCACACGAGGGTCAGAAGCGCCGCTCCGGGGAGCCCTACATCGTGCACCCCCTCGGGGTGGCCGAGCTGCTGGCGGAGTTGGGGATGGACACCCCGACGATCGTCGCGGCGTTGCTGCACGACGTCGTCGAGGACACCGAGATGAGCGTCGACAACGTCGCCGCGGAGTTCGGTGCACAGGCGGCCGCGCTGGTCGATGGGGTGACCAAGCTGGATCGTATCCAGACGTCGTCCAAGGAGGAACAGCAGGCCGAGAGCCTGCGCAAGATGCTCATCGCGATGGCTTCCGACGCCCGCGTGCTGCTCATCAAGCTGGCCGACCGGCTGCATAACATGATCACGATCCACCACCTGCCTCGTGACAAGCAGAAGCGGATCGCTACCGAGACGCTGTCGATCTACGCGCCGCTGGCTCACCGCCTGGGGATGCAGACCTTCAAATGGCGTCTGGAGGACCTGGCCTTCGCCACGCTGCACCCGAAGCGCTATGACGAGATCAAGGCGATGGTGGCCGAGCGCCAACCGCAGCGCGACCGCTACCTGGACGAGGTCGTCGCCGAGGTCGATGAACAGCTGCGGTCGGTCAAGCTGCGCACCGAGGTCACGGGCCGCCCGAAGCACTACTACTCCATCTACGAAAAGATGGTGGTGCGCGGAAAAGAGTTCAGTGACATCTACGACTTGGTCGGTCTGCGGGTGATCGTCGACTCGGTCAAGGACTGCTACGCCGCCCTCGGCACGCTGCACGCGATGTGGCGTCCCATCCCGGGACGCTTCAAGGACTACATCGCGATGCCCAAGTTCAACCTGTACCAGTCGCTGCACACCACGGTCGTCGGGCCGACGGGCAAGCCGATCGAGGTCCAGATCCGCACTCGAGCGATGCACCGCACCGCCGAATTCGGCATCGCGGCGCATTGGAAGTACAAGTCGACTTCACGTGCCGACTCGTCGTCCAAGGCGGTCGACGGCGACGCGCCATGGCTGTCGCAGATGCTCGACTGGCAGTCCGACACCGCGGACTCCGGCGAGTTCATGCACAACATGCGCCTGGACCTGTACGCCGACGAGGTGTTCGTGTTCACGCCCAAGGGCGATGTCACGGCGCTGCCGCGCGGCTCGACGCCGGTGGACTTCGCGTACTCGGTGCACACCGAGGTCGGTCACCGCACCATCGGTGCCCGGGTCAACGGTCGTCTGGTCGCGCTGGAATACGAGCTGCGCAACGGCGACAAGGTCGAGATCGTCACCTCCAAGGCCGCCGACGCGGGCCCCTCGCGGGACTGGCTGGAGTTCCTCGGCTCCTCGCGCGCCCGCTCCAAGGTCAAGCAGTGGTTCAGCCGCGAACGCCGCGTCGACGCGATCGAGAAGGGCAAGGACGAGGTGAGCCGGGCCCTGGCCAAGCAGGGTATGGGCTGGAAGCGCCTGATCGCCGGCCAGGAGCTCGCCGCGGTGGCCGAGCAGATGAACTACAAGGACCTGGAGGCGCTGTACCGCGCCGTGGGTGATGGCCACCTCGGGACCCAGTCGGTTGTCAACCAGCTGGTCAGCCGCATGGCGGGTGACCAGGACGAGTCCGACGACGTCGTCGCCACCCCTTCGGTGGTCGAGGCGCCGGCGCGGGCGTCGGAGGCCGTGGTGGTCGAGGACACCGACGACGTCTGGGTCACCCTGGCACGCTGCTGCACCCCCGTGCCGCGCGACGCCATCCTCGGCTTCGTTACGCGCGGGCGCGGAGTGTCGGTGCATCGCACCGACTGCCCGAACGCCGCCGACCTGAAGCGCGATCCCGAGCGGCTGATCCCGGTGCGCTGGGACACCGCGGCCCAGTCGACCTTCCGCGTCACCGTCCAGGTGGAGGCGCTGGACCGTAAGCATCTGCTGCGGGACATCACCACGGTCCTCGGTGACCTGCACGTCAACATTCTCGGGGCGCAGGTGACGACGCAGCGCGACCGGGTGGCCTACCTGCGGTTCACCTTCGAGCTGGGCGACATCGCGCACCTCGACCACATCCTGGACCAGGTGCGCCGCATCGAGGCGGTCTTCGACGCCTACCGGGTGGTGCCCCGGCCGCCGAAGGCCGCCGCCGCCAACGCGCCGGCCTGACGCCACAGTTGCGCCGGGCTGCTCGGTGCGTCACGTCGCGGACGTACGCACCAGCTGACGGCGCACGTCCAGGCGGCGCATGACGGGGGTGGCGAGCACCCCGTGGACCAGCACCGAGCTCACGACGGCGAAGGCGACGGTCGCCCACAGCACCTCGGCTCCCTCGAAGGGCGCGGTATTGAGGGCGTAGGCCAAGTAGTACAGCGAGCCGATGCCGCGGATGCCGAAG
>Ga0136620_10001286_pt1 | contig 11864 bp, 7 predicted proteins | sample AntDrymUQ4162106_2_FD_104806 | JGI IMG/M metagenome (GOLD analysis project Ga0136620, IMG submission 104806) | Polar desert sand microbial communities from Dry Valleys, Antarctica - metaG UQ416 (21.06) | ecosystem: Environmental > Terrestrial > Soil > Desert | place: Antarctica: Dry Valley... | reverse complement strand
GAGGGCCGCGCGCTGATCGCCACCGAGAAGGGCGTCCAGGTGATCCGCCTGCTCGGAGAGCACCAGCTCACCTCGCCCGGCCTGACCGGCGACTGGGAGCGCCGCCTGGGCCTGATCGAGCGCGGTGAGGACTCTCGCCAAGCCTTCATGAAGGACATCGCCAAGTTCATCGCCGAGACCGTGGCGGAGCTGGACAAGCTCAAGGGAGTGCAGATCGAGCGGGCCAAGCTCGGTCCCTGCCCGGTGTGCGGTCGCGAGGTCGTCGAGAACCGCAAGGGCTACTCCTGCTGGTCCAAGGAGGATCCGGGCTGCGGCTTCGTGATCTGGAAGCAGAAGGCGCGCAAGAACCTCCCGGTGTCGGTGGCCAAGGAGCTGATGGAGTCGCTCAAGGCCTCCCTCGAGCGTTCCGACCTGCCGCCCGTTGGGCGTACCGCCAAGCAGGTGACGGGCTTCAAGGGCCGCTCGGGCCGCAGCTTCCGCGCCAAGCTCAAGATCACTCCGCGCGAGGACGTCGAGGGCAAGTGGAAGGTCGACTTCGACGAGGACTGGGCCACCGGCGAGCCGCCGCCTCCGCGCGAGGGCGAGGGTGCGGGCGGTGCAGCCACCGACGATCAGGAGCGGACGGAGGCAGTGGCGGCTGAGGCGAGCTGACGCTAGCGCCGGGCGTGCACGGTGATGCGCCCCTGCTGAGCGTGAGCCAGCGCGTCGCGGCGCCGCTCGCTCAGCGCAGCCCCGAGGCGCTTGCCCGCGCGTCCCGCTCGATAGGGCAGCGAGTTCGGCGAGACCACCTCCACCTCGGCGAAGCCCACGTCCCGCAGCATGGCCACCACAGCAGCCGCGTTGGGCCCCCACCAGTTGGTCCAGTCCCCGCGTAGCTCCTGCCCGGGATAGAACGCCATCGCGGGGCGCCGGCCCAGGGCCAGGTCCACCTCGGTCTCCAGGATCAGCAGCTCGCCCGTGACCGCCGCCACCCGCTCGAGTGCCAGCAGGGGGTGGCGGAGGTGGTAGAGCACCCCCAGGAAAAGCACCACGTCGAAGCTGCCGACCTCGTCGGGGGACAGGTTCATGACATCGACCTCGCGCTGCTCGACGCCCGATCGGAGCGCCTCGTGCGCCAGGTCGAAACCGCGCTTGCCGGTGCCGTCACCATGCACCTGCCAAGAGAAGCTGTCGGTGGCGAGCACCCGGCGCGCGCCACGGCGCTCGGCCTCGAAGGAGTAGAAGCCATCCCACGCGCCGATGTCCAGCACGCTGCGACCCGACAGGTCGGCTGGAAGGCGCATCCGCTCGATGCGGCGGGGGTCGGCGTCCTGGCCCGGCGTGACGATGCCATGGCCCAGGTCGATCGAGTGAAACCACCGCACCTGCGCCACGCGGCGGCGCAACTCCTGCGCCGTCACGCCCGCGTCTCCGCCATGTGCCTCACCTCGGCGGGGTCGAGGTCGCTCAATGCGTTTCGGGCCTCGGGGGGCCCCTCGTCGCCGAGCCAGGTGACCCGCCCGGGCCAATAGGGATTGGCTTGCCCGCCGGAGCCCAGGAACACCTCCTCGTACAGCCAGCTGCCCGTATTGGTGAGTTGCGTCCCGCCGGGTAGCCACCAGCCCTCCACGTCGCCGGGCAGTGGGCCGGCGCGGTGGGTGTGGCCGAAGATCACGTGGCTTGCTCGAACCCCCAGAGCCCGCACCACCTCGGCCATCGCCCGAAGGCCCGCCCGCCGGAGCTCCACCGCCGAGATGTCAGCGCGGAAGGGACCCAGCCCGAGGGCGTTGAGAGCGGCCACCGCGCCGGGAATGGCCACGCGTCCGAGCGCTCGCCCGGAGAGGCTGCGCCGCCCGTCGGAGTTCGATGCGCTCCACACCTTTCGCGAGAAGTTGTTCCCGCGCGTGATCGCCGCGTCGGGGGAGCCCTGCACCACGCTGTAGGCGAAGGCATAGAGCGGCGCGAGCGCCGCCTCGTAGGCATCGGCTGCGCTCGGCTGCTTCGCGGCCGCGGCGAAGCGCCCGACGGCCGACCCCACCACGCACTCCACGCGGGGCACGGTGAGATGCAGGTCCAGGTAGTGGCCGTGGGTGGCGTAGGTGTCGTCGCGCAGCCACACGCCGGGATAGGCCAGCTCCACGCCGGCCTTCGGCATCCGCGCGGCCACGCGGGCGGCCAGTTCGCTTGCCGATGGATCGAACGCGGCGGCCGCCGGGAGTCGGCCATCCCCGTCCAGGCGCGCTCGATCGAGCGCGGGGGAAACCAGCTGATGATCGTGGTTGCCGGGCACCACCACCACCTGCTTGCCGGCGGTGGCCGAGCCGAGCGCTTCCAGGCAGGGGCCGGCCAGTTCCATCGCCTCGATCGCGGGGCGCTCGCGCAGCTCCAGCAGGTCCCCGAGCACCACCACGCGATCGGCTTCGGAGAGGGCGGCGGCCAGCCGTTCGAACACGGCGGGATGCCGGGCCAGGTCGGCGCCGGAGGTCGAGCCCAGGTGAAGGTCAGAGACGATTGCGGTGAGCATCAGGTTGGAGCGGCTTGGGGTCGCGGCAGGACCCGTGCACGTTATTGGCTGTGGGGCGGGCCGCCGACTAACCTTGCGGTGCCCGGTCGGGCTTGAGGGAGGGGCAACCGTCATGTCAGTAGCTCGAGAACCAGCGCCGTCGTCCTCAGCGCCCAAGATCACCTTCGAGGTCGACCGCTTCGAGTGGACAGCCGATGACCGTCTGGAACTGACCGGGCGCTGGTTCGGGGTGCGGGGCCGCCGTTTCCTTCGGCCCACGCTCGAGGTGGTGGTGGATGACGTCAACCGCCGGCTGTTGGCCCTGCTCGAGCACAAGCCGTGGACGGCTGTGGATGGTGAGGAGTGGTTGGCTGCGTTCGCCTGGCAGGGGGACCCGATAGCGGCCGCCGCCGAGCTGTCGGTCGGGCCCGACCTGGCCGTGGAGCTACCGGCTCCGGGGATGGCCGGGCGGAAGGGAAGGATGGGTCCGGTCAAGCCGGCCGCCGGCCGCGCCGGCACGAGCACGGCCCACAGGGCCGACAAGACGCCGGTGCAGCGGCGCGAGGCGCGCAGGCCGCGGCTCGAGACCGTCGAGCGCGAGCTCGGGACGGCTCGCGCGCAGGCGCAGCGGATGGGTGAGGAGCTGGATCGCGCCCGGACAGCCTTCGAGGCGCAGACCGATCGTCTCCGGACCGAGCTCACGGCGGCAGAGCAGGCCAAGCACCGCCTCGACGCGGATCTGGATGAAGCCCGCGACCGCCTCGAGGCCGTCGAGGCTGCCGCCGATCGCCAGCGCGAGGATCTGCGCACCGAACGCGACGCGGCGGTCACCGAGCGCGACGCTGCGCTGGCCGAGGCTCGGCAGGCCAAGCGCGATCGCGACATGGCGATGCGCGAGCGCACCGCCGTCGAGCACGAGCGCGACGCCGCGGAAGAGGCGCGCGACCGTGTGATCCAGAGGAGCGACGCGTCGCTCACCGATGCACAGGCCACCCCGGAACGCGACGACGCGATGAGTGAGCGCGACTCCGCGGTCACCGAGCGCGATGCGGGACTCGTGCGGCGCCGGACGGTCCCGCCGATCGGCGGCCCACCCGCTCAGGGGGAGGTCCCCGTGATCTCGCTCAGTCCGATCGTGCCCGGCACGCGTGGGGCCACGCTCGGGCCCCGCCTGTTGGTGTTCGTGGTCCTCGTCGTTGCTGCGGTTGCCCTGGCCGTGCTTCTAGCCAGTGCCATCTTCTAGCCCCGCGAGCGACGCCTTCCAGCGCTTATCCTCCGCGGCCGTGTCCGTGTTTTGCCGCCACAATCGCTACACCGCGGACTGCCCGATCTGCTCCAGGGGAACGCCACTGGATCCGGACAGGAGCGCCAGGCGGCGATCGAGCGGCTCCAGCCCGGGCGGCCGGCCCCGGACAGGACGCGGTTCTCAGACCCCCTCCTTCAGCGGGCCTCACGTGAGCGCAGGCCCCTATGAGGACGAGGAGGGCACGCGCTACATCGTGCGCCTCGAGCGCGTGCCGGGCGGCGTGCGGCTGGCGGAATGGGCCGGCTCGGAGCTGCGCCGGCGCGCCCCGGTTCTCCGGGCTCGCGATCTGGAGGGCCTCGCCGCGGACGCCCACGGCGTGCTGTCGGAGGGCGACGCCCACGCCCTGGCCGGCGCCCTCAGGCAGGAGCGTTCGGCCGACGGGGACGCGGGCGTGAGCCGTGGTCGCGCCGGCGACTTCCGCGAGGAACTGCGCGTGGAGGCCATCGACGACGATCGCGTCCGTATCGGGCGCTGGGTTCAGCGGCCGGGCACGGGTTGGGAGCTGCGCGACGCCGCACCGATGCTTCCCGCCGCCCGCTACGCCGAGGCGCTGGCCGACGCCTCCCGCAAGGGAGTCCTCGGCCGGCGCAGCGGAGACGAAACCGCACGATCCATCTAGCTGAACGCACCTGTAGAAGGTCGCCATGCCACTGACCCTGGTCACCGGGCCGGCGAACGCTGCCAAGGCGGGAGCTGTGCTCGGCCCGCTGCGCGAGCGGCTGGCCGAGGAGCCGATCCTGGTCGTGCCGGCCTTCGAGGAGGTCGAACACAGCCAGCGCGAGCTTGCGGAACGCGGTGCGATCTTCGGGGCGCGAGTGGTGCGCTTCAGCGCCCTCTTCCGAGAGATCGCGGGCCGTGCCGGCCTGGCCGCCCGCAAGGCGTCAGATCTCCAGCGCCACCTCGTGATGGAGGACGCGGTGCGCCGCTGCAGGCTCGATGTGCTCCACCGATCCGCCGAGCAGCCGGGTTTCGCACGCGCGGCGGTGCGCTTCGCGGCCGAGCTGGAGCGCTCGATGGTGGAGCCCGCGCGGCTCACCACGGCGCTTCGCGAGTGGGCGGGGGACGGCCCACGGCGTGGTTACGCGGAGGAGGTGGCGCAGGTCTACCGCCGCTACCGCGGGGGCCTGGAGGCCGCGGGGTTGGTGGACTCGGACCTGTTCGCCTGGCAGGCGCTCGAAGCTCTGCGGGCCGATCCGGTCAGCTGGGGCGACACCCCCGTGTTCGTCTACGGCTTCGATGACTTCGACCCCCTCGCGCTGCGCACGCTGGAGGAGCTCGCGGACCACGTGGGGGTGGACGTCACGGTGTCGCTTCCGTTCGAGGCGGGCAAGCAGGCGTTCCGCGCCACCGCCGCCACGCGCGAGCACCTGGCGGAGCGAGCAGCCTCCACGGTGATCCTGGAGCCCACGTCTGAGCACTACGCCGAAGCCTCGCGGGAGGCGCTGCACTCTCTCGAGCGGCGCCTCTACGAGCCGGGCCAGCCCATCGTGCGCTCCGGCGGCGCCGTGCGCCTGCATGTAGCCGGGGGCGAGCGGGCAGAACTGGAGCTGTGCGGCGCCGCGGTGCTCAAGCTGCTGCAGGACGGCACACCGCCAGGCGAGGTTGCCGTGGTGCTGCGCGACCCCGAGCGCTACGCGTCGCTGGTGGAGCAGGTGTTCGAGGCCTACGGCATCCCGTTCTCGATCAACCGCTCGGTGCCGCTCGCGCACACCGGCGTGGGGCGGAGCCTGCTGGCGCTACTGCGCTGCGCGCGGCTGGACGGCAGCGCGGAGGACCTGCTCACCTACCTGCGCAGTCCAGGCCTGCTGCGCGAGCCGGCGCTGGCCGACAGCCTGGAGGCCGATGTGCGCGTGGCGGGCGCCCGCACGGCCGCCGAGGCGCGCGCGGTGTGGGAGGAGAAGCGCTGGCCGCTGGACCAGATCGAGCGGCTTGCGCGGGCGCGCGACACGGGCGCGCTGATCGCTGAGCTGAACCGCTGCCTGGAGCATCTCTTCGCCGCGCCGTACCGCCGCCGGGCTGCGGTGCTCTCGGGAGCTGAACTCGACGACCCCCGGGCGTTCGAGGCCGCGCACGACGCCCTCATCGAGTTGCGGGCGGTGGTGGGGGCCGGTACCGGCGTGCGCCTCGACGACCGCGCGTTGCACCAGACCCTGGAGCGCCTGCCGGTGAGAGCCGGCGAGAACCCCCAGCCCGACCGCGTACAGGTGGCATCGCCGCTGCAGATCCGCGCCCGCCGCTTTGCTGCCGTGTTCGTGTGCGGACTGGTGGAGGGCGAGTTCCCGGCGCGTGCCGCGCCCGAGGCCTTCCTGCCCGACGCCGACCGCCGCGAGCTGGCCCGTGCGAGCGGGCTGCGCCTACCGCTGCGTGAGGATCAGCTCGAACGCGAGCGCTACCTGTTCTACGTGTGCGCGTCGCGCGCCGAGCGCCTGCTGGTCCTCAGCACGCGGATCTGCGACGAGGAGGGCAACCCCGTGGCCCCCTCGTTCCTGCTCTCGGACGTGGAAGCGGTGCTGGCCGACCTCTCCGAGCACCGTCGCACGCGCACGCTGGCCGAGGTCACCTGGAGCCTCGACGCCGCTCCCACGGAGGCCGAGTGGGAGCGGGCGGTGGCGCGCACGGGGCCGCGGCGCGTGGAGGAGGGGGCCAAGCCGCTGTCGGCGCCGCCCGCGCTTGAGGAGCTGCGCGCCAAGGACGCGCTGTCGGCGGGCGCGCTGGAGCGCTTCGCCGGCTGTCCGGTGAAGTGGCTGGTCGAGGACGTGCTCGACCCGGTGAAGCTCGAGCCCGACCCCGAGCAGATGGTGCGCGGCTCCTACGCCCACCGCGTGCTGGAGGTCACCTTCCGCCGCCTGCGCGAGGAGACGGGCTCTCGGCGGGTCACGCAGGAGAACCTTCCGCAGGCCGAGCGGATCCTCGTCGCGGCGCTCGAGTCCGAGAGCGGCGAGTTCCGGCTCTCGCCCGATCAGACTCGCGTGCGGGCGGCCGTGCGGCGGCTGGAGTTCGACCTCCTGCGCTACATCGCCCATGAGGCCGAGCGAGACGGCCTGTTCGAGCCCGAGCACCTGGAGCTGCGGTTCGGCTTCTCGGACTCCGACCACCCTGCGGTGGAGCTGGATGACGGCACGCGCGTGCGGGGCGTCATCGACCGGGTGGACACCTGGAACGGCTGGGCGCTGGTGCGCGACTACAAGAGCGGCAAGACCGAGAAGTACAAGGGCAGTGACTGGGAGCGCGAGCGGCGCTTTCAGGCGGCTTTGTACATGCTCGCGGTGGAGCGCGCACTGGGGCTGAAGGCCGCGGGCGGCGTGTACGTGCCGCTGAGCGGAAAGGACCGGCGTGCGCGCGGCCTGGTCCTGGACGAGCTGTCTGAGCAGCTGGGCACGGACTTCGTGCCCACTGACCGCGTCGACCCCGAGCGATTCGAGGAGCGAGTGGCCTGGGCGCGCGCCGCGATCCACGGCACGGCCGAGAGCATGCGCGCCGGGACGATCTGCTCGCTGCCCGACAGCTGCGCGTGGCGCGGCGGCTGCTCCTACCCCTCGATCTGCAGGACGGAGGACTGATGCCCGCGCCGGGGCGGTTCACCGACGAGCAGCTGCGAGCGATCGAGCGGCGAGACGGATCGCTGCTTCTCAGCGCGGGCGCCGGCACCGGCAAGACATCGGTGCTGGTGGAGCGCTTCGTGCGCGCGGTGGTGGAGGACGGGGTGGAGGTGGATTCGATCCTCGCGATCACCTTCACCGAGAAGGCCGCCGCGGAACTGCGCACGCGGGTGCACCGGCGCTTCCTCGACTATGACCTGCCCGAGCGCGCACGCGACGCGGAGGCGGCCTGGATCTCCACGATCCACGGCTTCTGCGCGCGGGTGCTGCGCACGCACGCGCTGCCTGCCGGCCTGGACCCGGAGCTGCGCGTGCTCGATGGGCTGGAGGCCGAGCGCGTGGCGATCGACTCCTTCGACCGCGCGCTGGGGGACTTCCTGGGCGGGGGCGAGGACCCCGAGCGCCTGCGCCTGCTCGCCGCCTACACGCCCGACCGCCTGGCCGACATGGTCCGTACCGCCTACTCGCACTTGCGCAGCCGCGGGGCCTCGGACCCCGACCTGCCGGAGATCGACCCGCCGCGCGAGGGCGGCGAGCGCGCCGCGCTGCTGGCGGCGGCAGGCGCCGCGCTTACCGAGATCGGCTCGGACGAGGCCAAGCGGGCCAGCGAGGCGCGCGCCAGGCTGGAGCGCTGCGGCGTGCTCCTGGAGCGCTTGGCCGACGGAGCGGTGCTCGAGTCGAGTGAGGTGGGCGCGCTTTCCTACGGGCCCAACGCGAAGGTGCTCAAGGGCCCGGCGAGCGAGGCCTACCGCGAGGCACACAGCGCCTACCAGCGACTGTGCACGGCCCACCGCGAGTACCACGACCACACCCTGCTGCGCGAGCTGCTCGGGCTCTTCCATGCCCGCTACTCAGTGGCCAAGCGCGAGCGCTCGGCGCTGGACTTCGCCGACCTCGAGCTGATGGCTCGCGACCTGCTGCAGACCGACGCGGGCCTTCGCGAGCACTACGCGAACCGCTTCGAGCACGTGATGGTGGACGAGATGCAGGACACCAACCCCCTGCAGAATGAGATCCTGGAGCTGCTGGAGCGGGACAACCTGTTCCGCGTGGGCGACGAGCGCCAGTCGATCTACCGCTTCCGCCACGCCGACCTGGACCTGTTCCGCACCCACCGCGCGGAGGCGCAGGCGGCTGGCCGCGCCGAGCGCATCGGCGTGAACTTCCGCAGCCGCGGTGAGATCCTCGACGCGGTCGATCTCACCTTCGGCGGGCTGTGGGGTGAGGATTTCGATCCGCTCCGCGAGCCGGAGGGCGCCCGCGCGCAGCCGCCGCGCCGCCAGCCGTGCGTGGAGCTGCTGGTCACCGATGGCGACAAGAAGCGCTGGGACGAGTGCTTTCCCGATGAGGAGCTGCCGTTCGGGGCGGGGATGCGCGCGATCACTCCGTGGCGCGCCGCCGAGGCGCGGCTGCTCGCCAGGCGGGTGCACGAGCTCACCGGCGACGCCGGCCCGTTCTCGCTGTCCGACGTGGTGGTGCTGGTGCGCGCCACCACCCACGTGGCGGTTTATGAGAGAGCGCTGGAGGAGCGCGGAATCTCCACCCACGTGCTCGGCGGCCGGGGGTACTGGGGCCAGCAGCAGGTGGGCGACCTGAGGGCCTGGCTCGCCGCGCTGGCCAATCCGCTCGACGCCCTCGCGCTGCACTCGGTGCTGGCCTCACCTCTGGTGGGTCTATCGCTGGATGCGCTGGTGATCCTGGCCGCGGGCGCGCGGCGTGCCGGGTGGGGCCTGTGGCGCACTCTGGAGGGGGTGGCCGAGGGCAACGAGCCGGCCGCCCTCGTCCCGGAGGCAGACCTCGGGCGCGTCAAGGCCTTCGTGGCGCTCTTCGCCGGCGAGCGCGCCGCCGCGCCGCGCATCTCGCTGGAGACGCTGATCGACCGCGCTGTGACCCGCACAGGTTACGACCGCGCGGTGCTGGCGATGCCGGCGGGCGACAGGCGGATGGCCAACGTGCGCAAGCTGATGCGCATGGCGCGCGAGTACGAGGCCGAGGAGGGCCGCGACTTGCGCAGCTTCATCGACTTCGTGGCCGAGCGTGACCTCGTTCGGGAGCAGGAGGGCCAGGCGCCGCTGGAGGCGGAAGACCTCGAGGCGGTGCGCGTGATGACCATCCACCGGGCAAAGGGCCTGGAGTTCCCGGTGGTATGCGTGGCCGACCTCGGCAAGACCGGCCGCGAGGACGACTCCGCGTTGCGCATCAACCACGACGGCCGCGTGGGCATCCGTCTGGCACAGATGGGCGGAGGGGCGGTGGACAGCGCCAGCCTCGGTCAGATTCGCGAGGAGTCCAAGCTCGACGGCGAGGAGGAGGAGCGGCGCATCTTCTACGTGGCCGCCACGCGTGCGCAGGAGCACCTCGTGCTCAGCGGCGCCACCGACCTGGAGCGCCTCAAGGAGCCGGGGCCGCTGGACGAGCCGATGCGCTGGCTCTGGCGAGCGCTGGCGCCGGAGCTCCCTGAGCAGGGCGCCTCGTTCACGGCAACCGAGCTCTACGAGGGACGCTCGGTGGCGGTGCGCTGCGAGGTGCTGCGCCCCGAATCGGTTGGCGAGCTGCTGCCTGCCGCTGATCGCGACCCCACGGCGCCGGAGCCCCTGCCGCCGGGCCTGGACGTGCTGGCCGCGCCCGCCCTGGCTGCCGTCGTGCCTCCTGACGCGCTCCCGGTCAGCCGCCTCAGCTACTCCGGGCTGGAGAGCTACCGCCGCTGCGGCTACCGCTTCTACCTCGAGAGTGCGCTCGGCCTTCCGCGCGCGGAGGAGCTCGAGCCCGACCACGATCCGGAGCCCGGGCACCAGGCGGAACACCAACCTCAGCTGGACGAGCTGCCGCCCGACGGCGAGCTGCCCGGCCTGGTCCGCGGCTCGCTCGTGCACGGGCTGCTCGAGGAGCTGGACTTCGCCCACCCACGCGTGCCCTCGCGCGACGAGGTTGCCGGACTGCTGGAACGCAACGCGCTGCCGGTGATCGACTCCCACGTGCGCGATCTGACGGGAATGGTCGAGGGCTTCTTGGCATCCGATCTCTGCGCGCGCATCGGCCGCGCGGAGCGGGTGCACGCTGAGCTGCCGTTCGGTTTCACCCTGGGCGCCGGTGGGCGCAGCCTGCTGATCAACGGGATCGTGGATGTGCACGCCACCGAGGGCGAGCGCATCCTCGTGGTGGACTACAAGAGCAACCGCCTCGACGGGCAGCAGCCCGCCGACATCACCGAGGCGGCGTACTCCACGCAGCGACTCGTCTACGCCCTGGCGGCACTGCGCGCCGGGGCGTCCGAGGTGGAGGTGGCCTACGTCTTCCTGGAGCGCCCCGAAGAGCCGGTCAGCTCGGTCTACCCGGCGGCGGACGCCCCGGCGCTCGAGAGTGAGCTGCTGGGCCTCGTTCGGGGCGTCGTCGAGGGGCGTTTCGAACCCTCCGACCGCCCGCACCGGGCGCTCTGCGCGGGCTGTCCGGGCCGTGCGGCGTTGTGCAGCTGGGACGAGACGCACACGCTGGCCGAAGAGCCGCCGGCCGCCTAGCGCGCCAGCCCTCTCGTTCCGACCGATCGGACCCCTACTTTCTCGCCTATGCCACTGTGTTTCATCGAGCCTCAGGAAGCCATCCGAGTCGTTGCCGACGCCGTGGGGCGCGAGGCGCGCCGGCAGCTCCTCGGCGAGGTCGTACGGGCCTGGGTGGACGAGATCCCAGAAGACGAGCTCGTGGTCCATTACGCCAAGGCGGTGGAGGTCCTCGACGATGACGATCTCTCGATGCTGGCCGCGTGGCACGCATCGCTGGAGGTCGGCCAGCCGATCGCCAACAAGGAGTTCCTCCTGCAGGCGTTCCCGCGCCTGGGAGAGCACCGCCGCGAGGCGCTGCGCATAGCCGCCGGCTTTCGGGGCGAGGACGCCTTCGACGCGGGCGTCACCGAGGAGCAGGCACTGGACACCGTGCTGCCCTGGCTCTCGCAGGAGCGCACGATCGAGCTGGCGGCGGAGGCGGTCGAGTTGTACTGCTGGGACCGTTTGGGCTCAGACAACTGAGCTCCTGTCCCTTCAGCGAACAACTGCGCAGTAAAGGCGAGGTCGGCGGGGGTGTGGCCCCGTTCGGAGCACATGCCTCCGTTTTGGGCCAGACCCCCCTTGGGCACCTCTTTATCGAGCCGTTTTTCGACCGCGGGAGAGCCGCTTTTTCGTAAAGAGCGGGATCGTCTTCGCTGCACCCCTTGACGGTTGCCGCGCTCGATGTTTGAGTGCTTCCTAGAGACGCGGACCCAAGTGCAAAGAGCGAGGCCATGAGGTGTGAGGCCCGCCGCGATGCCCCGGAGACTTCGGTCAATGGTGGCGCGCTCCTCAAAGCACGAGGGGCCGCGTCTCGTTTTTTTTTGCGCCGACTCGCCGCGCTAGGACAGCGCGCGCTCGATCGCGGCGCGTGCCTGACCGGTGTCCTTAAACAGGACGGCGGTCATGCCCAGCTCCCGGGCCGCCTCGCAGTTCAGCTC
>Ga0136620_10001285_pt1 | contig 11864 bp, 10 predicted proteins | sample AntDrymUQ4162106_2_FD_104806 | JGI IMG/M metagenome (GOLD analysis project Ga0136620, IMG submission 104806) | Polar desert sand microbial communities from Dry Valleys, Antarctica - metaG UQ416 (21.06) | ecosystem: Environmental > Terrestrial > Soil > Desert | place: Antarctica: Dry Valley... | reverse complement strand
GGACACGCTGCGCCGGCGCGTCGAGGCACTCGAGTCGACGCTCGGGTTCACGACCTCGCCGCGCGTCGGCGTCCCCGTCGCGAGCGATGCCGTGCTGCGGCTCGCCGAGGCGGTCCGCTGGGCTCGCGACCTGCGCGACGCCCGGGTCGCCGTCGGCGGCGTCCGCGGGGTCTTCAACCAGTATCCGTTCTACGGCACCGACCTCTCCAACCACGTCCAGTGGCTCGGCGAACAGGGGCCGGACAAGGCGTTCCTGCGGATCCCGACCTGCTCCGGCTGGCGCCAGGCCCTCGCCGACGGCGACTACACCCACGTGGTCACCACCTACGACCCGTTTCGCCCCGGCGCCCTGACCGACACCAAGGAGGGGCTGTGGACGCGTGAGGACAGCGCCGCCGAGGAGATCGTCAGCGACGGGCCGGTCAGCGTCTTCGAGCTCAGAGGCGACCCCGATCCCGAGGCCTGCGGCGACCTCCCCGACCTCAGCGAGCCCGAGCTCAACGGAGATTCGGTCAACATCGAGCCGACCGCCAACCAGCCCTAGCCCGCGCACCCGCTCGAGATGCTCGCGATCTACGCCTCCGCCACCGTCATCCTCGCCGCCTCGCTGATCGGTGGCCGGGCGATCCTGGCGCTGGCCCGCTGGCCCGGCCCGGCCTGGCTCGCCGGCGTCACCGGGTTCGCGGCGCTCGTCGTCGTCGCTCCCTTCCTGGTGCGTCTGCCCGGGCGCGCCACGACCGCGGCGATCGTGCTCGCGCTGGCGCTCGCCGGCGCCGCGCTGCTGCTCGCCCGCGGGGCCGAGCGCAGCCGCGACTCCCGCACCTGGCTGGTCGGCCTGGCGGTGCTGGTGATCACGATCGCGCTCGCCAGCCTGCCCTTTGTCTTCAACGAGCGCGTCGGGGTGCTCGGCGAGGGCATCTACACCAACGACCATGCCGCCCAGCTCACCTGGGCCGACTGGCTGCAGCACGGCTTCGGCCCCGAGCCGCGTGCGGTCAGCTTCGGCTACCCGGTGGGGCCGCAGGCGCTGGCGGTGATCGCCGCGGAGGCGACGCAGAGCTCGCTGATCGAGTCCTTCAACGGCCTCCTGATCGCGATCCCGGCGCTCGCCGGGCTGAGCGCGCTCTCGCTGCTCGGCGGCCTGCGCCTCGCGCCGCGGATCGCCGTCGCCGCGATCGCCGCGATCCCCTATCTCGGGGCCTCGTTCCTCGCCCAGAGCGCCTTCAAGGAGACCGCGATGGGGTTGCTCGTGCTCGCCTTCGCCGCGACCCTGGCAGCGGTCGATCGCGCCGGCTGGCGCGCGGTCTTCGGGGTCGGCGCGATCCTCGCCGTCGCCAGCGTCTTCACCTACAGCATCCCGGGCCTCGCCTGGTTCGTGATCGCCGCGGCGCTCTGGCTCGCGGCCGAGGCGCTCGCCGGCAGGGTACGCGTGGATCGCCGGCAGATCCGCGCGACGCTCGCGCGAAACCGCTCCCCGATCGCGATCGGCGCCGTCGCCGCGCTCGCCGTCGCCGCGCTGGCGATCGGGCCGGCGACCAGCTTCGTCGAGAGGATCAACGAGGTCCAGAGCTCCGCCGGGCGGCTGAGCTCGCCGGTCTTCCCCGGCGAGGCCTTCGGGATCTGGCCCCAGGGAGACTTCCGGATCGTCCGCGGCGAGGTCGACGGCGCCCTCGTCGCCACCCTGATCGGGGCGCTCGCCGTGGGCTTCGGCGCGCTGGCGCTGGGGCGCCGGCGCGAGTGGGGGCCGCTGGCGGTGCTGGTCGCCGGCGCGCTCGTCTACCTCGGCGCTCGCCTCTTCGCCGAGATCCACGTCGAGGCCAAGGCGCTTGCGGTGATCGCGCCGCTGGCGCTGCTGGTGGCCCTGCGGGCGCTGCTCGACCCGGGCCCGCGCAGCCCGCTGACCCTGGCGCGCTATGTCGCCGGGGCCGTGGTCGCGGTCGCCGCGCTCGCCTCGACCCTGCTGGCGCTGCGCGCCGCCCCGGTCGGCTATGACGATCGCGCCACCGGGCTCGAGCAGCTCGCCGAGCGGATCGAGGGCGAGTCGGTGGTCTTCCTCGGCCTCGATCGCGCCGCCGGCTACCGCCTGCGCGGCACCCTCGCCCGGGCGCCCGCCGGCTACGTGCCCGAGGAGATCGCCTCGCGCCCGGAGAAGACCTGGCAGCAGGGGTGGGCCCCCGACTTCGACACGGTCGAGCCCGGCAAGCTCGACAAGTTCGACTACGCGATCACCACCTCCGCCGCCTACGCCTCCGCCGCCCCGGCGAACTTCGACCCGGTGGCCGAGGAGGACGACTACGTGCTCTGGCGACGCCAGGGGGAGACACCGCGCACCCGGGTCCTCGCCGAGGGCGCTGCGCCGGGGTCCTCGGACTGCATCGGCGGGGAGGGGGAGCGGCCGAGTCGTAGCGGCGAGACCACCGTGTTCGCGTTCGAGCCCGAGCTGATCGAGCCCAGCGGCTACCGGCGCCCGCCGCGGGTCGAGCAGGCGACAGGCGGGCAGGAGGATGCCTTCCTGGCGCCGGCGACGGCGAAGGCCGAGCTCGAGCTGGGGGAGCCCGGCGATTACGAGCTCTCCCTCCAGTACCACTCGCAGGTGCCGCTCGAGGTCGTCGTCGCCGGCGAGACGCTCGCCGAGCTGCCGCCCTCGCTCGACGGCATGTACCTCGACGGCGCCGGCCAGGGTGCCTTCTGGCCCGCCGGCGAGCTCACCACCACCGCCGCCGCCGGTCCGCTCGAGGTCGAGCTGCGGGCGGCGGCGCCCTCGGGGCTCCAGGACGCACTCGGGGTCGAGCGGCGAGTCTGGCTCGGCGAGCTGGCGGCGACCGCCGCGGCCGATCCGGTCGAGGCCGAGCTCCGCGGCCCTTGCGGTGCCTACATCGACCACTTCCGCTTCGATCGATGACCAAGGACGAGCACCCGAGCCCCGCGCAGGCACCCTCGCCGGTATTCGGCGGCCACGAGGTGGCCCGCGCTCCGCGACCGCCGAAGGTGGTCTTCATCGGCGGCACCGGCCGCAGCGGCACCCACGTGCTCGCGCAGCTGATCTCGCGCCACGCCCGCTTCGGCCTGGTCCCGGTCGAGGTCCGCTTCCACACCGACGCCGACGGCTTCCCCGGCCTGCTGGCTGGGGAGGTCAGCCCCGAGGACTTCGTCAAGCGCCTGCGCGGGTTCTGGTGGAAGGGCTTTCAGACCAGCCGCATGCGCGGCATGTACCGGTTCGTCGAGCGCGAGCGCTTCGCCGCCGCCGTCACCCGGTTCGAGGCCGAGCACGGCGACGACCTCGAGGCGGCCTGCCGCAACCTGTTCTTCGACCTGCTCTGGTTTCGCGCCGTCGAGGGCGAGAAGGAGGCCGAAGGGGAGGCGCTGATCGAGCAGAGTACGGACAGCGTCGTTGCGGCGCCGACCCTGGCGCGGCTGTTCCCCGACGCCCGCTTCATCCACGTCGTCCGCGACGGCCGCGACGCCTCGGCCTCGCGCGTCTCCCAGACCCGCGGGCTGGTCCCGCCGCGCACCCGGCTGCAGGGGATCGAGTGGTGGGAGCAGCGGGTCCGCGCGATCGAGGCAGGCGCCGCCGCGATCGAGCCCGAGCGGCTGCTGACGATCAGCCTCGACGAGCTCCTGCTGATGCCGCGCGCCCGCCAGGCGCTGCGGCCGATGTTCCGCTTCCTCGGCGTCCCCGTGACCAAGCGCACGCGGCGCTACTTCAACAACAACATGACCCCGGAGCGGGCCAACACCGAGCGCTGGCGCAGCGGGGTCTCGGCCGCCAAGGCCGCTCGTATCGACGCGCTGTATGCCGAGGCGATCGCCCGGCTCGAGGCCGAGGGGGCGCGCAGCGCGCCGCTGCTTCGCCACGCCTACGAGCGCCGCGGCGACGACCTCGCCCCGCTGGCCTACGTCTACGATCGGGGCCCGCGATGAGCGCTTCCCCGGCAAACGATCAGGCGCCTCAACAGCGGCGCGGCTCGGCTGCCGCCTCGCTCGTCTTCGTCGGCGGCACCGGCCGCAGCGGCACCCACGTCCTCTCCTACCTGCTCGACCGCCACTCGCGCTTTCACGGCGTCCCGATCGAGTGCCGCTTTCACTGCAACCCCAAGGGCCTCGCCGACCTCGTTCGCGGCGAAACCGACCCGGCCGACTTCCTGCGCAAGCTGCGCGGCTACTGGTGGCACCGGGTGCGAATCGGCGACCGCGCCTACGTCAAGGCCAAGTGGCGGGCGCTCGGGCGCGGCGGGGTCCGCGGCCTCCACACGATCGTTGGCGAGGCCGAGTTCGCGGCCGCCGCCGACCGCTTCGAGTCAGAGCACGCCGACGACCTGCTCGCCGCCTCGCGCAACCTCTTCTACGACCTCCTGCAGCCGTTGGCGAGCACCGCGGGCAAGCCTTCGCTGGTCGAGATGAGCTGCTTCACGATCGCCGCCGCCGACGGGCTCGCGCGGATCTTCCCCGAGGCCCGCTTCGTGCATTCGGTTCGCGACGGCCGCGACTCCGGCTCCTCGAAGGTTGCCCTGCGCCAGAAGGCCCATCACCCGACCGACGTGATCTCGGGGATCGACTTCTGGGCCGACCGCCTGCGCCAGGCCGAGCGCGGCGTTCGCGGCCTCGCCGACGCCGATCGCTCGCGCCTGCATGTGGTCAGCCTCGACGAGCTCGTCTGGGGCGACCGCGAGGCCGCCTACGCCGGGCTCACCGAGTTCCTCGGCGTCGACGACGAGCCGGCGATGCGCGAGTTCTTCGACTCCGAGATGAACTCAGGTTCCGCCCACCGCGAGCGCTGGCGCAAGGGGCTCTCCGAGTCCGAGCAGGCGGGGGTCGTCGCTCACTACGAGGCGACCCTGGAGCGATTCGAGGCGGACGGCTACCACTGCGCCTCGGTGATCCGGCGCTCGTACGAGCGCGAGCTCGCCGCGCAGGGCTCTTGAGCGGCGACGCCCCGGGGGCAGCGGCGCGCCGGCGGATCCTGTTCACGACCTCGAACGGCACCGGCCTCGGCCATCTGACCCGCTCGATGGCGATCGCCCGCCGCCTCGGCGCCGAGATCGAGCCGCTCTTCCTCACCCTCTCCGCGGCGGCCCCCGTGGTCCGCGAGATGGGCTACCCGGTCGAGTACGTGCCCTCCTACGCGACCCCGGGGTCGGGCAACGACTACCGCTGGTCGCGGCGCCTGCGCGCCCGCCTGCGGGCGGTGATCGCCGAGGCCGATCCGGCGGTGATCGTCTTCGACGGGACCCATCCCTACGAGGCGCTGCTCGGCGCGCTCGGCTCCGAGGGGGTGGCGGTCTGGTGTCGGCGGCCGCTTTGGAGGGCTGGCTCGAGCCGGGTGCCGCTCGGCCGCGCCGGCGCCTTCGACGCCGTGCTCGAGCCCGGCGAGCTCGCCGAGTCGGAGGACCGCGGACCGACCGTCGCCCACCGCGACGGCGCTCACCGGGTCGGGCCGATCGTCCTGCTCGAGCGCGCCGAGCTGCTCGACCGCGCCGCGGCCGAGGCCGAGCTCGGGCTCGAGCCCGGCCGCACCAACGTGCTCGTGGCGCTCGGGCAGGGGGAGGAGGTGCGCGGCGCGACGGCGCGGACGCTGGAGCATCTCGCCGGACGGGCCGGGGTGCAGGTGGCGGCGCTCTCCTCGACGCTTGCCTCGGTCGACGCGGTCCCCGACGGGGTGGTGCAGCTGCGGGCCACCTATCCGATGAGCCGCTACTTCGCCGCCTTCGATGCGGCGGTGGCGGCGGCGGGCTACAACGCCTTCCACGAGCTGGTTGCGCTCGGCGTGCCTTCGCTGTTCGTGCCGATGCGCCGCGACACCGACGACCAGGCGGCGCGCGCACGCTGGGCCGAGCGGGCCGGGGTGGGGCTCGGCAGCGAGGGCCCCGCCGATCCGGCGCTCGAGGCCCAGCTCGAGCGCCTGCTCGACCGCGGCGAGCGCTTCGCGCTCGCCGCCCGCCTCGCCGATCTCCCGCGGTCCCGCGGCGCCGCCGAAGCCGCCGCCTGGCTCACCAACCTCGCCACCGCCACCCCCACCGGCCCCGCCGGCCCGGCCAGCCAGGCCGGCCCCGCCGGCCCCGCTGCCCCGGCCGGGGGCGAATGGCAGCAAACGTCCCCCCCGGGGACGGAATCTGCCAGTCGCGCGGGGGCGGGTGGGCGCGACGGCTCGGGGCGGGAGTTTCGGCGCCGCTGGGGGCAGTTCTTCGCCAGCGCCCCGCGCACCGTGTACCGGCTGGGGCGCCAGCAGCTGACCAAGCCGCGAGCCCGCACCCTGATCCTGGCGGTCGGGATCGGCGAGGACCGCGTGGTCGAGGCCGTGCGCGCGGCGCTCGCCGAAAGCGGCGAGGCGCCGCCGCGGGCGCTGGTGGTCACCGACGCGCTCGGCGCGCTCGGCGAGCTGCGCGTGCTGGGAGTCGGAATCGAGCACGTCCCCGCTCGCGGCGAGCGCCAGGCCGAGCTCGCCGGCGGCTCCTACGAGGACTTCGTCGAGGCCAGGCTGGCGCTGATCCGGGCGGAGCGCCCGCGGCCGCGGCAGACGATCACCGCGCGCTAGCCTGCGGGCTCGCGATGGAGTCCTCAGCCCCCGAGAAAGCGCTTGATCAAGCGCCTGCAGCCGCGGTCGCAAATGCGCGGCCCGGGGCGCTCCCGAACCTGATCGTGATCGGGGCGCAGAAGTGCGGGACCAGCGTCCTTCACTACTACCTCAGCCTCCATCCCGAGGTCTCGATGTCGAAGCCGAAGGAGCTCAACTTCTTCATCGAGGAGCGCAACTGGCCGCGCGGGCTCGACTGGTACAAGGCCCAGTTCGACGCCGAGGCCACGGTCCGCGGCGAAGCCTCGCCCAACTACACCGCCTTTCCCCAGCACGAGGGCGTCCCCGAGCGCATGCACTCGGTCGTCCCCGAGGCGAAGCTGATCTTCATGGTCCGCGATCCGCTCGAGCGGATCGCCGCCCACTGGGTTCACAACTACGCCAAGCGGCGTGAGAAGGGGACCCTCGCCGAGACCCTCGCCCATCCGAACACCTCGTATGTGAACCGCTCCAAGTACGCGATGCAGCTCGAGCGCTTCCTGGCGCTCTATCCGAAGCAGCAGGTGATGGTCTTCCAGCAGTCCGAGCTGCGCCTGCAGCGGATGGAGACGCTGCGCAAGGTCTTCGAGTTCGTCGGCGTCGATCCCGACTTCACCCACCCGCGCTTCGAGCAGGAGCGCCACCAGACATCGGGCAAGACCCGGGCGACCCGGCTCGCCGTGCGCCTGGAGAAGCTCGGCCGCAGCCGTCGCGGGCGCCTGATCCCCTCGAACTTCTGGCTCGTGCTCGACGATCGCCTGCCGCTGCGCCGGGCGATCAAGCGCCCCGACGTGCGCGCCTCGCTGCCGCCGGCAGCCCTCGCCGAGCTGCGCGCCGACGGCGAGCGCCTGCGCGAGCTCACCGGCCGCGACTTCTCCAACTGGAAGATCTGGGACGCCTGAACCGGCGGTTTCGCCTGGCTCCGCCGTAGGCTCTGGGGCCGACGATGGCGAAGAACAAAGACCAGCAGGTGGAGCAGCACCACGACCATCCCGGCGGCTCCGGGGCGGTCCTCGGCGTGCGCGTGATGCGCTACTCCGGCGTCCAGGGATCGACCCTGGTGATCAGCAACCTGATCCAGCTGGTCTCGATCCTGGTCGTCGCCGCCTTCCTCGGCCCGGCCGAGATGGCTCGCTACGCGCTGCTGCTGTTCCTCGCCGGCCTGGTCACCCAGCTGCTCTCGCTGCTGGTCAAGCCAGGCACGATCCGTCGCACCTTCGGCGGCGGCGACGAGGAGGACGACGACGACGATGACGACGAGGTCGTCTCCAGCTCACCGCCGCGAACGCTGGGCACCGGCCTCGCCTGGGCCCTCGTCCTCGGCGCGATCGGCACCGGGCTGGTGGTGCTCTTCCGGCGCCCGCTCGCCGACGGCCTCCTCGGTTCGCCCGAGGACGCGCAGCTGGTCGTCTGGGCGGGGGTCCTGGCCGGCGTCTGGCTGGTCTTCAAGATCGCCGACATCACCCTCTGGCTCGAACGCCGCCCCGGAGCCTTCATGGTCGCCGACACGGCGCGTCCGGTGCTCGGGCTTATCGCGCTCACCGTGCTGCTTGCCACCGGTTCCGGGGTTGAGGGGGCGATCCTCGGCACCGCGATCGGCACCGCGATCGCCGCGATCGTCGCCCTGGTGCTGCTGCGCGGCAGCTACGAGCCCAGCTTCGACCTCGGCGAGATCAAGCAGATCGTCCTCCGCGGCGGGCACCGGGCGCCGATCGTGATGTCGTTCTGGCTCGTCCAGAACGCCGACATCTTCCTGCTCTCGCGGGTGATCTCCGACACCGAGCTGGGCGTCTACACGCTCGCCTCCCGACTCGGCTTCGTGGTCGCCTTTTTGCCCCAGGGCTTCCGCGTGGCGATGCGGCCGCTGCGCAAGGCCGCCGTCTTCCAGGCGGTCCGCGACCAGTACGGCAAGGCGACCGTGCAGGGCCAGCTGCTCGGCTACTTCGTAATCCTCTGCATCTTCTCGGTGCTGGCGATGGTGCTCGGCGGCGAGGTGCTCGTCGACGCCGCCCCGGCCGCCTACGCCGGCGCCGCCGGGCTGATCCCGTTCACCGCCGCCGCCGCGGTGATGCCGTCCGTCTACCGGACCGTCAACCAGAACGTCAACCTCGCCCACAAGCGGGTGCTGTTCATCGCCGGCTGCGTCGGTGCCGCCGCGCTGTTCATCGCCACGACGCTGCTGCTGGCGCCGGAGATCGGCGCCTACGCGGCGCCAATCGGGATGCTGGCGGGCTTCGGCATCCCCTCGGCCCTGATGTTCGCCCGCAACCAGCTCTCCTCCGGCAAGCCGATCAAGTTCCCCTACCGCGCGGTGCTGATCGCGCTGGTGCTCGCCGCCGCGGTCGCCGGCGCCTTTCAGCTGCTCGAGCTCGGCAGCCTGATCGAGCTCGGGATCGCGATCGTCCTGCTGGTCGCCTTTATCGCCGCGCTGGTGCCGCTCGGCGTGATCCCCGAGGAGCACCGCCAGCCGCTTCTGCACACGATCCGCTCGCTCGGGCGCGGGACCCCGGCGCAGTCGGACCCGGGCCAGGGCCTGCGCTCGATCGAGCCCGCCGAGCGCGAGCAGCTGCGGGTGGCGGTGATCGCCCGCCTGCCGGCCGAACGCCTCGACCCGGGCAACGGCGACGAGGGCCTGCGCCTGGTCAGCTCGCTGCGGCGGGTCGGCGAGGGTGCGGGCGTGCCGGTCGGCCGGGCCTCGCCCCACGACGCCGAGCTCGCCGTCTTTCTCTTCGACGAGGCCTCGACCGCGGTCCGCAACGCCAGCATGAGGCGCCTGCTCTCCGCCGGGGCCGAGTCCAACGACCTGCGGGCGCTCGAGGACCTGGTCGGCGAGCTCGCCAAGCTGCCCGATCCCGAGTGGGAGGGACGCGAGGCCAACGGGACCGGCAGCCGCGTGCCCGGGGCCGAGGCGCGCCGCCGCGCCGTGCGCCGGCGCGAGCTGCGGCGAGCGCAGACCAAGGGCTAGGCCGCGACGGCGCTGGGCGCCGGACTGAAGGACTAGTCGTCCGAGTCGCTGTCCGAGTCGGAAGTCGACTCGGAAGCGCTCTCGGTGCGCCGGATCACGATCCGGTCGGGCTCGATCGTCACCTCGACCCGGCGCTTGCCGGCCCAGTGCTCGCCGTAGACGGGGTCGTCGCCGACCGCCGGGTCGAGCCACAGCCCGTAGCCCTCGGCGCCGTGGTCGAAGGTCGCCTGCATCCCGGCTCCGGGGCGCTTGGCGCCGCTGCGACCGCCGCGCCGGCGGCGGCGGCGGGGACGCCGCGGGCGCTCCTCGCCATCGCCATCGTCGGCTGAAGGCTCGCCCTCGGATTCCTCGTCGCCATCGCCGTCATCGTCATCATCGGCGTCAGGCTCCTCCTCGGCGGCCAGCTCCTCCTCGCGGGTCGCCGCCTCGATCTCCGCCTCGATCTCGTCGCGGAGATCGACCTCGGCGCCGTCCTCCTCCTCGTCCTCGAGCTCATGACGGCGGCGGAACTCGCGCAGCTCGCTGGCCGAGACCTCGAGCTGGTGGGCGATCCACGCATCGGTGCGCCCCTGGCGGACCCAGGCGCGGATCTGGTTGAGCTGTGATCGAAGCGGTTTGGCCATCGTGTTTCGGGGAATTTCCGGGAGTGAGCGGGCGATACTAGCCAACGGGCTCGCTCGACCCGACCGGTGCGGCGGAGGCTGCCTGGGCTCGATACCCTCAACGCAAGGCGACTGAGGGTGGCGGACTACCGGGGGTGGCACTCAGCCGCAGCTCGAATGGAGGCGAGATGCTGGTCCTGACTCGTAAGACGAACCAGAGCATCATGATCGGGGACGACATCGAGATCTCGGTGCTCGCGGTCTCCCGGGACAAGATCCGTCTCGGGATCACGGCGCCGCGCGACGTCCCGGTCTTCCGCAAGGAGGTCTACCTCTCGATCAAGGGCGACGGCGGTGACGTCGACGGGGAGGCAACCGGCGCGGTCTCCGAGGCCCTCGACGAGCTCGCCAAGGGCAAGAAGTAGAACAAGCGCTCGCTCATCGTTCGCTAGGCGAACATTCGTACGCACCGTGCATCGCTGATACGCTCGCCGCGTCTTATGGCAACCGATCTACGCATGCGCCAGAGCCTCGACGAGTTCGAGCTGGAGTTCGCTCAGGAATCGGCGCTCGAGCGCCATCACCGCGCTCAGCTGCGCCAGCGGGCGGCGAATCGCTCTCGCGCGCGCTTCATCCACAGCAGCGAGAAACGCGGCAACGTCGGCTTCGGCGTGCTGCTGATCGCCCTGACCCTGACCGTGATCGTGGTCACCGTGGTCATGTTCGAGACGCTCGCCTGGCTGCTGACGCCCTAGCCGGTCAGCACGCCGACCAGAGTCCATTTCCTGCGTTGCCGGCCTCCTGCTGGAGGCGGTCGAAGAGCCCGGCGAAGCTGTCGTTGGGCGCGATCTCCAGGGTGGTCGCGAAGCCACCCCGGACGAGCTCTGCGTTGATGAAGCGCTCGCCGACGTAGACGTAGGCGAGCAGGCGCCCGTAGCGGTCGCGGCGCTCGGCGTCGAAGTCGAGCCGCACCCGCCGGCCGGCGACCAGGCGTTCGTTCTCCTCGCTGGCCTCGACTCCGAAGCACTCGACCGGCTGGCCCGGAGCGACCGACTCGGGGGTGTCGATGCCGATGTAGCGGACGTCCTCGATCTCGCCCTCGATCCGGACCTCGATCGTGTCGCCGTCGACGATGTCGACCACGGGCACCGGGACAGCGGGCTCGGGCTCAGCAGCGGCGGCGCCGGGATCACCGCCGCCGGCGGGGTCGCCGGCGTCCTCGTCATCGCCCCCCGAGATCAGCACGATCACGACCACCACCAGCAGCGCCAGTGATGCCAGGCTTGGCACCCGCGAGAACGCGGCTAGGGGGTGCGGCGGACGCTGGAGAGCATGATCTCCTTGATCTGCTCGACAACCTCGTTGGCCTCGCCCAGCTCACGTTGCCAGACGTTGCGGCCGTAGATCACACCCGAGCCGCCGGCCTCCATGATCATCCGGGTCTGGCCGAGCAGCGCCTCGTCGTCGACCCGCGAGCCGCCGGAGAGCACCACCAGCGCTCGGCCGGCCGACTCGACCACCTGGCGCACCGCCTCCTCCTGGGTGACCTCGAGCTCGTTGTAGGGGGCCGGAGCGTCCTTGTCGGAGTCGGCGTTGATCTTCGGCATGTTGAGCTTGACCACGTCGGCGCCCATCTCCATCGCCATGCGAGCGGCGTAGTCGATCGCGTAGAAGCTGTCCTGGCCGCCCTTGGCCTTGACCGCCGAGCCGCGCGGGTAGGCCCAGATCACCAGCGGCATCCCGAAGC
>Ga0136620_10001283_pt1 | contig 11883 bp, 15 predicted proteins | sample AntDrymUQ4162106_2_FD_104806 | JGI IMG/M metagenome (GOLD analysis project Ga0136620, IMG submission 104806) | Polar desert sand microbial communities from Dry Valleys, Antarctica - metaG UQ416 (21.06) | ecosystem: Environmental > Terrestrial > Soil > Desert | place: Antarctica: Dry Valley... | reverse complement strand
CAGATGCCGGTGTTCAGCGACGAGGTGATCTCGCCCGAGGACAAGCGCAACATCTACGCCTACCTACGCACGGTCCAGGACCAGCCCGACTACGGCGGGTTCGACCTCGGCAGCATCGGCCCGGTGTCCGAGGGCCTGCTGGCCTGGATCGTCGGCGTCGGCAGCCTGGTGCTCGTAGCAGTGTGGATCGGCAAGAAGTCTGTACGCGCAGAGCGACGGGAGCAATGATCGTCGCGCTGGGTTGGCGTTGCACTGGAGACGCATCCGGAGCCGACTGGCGGCTGGGGCTGCGGGGTGACGGGCGTCGGGATCGGCCGCGGCACGACGTCGGAACCCAGAAGCACCGCTTGGCTCAGCACGCAAGGATGAGTCCAATCAGACATCGGCGAAGGGCGCTCCGACCCCCGGGGGTCCATCGCGCTGCAGCGTCGGACGCTGCTTTAGCCCCTTCCGAGTCGGCCGCGACCCTAGACCGCCGGCGCTGAGCGAGACGCCAAAACGGCAGGACACAGAATCTGAACTCGATGCGGACATCATGTAGTCGGCCAAGACCTGAACCGCCGGACCAAGAGATCGAACATGGCGGACATGCTGAGCCGGCCGGACCTGGTATGGCATAGAGAGGCACATTCAACCACCGACCTGTCGCCGGCATAACCGTTCGCCAGGGATCCGGCCGACATGGCCGGTGCGCTCACCGACGGGCGACTGGTACGGGTTCTTGGGACCCCTCGCGGTCGGTCTCTTCGGTAGGGTGGGTCACCGCCTGCAACGAGGAGAGAGATCCGCTTTCCGTAGTTGGTTAGTGTCGGAAAGCCGTCCCGCGAGGCGGCGGGTTAGCGCTCTGTTGCGTTCATGGGCGTCCCCGCCCCGAGGGCGCTCACCTCTCGGAGGAAGTCAATCGAGTTGCGGTACCGCTTGGTGATCGAGGCGTAGCGCAGGTACGCCACCTTGTCGCTCGCCATGAGCTCGCGACCTGCGTGGTCGTCAACCAGCGCACGGCCACGTGGACCACCACCTGGCATCCACCCGCGGATCGTAGGTCTGTGGACGACCTTGGGGAAAACCCGTACAAGAGCCCTATTTCCAGGCATAGGGTGCCCGTCATGACGGACGATAATCGCCTGCGACCGCGGCAGGCACCCGATGCAGCATCGCCACCACCCCGAAGCGACGGCGACGCCGTCGGCGATCCGACCTGGTCCGCTGCATGTGCGACCGACGATGCTGCCCGGCTGCGACCGCTCTCCTGGCCTCCGCCGACTTCGGCGTGGGCCGGTAGGGCCGAACGACGTCGTCCAGGTCCTCGGGTCGAACGCGGATCACCCCGCCGACCTCCACCGCGGGCAGAAGTCCGCGGCAGATGTACCGACCGACGGTGATCGGCGCGACTTGCAGACGCTCAGCCGCCTCCTCGACGGTGAGCAGATGCTCACGTGCGGACTCGGTCACGGTCCCTCCCTGCAATGGACGGTTGGAACGTCGTCGTACGTCATTGCGCGGAAGGCCGCGTGGCAAACAGTAGTCGATTGATGAGTGCAAGTACACCGAAAGCTGAGAATTGTTGAGTTCGTTGAAGTCGAATGCTTCCTCGGGCTACATTTCTGCAGCCAATCCCATAGGATTCAACGTGCGGCTACCGCCACCGGAATTGGCGCAGGGAATCTGCATCACCGACCGCGCGCCGGCGTCGCTGTGGACGTCGATGGCGCCGACGCGACGCTTCCGCGCTCTGCGAATCTGCGCGACCGAATGCAAGGAGAGGGACTTGTGCCGGGAGTGGGCGATCGCGCACTACCCGCTCACCAACGAGCCGGTCGTCGTCGGGGGCTGACCGAGCGCAGATCGCCCAGGTCCGACGAGGTCAGCTCGACCCTGACAGCGTCCCGGTCCCAGCGCTCGCCACGATGAAGGCTCGGCATCGACGTCGAGTCGCGTTGCAACCGACAGGGAGCCGGTCGCTGACGCCCTTCTCCGCGCAACGTTCGGTGCTCACTTGGTGAGCGCCCCGGTGTACAGAAGCAGAGAATTTTGATCCCTTAGCCGCCAAATCCCGCGTCACCTGACGCGAGAACGACGAAGGACGAAGGGATAAGTCATGGCCGAGAAGGATTCCACTCCGGCGAGGTTGGCGAAGTTCGTTAAGAGTCGCCGACGGGAGTTGAAGCTTTCGCAGAAGGCGACGGCCGAAAAGGCCGGCACCTCGTTCGGAAATCTCCGGCGCATCGAGGCCGGGGACATCGTCCGCGACGAGGCGCTCGCGAACCTGCACGTCGCCCTGCAGGTCGACCGGCAGGTGATCGACGACCTCCTGGCCGACGACTCCAAGTCGCCTCGGATCCAGCACCACGAAGAGCGTCCGGCACCTATGCTGGACCCGCTCGCTCGACCCGCGACGGAACTCCTGGACGTGCTGGTGACCACCCTCGACGACGCCCTGCTGGCCCGCCTCGCGCAGAGCGTGACCGACGAGGTCGCGCACCGGCTCGTCATCCCGATGCGCTGATGCCGGACCCGACCCCGGACGTGCCACGCACCTGGTGCGCGTACGTCCGGGTGTCCCGGGTCGGTGACCGAGACGGCGACCGGTTCCACTCGCCGGCGCAGCAGGAGACCGAGATCCGCGGCTCGGTACCCGGGGAAGTCGAGGAGGTGTTCACCGACCTCGACGTGTCCGGGACCACGTTCGCGCGGGCAGGACGCGATCGCATGGCTGCGCGAGGAACCCGAGCGGCGCGGATCGCCGCGTACGACCTGTCCTGCGCCGGTCGCAACGTGCGCGACGCACTCGCGTTCGTCGACGACGTCGAGGGAATGGGCGCCGGGCTGATGACGGTGAACGAGCGGTTCGACACCACGACACCCGAAGGCCGTCTCGTACTGACGAACTTTCTTGCGCTCCATGAGTTCTACAGCCGCAACGTTGGCCGCAGGTGGCGATCGGTCCAGCAGCGCCGGGTCGCGGCCGGGCGACCGCACGGTGGTGGACCGAGGTTCGGATACCGGCGCAATCCTGAGACCGGAGCGTTCGAGCCGGACCCGGCCACCGGGCCGCTGCTGCGCGACGCGTACCTGGCGTTCATCCGGGGCGCGGGCAGTCAGCCCGTGGCCAAGACGGTCAACGACGCCGGAGTCCGCACCGCGTGGGGGTACGAGTGGTCGGCGGTGAGCGTGCTGCGAATTTTGGACACCGGCTTCGCGGCCGGGCTGCTCCACCTGCAGACCCAGGGCGAAATTCACTTGCGCTTCAGGTTGTCAGGCATTAGCTCGTTCTTGCGCCTGCTCTGTGAGCCACCGGATTTCCTTGTGGCGGCTAATAGCCTCGGACGTGGTGTCGGGGGCGCCGGCTACGCGGAGGATGCAGAGGACGAACAGCCAGTACAGCTGTTCGGCGAGGAGGCGTTCGCCGATGGTTCCGTCCGTGCGGCATTGTTCGCGATGGTGTGCGAGGTCATGCCGTGCCTCGCCGACCTTGTCGGCCCAGGTGCGGGGATCTTCGACGATGAGCTCACGGAAATGCTGTCCGGCGAAATCGATGCATGCGTTGATTCGGTCGATGAAGTCCGCGGTTCGGTTCGGCTTGTGGCGTCGAACGTTTGTCCCCTGGTGATCACCAGCCCCCGGGCATGAAAGTGCTCAGGGTTGGTGTCGCCTGCCCGCCAGACCGGCTCCCCCGAAACCTGCAGCCCCCGGCACCAGCTCCGGCGCCGACGGCTCGACGCCCGGCTCGACGATCAGCAGCAGGTCCTTGATGTTCCAGCTCAAGCTCCCGGCCTCCTCTCTCCTGTCCTGCGTGAGGAGCCGAGCGTGGAGTCAGGCAACCTGCACCTGACCCAGAAGAGGTGTGAGAGACCATCGCCAGCCCCCTCCGCATTGCTGCGACTACCCCGCGTGACTATCCGCTGGGGGGAATCGCTGCCTCGTCTTGCTGTTTCGCACGGCCACCGTGACTGCCCAAGGAAACCAGGTGCCGGAGGCACTGTATGCGTTTTGGTCCGGCTCGCCAGCGATACACGAGGTGTTGCCGTGGAAGAACTCGCTGGGGTGAGCTAGGTGCCCCAGCGGCGTCGCCGGGCGCCGGCGACCACCTCAAGGTTCTGTCGCCGAAGAGCCGAGCGGGGGAGCGCAACCCGGTCTCGACGTAGGGCAGGGAGCCGCGACGGGTCAGCTGGTCAACGCGCGCCCTGATCACCCCCAGGATCTCCGCCGCCTGGTTGGTACACCGATCGTCCCCGTACGTCGTGACGGATCGCCGTGCATGGCCCCGTGGTGGACTTCCCCAGGTGCGCTGGCCTGGATCACCTCGGGTGAGGTTGTGATCCCCTATGCAACCATCCCGCATGGGGCGCGAGCGAGCTGCACAACGGCAGGAACGGGCCGGCCGTGGCGGAGAGCCGAAGCCCGAGCGATGGAGTCTCAAGGACTGGATTCCCGTCATTGCAGCGGTCGTGACGCTCGCGGGTGTCCCTTTGGGGCTCGTGGTCAACGAGTGGCTGCAAGACAGTCCAGAAGAGCCGCCCGCACCCTGCAGTTTTCGAGCTGAACTCGTCGACGAGGATCCCTTCGGAATCCTGGGAGCGCACCTGGGCTACGCGGCAAAGAAGGCGGAAATCACGGAAATCGTCAGGCTGGCAGTGGCGGACGAAGACGGCTTGATGCGCGGCCAATGCCCGAACGAGTCTCAGGTTGATTATCCCATCCAACTCTTGGTGAAAAGAGCCGAAGGGTCTAGCGACCCCTGCGTATATGATGCCGGACTCCTCTTGGAAGGACTCGCCAATCAGGAATTCTTCGTCGACCTCCAGGTCGCTGAACCTGTGGGAACATGGAAGTTCGACGACAGCGGGGCTGTTGTTCTCCTGGCCAGGGGTTGCCGCTGAGAAAGCTCGCCCTTGGAGACTTTCGACGTGGTGCTCCCTAGGCGTCAACGAATTGTTAGGTCAAACGATGCTGCTCGCCGCATGACCACGCCAGTGGCCGCCACCGGCCGCCTTGTCGTGCACAGAGACGTGGCCGTCACCCGTGCCGTCCCCTGAGGGATGTGACTTAGCCAGGTCACCTGCTACCCAGCCCCTTTGAGCAGTTGCACCAAAGCTCGTTCAGTCCACTCAGTTGGTCCGACTGCGTCGATGCGCGGCCCGTTCTGCTGCAGGAGTGGACAGCGCGGTTCAATGTGGATTCATTAGCATTCTATGCATGCATTGTGAATCAAGGGCCAGGTGTCCCGCCTTCCGCCGGTCTAGTCAGCGTGGAACTGGAGCCGTGACGCCAACGTGTACTCACCCGATCGTGCCCAGGTCGACGAATCGGGGCTAGCCCTTGGGTGGGTAAGGGTCGCTTCCGTAGCTGTTTCGCTCCCCGATCGTTCCGTCCTGTCTGTGTATCAAGTGCTCGACGTGGTCCTTCTTTGCCGCGGCACGCCCAGCGGCCTGCGCTTCCGCCTTCGTGGTGTGGGTGCTTGACGCGCGCTTCGCTCCTTCGCGCCTGTTCGCCCAGCCGCCATCGGTGGGCACGGTGTGCACATTCTTCTTGCCGGCCATGCTGCTCGCTCCTTGCGTCGCGGTCCCTGCGGCCGAGGCACCCCCAGTATTGTCCGACGGTCAAGCGGCCGGTGCCGAGGCTCGGGCACCGGGCTCGGGTACGTCACCCTCCCAGCGCCCGCCGGACTACGGCGGACGGCCGTGCCGCGGCTTCATCTGGCAGCACAACCCTCTTTCAAATTCGCTATGCCTGACAGCGGGGTGGGTCAAGCAGGCCCAGATCGATGCCGGCACCCGGCCCGGCGTCTCGACTGGTGATCGGGCTCGGCTGGCCCGGCTGGAGAAGGAGAACCGCGAGCTGCGCCGGGCGAACGCGATCTTGAAGACCGCGTCGGCTTTCTCCGCGGCGGTGCCCGCTGCGGGGCTGGACCGCCCACAGCCACGCTCGTGACCTACATCGACGAGCACAAGGACCGGTTCGGGGTCGAGCCGATCTGCACCGTGCTGTCTGGAGCCGGCTGCAGCATTGCCCCGTCCACCTACTACGCGGCCAAGAAGCGACAATCCTGCGCGCGGGTGGTGCGCGACGGCTGGCTCAGGACCGAGTTCGAGCGGATCCACCGGGACAACTACGGGGTCTATGGGGCCCGCAAGGTGTGGTGCCAGCTCAACCGCGAACTGGCTGCTCTTGGTCCGGCCCGGGCTGAGGTCGCCCGGTCGCCCGGTCGCCCGGTCGCGAGGTGCGGATGCGGTACCGGTTGGTCAGCCGCTGCCGGCCGGCCCAGCGGTGCCCGACCTGGATGGCGCCGAGCCGTACGAGCTCGGCGAGGGCGCGGTCGACGGTGTCGACGGACTTCTTGTGCAGCCGGGCTGCCAGGGTGGTGCGGGCGGGCATCCTGGCGCCGGTGGTGTTGCCGTAGCGCAGCAGCACCGCGTGCAGCCGCAGCGCGCAGTCGCCGATGTCGGCGTCCAGCACCCACTCCGGGACCATGGAGAACCGGTCCTCCAGCACCAACTCGCCGCCTCGGTCACGGTGGCCGGGGTTGGTTTGTTGTGGACGACGCTGTGGACCGTGGTCTCGCCAGGTGGTGGGCTGGCCGGTCATTACCGACCCCTCGATCCGCTGTGGCGGGAGGTGCCCCACGACAGCGACAGCCTGCCGCGGTGCACGCCGCCCGGCAGCCCAAATGGCAGCCAAGCGAACCGACGGCGGTGGACTCCGATGGACCCCAGCAACGACGTTCCTACCCACAGCCCGCCCGCCGGGGCCTACTGACGATTTCGCCACCCGGGCGCAATGGCGGCGGATCTCTGCCAGATCCCTTTGGCCTTTCGCAAGGTGCCGAACCCGACCAGTGGCATGCCTGGCTGAGTCGGGGGAGGACGACGTCCCGCGATCGTAGCGGCAACGCCACGTGAAGACGGGGAAGTCCGAGACGGTCTGAACCGGTGCAAGGACGCTCGGCGCTCGGCCTGCATGCTTCCGATCAGTAGCGGCTAACTCGGCGCCAGGGACGCCAGCCGCGGTTACGACGGTAGTGAGGCGAAAGAACAACCCGCGCAACCAACATGGAGATTGCTGAGTCAGTCTCGAGGGCCTCGGCACCGCCAACGACGGTGAATGAGTTCGATAATGCTGTGCGCCGATACGCCTGGACGTAGTCGGGCCAGCCACCTTCATCCACGGGCACTTCATTCGGTTCGATCTGAAACCGTGGGGGCTCAACCACGTTTGCGCCAGTGTCGCCTACGGCGAGCACGTAGTAGTGGTAACCGCCGGGGCGGCCAAAATAGTGCTCCTCTGCGTATCGAAAGCTCGATGCACCGAGCACCGAGCAAACTCGCTGCGGCGAGTACTTCGCCAGTTGGTCGAGCCTGGTGCGTCCGAGTTTCCCGCGGATCTGTGATAGAGAAGCGTCACCGAGCTTGTAGTGGAAGCGTGGATCACGGACGGCGATCGAGTACGCGTAGATGTCCCTCTTCCGAAAGATGGCCGCCACTAGGCAGTGCCGAGTCACCCATATCGCGGTAGAGTCCTCATCTCCGCTGCTTTGGCCGAATGTGGGGACGCCAAGCAGTTGCTCCACAAAGCGATCATTGACTCCAATCGCCAGTTGCGACAGACGCCTCTGCAGATCCCGTCCACTCCCGTATGTCCTCCGCCACAGGAGCGCGATCCCGCGTAGAACGGCAGCGCTTGCGACGATCGCACCAGCAATGGATGCGACCATCCCTAGGAAAGAGCCAGTCAGGGTCACGACACCCCCGAAACTACGACGACCTGCTCCACGGCACCAGGCGCAAGGACTCCCCCGTGGTTCGTCACGATACAAACCAGGCGGCCGAGATTCAGCCGGCGGGCCTCGAACAGCGGGCCACCCTTGTGCCCACGGTGACCCTCGGTGTGTTGCTGGACCCGGCGGCGCACCTCGTCGACCATCTGGTTGCCCAGTTTCACGACATGGAAGGCATCCAGCACCCGGGTCGCCTGCGGCAGCCTGGTGCGCAAGCGCGGTCGCGTAGCCGCGGAACGGGTCGAGGGCGGCCAGCTCGATCCGGCCCCGCCACGCCTGCTCCCGTTCGGCGATCCAGGCTGCGTCGACGGTGCCGGTGCGGCCAGGGATCACGTCGAGCAACCGCGCAGACCGCCCACCGGCGACCGGGAACAGGTCGACGATGCCGGTCCCGAATGCGATCCGGCGGTCGCGACCGGCGTGCTGCCACACGTGCTCGTCCACCCCGAGCGCGGTGACGTCGTCGAGCCGGTCGGGATCGTCGACGAGCGGCTGCCCGAACGCGCGGACGGCCCGCAAGACCGTGTTCCAGCCGACCCCGAGCAGCACCGCGATCGCTGCGACGGTGCGGCCGTACTGACCGACCTCACGACACCCCCACCGCCGGGCCCGCTGGGTCAACGCCGCCCGCGCGGCCACGTCGGGATGGGTCTCGGTCCAGGTGCGTCTTGGGCACGCCGTCTCCGCGCAACGCCACAGCCGCTTGCGCCACACCAACAGCACCGGCCGGCCGCCGGCCGAGACGTCGCGCACCAGGTGCTCGCGGCGGCCGTGCGCAGTCGCCACTACCCCGCAGTCCGGACAGCCCACCAGCGCTTCTGTGGTCTGCACCAACAACTCGAGCTCGCCGCCGTACTCACCGGCGCCGAGCACCTCGAACCCGTCCAACCCGAGCATCGTCGTGGGCAGGCCGGTAGCGTCGTCGTACACCTGGGGCTCCTCTCGATCCGTTGCTTGGCGCTACGAATCGTGAGCCCCAGGCCCTCCTACCGCTCAACCCGAGCAGCGTGTCGAGAGCCCATCACCACGCTTGGAGAGGAAGAGCCCCTTCCTGGGATGCAATGGTGTGGGTACGGAAGGCGCCGTGCGCTGCTATCGACCACATCCCACTCCTTCTTGCCATCGCAAAGAGCGCGGGAAGCCATTCCTTTGTTGCTGTTGTCCGGGTAGAAGCCACCCGGGCCGACCCAAGTGTGTACAGCCGGCCGTCGTCGTAGGTCTCAATCGTCTGGCCACGACGAGGAGTTCGGGTGCATGGTGGTCACACAGGACCGGCCGTGACCAGGGGGTCGCTCATGCCGAGGAGATCCACAATGCGCAACTGCGGCACCCCAACGCCTTTCTCAGGTTCCTCGCACGCGCCCGACCCCAGCTCAGGTAGCACAGGCGCGGATCGCGCCCGCAGGACAGTGCGGGTACTAGGGGCCGGGCTCGGCATGCCCGTCGTCGGTCTCCTCGTCGCACTGTGGCCGGCAGCAGCCACCGCGACGGATGAGAAGCCCGAGCTCGGCGTCGCCGGCGAGGAGGAGTTGCAGCTGATTATCGCCGGCGACGCACACGGCTGGGACATGTTGGAGGACAAGGTCACCGGGACGCTCATCGTCACGGTCTTCAACCCCGGCGCGGAGGATGTGACACCTGAGTTCGCGCTCGCGAGGAAAGGGTCCTCCGGCGAGTGTGCCGCCGACCTCGGCTCCACCTTGAAGGGCGGCGAGGGTGAGTCCGTTCCCGCGCACTCCCACGCCAACTACACGCTGACCTTCGAGGTCGACCGCGACTGTGTGGGCGTGCCCGCCGCGCTCCTGGTCACGGGTTCCCCGGAGATCGCCACCGTCACCGGCGATGTCGCATCACGCCGCGATATCGGCGTCGAGGATTACGGGCCACCACTTCTCGCCGCGCTGGTCGCAGGCGCCCTGTTCGCAGCAATAACGCGCTCCAAGTACAGGGACGAGAGGGATCGCCGCACGCCGACGGCCGAGGCCTGGAGTTTCGGAGGAAGTTGGTTGACCAGCATCTCCGCGGTCACCACTGCCCTCGCCGGGGTGTTGGCCGCAACGGGGTTCGTCAGCGAAGTCCTACCCGGCATCCCGCTCGGATACTTCTTCGGCCTCTCCTTGGCCTTCGGTGCCTTGATCATCGCCGCGCCAATGGTGTTCTCCATCCATCAGGTCACCGACGAGGAGCTGAAGAAGGACCCGAACGACCCGGCCAAGTTCGTCAAGGTCAAGGTGCTCCGCGGCCGACTCCCAGGCCTGTTCTACGGAGGAGCCCTAACCTGCGCCGGCGCTGGCGGCCTGATCACTATGCTGATGGTGCTTGCCGTGCTGTCCAACGCGCCGGTGGTCTCCAAGATCGCGGTGTTCGCCCTGCTGGTGTGTACCGCGGTGGTGGTCGTCCGGTACGTCGCTGCCGCAACAAGGCAGGCTGTGGCGGTCTCCGTTGTCAAGGTGGAGCTGTCGGCCGAAGACCTGACGAACGTCGAAGAGGCGCCTCCGGTGTTGGTCACCCAATCGGCGAGCGGCTTCACCGGCAGCTTCTGATCGAGGCGCTGTGGCGACGATCCGGCAAATGACGCTGTGGGCAAAGGCTCGGCGGCGCGGCTCCGCGGGACTCATCGCCGACCCGGGGTGTGCCTACTGATGCGCAAGGCCGCCGACACGGAACCCAAGCAGCTGGTGACCGCCACCGGCGCCAGCCTGACGGACCTGCCCAGCATCGGCCTGTTGCCGTCGCTGTGGCCGGTCGAACTCGACCGCGAAGAAATCCGCCGCCGCCGGCAGGGTCTCTCGTTGCTGCGATCCAGCTCACGGTTCTCCGCGGCCAACCGGCGAATCTCCTACCGACTCCCGGGTCGTCATCCCGGCCGCACCAAGGCGTCCACCTCGGTCCGGCGAACCCAGGCCGAGCCGACCTGCCGCGTGCTTACCGAGCGCGGCGATGTCCGGGTCGTAGCCGGCGGACCAACTCCACAGTCCGCCGCCGGAACTCAGGCGGCCTTGCTGCCGGCATCATCGGACTCCTGTCCAGCGCAGGCGAAACGAATGTCACCGTCTCCAGCCACCGATCCACGCAGGTGGCGAGAGCCTGAGGCACACCGCGCGCGCCACGACGATTGCAGATGAACCACCTCGGTCATCGCGTAGTCAACGCCGGTTCGGCCGCTCGACCAAGAACGTACGACACGTTTGCCTTGCACCGCGCCAGAAGGCCACGGGACGCTGTGCGACGACCCATCGGGGTGGCGAACCTTCAGCGGGGAAGTACACGCCGTCCTTCACCTGGCCAGGGGCGTCCCCCAACGGCTCATCGAAGAAGCGCCCACGCACCTCAACCGGGTCGTCTCAGGTCGGATATGGCTCATCCTGCGTAATCGATGAGTTGCTGCTGGCCAGCAGGAGTGAAGCCAGGCGCAGATGACTAGCCCAGGGTCCGGCACCTGGAAGCGAGAGGTGTCCTTGTCCTGCTCGCCGACGATGTGAGCACGGGTGCGGTTGTTCGCAACGCCAGGCGTGAGGTCCTCGATCCGCGCCGAGCGGCCGCCGCGCCGGTGACATTCTCCTCCATGCCGGGGCGGCAGCGGTTACCCGAACAGGTCAGGCAGCCCTACGCCGAGCCCTTTCGCGATCTTCACGATTACGTCGAGGGTGGGGTTGCGTTGTCCGGTCTCGACCGCTGCCAGGTAGTAGCGGTGCACATCCGCACGCTCGGCCAGGTCCTCTTGGGTCAAGCCGCGCTCTCGGCGTAGGGAAGCCACCAGATCACCGAGGCGCGGCGGTGAGCAGTCTCTTCGTAGGGGCGTGGGGCCACCAGCGGGACGATTCGAGAGAACCGATGGACAGTCCGTACTCGATGAGTAACATTGGTGGCCCTCTCCTAAGGCGCGGATCCACAGTCCCATGGACTGACCGATGCGACGCAGATAGTGGAAGGGTGATCGACCGACGTGGAGCGGGGGAACCTGGTCAGAGGGGCACAAAGACGCGAGTCCACGCAACGGTCAAGTCCCGTGGGGTGGTGTACGAGTCGTCGTGTGATCCCGTTGTGGTCTAGGCGCTGAGCGCCTTGAGGTCGGGGTCGGCGCTCACCTCCTCGGGTTCGGTGTTGGT
>Ga0136620_10001282_pt1 | contig 11886 bp, 12 predicted proteins | sample AntDrymUQ4162106_2_FD_104806 | JGI IMG/M metagenome (GOLD analysis project Ga0136620, IMG submission 104806) | Polar desert sand microbial communities from Dry Valleys, Antarctica - metaG UQ416 (21.06) | ecosystem: Environmental > Terrestrial > Soil > Desert | place: Antarctica: Dry Valley... | reverse complement strand
CACGACCTAGCAAAGCTGAACGGCTGGTCGTCCCTGCAAATGGTGGGCCGCTACGCATCCTCAGCAGCAGGTGATAGGGCACGATTGGCTCATCAAAGAATCTCACCAGGGGACGACATCTAGGTTGCGCAAGCGCAAGCTGATGAAAGCAACTTTGCCATAGTTGACGGTTGGTCTTATGCAGTCTGCGCTGTCCGTCTCAATGGACGCCCCAGTCCGGTGCCGGACCAGGCTTTAGCAGGGAGGGCGGCCAGCAAGGTCGAGGGGCCGCGCGACGAAAAACTCTAGGCGCACGGAGTCGCTCTGCGGGATGACGATCGCCGCTCCCTGAGATGGCGTCCAGGCCTCGGGCAAGAAGAAGTAATGGTCGTCTGCACGCAGCAACAATTTCAAGCCCTCGTAGCGAAAACGATACGCGGCATCACGCCGTCCGCAGATGATCTCCTCTACACCGGGAGCCTCCAGACTCAAGTTGCTGCTGCTGTAGAGGACCGCACTCGGGTACCCCTGAAGCTCCCCCTCGTACTGACGCGCGCGGGACTCTCCGACCGCGGCCGCGTAGTCCGTCGCTGCCCAGAACAGGCTCAGGGCGACGAGCAGGAACACCCCCGCACTCTGCATCAGGGTCATCAGGTCCGGCTCGGATCTCTGCCTGCGCCCAGACTGAAGAGCATCCCCGGTGCGCTTCAGGTAGGACGCGTAGGCAATCAACAACACCCCCGACGCGAGGCTGAACGGCGAGACGACCCGATGGAACTCAAAGATGGTCTTGGAGAAGATCCCTGCCATCCCGATAACGAACAAGACCAGGCCTCCGACGACAAAGCCCTGCGCGAGTCGACGAAGGAGATCCGGTCGATATCTCGAGACGACCCGGCTCCGGAGAGTCATGTGGCCCCACAGAACGAGAAGGCACAGGGTCGTAAAGACGGTCAAGGGCACGAACAGTGCGTCGACACTTCGAAGCAGGTAGTCCTGCGTAGTCAGCCCGAGCAGGCTCGAGTCGATCCCGAAGTGATAGAAGAACCAGTACGCATGAGCCCATCCGAAATAGAACAGCAGCCCGGTGAGCAAGGTCGAGGGCGCGACGATCGAGACCAGCAACTTGACCAGCGTCGGCACACGAGGCTCCCCAGGATCATCAGCAGGGCCGGGGGAAGGAGGCGTCGAGAGCGAGGGCGCTTGCAGCGAGGCGTCGGCTGACGTCTCGGGCTCCAACGTGTCCGGTCGTGGCGGACGATCCTGTGCGTTGGTCTCGCGGGCCACTTGCCTATCTCCGGCGCGCGCGGTGCCTGAGGGGATGGCCAATCATCATTCTGTGTCTAATCTTGAGATTCCTCGTCCTGAGTTTCGTCGTCCTGCGCTTCATCTTCGGAATCCTCGTCGGGAAGTGGAGAACCCCCGGGGCAGGGCGCTACGATCACGAGCGTAACGGTCGAGCCCCGCTCGATCTCTGTCTCCGCCGGAGGGTCGGTTTCAACGAAGTTACAAGGTTCTCCTTCGATGGGTCTGTCCTCCACTACAAGTTCCACGCACAGCTCGGGCGATCCGCAGGCATCCAGGAATGTTTGCTCGATGCCGTCCTTGACCTCCGGGTAGGGCGCCCCAACCTGTGAGATGGCAGGAATCTTGAACGGAGCTCCCACTGCGCCGCCGTTACCGCCTTGGGAGGGGGCACCGTCGCCTCCGTTACCACCGGCTTCTTCGGCCTGTTCCTCGTCTCCACTGTTCGAACCGAGGCTTCGGTCGGAATCCGTTCCCCCACAGGCAACGACAGTCAAGCCGACCATCAGTGCCAGAATCGGACCGGAGAACCGTTGCGCCCCGCGGTACGTTCTGATCATCCTGAATCACCCACACTCGTGCTCGCCGGCAGGAGGCCCCTGGGGACCTCATCAAATGTAGGGGACGGGGGCAGATCCCACAATGGGTTTGTCCCCGGATTCTCTCGCGGCGACACGCCACCGTTTGTGAGTCCAAACGCAACTCCCCCCGGACACGACCTACGGGTACCGTTGCTCACCGTCCAGCGCCAGGCCAAAGCTGGGCGGCTTCCGGGGCGACTCATTGAAAAGAAGTGGCGCTTTTCGAGGTCAGTGTTACCTGAGTGGATGGCGGAAGGACTGGACCGTCACGACCTCGCGCTCTACAAATGCAGGACCGACTCCAATGAGTCGGAAGCCGAGGCCAAAGTACAAAGGTCTTTCAGGGTGCCAACGTCAAGCTCATGAGAGCAGATAGGCCATAGTTGTCGGCTGAGCTCATTCAGCCTTTCCCGCGGTTAATCAAGTCGGGTCACTCAGAGAATGACGACGATCGCGCGGTGCACTCCTCTCCTCGCATTCAACCTGAACAGGACCAATGGTCTGCCTAGTGTGTTCCTTTCGCCCACTATGCAAATGGGACCGAACCACATCTCGTCCAATCCGATGGCCTTGGCACAAGGCCCCCATACGCCTTGTGAGGCTCACAACAAGGGCGCTCCCCGGTGCCGACTTGGCGCGGGTGCTTCGGAGGAGGAGAGTCAAGGACTGATCGCACCGTGGTCGGGCTCGAGGAAATGGTTAAGTACTTGCTCAACGACTCCCCCATCACGTCTCGAGACATTCAAGCGATGTTCGGAGACGCTCTCGAAGGACTCAACCATCGAGCCGAGGAGGAATCCACGAGGAATCCACGTCTCCATCACGTTTGGTAACCGGACGGGTCGCGTCATTCCTCGACTACGATGCGGCCGGTCATGCCTGAATCCTCGTGGGGTATGCAGAAATACTGATAGGTGCCCGGCGAGTCGATCGTCACCTCGAAGCTGTCCCCAGTCGACAGGAGTCCGCCGGCCAGGTCGTCGCGGGCCTCGTCCTCGCCTTCGAAGCCGCCACTGGCGAAGTAAGACGCGCCCTCGGGCAGAGCATCCTCGTAGGAGGTCACGGTGTGAGCATCGCGCGAATCACTCATGAAGGTAACGGTCTCGTTCACCGCGATGGTCAGGACCTCCGGCTCGAAGCGTTGCCCTGACTCCATCCTCACTACAGTTCCGTCATCCTGCGAGCACGCACCCAATGCGATGCCGATCGTCACGATAGTAGCGATCGGCACTAGCTTCTCCGCTGCCCTCAAGCGGTCAATAACCCGGTGATGTACATGAATAGGAGGCCGGCCATGAGGCCCAGAGCGCCGAGCCCCGAAGAGAGCCCGTGCTCGCGCGACATTCCTCGCACGATCTGCCACACGACCTGGGCGATGGCTCCGGCGGCGACGCCGAACGCAAGCGCGGCCCAGGCGGGTGCGAACGCAAAGCCGCCTCCCCAAGCCCCGATGATGGTGGGCGCACCGGCCACCGCGCCGAGAGCGGCGAAGTGCCACAGCGAAGGGCGTCTCGCGTCCGATCCGAGGGGGGCCACGATCGCGAGCCCCTCGGTGGTGTTGTGGATCGCGAAGCCGAGGATCAGAAAAGTGCCCAAGGCGATCTCTCCTCCCGCCAACGCCGCCCCGACCGCCAGGCCCTCACCGAGGTTGTGCAGGCCGATACCAGTGGCGATCAAATAGGCGAGGACGAGCCCACTGACGGGACTCCCTTCCGTCCGCTCGACGGATCGTGAGTCGCGCCGTCGCTCGAGAAGCTGTTCGAAAGCGGCCAGCGCGGCCACGGCGCCGACTGCCCCGAGGGCGAACAGCGACAACCCATCGAGTGCGGCGGCCGTCCTACCGGCCAGTTCGAACCCTTCTGCGACCGTGTCGATAAGCAGAAAACCGAGCAGTCCCACGGTGAAGGCAAGAAAAAAGCCGATCCAACGCTTCGAGGCCCGTCGCAACGACGGGTACCAGAACAACCCAATGGCCACCGGAATTACGCCGATGTAGATGCCCAACAGGGCATAGACGGCGATCGTGGAGCCGTCCGCCTCTGGAGTCAGGGCAGCCACCTCTATCTCGTGCTCGACCGTCACACCGGTAGAGGTGACCATGGCGATGCCAAGCGGAAGCCCTTCCTCCCACGGATAGGAAACTCGCAGCGTCGCGCTCTCCAGACGGTCAAGCTTCGGATCGGAGATCACAAAACTCGAGTAGGCCTCGTTGACCAGCAACTGCGCGATGGTGACGGGATCGGGTCCGTCGTTGCGCACCTCGAGCGTAATCTCATCTACGTCGAGCACTGTGCGCTCGACTGCAACAGCCTCGACCGGGGGCAGCTCGCGCAAGCTTCCGATCGGGTTGAACATCAAGAACAGCGAGACGAGCGCGGCGATGGCGACGACGGGGAGCAGCCAGCCAAGCCATCCGGGGATGCGGCTGCGCCGTGAAGTCGCAGTAGCGGCAGCCACTCAGACCACCTCGAAAGCGCTCAACCAGCCGAGATCGATGAACTCGGTGACGTGGGCGTGGAAGATGAAGTTGCCCGGTTGATCGTAGGTGAACTCGATCATGTGCCGCTCGGCCTGCCCCATGGAGATCGTGTCGGTGAACTCATCGGGTTCGAGTGAGGTCCCCGTGCGGAAGAGGTTGAAAAAGTTCGCGTGAATGTGGATCGAGTTGATCGGATCGAACTCGGTGACGTTGATCACATGCGCTCGCTGCAGCTCCCCGGCGTTGATCTCAATCGGCTTCTTCGAGTAGGCGAACGCGACGGTGTTGAGCGCATAGACCTCGTTTCCTCCGTCGAAATTGGTGTCGAAACCGTTCATCACCATGACCATCTCGTGGGCGTCGGGCCGGCCCTGCTTGGGGTCGACGATGAAGGCGCCGTACAGACCCCGATGGATGTGTTGAACGAGTGGCAACGAGTGGCAGTGGTAGAGGTGCGTCCCGAACGGCTCCGCAATGAAGTCATACGTAAAGCTCTCTCCCGGCAGCGACTCTCCCGCTCCGGGGATGCCGTCCACCGAAGCCGAGTGGAACCCGTGAAAGTGAATGGTGTGGGGATGCTCTGAGGCATTGACCAACCTGACCCGAAGGCGGTCGCCCTCGGTGGCCCGGATTGTCGGACCCGGCACCCGTCCGTTGTAGGTCCAGGCGGGGAAGAACACGCCCGGCGCAACCTCGATCTCCTTGTCAATGGTCACGAATTCGTACTCGCGCACGGTGCGCCCGCTACTGTCCTTGGACACCTCACCACCGTCGAAATCGGTCAGGATCTCGTGCGGGTCGAAGCCGTTGCGCTCGTTATCCACCTCACCAACAGTGCCGCCGAGGTGTCCATCGCCATGGTCGCCCTGACCTCCGCCGCTTTCCTGCGCCTGCGCGTGGGTTATCAGCCCCGAGCCGTGAAGAACCTCATGTCCTCCGAGGAGAGCCGCTCCTCCGAGCGCCGAGGTCGCGCCCATCCGCCGCAGAAACCTACGTCGGCCGACCCGCCCCGAGGACTGCTGCGTCGGGAAGTTTCCTTCTATCGAACCCATATCGCCTCCGCGATCTCCTGTGGCAGCGCCACAGGCGCGATCTCGTTGTCGTTGACACGAACGAACAGGGGACCGCTGACCGGTCCGCGACTGACGACCGTGACCTTCACTCCTGGTTGAACGCCTACTTCTTTTAGGTAACGAAGGGCATCGGGGTGTGAATCGGAGACCTGCGCCACCCGCGCGCAAGCTCCGTCGCGCACGTCCCACAGCGATCGCCGCGAGGTCCTGGGCATCGCACCGGTCTTGGTCGGGATCGGGTGCCCGTGTGGATCCACTCGAGGATGACCGAGTGCAGCCGAGATGCGCTCCTCGAGCGCTTCCGAAAGATCGCTTTCGAGGAGCTCGGCCTCGGCATGGGCCTCGTCCCAGGGAACTCCGAGCGCCTGGACCAGGTAGGTCTCGAGCAGCCGGTGATGTCGCACGAGCTCGAGCGCGAGCTCGCGACCCTTCTGAGTAAGGGATGCCCCTTTGTAGGGCTCGTAAGTGACCAGATCGCGAGCGGCGAGTCTTTTGAGCATGTTGGTCGCAGACGGGGTGGACACAGCAAGACGCTCAGCTATTGCGGTGGTTGTGACCCGCACGGCCTTGGCCGGTTGCTCGCTGGGGCCACCGGACAACTCCTCCTCAAGAAAGTAAAAGGCCTTCAGGTAGTTCGTGACGGCTCGAGACGCACGCATTGTCAGCACGAATCAAAGTTAGCCGGGATAGTCTACATCGTCAAGCCGCGCCTAACTTTAAGTTTAGTTGCATCTAAAGCCCCCTAGTTTAGAGCGCGGGCGGGGGACAAGCGGGCCGCTCTCAGGCCGTTTCCGATTACGACGACCTCCGCGAGCTCGTGAACGGCGACCACGGCCGCCAACCCCATCGCTCCGAGCCAGCCAAGGGGATAAGAACAAGAAGAATAGAGGCGGACAGGGCGAGGTTCTGGCGCATGATGCCCACAGATCTTCGAGCGTGATGCAGCGCCTGGGGAAGGTGATGGAGATCTTCGCCCATGAGTGCGACATCCGCCGTTTCGTTGGCGACGTCGCTGCCCACCGCCCCCATGGCGATTCCCACACTGGCGGTGGCCAGGGCGGGAGCGTCGTTGATGCCGTCGCCGACCATCGCGGCGTGATGGCGTTGCTGTAACTCCTCGATCGCCCTGGCCTTGTCTTCGGGCAGAAGCTCGGCGGCGACCTCATCGATGCCCGCCGACTCCGCGAGCGCCGTCGCCGTCCGCCGGTTGTCGCCGGTCAGCATCACGATCTCGGCAATGCGAAGCGGAGGATCCTTGAGCGCCAGCACAACGCCCGGAACCTCCCTGCGGAGCTCGTCTCGCACACCCACCGCGCCCACAAGCACACCGGATCGCTCCACGAGCACGACGGTTGCTCCCGCGTCCTGGAGCCTGACCACGTCGTCGTCAAGGCTTCGCGTGCCGATGAACCCGGGACGACCGAGACGAACCTCTTCACTCGCCAACCTGCCCACCAAGCCGTTCCCTGGGACAGCCTCTACGTCGGAGGCCTCCTCGCCGGGAGAGGCCTTGGCGAGGATCGCTCCGGCAAGGGGGTGCTCGCTGCGGGCCTCGAGTGCGGCGGCGATCGTAAGCACCTTGTCTTGGCGGTACCCGTTGACGGAAATCACCTCGATGACCCGTAGCTCGTTGCGGGTAAGGGTTCCGGTCTTATCAGGGCGAGTGCTCTAACCGAGGCTAGACCTCAAGCGCAGCCCCTCCCTTGATAAGCACAACCCCCGCGGGTTGCTGCCCCGATGGCCGCGACGACCGTCACGGGCACTGAGATCGCGAACGCGCAGGGCGCCGCGGCGACCAGCACGACGAGAGCGCGTTCGATCCATATGGCCGGCGGACCAAAGACGCTCCCCACCAACGCGATCAAGGCGGCGACGATCATCACTCCCGGGACAAGCGGCTTGGCGACACGTTCGGCAAGCCTTTGACTCCTGCCTTTGCGTTCCTGCGCTTCCTCGACGATGCGAACGATGCGAGAAAGAGAGTTGTCCGCGCTCGTGGCCGTCACCTCGACTTCCAAAACACCGCCCCCGTTAATCGAGGCTGCGTAGACTTCATCACGCGGCTGCACTTCGATCGGCACGGATTCGCCGGTGACGGCAGACGTGTCGAGCGCCGACCGCCCCGTCCGAATGACACCATCGGTGGCGATGCGCTCGCCGGGACGAACCAGCATCACCTGACCCACCTGTAAGTGTTGCGGGTCGACCGACAATTGCCGGCCGTCCTGGAGAACGGTCGCCTCGGGCGGAGCGAGCTCAAGGAGAGCCCGCAAACCTTGGCGAGTCCGAGTCAGGGCATAGCCGAATACGGGAGTCCATGACTAATCATCCCGATCCCTGAGAAAAGGTAGCTCTTCAACTACATCAGCGAGGTCTGCGGGCGACCTTCCACGAGCGATGGCACACCCGGCTGGGGTGAGCCGACGCTTTCTCCCGACAACTGACTTACTCGATCGGGATCTCCGCGAAGCGCTTGCTGATGTCCACCCCGCGAGATCGTTGAACGGCTTTGGCGATTACATAGATCACGAGCCCGCTGAAGAAGATCGCGACGTTCATCACGATCAACCACGGTTTGCCGTTGAGGCCGGCGCTCGGGTCAGTCAAGAACGCCCATGCCATGATCGCCAGCGCCACGAACGACAGCGCTCCGACGATGCTCATCCACGGCACTCCGCCGATCCTTGCGCTGGCCGGAGAGGCCTCGAAGACATCCCGCAGCCGGTAGGGGAACACGATCGCCGCGATCGACACAACCATGAAGCCAAGGATGAAACCGAAGATGCCGACCAGCGTGGCGAAGTCCGGCACCCAGACGAACGCTGCCAGCGCAGCGATGGACCCGGCACCTACCAGCAGCAGCGCGTTGACGGGCGTGTGATGGCGGGGATGGACGCGGCCGAGTGCCTTGGGCATAAGGCCGTCGATCGAATAAGCGAGCAGATTGCGACTCGCGTTTGCGATCTGACCTGGAAGCCACGTGTAGGCGGCGAAGATGAAGCAGAACATGATCAGAAACGCGATCACCGTGCTCCCTGATCCGAACGCAGCTATCTGAGTGAACAGCAATCCCTGGCTTGCAGAGAGCTGTCCAATGCGCTCGAGCCCGACCGCTTTGTCTCCCAGTGCCAGCAGCACCAAGAGGACGAAAATGGCGATGGTTGCGGCGATGGGCATGGACCAGAGCTGCAGGCGTGTGGCCCGCTTGACCTCGCCGCCGATGTAGGCCGAGGACTGGTTGAACACGAGGTTGATGTACACCCACGTGCCTGCGAGGATCGTCCACTTCAGGCTGAACGGCCCCCCTGCCGCGAAGCCGGCGTCCCCCGCGGCCTGTCCGAGCCCGCGCAAGGTTCCCTCGCCCAGCCCCTCGCCGAGGCTCGCGGATATCGCCGACTGTGACCGCACCAACCACACGATCGCGGTCAACACGAGCGAGATCAGCGATACGAAGAACAGCGTGTTCTGAATGCGGAAGAACAACCTCATGCTGCGAGAGAAGACCGCCACGAGACCTGCGATGAGCGCGCTGCCCGCAACGAAGGTTCCCACGTCGGACAGGAACCAGTCACCGAGGCTGGTCATCCAATCGACCCCCGCCATCTGGCCCACCGTCGAGAAGAAGGGGGCGAGGCCGAGCTGCGCGAAGAAGGCCGAGGGAACACCGCCGTAGACGAACCACCAGACCGTGTTATTCCAACTCGACATCATGCCGAGTGCCGGGTGCAGCGTACGGCTCACGTACACGTAGTCCCCGCCCGAGCGCGGCATCGCGCTGGCGAAGAACGCGAACACGAGGCTAGTGGGTATGACCAGCAGGAACGTGAGCAGAGCCGTGAGGTAGAGGTTTGCCCCAGGATAGAAGGCCGTGGAGAACAGAAAGACCAGCGCGGTCATCAAACCCAGCGACACGAAGTTGATGTTGTACACGAGGACGTCGAGGGTTCCAGCCTCTCGCACCAGCCCCGTTGCTTTGCGCTGGAAGGTCTCCGGCGTACTACTGGCTGCTCGACTCACGCTCGACACAGGTTCCTCCTTTAACCGCTCACCAGTTGGTGAGCCATTGCCTGTCCATCTCGGATGTCGACGATGGCCCCGTCCAGGACTCCCTCTCCATAGACGCTGCCAGGGTTGATGCAGAGGGTCTTTCCGATCTTGACCGCGCCGCGCGCTTCGTGGATGTGACCGTGCAGCGCAACCAGCGGCTGGACTTCTTCGATCAACCGTCTGACCGCGTGCGACCCGACCGGGACCAGCTTCGGCTCGCCCCCCTCGGCGACCACCCTGAGGTCCTCGGTGAGTTGCGGCGCCTGATCAATCCCGGAGTCATGAGGTGGGCAGTGCAGGTTGAAGACCACCGGCGTGTCTGCGTCTAGTTGGGCCGAGAGCCTCGCAAGCCTGTCGTAGAGCTCGTCCTCGGGAAGCTCGCGCGGCGAGTCCCATGGGGTCGGATTGGTCCATGCGCTTGAGAGCATTTGCACGCCATCGAACGAAACGATCTCTCCCTCGCATGTCTCGATCGGGTCGGGCGCGTTCTCCAAGACATCGTCGATGTCCCACTCGTCGTCGTTTCCCGGCATGACGTAACAGCGCACGCCGGACCCTGAGAGCTTCTCGTTGGCGAGTAGCAGCCAGCGGCCGAGCTCCTCGCGCATGAGTTGCTTGAAGGTCTGGTCACGTCGTTTGGGATCGGAGTTGAGCGCGTCGTATTCATCCTTCGTGCAGACGAGGGGGTAGAAGCCGTTGAGACGCACGCTCTTGAGGGCGTCGGCGAGCTTGTCCTCACCATTGAGCTTCTGATCCTTGCCGAAGATGCGTGCACTCCACGTCCCGGGCTTGGATTCGACGAAGGGAACCATGACCTTGCCGGTGAGATCGCCGCCCATTACGAGTACGTCGGCCTCGTAGAAGGCAGCCGAGTTCAGGAACTTGCGCCACAGACGCTCGGAACCGTGGACGTCGCTGGCGTAGTAGATGCGCATTCAGTTCCCGATCTCCTCGGGGAGCTCGTACCAGCGGACGCGCTCTCCGATCCGGGAGCGCAGCTTCCACTTCCTTGACTTCGGGGCCTCGTCGATGAGTCGCAACAGGGTGTCCACCCGTTCGGCGACGACATCGGCGCGGTCGAAGTTCTCGAGCGAGCGCGCGTAGTCCGCCACCTTGCGCAGCGTCCGCGTACCGGTGCGCCACCACCCCCAGTCCGAGGCCAAGAGTGAAACGACGCGGCCGGGATCGATGCCCTCGGGAGCGACGTTGTGGTCGGCGAGCAACGCGACGGCGTCCTTGAGGTCCTTCTCGTTGACCTCAACGACCTGGATCTTGGTGAGCAGAAGATCGGCGAGAGAAAGCGTGAGATCGTCGCAGTCGAGTCGGTCGCGTAGGTGAAGCTCGTGACACATGGTGATCCGGTCGATGAACACGTCGAGCTGACGAGAGTTGTGAGCGTCCCAGAAATAGAGGCGGTGGTGACCGTGCAGAGCGTTGAACTCCTCGTCGGCCACATAGCCGAGCGTCACCACCAACTTGGAGATCTGGGGCGCAGTTCCTGCGCGACCGATGAGATCGATGTCCTTGTAGTCGCGCGCCAGCGGGGGCTGGCGAGCGGAGGGACAACGGAGACGGACGGCCAGACCCCCGACGGCGCGGAGAAGGACGCCGTCGGCCTTCGAGGCTTGAAGCACGCGCGTCGCTTCCTCACGTGCATCGGGTCTCGGCGTGACGGTCATGCGCTGCGTGGCGTTGACGATCGCGAACGGCGCGTCGGCCATTCCTCCCCCTACCCGGTGTTCCGCCTCGCTTTCGGCTTGACGGTCGGGTAAAACATTGTTTACTAATATCGAACACGGGCCGCTGTGGTGTCAACCCCGGGGAGGACAATCGATGACGGACGCGGCGGGCGCGCCAGCCTCCATCAATCATGGGATCAAGCTCGGTCCCAAGCTGCGCCACGCTCGCAGGGAGCGCACCTGGTCGATCGATCAGGTTGCCGCAGCCACGGGGCTCACCAAGGGGTTCATCAGCCAGGTCGAGCGGGATCTTGCCTCTGCATCCGTCGCTTCCCTGATTGCGATTTGCGATGCGCTCGGTATCCCGATCGGATCGTTGTTCGAGCCCTCGCGCTCAGAGCTGATCAGGGCGAACGATCGTCCGCTCATCAACTTCGGCGGCGAGGGCGTCACCGAGTACCTGCTCACCCCGTCGGGCGAGGGGCGCGTCCAGGTGATCCAGAGCGAGATCGATCCCCGAGGGGGCGGTGGCGATGAGCTCTACTCACTGAACGCCGATGCCGAATTCGTCTACGTGATCGAAGGCGAACTCGAGGTGCGTGTGCAGACCACCCGCTACCTCCTGGGAGCCGGCGACTCGCTTACGTTTAACCCCAGAGATCCCCACACGTGGCGCAATCCATCGAGCTCGGATCGCTCCTTGGTCGTGTGGGTGATGTCGCCATCGCCGTGGTGAGGAGGAT
>Ga0136620_10001279_pt1 | contig 11919 bp, 6 predicted proteins | sample AntDrymUQ4162106_2_FD_104806 | JGI IMG/M metagenome (GOLD analysis project Ga0136620, IMG submission 104806) | Polar desert sand microbial communities from Dry Valleys, Antarctica - metaG UQ416 (21.06) | ecosystem: Environmental > Terrestrial > Soil > Desert | place: Antarctica: Dry Valley... | reverse complement strand
TCTCGTACCCGTGTTGGTGTGCGGGAGTTGTGGGCATGGAAACGGCGGGGGCGCGAGGTTCTGCGAGGAGTGTGGGTTCGCGTTGGCTGCTGTGTCGGTGCGGGGGCAGGAGCAGCGCAAGACGGTGACGGTGCTGTTTTGTGATCTGGCGGGTTCGACGGCGTTGGGTGAGACGCTTGATCCGGAGCGGTTGCGGGGGCTGCTGGCCCGGTATTTCGGGCGGATGCGCGGGATCGTGGAGGGCCACGGGGGCAGCGTGGAGAAGTTCATCGGGGATGCGGTGATGGCGGTCTTCGGTGTGCCGGTGCTGCACGAGGATGACGCCCTGCGCGCGCTGCGCGCGGCCCTGGAGATGCGGGACGCGCTGCCCGGGCTGGGCCTGGAGGGCCGGATCGGCGTGATGACCGGCGAGGTGGTGACGGGAACACAGGAGCGGCTGGCAACGGGGGATGCGGTCAACGTGGCGGCGCGGTTGGAGCAGGCGGCCCAGCCTGGGGAGGTGCTGCTCGGACAGACAACACTTCGGCTCGTGGGCGCGGCGGCCGAGGTGGAGGCGGTGGAGCCACTGGTGTTGAAGGGCAAGGCGGAGCCGGTACCCGCCTACCGGCTGCTGGGCGTGCGCGAGACGGAGCGGCGGCACGACACGCTGTTTGTGGGACGGGGGCGCGAGCTCGCGCTGATCCGGGAAGCGTGGGAGCGGGTGCAGGCGGGGCGGTGCTGCGAGCTGGTCACGGTTGTGGGTGATGCCGGTGTGGGCAAGTCCCGGCTGGCCGCCGAGGTGTTGGCATCAGTGGAGGCGAGGGTCGTGCAGGGTCGTTGCCTGCCCTACGGGGAGGGGATCACCTACTGGCCGGTGGTGGAGGTCCTGAAACAGCTCGACCTGCTGCCCGCCGACGAGGCCGCCGCGACGGCGATCCGCTCCCTGCTGGGGGAGAGCGAGGCAGCCACATCGGCCGAGGAGATCGCCTGGGCCTTCCGCAAAACCCTGGAGCAGGCTGCGGCCGAGCGGCCGCTGGTGGTTGTCTTCGACGACATCCAGTGGGGTGAAGAGACCTTCCGCGACCTGATCGAGCACATCGCGCTCTTGTCGGCGCACGCGCCGATCCTGCTTCTCTGCCTGGCACGGCCGGAGCTCGCGGAGCGCCGGCCCGCCTGGCCGGTAACGCTCCGCCTGGGACCCCTGGCCGACCAAGACGTAGCCCAGTTGATCGCCGAACGGATCCCCGCCGATCTGCGCGAGCGTGTCGCCAGGGCGGCGGCCGGTAACCCGCTCTTCATCGAGGAGATGCTGGCCATGGCCGGCCAAGCGAACGGCGAGGTGGTCGTCCCACCTACCCTGCGGGCGCTGCTCGCGGCGCGCCTCGATCAGCTCGAGACGGGCGAGCGGGACGTGCTCGAGCGCGGCGCGGTCGAGGGCGAGATCTTCCATCGCGGCGCGGTGCAGGCACTCGCCCCCGAGGAGACCCAGGTCACCCCGCGCCTGGCCGCCCTGGTGCGCAAGCAGCTGATCAGACCCGACACACCACCCCTCCAAGGTGAGGACGGCTTCCGCTTCCACCACCTACTGCTCCGGGACGCCGCCTACAACGCACTCCCGAAGGCCGTGCGGGCAGACCTCCACCAGCGCTTCGCCACCTGGCTCGAGCAGCACGGAACCGAGCTCGTCGAGCTGGACGAGCTCCTCGGCTACCACCTCGAGCAGGCCTGCAAATACCACGCCGAGCTCGGGACGCACGACGACGGCACACTCGCCGCCGGGGCCAGGAGCCGCCTGACCGCCGGCGGCCGCCGCGCTCAACTCCGGTCTGACTTCGGCGCCGCCGTCAGCCTGCTCGAGCGCGCCGCCGCGCTCGTGCCCCCGGGCAAGCTCGACCTCGCCCTCGAGACCGACCTCGGCGACGCCCTGTTCTGGGGGGGTAAGGGCGGCGACGCGCTCGCGCGCGCGGGTTCTCTCGCCGAGCGAGCCTTGGCGGCGGGCGACCAGGTTGGCGAGCTGTGCGGCAGGGTCAGGGAGGCCCTGTTCCACACCTTCCTCGAGCCGGAAGGCGCGACGGAGAGACTGGCCGCGCTCGTCGAGCATGCGCTGCCTGTATTCCAGGCCGCCGAGAACGACGTGGCTCTCTACATCGGATACTCGGCGATCGGGCAGGTGGCGTTCACGCGCGAGAAGGCGGACGCAGCGCTGGAGGCCTACGAGCGCGCCGGCACTCACGCTCGCCGAGCGGGCCTGCCGAATGAGCTCCTGGGCTGGCGCGCCGTTTGTCGCCTCGGCGGCACGACCCCCGTGTCGGGACTGTTGGCGTGGCTCGACGAGAACGAGCCACGACACGGGCGGAACCACTTGCTCCGTATCCGCCGGGCCGGGGCGCTGGCGATGCTCGGTCGCTTCGGCGAAGCGCGCGCGATCCTGGTTGAAACACTTGCGGACTTGGCCGAGCGCGGCGGGGGATGGACGCTCGCAGCGACGACCCGAGCGTTCGCCGCCGTCGAGCTTCTGGCCGGCGATCCGGCCGCCGCCGCCGAGCTCCAAGCAGAAGCGTGCAGGCTCCTCGAGGAGCTGGGCAACCAGTGGTCTCTGTCGAGCGCGGCGGCGGAGCTCGCGCAGGCGCTCTACGCGCTCGACCGGCTCGAGGAGGCCGACGCCTGGGCCGCCCGCGCGGCGGAGCTGGACGCGAGCGTCGACGCAGGCAAGCAGATGCCCTGGCGGCAGGTCCGGGCCAAGCTACTCGCACGTCGCGGTGAGCACGTGGAGGCAGCGCGCCTCGCACACGAAGCGGTCGCCTTCGGCGAAGCGACCGACGATCTCAACGGGCAGGGCGACGCGTTCGCCGACCTCGCCGAGGTGCTCCTGCTCGCCGGCAAGCGCGACGAGGCAGCCGACGCGCTCCAGCAGGCACTCGAACGCTACGAGCGCAAGGAAAACCGCGTCTCGGCACAACGCGCGCAAGCGCGACTCAGCGAGCTCCAGGCCGCAGCGCCGCACTGAGCGTTCGCGTCGACCGGTTCTTCGCCGTCACGCCGAACCGATAGCGACGCCACTCCGGGCAATCGAAGTAGCCCCCATGTCGTCCGTGAGCAGCCTCGAGCGCCTGTCCTCGAGATCCCTCAGCTCGAGAGTGCCAGCCAGTCGGCGACGATCCGCCCGACCTCCGGTCCGCCCTCACCGAGGAGATCGTGCGAGAGGTCCGGCAGCACCCGGATCTCGGCGTGGGGCACCATCCGCGCGAAGCGCCACCGGCCGCTCTCGCGCACCTCGCGCATCCTCTCCGGCTCGCCGGCCGAGAGGAGCAGCACGGGCAGATTCGCCTGGATGCGGGCGAGCACATGCGAGGGGGGAGCAAGCTCGCCGCCCTCGAGCGCCGCGGCGAAGGTCTCGGCCCGCAGCCAGGGTGCGACGGCACCGTCCTGCTCGCGGTACTGGGAACGGAAGCTCTCGAGCCGCTCGGGAGGCAGCCGGTGGTAGCGCTCGCGGATCGACGCCTCCCATTCGGCCCAGCCGCCGAAGACGAACTGGCTCTCGAGCTCGCGCGCCCGGCTGAGCCGCTCCTCCCAGGCGGCCTCGCCGGGGTACTCGGGCATCTCTGGCCAGTCGACGTACCCTCCGTCGAGGAGCACGAGGCTCCGCAGGCGCTCGGGATGCGCGGCGGAGAGGTACACGCCGGCGCTCGCGCCCCACGAGAACCCGATCACATCGACCCGCTCGAGCCCGCTCGCATCGAGGAGGCGGAGCACGACGTCCGCAAGCCTTTCGGTGCGGTAGTCCTCGCGCGCGAGGGGAGGAGACTGCCCCGAGCCCGGCAGGTCGGGAGCCACGAGCCGGACGCCCGGCGCGGCGATCAGCGGGGCGATCTCGCCGATCTGCTGTCCGGTGCCGCCGAGCCCGTGCAGGAACATCACGGCGCGCTCCCCTCTCCCCCACTCCCGCACCAAGAGGGCCTCCCGGCCTGTGTCGATCATCCCGGTGACAGCCATCGCTCGACGGTATACGCTCGGCCCTGGAGGAGTTTCGTGCGCCGGTGCCGAGTATGCGAGGAGTCGGTCGAGGAGCGGTTTCGCTTCTGCCCCTGGTGTGCGACCCCGCAGCGGCTCAAGCTGGTCGAGTTCTTTCGCCCGCACCCTGCGATCGAGGGTGACCGGCAAAAGGTCCTGCGCGTCTCACGCTATCTCGGCGGTGAGCCCGAGGAGCACGTCCGCTTCAGCGTCTGGCACGAGACAGGCGAGCGTGCCGAGGCCGACGCAGCAGTTTCGCTCGCCGAGGGCGAGGCCGATCGCCTGGGTCGTTTCCTGCTCGCGACGCGCTCGCAGGTCCGGCCGGCAGGCCGTCTGCGCTCGCGCCTCGCGCGCTTCCGACACTGACTTCTTTAGCGGTACGCGCTGCGGCCGACCACCCCGGCGAGCAGCGAAGGCACGAGAACCTGCGCGAGCGCAGCCAGGCGGTACCCGCGCGGGATGAACGTCTCGGTCGACCCCTTCTCGAGCAGCGACACGACGTGCGCGGCCACTTGCTCTGGCCGGATCACGATCCGACGGAGGAAAGGGCTCCGAAGCACACTGCGCTGTGGGAAGCCCTCCGTCTCGACGTAGCCGGGGTTGACCGTGTGGACGGCGATCCCGCGCGGCCGCAGCTCCGCGGCCGTGGCCCGGGAGAACGCGAGCTGCGCGTGCTTCGAGGCCGAGTACGGGCCTGAGGGCACAAGCGCCACCGTGCCCGCCACCGAGACGATGTTGACGACGTGGGCCGGCCGAGCCGCTGCGAGCGCGGGCAGGAAGGCGCGCAGGCACCAGAGGCCGCCCAGGTAGTTGGTGCGCAGCACCTGCTCGATCCGCTCCGGATCCAGGCGGAGGAAGCTGTCCCGTCCGGGGATGCCTGCGTTGTTGACCAGGAGCCCGATCGCCGCGTGCCGGTTGCAAACACGCGCCGCCACCTCGTCGACCGCTTCCCGGTCGGCGACGTCGCAGACCTCCCACTCCCCGCCGAGCTCACGCGCGAGAGACTCGAGCCGCTCCGCGCGCCGCGCGAGGAGGACGCAACGCCAGCCACCGGAAGCGAGCGCGCGGGCGAGCGCCTCGCCGATCCCGCTCGACGCTCCCGTTATGACCGCGACGCGCTGAATACCCGAACCGTCTCGACGTTGATGGCGACAGTGTCCTCGATCGGCTCGGCGTAGCCGCCGGCGAGGGTGACGCAGACCGGGACGCCCGCCGCCCGCAGGGTGTCGCGGACGAGCCGGTCGCGCGCGGCGAGCCCCTCGCGCGAGAGGGCGAGCCGGCCCAGGCGGTCGCCGGCGTAGGGATCGGCCCCCGCGAGGTAGAAGCAGAGATCGGGACGAGCGCGGTCGAGCGCCTGCGGCAACAGACGCGCCAGCCCGTCGAGATAGCGCTCGTCGCCCGTGCCGTCGGGCAGGTCGAGCTCCAGGTCGCCCGGGACGCGCCGAAACGGATAGTTGCGAAAGCCGTTGATGCCGAATGTGAACGCTCCTGGATCGTCCATCAGGAGCGCCTGCGTGCCGTCGCCCTGGTGCACGTCGAGGTCGACGACGAGCACGCGCCTCGCCTCTTCCGTCAGTGCGTGTCGCGCCGTTACGACGTCGTTGAAGACGCAGAAGCCGCGACCGCCGTCGGCGAAGGCATGGTGCGTTCCGCCGCCGAGGTTGAGCGCAACACCGTCTTCGAGCGAAGCGCGCGCGGCCATGAGGGTCGCGCCGGTCGCCCGTCGGGCGCGCTCGACGAGCGCCGGCGACCACGGCAGGCCGAGTGCCAGCTCCTCGCGGCGGTCGAGACCTCCGGCACGCACCCGCGCGAGGTACGGGACGACGTGGGCCGCGCGAAGCTCACGCCAGGTCGCCCGCCGAGCCTCGGCGACCTCGACGCCCGGCAGGCGCTCGACGGCCTCCCGTACCAGCCGGTACTTGGCGAGCGGGAAGCGGTGGCTCGGCGGAAGCGGATACGTGTAGACGTCGTGCGCGAACGCCCGCACGGGGAACCGCTAACGGCAGACGCGAACGGCGCGGGTGGTGACCGCAGTCTTCCCCGACGCGTCTCGCACGACGGCCCGGAGCACATGCCGACCCCGCTTGAGCCCTCCGGTTCTCCAGTTGGCGCCGTAGATTCCGGCGACCCCGCGCCGGACGGTGGCGATCCTGCGCTCCCCGTCGAAGAAGCGAACCGAACGGACGCGTACGGGCGAGCCGGCGACGATGGCGAGCCGTTCCCGGCGGGCAACGCAGGCACGCACCTCGGGCGCGATCCACGCGACCGTCGGGCGCCGCACCACGCGCAGCCGCACTCCCTGGAAGGCGGTGTTGGGAAGCAGGTTCTCACTCCCACCCGTGTTCACGTTCTTCGTCTCCTGATAGTCGGAGGCGACGATCACGGCGGGCAGCCTGCCCGCGCGCAGGCGAGGAGCGGTGGCAGGCAGCGGGAAGACCGCGATCGCCGAGGCGGGGTCGTACGCCGCAGCTCCCACCAGGATGCCGCGGTAGGAGATCGCGAGCGAGAGCGGATCGACGCCCGAGCCAGGCTCGAGGAGGCCGTCGACGACCCGGGCCACGAGCGTCGGGCGGCCCGCGGAAACCGTTCTCGTGATGGGCAGGATGAACGGGGGCGACACGTCGTTGACCCACGACTGGAGCACGTAGCGGCCTCCGAGCCGGCGTCCGGTGAAGGGATCGCGACCCGAGTCGACCGCGACGTAATAGGCCCTCGGGCGCGGATATGAAGCACCCGCTGCACCGACATCGGCGCGGTAGCCGAACGTGAGCGAGTTGACGTTGATGGGCGTGCCGGCGTACCCCTGGACATCCTGCTCGTCGCGCGAGCCGAGCACCCAGGGGTCGATGAACGAACCGGGCGACGAGACGATCACGGAGACGCCGAAGTTGACCGCGGGTGCGTTCAGGCGGGTGACATACAGCCTCTCCCTGCCGTCCTGCCGCATGGACGGCCCGACGTAGTCTGGCGGCGGGCCGAAGGGAGCGGCGGGATAGCGGTACGCGTCGACCCTCGACCCGGCGCCGAGCGTCGAGCCCGTCTGGAAGCGCTTGAGCCTCACGGCCCTCACCGTCTCCAGGGCGGGGCGCGTGACGATGAAGAGGTAGGGGATGCGGCGCGTGACGTCGCCCTTGCGCAGGACGATGAAGCCGTAGTTCTCGCCCTCCTCTGCCCGGGCCTGGACGCGCGCGACGACCTGAAGGGCGCTCTCGCCGGCGGGCAGGATGTCGATCGTCGCCGGCAGGTCGAGCGAGGCGCCGGCGGTCGCCCTCTGCGGGCGAAGCTCGACGCTCCATCCCCCGCCGCCGTTGCCGGCGTCGGCTACTCGCACGTAGATGGCCTTACGCTGGGCATCGCGGTTGACGTTGAGGTCGCCGAACGAGACGGAGGCCGGGTCGGCGAAGATCATCGGGTCGTCGGCGCGCGGCAGGTTCACGAGCCCTGCGCCGCCGAGGACGACCGGCGCCTCGACCGTACGGGCCGTGTCCGCCCACGCCGCGATCGCCGTTCCCATGAGAGCCGACTTCACCTGGGCCGGCGTCCAGGCCGGATGGCGTTGCAGGAGGAGTGCCGCCGCACCCGCCACGTGTGGCGCCGACATGCTCGTCCCGTCGAAGACGGCAAAGGGCCCGCCCGCGGACGAAAGCGTCGACGAGAGGATCTGCCCGCCGGGCGCCGAGAGATCGGGCTTGAGCTGGTGACCGAAGGGCGTGGGCCCGGCCGACGAGAAGCTCGTCACGACACCGGGGCGTCCCGTCTCGAGCCCCTCCGGCCGGCGGCCGAGGCCGATCTTCGCGCGGCCGCCGATGCGTGCGAGCACGAGCTCGCGCAGCCGCCGCCCGTCGAAGTCGGAGATCATGCCACCGGGCAGGACGAGCTGGATCGGAATGCCGTTGGCCTCCCCCGGCCGGTTGTCGACGACGACCATCGCGATCGCGCCCGCCGCCCTGGCACGCCCGGCCTTCGAGACGAAAGTGCACGATCCGCGCGAGACGAGCGCGACGAGCCCGCGCAGCGAGCCGGCACGGAGCGGGGTACGCCCGCCGTTCGGGTTCCTCGCCGGCCCGCACAGCCGGCGGTCGACCGGTTTCCCGTCGCGTCCGACGATCGTGCCGACGTCGACGAGCGTCTGCCCGGTGCGCAGGCGGAGCGGCACGGCAGCGCCCGGCGTCGGGCGGAAGGGGATGCGCTTGAGCTCGGCGGGCGCGTCACCCTCGACGGTCAGCACCGGCGAGAAGACCTGGGCGTTCGAGACGGCGGCGACCGAGATCGCATCGGGAGCGGTTCCGGGTGAGCCCGCGGAGCCGGGACCGAACTCGTCGCGATCGTTCCCGGCCGAGATGACGGGCACGACGCCCGCGGCCGACACGTTGCGGACGGCCTCGATCAACGCGTCGTTGATGGGCTCGGCCTCGGGGCCGCCGCCGGAGAAGTTGATCACGTCCATCCCGTCGGCGACCGCCGCCTCGAAGGCCGCGACGATCTCAGGGGTGTTGGCGACGTGGCCGATCGGCGAGGGCACGGTGAAGACGCGGTAGTTGCCGATGTAGGCCCGCGGAGCGACGCCGGAGAGTCCCGTCACCCGGGGGTGATCCGCGCCGGAGGGCGCGGTCGTGCCCGCGATGCCGCTTGCGATCCCGGCGACGTGCGTGCCGTGGAACGAGACCTTGCGGTCGACGGGCAGGCGACCTGCTTTGCCCGCACCCGGGCCGGGGAACGAGCGCGCGACGATCACCTTCGGCGTCGTATAGGCGCGAGCCCCCTTCGGGAAGCCCCTCGGGTAGCTGAGGCCGGCAGGCGAGAAGAAGGTGCTCCTCTGGTCGATGCCGTCGTCGACGACTCCGATCTTGATCCCCTCACCCCGGGCCCCGGTGAGCGCTGCGAGCGTGTCGGCGCCGATCACGGCGGGGCTGTCGTCGAGCGCGAGCCGGTAGCGGAGGCTCGGGTAGACGTTGCGGACGTACGGCTGGCGGACGAGCGTCGGTAGCGCCGTGGCGGGTAGCCGGACGCTGAGCGCGTTCAGCACGATCCTGTAGCTGCGGTCGACGCGGGCCTCGGGGATCGTTTGGAGGAGCTGTGCGGTCGCCCGGCGCTGCGCGCGCACGAGCCGCTGGAGATAGGTGCGCGATGAGCCGGCCCGGACGTCGAGCCGCCGCGTCGCTCCGCGTGCGTAGAAGGTGCGTCCCGCTTCGGCGAGCGGCGGGTCGGCGAGGCGGACGAGAACGGTGATGCGACCGAGCGCTTGTCCGGCCGGGACGACGATCTTCCCGGCTCTGACGCGGGGAATCTGGAGCTCACCGAAATCGCGCCGAACCGGCCGGAGCTCGGCGGCGGCAGGAAGCGCAGACACGAGCGCCGCCAGAATGGCAAGTGGGACGAGGAGGCGGCGCACCGCTTCCCCAGCCTAGCTGAGGTTGTCCCGGGACAAGAAATGGATCACTAGACTCGCGCGGGTGCCGGGACGATTCGAGGGCAAGCGGGGACTCGTCCTCGGCGTCGCCAATCGGCGCTCGATCGCGTGGGCGATCGCGCGGCGGCTCGCCGAGGAAGGCGCTCAGCTCGCCTTCACCTACCAGGGCGAGCGCATCGAGTCCGGCGTGCGCGACCTGGCGAAGACCGTCGAGAGCCCGCTCGTGACGTCGTGCGACGTCCGCTCCGACGACGACGTGGCCCGGGTTTTCGAGGAGGTGGGCGAAACCTTCGACGGCGGCCTCGACCTGCTCGTGCATTCGGTCGCCTTCGCCGCTGCCGAAGACCTCGAGGGCCGTTTCGCCGACACGCCGCGCGAGCGCTTCTGGCTGGCCCTCGACGTGAGCGCCTACTCGCTCGTCGCAACCGCGCGGGCAGCCGAGCCGCTGTTCGAGGCGAGCGGCGGCGGCTCGGTCCTGACCATGACCTACCTGGGCGGCGTGCGGGCCGTGCCAAGGTACAACGTGATGGGAGTGGCGAAGGCGGCGCTCGATGCCTCCGTCCGTTACCTCGCCTGGGATCTGGGCGAGAAGAACGTGCGGGTCAACGCGGTCTCGGCAGGGCCTGTGCGCACGCTGGCCGCGCGCTCGATCGCCGGCTTCGCGACCATGGAGGCGATCGTGGAGGAGCGCTCGCCGCTCCACCGGGCGATCGACGGCGAGGACGTCGGGGCCGCCGCGGCGTACCTGCTCTCGGACGAGGCGGGGAACGTCACGGGGACGACGCTCTACGTCGACTCGGGGTACCACTCGATGGGCATGTAGAGCAGGCCTCTCGGCACGTCGCGGTGTTCGTGTGGAGGTTGGGGCCGGCGAGGAACGATCACGCCGCGGGGAGCGCGGATTGGGCGCGAATCGGCGCGTCGTCCGCGGCTCAGTCGTTCGGCTCGACCGGCCGACCTAACTCCACGATCCCGGCCGGATCGAGCTCGACCGCCACGCGTTCCCCCGCCCGTGGATGGTCGATCCGGGTCGTCACAGCCTCGAGTTCCTCGCCCCCGTCGAGCCGGAGCCGCAGGGTTACAATCGCGCCCCGCCGCTCCGCCGCCAGGACGGTCGCGCCCGCCCCTGGCGACACCAGTACCGCCTCCGGCCGCACGAGCAGCGAACGGCCCCCCTCCTCGCGCATGTTCGTCATCCCGAGAAAGCGCGCGGTCCACGCGTCCGCCGGGCGCGCCCAGAGCTCGTCGGGCGCTGCGCACTGGACGACCCGGCCCTCTCGCATCACCGCCACCCGGTCGCCGAGCGCGAACGCCTCGCCGATGTCGTGCGTGACGTAGACGGCCGTCAACCGCAGGCGCGTGAACAGCTCCCCGAGATCGGCGAGCAGACGCGTGCGTCGAGGGCCGTCGAGCGAGCCGAGCGGCTCGTCGAGCAGCAGCACCCGCGGGTCCGGAGCGAGCGCCCGGGCGAGGGCGACGCGCTGCTGCTCGCCGCCCGAGAGGGTCGAGACCGACCGTCGCTCGAATCCGGCGAGACCCACGAGCGCGAGCACTTCGGCAACGCGGCCGCGGCGCACCTCGGACGCCACGCCCGCCACGCGAAGTCCGAAGGCGACGTTCCGCTCGACGTCGCGGTGGGGAAAGAGCGCGCCGTCCTGGAACACGAGCCCGATGCCGCGCCGGTGGGCCGGCACGCCCGCCAGGTCGCGCGCGCCGAGCAGAACGCGTCCGGCATCGGGACGCACAAGCCCGGCGAAGACCCGCAGGAGCGTGCTCTTGCCGCTCCCGCTCGGCCCGAGGACGGCCACCGTCTCGCCTTCCCCCACCGCCAGCTCGGCGCCCGCGAGCGCCGGAACGCCGTCGAACGCGACCGCCACTTCCTCGGCTCGCAGCATTGGATGGTTGCTCGGCGAATCCGGCGCCGCCATCACCGTCTTCACCGATCAACCATCAGAGAGTGCCGCGCCTGACGGCGATCCGGTCGGCGGCGAGCACGGCCACCGCCGTCATCGCCATCAGGACGACGCTCAACGCGGCCGCCTCACCCGCGTTGAGGGCGCCGGGGCGACTGAGGAAGCGGAAGATCGCGACGGGAACGGTCGGCCGGTCGCTGCGCGCGATGAAGACCGTCGCACCGAACTCCCCGAGGGAGATCGCAAAGGCAAAACCGGCGGCGACTCCGAGCGCCCGCAGCGCGAGCGGCAGGTCGACCTCGCGCCAGACGCGCGCCGGCGAGGCTCCCAGGACCGCGGCGGCCTCACGCAGCCGCTCGTCGATCGAGCGCAGCGCCGGAGCGACGATCCGGACGACGAACGGCGCAGCCACGAGCGCCTGCGCGACCGGGATCAGCCAGGCCGAGCGTCGGAATTCCAGGGGCGGGTCGTCGAACGCGATCACGAAGCCGAAGCCGAGCATCACGGCGGAAACTCCGAGCGGCAGCATCGCCAACCGGTCGACCCAGACCGCCCGCGGACGTGCGGCGACCCAGGCCACGAGGCCGCCGACCACGAGCGCGAGCG
>Ga0136620_10001274_pt1 | contig 11937 bp, 12 predicted proteins | sample AntDrymUQ4162106_2_FD_104806 | JGI IMG/M metagenome (GOLD analysis project Ga0136620, IMG submission 104806) | Polar desert sand microbial communities from Dry Valleys, Antarctica - metaG UQ416 (21.06) | ecosystem: Environmental > Terrestrial > Soil > Desert | place: Antarctica: Dry Valley... | reverse complement strand
GGCCAGGGCCCGAAGCGCGACTCGCGCGGCCTCCGCGGCCGAGAGCCCGGCGGCGATCTGACGGCGCATCTCGATCACGCGCTGCTCGTCGTCCTTGGAGTAGAGCCGCAGGCCCCCCGGCGTTCGCTCGGGGTCGACCAGCCCGTAGCGCGTCTCCCAGGCACGCAGCAGCTCGGGGCTCACCCCGACCCGCTTGCTCAGCTCGCCGATCCGGAGCCTTCCTTTCTCCGCCATCGTCCGCAGAATACCGGTCTAGACGGCTCTTATACAAGAGCTATACAAATGCTGTACAGTGATCGCCATGATCGCCGCACAGGCTCGTTGCGCCCCCGAAAGTGAGCAGGTCCTGATGGAGCGGGTGGCTGGGGGCGACAGTCGCGCCTTCGAGGCCATCTACGACCGCTATCACCGCCAGGCGTACTCACTGGCCCGGCGCATCACCGGCCGCGAGACCGGTGCTGAGGAGGCGACCCAGGAGGCCTTCCTCTCGCTTTGGCGCGGGGCCTCCAGCTTCGACCCGGCGCGCGCCAGCCTCGCCACCTGGCTTCTCGCGCTCGTGCGTTACCGCAGCATCGATCTGCTGCGGCAGAGCAGGCCCCGGGCTCTGCACCAAGATCTCTCCGAGGGCGCCGCCGAGAGGATCGAGGCGCCGGAGCGCACCGAGGAACAGGTGCTCGCGATCCAGGAGTACGCCCAGGCGCGCCGTCTGGTAGACGAGCTCCCCCCCGAGCAGCGCGAGGTCATCGACCTCACCTACCTGGCCGGCTTCACCCAGACGGAGATCGCCGCGAGGGTCGGCGTCCCCCTCGGGACCGTAAAGGGCCGGGCACGCCTCGGGCTGCTCAAGTTGCGCCACGCAGCGGAACGCGAGTCGGCCGCCGCACCTACCGCCTGACCTACCGCCTGACCCGCCACTCACCGGCGCGGGAGGGCCCGATCGCCCTGCCGTTGAATCCGGGCCCGCCCGGACCGTCGCCGGAGCCGTTGGCTAGGCCAACGCCTCCGCGAGGTCCGCGGGGGCCAACCACGCCACCAGCGCGCGCCGATCGTCGGCTAGAACCCCAGCGGTGAGGCCCTCGTCGCGGGCAGCTTCCACCGCGGCAACGAACCGCGCGGGGTCGTCGACGGCAATCGCCAGCTCAGTCACGGGCACAGGCTCGCCGATGGGGCGCTCGACCGAGACGGGTGCCGCGAAGCGCAGCAGCACGTCCGTGCGACCGCTCACCGCCAGCCTCACCGGGCCGTCGCCGAGCACGAGCCCGGTCCGTTGCCCGGCGCGCCGGTGGGCGATCTCGAGCGCCCCGACCTGAGTCGCCGCTACGTGGGCGCGGTAGAGCTGCCCGCTGCGCAGCTGTAGCTCGCCGTCGCGGAGCAGGTGCCGGTGCGTGCGCTCGCCGACCGCCCAGGACAGGAGCATGACCACGCCGTACAGGTGCAGCGCCGCGACGGCGACCTTCGGCCAGAACCAGGCGTCGGGAAGCAGGAGGTGGACAGCGGCGCCCTCGGCGAGCATCGCGGGCAGGAACGCGAGCGCCAAACCGTCCGGATGACCTTGTGCCAGCTTGTCACGAGCGCCGGGTGGGGGCAAGAGCACAGGCGTGGCGCCCGATCCGTGGCCGCCCCGACCGTCACAATGTCCAGCCATGGCCGCCACCGCCGTAAGGTCGCCGCGCGTGCGCCCCCCCGCGTCTCCCGCCGGGGCCGCTCAGCGCCACGGTCACCGCGGACCGGCCACGCTGGGCGTAGCGCTGGGGGTGGCCGTGCTCTACGCGATGTTCGCGGAGGGCGCCATCGGCATCCCGGAGGAGAGCGTGGTGCAGATCGGCGTGGCCGCCATCGCTCTCGTCACCCTCGCGGCGTTGCTCTTCGGCCGTGGGCTGCGGGCCTCGCCGGCGCCCATGGCCCTGGCCGGGTTGGCCATGCTGGCCGGGTTCGCCGCCTGGTCGGGGCTGTCGATCGCCTGGTCGATCGCGCCCGACCAGAGCTGGCTGGAGCTCAACCGCGCGCTGGCCTACGGGCTGGTGGCCGCGCTGGCGCTCGTGCTGGGCTCGAGCCTGCCGCGGGCGGCCGAGCGGGTGGCGCTGGGGTATCTGGCGATCGCCACGCTCGTGGCCCTGTATGCGCTCGGCGCCAAGCTGTTTCCCTGGCTGGAGATCCCCGGGATCCTCGACCTGGACCACACCGACCGCTTCTCGCGCCTGCGCGCGCCGCTGGGCTACTGGAATGCGCTCGGCCTTGCGTGTGCGATGGCGGTGCCGATCGGGCTGCGGGCGACGGTCACGCTCGCCGGCCGCGGGCGCACCGTGGCGCTGCTCAGCCTGGTGGTCGTGCTCACCACGCTCGCTCTCACCTACTCGCGAGGGGGCCTGCTGGTGCTGGTGGTGATGGTGGGCCTGCTGGTCGGAATGGGGCCCGACCGGTTGAGGCTGCTCGCGGTGGGCGGGGTGGCGCTGCTGGGCGCCGCGCCGGCAGTGGTCTGCGTGCTGCTGCTGGACGACCTCAAGACCGACGGCCTGTCGGCTTCGGCCCGCACCGGGGACGGCCTGCTGCTCGCCCTGGCTCTGGCCGCCGGGCTCGCGATCGCCTTCGTGCTGGCGCGGCGACTGTTCGCGCGCGGCGAGCTGCGGCTGAGCGATCGGGCCGCCGGTCGCGCCCGCCGGGGCGCGCTGGTGGCGGGCGTGGCGGTGCCGTTGATCGTGCTCGGCGCACTCGCCCTGTCCGAGCGCGGGGTCGGCGGCACGATCGATCACCAGCTCGATGAGTTCACCGCCGCCAAGTTCGATCCGCAGAACGACCCGTCGCGGGTGCTGCGCACCAACTCCGGCAATCGCTGGGTGTGGTGGCAGGAGGCCGCGGGCGCCTTCTCGGACCGTCCGATCGAGGGGCACGGCGCGGGCTCGTTCCCGCTGCTGCACCGCGCCTACCGCGACAACACGATCGAGGTGCGCCAGCCCCACAGCGTGCCGCTGGAGTTCCTGGCCGAGACCGGGCTGGTCGGAGCCCTTCTGGCCCTGGGCGGCCTGGCGCTGCTGGGCGTGGCCGGTGTGCGCACCGTGCGGGCAAGGGCCTCAGGGCGCGACCGGGCCTTCGCCATCGCGCTGCTGGCGGTGGCGCTGGGCTGGCTGCTGCACTCCCTGGTGGACTGGGACTGGGACATCCCCGCCGTGACGCTGGTGGCGGTGATCGCGCTGGGCGTGCTCTGCGCTCGCCCGCGCGCGGGCGAGGACGTGGTGGGTGCCGACCCGGCGCCCCGCCCCCCGAATGCTCGCGGTCCGCTACTTGCAGCCGGCGCCGTGGCTGCGTTCACCGTGGCCGCCCTTGCCGCGCTGCCGGCGATGTCTCAGCACCTGACCGACGAGTCCCTTTCCCGCGCGAGCGGTGGCAGGGCCGTCGACCTGCGCGAGGCGCAGCAGACCGCCGCGCTGGCCAAGCGCCTGAACCCCTTCGCCGTGGAGCCGGTGTTCGCCCAGGCGGCGATAGCCGAGCGCGGCAACCAGCCGGCGGCCGCCGCGGGCCTGCTGGTCGAGGCCGTGGAGCGCCAGCCCAGCAACCCGAGCGCTTGGACCAGGCTCGGGCGCTTCCAGGTGGCGGTGGGCGACTCGCGCGGGGCGCTGCGCTCGATCCTCATCGCGGCCTCGCTGGACCGCCTCGGGCTAACCGCCATCGCGCTGTCCGCTCAGGCGCTGTATGACCAGAACCGCTCCGCGTCGGCCACGGGCACCCCGCTTCCCGAGCGGCTGGGGCCGGCGCCCGCGCCGCCGCCGCCGGACGACCAGCTCGGCGCGGGCCCACGCGACACGGCCCCCGACAGCCCGGCGCCCGCGCCGACGCCCGACCCGCCGGCGCCCACGCCGGCCCCGGCACCCGCGCCCGCCCCCCCGCGCGAGCAGCCCTCGCCCCCGCCGCAGCGAGACGAGGGGGAGCCGTTCCGGCTGGAGGGCTAGGCGGCAACGAACTTCGACCAGCGAGGAGAGACCGATGACCGACGATCAGAGCGTTCAGAACCACATCGAGGAGCTGGTGGCCGAGGAGCACCGGCTCCAGAAGGCCGGCGAGGGCGGCGGGATGGACCCCGAGCGCCACGAGCGGCTTGAGGCGGTGCGAATCGAGCTCGACCGCCTGTGGGACCTGTTGCGCCAGCGGCGGAGCCTGGAGGAGTTCGGCCTCGATCCGGACGCCGCATCGGAGCGCGGCGCCGACACCGTCGAGGGCTACGAGCAGTAGGTAGGCCTCAGCGCAGCGAGGCCAGCGTGCGCTCGAGTCCGTCGCTGATGCCCACCTCGGCCTGCCAGCCCAGGTCCGATTGCGCGCGGCTCGCGTCCAGCGCGATATGGCGCACCTCGCCAGGGCGTTCCTCAGCCATCTCGGGCTCGAAGCCCGAGCCGTCGGCCTGGCCGGCCAGCGCCTCGACGATGTCGAGGACGCTGGTCTCGACGCCGGTGCCGATGTTGATCGCGCCCGTGGAGTCGGACTCGGCGGCCAACAGGTTGGCGGACACCACGTCGCCCACGTACACGTAGTCGCGGGTCTGCAGGCCGTCGCCGAACACGGTGGGCTGCCCGCCCTCGAGCAGCTTGCCGCAGAAGATGGCCACCACGCCCGCCTCGCCGAGCGGGTCCTGGCGCGGCCCGTAGACGTTGCCGTAGCGCAGCGAGACCGTGGACAGGCCGTGGAAGCGAGTGAACAGGTCGCAGTAGTTCTCGGCGCAGAACTTGGACAGACCGTAGGGGGCCTCGGGCGCCACGGGGTGGTCCTCCGGCGCGGGGATCGTGCGTCCCTCCCCGTAGATGGCGCCGCCGGTGGAGGTGTTGACCACCCGCCGCGCGCCGGCCTGCCGGGCGCCTTCGAGCACGTTGACCGTGCCCTCGACGTTGATGCGCGCGTCGGCGGCGGGGTCGGCCGCCGAGCGGCGCACGTCGATCTGGGCGGCCAGGTGGAACACCACCTCGGGCTTGGCCTGGACCATCGCTTCGGCCACGGCGGAGGCATCGCGGATGTCCACCTCGCGCAGCTGGGCGCCGTTGGCCATGGCTGCCTCGATGTTCTCCCGCTTGCCGGTGGAGAGGTCGTCCAACACCGTCACCTCGTCACCCCGCTCCAGCAGGGTGTCGACGATGTTGGATCCGATGAACCCGGCTCCTCCGGTGACCAGGGCGCGCATGAAGGCGGCCACTCTAGGGGACGGCCTGGGACGCTGGTAGCTTCGGCTCGATGGGCGGCCTGTTCGTAACTCTGGAGGGAATCGACCGCTCGGGCAAGAGCACCCAGGCGGCGCTGCTGCTCGAGGCGCTGGGCGAGGGCGCGATCGGCGTCCGCGAACCTGGCGGCACCACCGTGGGCGAGCGCGTGCGCGCACTGCTCAAGGATTCCGGCGTGACCGTGTCGCCCGAGGCCGAGGCGCTGCTGTTCGCCGCGGCGCGGGCGGAGCTGGTCAGCGGCGTGATCCGGCCCGCGCTGGCCGACGGCCTGGTGGTCGTATGCGATCGCTATCTGGACTCCTCCCTGGCCTACCAGGGCGCGGCGCGCGGGCTCGGGGTCCAGGAGGTCGAGCGAGTGAACCGTTTTGCGACCCGGGGGCTGGCGCCCGACCTGACCATCCTGCTGGACCTCGACCTGGCCAGCGCCGCGGCGCGCGGGGGAGAGGACGACCGCTTCGAGCAGGAGGGCGCCGAGCTGCAGCGCGACGTGGCGGCCGCCTACGGCGAGCTGGCGGCGGCCGGGCCGGAGCGCTGGCGGCGCATCGATGCGGGGCGCGACCCGGCGCTGGTACACGCCGATGTGCTGGTCGCGGTCGAGCGGGCCGGCGTGGCAACCGGGCGCCGCGTGGGGAGCGCGCGGGCATGAGCGAGGCGGTGGTGCCCGGCACCGAGGACCATCCTCAAGCGCGCATGACCCTGTCGGCCGACCTGGCCGGCGCGCCCTCGCACGCCTACCTGTTCCACGGTCCCGCGGGCGTGGGCAAGCGCGAGGCGGCGCGGGCCTTCGCGGCGGAGCTGCTGGCCGCGGGCTCGCCCGACCCCGACAACGCCCGCCACCGCGCACTGTCGGGATCCCACCCAGACCTGACGTGGGTGCGGCCCACCGGCGCGCACGTGATGCGTACCGAGGACGTGGACGAACCGGTGGTGGCCGCCGCCACCCGCACTCCGTTCGAGTCCAAGCGGCGCGTGTTCGTGCTCGAGCGCGTGGACACCATGAACGACGAGGTGGCCAACCGCCTGCTCAAGACGCTCGAGGAGCCCGCCGCCTTCGTTCACCTGATCCTGGTCACCGACGCGCTTTCGCTGGTGCTGCCTACCGTCATCTCGCGCTGTCAGCTGGTGCGCTTCGATCCCCTGCTGCCCGACCGCCTGGCGGTGACGCTGGTCGAGGAGGGCGTGCCCGAGCAACGTGCCACGGCCTGCGCCCGTCTTGCGCTGGGCAGCGGCGAGCGGGCGCGCTTCCTGGCCTCCGACGAGGGCGAGGCGCTGCGCGCCGACGTGGACCGAATGCTGGCCTCGGCCCTGTCGGGCGGCGCGCGCGGGGCCGAGGAGTCCGAGCCCTGGCGGGGGCTGCTGGCGCGCGCCGAGGAGCGCCGGGAGGCGGCCGAGGCGCGGGTGGGCGAGGCGCGCTCAGCGCGCCTGCAGTCCGAGCCCAAGGGTCGTGAGCGCGGGGCCCTGGAGCGGCGATTCGAGGAGACCGCCAAGCGCGACGGCCGCCGTGCCCGCACCGAGCTGCTGGAGCTGGGACTCACGCTGGTTGCGCTGGGCTTCCGCGACCTGGTGTGCCTTGCCGAGGGCGCCGACGAGGCTGCGCTGGACGCCGAGCGCGCCGCGGCGCTGGGCCCAGCCGCCCGCGGCCGGGAGCCGCGCCGGCTGCGCGAAGCCGCCGAGCGCTGCGAGGAGGCGCGGCTCTCGCTCGAGGTCAACGTGACCGAGGATCTGGCCCTGGAGGCGCTGGGCTACCGGCTCAGCGCGCTCGTGGGCTCGGCTTGAGCGGGGAGGTCCGTTGCTCGGGCGACGACGATCGGCCTGCGCTGCTCCCTAGCCGTACTCGAACGCGCGCCCCGGGCCCGATTGCACCTCCAGCACGCAACGGGCGCCTTTTACCCGTACCACCCGTCCGGGCGGCACACGCGATCGGACCTCGAGCACCTCTCCGTGCTCGTCGAGGAACACGAGGTTCAGCGCAAAGCCCATGCCGAAGGTGTGCACGGCCGAGCACCGCGGGATCAGCAGCCCGCAGTTGCGGGGCAGCCCGGTCAGGAAGGCAAGCCCCAGCAGCCGCGCCCTGAAGGAGCCTGCCACGAACACCCTCGGCCCGCCCGGCCAGGCGAGTTCCTCGAGACGGCGTAATCGCTTGGGGACCATGCCCCGTAGAGGCGGGGCACGCCACTATTTCGCTCCCCGCCCGGGGCTACACTGCACTCCGCCCGCCGAGAGCTTGCGGTGACCGTCTCCTCGTCGAGCAACTCACTCAGGTAGTTGCGGGTGGTCGCGTCCTGGATCGGCCCGAGGAAGAGCTTGCAGAGCACGTTGCCGAGCACGGCATCGGCCTCGCGGCCGTAGCGCTGCTCGAGTTGCGCGAGGCTCTGGTAGATCAGGCACCAGCGCACTCCCCACCCGGCCGAGACCGAGAGGTAGGTGGGCAGCTTTCCCAGCGGCGCGAGGTGAGCTGCCTCGTCGGCCAGGATTCGCAGTATCGGGCGGTCGGAGCTGCGGCCGCCGGCGGCCTGCTGCTCCCAGACGCGTAGGACGGCGCCCAGGAGCCCGCCGAAGACGGGGGCGAGCAGCTCCTGGTCGCTGTCGGGTGCGACGACGTACAACGTGCCGCCACCGAGCAGGTCCTCGGGCCGGAAGTCCGGGCGATCTGCCTGCTGGACCGAGGGGAAGCGGTACGCGTCCACCAGCTGCGCGGCCGACATCAGCAGCAGCGACCGCGGCCGCTCGTCGAGCGCCTGGATCCCGGCGATCGAATCGGCCGCCGCGGCCGCCGATCGCGCCAAGAGGATCGCCCGAGGCTCGTCGAGCCCTTCGACCCCCGACCGCAGCCACCCGTGGATGGAGGCCATCGATCGGCCGTCGAGCGCCGCCGCGTGCAGCAGCGGCGGCAGCGCCACCCCGATCGCCTCACGGTTGTAGAAGCGCGCTCCCCCCGAGTCGTTCGAGGCGGCCGAAGCGGACGGGTCCGCGTCGAGAAGCCAGCGGCCCATCCGGAGTGCGTGCTCCCATTCGTCGCATCCGAGCAGAGGTGTCCAGCCACAGACGGCGCCATTCGCCGGCGCAGTCGCGGTGAGAGGCGCGTAGATCCAGACCGGGCCGCGGCGGGCCCGCGACTCGAGGGTGTCGCGTACGACCTCGGTCTTGTTCAGCAGGACGATCGCCGGGCCGTCGTGTTCGAGCAGCGCCGGCACCAGCACGCGCGTGGTCTTGCCCGACCTGGTCGGGGCGACGGCCATCAGGTGGCTCTCCGCGGCAGACCGCAGGCTGCGTCGCCGCAGCGTCCCAAGCGGCCAACTGTCACCGCCGGGAGGAGACGCCGCGCGGCGCTCGCCCCGCGCGGCCCGCAGCAGGGCAGCGGTGCCGCGCCGGCGCCCGCTGCCTCTGGACTGGAGGTGGAGGAGATCGCGGGGTTGCCCCCACGAGCGCGGGGTGATCCACGAGCGGGGATTCCAGCTCGCCAGGGGCGACCGGGCGGAGCCTCGCCAGCGGTCGACGCGTGCCCAGGCGATCGCCAGGAGGGCGAGGAGGCCGAATGCGAGCGCGGCGTTGAGGGCGATCCAGGCGCTCGGCGGGGGCATCACGTGCCGGTACGGCGCGAACGGGCGCAGCGAGCGGGGGTCGCCGCCGGCGCCGTCAGCGAGCCATCGGATGCCGCCGCCGACGGCGTCACCGAAGCCGACGAAGGTTGGGTCGCCGTGAAGCGTCGACCACGCGAACGTCGGCCAGGCCGTCCCGAAGAACAGCACCGCTATGCCCGCTACGGCCACGCCGATGGCGGTCAGCGCGAGCTCCTGGGATTCGTCCCACTCTGCTCTCTTCATCACTTCTCCTTCCCGGGCGGCATCGCGCCCCGGCTCGTTGTGGCGCGCCCAGCAGGCGGCTGGTGCAACCGCCTCGCGCGCGTCATGAAAGTCGTGGGTGCGGGTGCGCCCCGCCCCGCCTGGGGCGGCGAGGCCGGCACAGAGCCGAGCCCTCCTGGGCTCCGACGCGGCGGGGGAGGAGTCGCGAGCCAGGCGTCCACCGACTCCGGCCGGATCCGCCAGTGCGCGCCGAGTCGTTCGCCGGCAAGCGCTCCAGAACGCAGGGCGCGGTAGACCGTCCGCTCGCTGGCGCCGACGCGTCGCGCAACATCGCTGACGCGCAGCCAGCCTGGATCGCTGCGTGTGCCGACCTGAGCGGTCAGCGACTCCACGCGCTCACCGAGTACATGGTCCAGTCGCAGCAGCACTGCCTCGGCGAGGACGTCGAGCACCTCCGGTCCGCCGGGCGGCATCGGACGTTCCGCGCTAGCCATCGCGTCTGTCCCCGGCGTGGCCGTCAAAGGCGGAGGGCAGAAGGGCCATGCCTCCCCCTAGTCGCACAGCGGACGCGGTTGTTCGGAATCCCTTGGCGAGACGCAAACTCGTAGGGCTGCCGCGACGTGTCCCCATACCTCTAGAGGTGCCTTTGCGGGGATCCCTACCCCCCTTAATCTCTCCGGCGTGCCCGGCGAGCTACACCCTGTGGCTGCCAGCTCATCGCGCTTCCTCCTCGCTTCTACCTTGGAGTGACGGAGGGGTCGCGCCACCCCCAATTTGCTCCGGCGCAGGTCGCTCAACCGGCGATGCTTCGTCCCTCACACCTCTTCAATTGAGTCAGCGTGGGTTCATGCCCCCCGAGTTGCCGTCGACTTCAGCGGGCTCGGTGGTTCCGTCGGCGAGCAAGGCGTAGGCGGCGACGCCTCCTCGGCTCAGGCCCCCCCATCAACTATCCTGCTTACGCTATATTTGCTGGGCATGATGAGCCTGGACGTCATCTCGGTCCCGGAGGCAGCCCGAGCCCTGGAAGTCGACCCCTCGCGCGTTCGAGTGCTCCTCACGCGGGGGCAGCTGGACGGCGAGAAGGTGGGCGGTCGGTGGCTCGTGTCAGGCCCGAGCCTCCGCGCGCTCAGGGACAGTCCACGCGAGCCGGGGCGACGACTACGGCCGGCCAACGCGTGGGCCGTGCTCGCTCTTGCTTGCGGTGACCCCGCTCCTTGGGTCGGTGCTGAGGAGCGTCGACGCTTGGCGGGGTTGCTTGAAACCAGGAAGCTCGCCGGGCTCGTCGGTCGCCTGGGCGAGCGATCTCGGGTCGAGCGATTCTTCGCTCATCCCGGCGTGGTGGGCGCTCTCAAGGACGCTGACAGCGTGGTCCCCGCCGGGGCTCATGCCGAGCGCCATCGAGGGCAGCGACTCGTGCCGGGGCGCGATGCCGACGTCTACGTTGCCGAGGCGGACCTTCCGCAGTTGGTGCGCGAGTTCGCGCTGGAGCCCAGCGATCAACCGAACGCGATCGTGCGCGCCCTTCCGGACGGCCTGTGGCCCTTCATCGACCGGCGCATGCCGCTGGCCGCCGTCGCCATAGACCTTTCAGAGCTTCCCGACGCTCGGTCGCGGCGCATCGGACGCGCGCTCATCGAGAGCTTGAGCGGTAGTGGAGGATCGTGACGACCGTCGAACTCGACCTCGCCGACCCAGGCGCCCGAGAGATCTGGCAGGACGCGCTCGATCTGATGGGGCACCTCAAGGGAGACTGGACTCTCATCGGAGGCTTGATGGTGCAACTGCACGCCGAACGCTACGAAAGCGTCGGGGCCCGGGCCACGAACGACACGGACATCCTCGCGAACAGTCGCACCCGGCCGAGCGCCACCGAACAGATTTCGGTGACGCTTACGCAACTCGGCTTTCAGCTCCTTCCTCCGGTGGGTATTGACCATGGGACGGCCTATCGCTTCGAGCGCGGCGAGGAAATCGTCGATGTCCTCGGCCCCGATGGTGTCGGCGCCAACCCGCCGAGGACCGTAGGAAACCTCGAGACCATCCAGGTCTCAGGCGGGACCCAGGCGCTCCGCCGGACAGAGGCCATCACGGTGGGTCTGGAAGGCAAGGAGACAGAGATCCGCTGCCCGTCGCTGCTTGGCGCGATCCTTCTGAAGTCGCGCTCGGTCACCAAGAAGGACCGCGAGCAGGATCGTGAGGATCTGATTCGCCTTCTGACCTGCGTGCAGGATCCACGCTCGCTGAAGGCCGAGCTCAAAGCCGGGGAACGCCGCTGGCTGCAGTCGGCAGAGGCTCGACTTGACTTCGGCGACCCGGGCCTGGCGAACCTCTTCGGCTCGGAGCAGCTCCGACTGGCGCGCGCCACCTACCGGCTGCTGATCGAACGGCCTTGAGCGGAGATCCGCCAACATCCTCGACTCTGTCCGAGTCCATTTCAGGGGAGCCCGTATGGGAGCGCTACCAGTGACCACCGCATCACTCGGACAGCAAAGCACCCACTTCGCCCCCGGCCACACGTCGGTCCCGGGAGGGGTTGGGTGGGCGGGAACACCACGGGAAGCGGTTGCGGCCCGATTCGAGGAGCTCGCGGCGCTCGACCCCGACTGGGATACATACGGATCGAAGCCGGTCGATCCGGACGCGCTCCGCGAAGGCCAGGCGTTCGTGGAGCGGCTGCTTCAGCAACCCATTCCCGTCCCCTCGATCCTTCCCGTACCGGACGGGGGCGTCCAGCTCGAGTGGTCTGCCGGCGCCGTCGGGCTCGAACTGGAGTTCGAGCCCGGTGCCTCAGCAGACGTGTTCGTCTGCGATGACCACGAAGCGGGTCAGCAGATCGATGGCGAGCTTCCGCGCGACGGCGGACTGTTTCGGATCGCGCTTGAGCGCCTTGCCGCTCACACGTGATCGAGCACATCGACGACAGTGACGCGCTTCTG
>Ga0136620_10001273_pt1 | contig 11938 bp, 11 predicted proteins | sample AntDrymUQ4162106_2_FD_104806 | JGI IMG/M metagenome (GOLD analysis project Ga0136620, IMG submission 104806) | Polar desert sand microbial communities from Dry Valleys, Antarctica - metaG UQ416 (21.06) | ecosystem: Environmental > Terrestrial > Soil > Desert | place: Antarctica: Dry Valley... | reverse complement strand
CCGAAAAGATCGTCGATGAAATCAAGCGCGCGGGCGGGAAAGCCGTCGCGCTCGAGGCCGATGTGAGCAAGGAAGATCAGGTCAAGGCCATGTTCGCGCAGTTGCTGGAGGAGTTCGGCACGATCGACATCATGGTCAACAATGCCGGCCTGCAACGCGATGCGGCATTGCTCGAGATGACTCTCGAGGAATGGAACCTCGTCATCGATATCAATCTCACCGGACAGTTTCTTTGTTCGCGGGAAGCGGCGCGTGAATTCTTGCGGCGCGGCGTGCGGCCCGAGATTTCTTGTGCGATCGGCAAGATCATCTGCGTCAGCTCAGTGCATCAGATCAGCCCGTGGGCCGGACACGCGAGCTACGCCGCGAGCAAAGGCCGCATCAACATGATGATGCAAAGCATCGCGCAGGAGCTGGCGCCGCAAAAAATTCGCATCAACAGCATAGCACCGGGAGCGATCAAGACACCGATCAATCGCGCTGCCTGGGAGACGCCGGAAGCGGAAGCGCAGCTCCTGAAGCTGATTCCTTATGGGCGCGCCGGTGTGCCGCGGGACATCGGAGACGCGGCGGTCTGGCTGGCTTCGGACAAATCCGATTACGTCAACGGCACGACGTTGTTTGTCGATGGCGGGATGACGCTTTACCCAGGCTTCGCGACCGGAGGTTAATCTGTGAAGTCGACGAGCAACAACGGTTACGCCCCGATCCGTGATTACGCGCTGATTGGCGATTGTCACGGCTCGGCCCTCGTCTCACGCGATGGCAGCGTGGATTGGTGCAGCCTAAAGCGGTTCGATGCCGATCCGGTTTTCTGCCGAATCCTGGACGCGACAAAAGGCGGATTTTTCTGCATTCAACCGGCCGCCAAGTACGAAGCGACTCGCCAATACGTCCGCGGGACGAACATTCTCTGTACCACTTTCACCACAGAAGCGGGGACCGCCAGGGTAACCGATTTCATGCCGGTCGGCCGCGATCCGCATGCCGGCGTTCATGATTATGTGAGCCTGCGCGCACCGTTCTGGCTGGTGCGAATCGTCGAAGGAGTCTCCGGCACAAACCGGATCCGCGCGCAATACAAACCCACCGTCGATTTCGCGCGCCGCAAGGCCCGCCTCGTCACCACGCCCTTCAGCATTGCGACCAAGGAGGGAGCACCATTCTTAAAAGCGGACACGGAATTCTCCGTGAACGATGATTTGGCCGAAGCGAATTTTGAAATCGCTGCGGGAGAGCGCCGTCACTTCATTGTCAGCACGTCGCCCCTGGGTGAAATCGCGACCGGCGCAGTCGTGGAAGAACTGCTCGCGATCACCCGCGCTTTTTGGGAAGAGTGGTCGGCTTACTGCCGGTATCAGGGGCCGTACCGCGATATTGTTTTGCGGAGCGCGCTCGCCCTCAAGCTTCTGACTTACGCACCGAGCGGCGCGATCGTGGCCGCGCCGACCACTTCGTTGCCCGAAGGAATCGGCGGCGAACGCAATTGGGATTATCGCTATTGCTGGCTGCGCGATTCGAGCTTCAGCCTCTATGCGCTGGCCGCGCTTGGGTATAGCGGCGAGGCCCGGAAGTTCGCCCGTTTCCTTTACAATTCCTGCAAAGCAACGCATCCGCGGGTGCAGATCATGTATGGGATCGACGGCGAGACCGAACTGACGGAACTCACCCTCGATCACCTCGCGGGATATCGCGGCAGCCGGCCCGTGCACACGGGCAACGGCGCCTTCTCCCAGCAGCAGATCGACGTTTACGGCGAGGTGCTCGACTGGGCGCTGCTGCATCGCACGCTGGGCGGCAGTTTTGATGCCGAAGGCGCGGAGTTTTTGCGCTCGATGGCCGGTTATCTCGCTGAGCATTGGCAGGAGCCGGACCAGGGCATTTGGGAAATGCGCGGTCCGCCCCTTCACCACGTTTATGGAAAAATCATGAGCTGGGTCGGGATCGACCGCGTCATCCGAATGTTTGGGTCGCGCAAGGACCTCGCAGAGGTTCGCGAAAAAATCGCGCGCACGGTGCGCGAAAAAGGCGTGAGCCCGAAGGACGGTCACCTCCTGCAGGCTTTCGGTCAGCCCGGCACCGATGCGGTCCTGCTCCTGACACCTGCGCTCGGTTTCCCGGCTGATGCGCGCACGCTCAAAGCGACCATCGATGCTGTCCAGCGAGAATTACAGCAAGGCGATTATCTGTTGCGCTACCGCAGCGCCGACGGTTTGGAGGGCGAAGAAGGCGCCTTTCTTATTTGCAGCTTCTGGCTGGTGGACGCGTTGCTCATGACCGGCCGGCCGGAAGAAGCGCGTGAACTTTACGAACGGCTCTTGAGTCGCGCCAATGATGTCGGCCTTTTTGCCGAAGAGATCGATCCCAAAACACACGAATTTTTGGGGAATTTCCCCCAGGCCTTCACTCACCTGGCCTTGATCATCAATGCCGCCAATCTCGCGCTCTACGAAGAACGAGGCGCAGACGCCTTGCGCGGCGCGCATGCCGACCGTGCGCGCTATGCGATTGAGGCCACGAGTGGGATTCGCGCCCTTTGGGTTATGTTCAAAAAATCCGGCCGCGTCGGGCGGATTTTTTCCTCGCGCGCCTCGATTCTGAAATCAGTGAAACGACCTGCAAAGTCAAAGGAGATTTCCGAATGACGAAACCCGCCCCGAAGGCGAACCTCACTCGCAAGTGGAGGCGACGTTCATGACCGCGACCTTCACCTCCAGCCTGTCGGCAACGAGCACACCGCTCAAGCACGCCTGGGAGCACACCATAGGAAGCGGTCATGCCCCGCTCGCACTCCGCGCGGATTGGCAGGAGCAGCTCCGCCGCTGCCACGACGAGCTTGGCTTCCGGCATGTCCGCTTCCACGGACTGCTCTCGGATGACATGGGCACGCTCATCGCCCACCAGGACAAACCGCTCTACTCCTTCTTCAACGCCGACCGCATCTGCGACTTCCTGCTGTCGATCGGCATGCGCCCCTTTGTCGAGCTGGGCTTCATGCCGGAGATGCTGGCTTCGGGGCCCGAAACCGTTTTCCACTATCGGGGGAATATCACGCCGCCCAGGGATTACGACGCCTGGGGCACGCTCATCCGCAAACTGGTCGGCCATTGGGTCGAACGCTACGGCATCGCCGCGGTGCGCCAGTGGTTCTTCGAGGTCTGGAATGAACCGAATCTCCCGGCATTCTGGACCGGCACACAAGAGGACTACTTCAAGCTCTACGCGCATACGGCGCAGGCGATCAAGTCCATCGACGGGTCGCTTCGCGTCGGCGGGCCGGCGACATCCATGACCGCGTGGGTCGAGGAGCTGCGGGACTACGGCGAGAACAACCGCCTGCCGGTTGACTTCATCAGCACGCACATCTACCCGACCGACCCACTCGGCTTCGAAGGCGCGGACACGGAGGAGCAGCTCGCCAAGAGCCCGCGGGACCTCCTCCGCGACCGGGCCAAACTCGTGCGCGAACAGGCGCGCGGACGCCCCGTCTATTTTACCGAATGGAACATCTCCTCCAATCCGCGGGACCACTACCACGACGAGCCGTTTGCTGCGGCCTACGCCGCCAGGATCGTGCTGGAGACGGACCCCTTTGTGGAGGGTTACGGCTACTGGACCTTCACCGACATCTTCGAGGAGAACTACTTTCCCTCGATCCCGTTCCATGGCGGGTTCGGTCTGCTTAATCTCCATGGCATCCCAAAGCCGATCTACCGCGCCTTCCAGCTCTTGCACCACCTCGGCAACGAGCTGCTTCCAGTCGTCGGCTTGCACGAGACGGTCGATATCTGGGTCGTTCGCAAGAGCCGTTCGATCACGGTGTTTCTCACCAACCACGCCCAGCCGCGTCACGACATCGTCACGCAGCGCGTGGACATCCGTCTGACCGATGCCCCCGCGCCCCTTGCAGCCACCATCGAGCGCATCGACGAGGACCATGCGAACCCGCGCAGGCAGTGGCGCGAGATGGGCGAGCCGGAGTATCTGAGCCGCGCGCAAGTAGAGGAACTCGAAGCCGCCTCTCGGCTCGTGAAGGAGCCGTTCGATGTGACCTACGCGGATGGTACCGTCCGCTTCGACGTCGACCTTCCTCCACACGCGATCGCAGCCGTCACGCTGGAACTTACCCCCGAGCCGCCAGACGGAGGCGCCGCCACATGATCAGCGAGTCACCAATGACCGAGCAGACGCTCGACCAGCTCCAGCGAGCCGCGTTCAGCTACTTCCTACAAGCGGTGAGCCTGCCTGGTGCACGGCGATAGCTGCCATCAGGGCGTCTTCGCCAGGAATCTCTACCTCGGCCAGCAGATTCCCCTGGCGGGCGTCGCGCACCAGAATGGCACCCTGCGGTTCGGGCGCGACCCGGTGCGGTCGGTGCTCGACGTCAACTGCAAGACGCATGACGTCGACAACCTGTATGTCCTGGATGCCAGTTTCTTCCCGAGCAGTGCGGCGGTCAACCCGGCGCTCACCGTCATGGCGAACGCGCTCCGCGTCGGAGATCACCTGATCGCACGGCTCCGTTGATGACCATTCCGTGGATTGAGGACTCGCTCGCTGCGGAGCTGCCGTGGTTATCCGTCGCGCAGATGGTCGAGGTGGACCGCGCCATGGTCGATGATTACCAGATCCTGCTGATGCAGATGATGGAACTCGCCGGCCGGCATCTCGCATCGCTGGCTCGAACGCGGTTTCTCGCCGATGCTGGACCTCACGCCCGGGTGGTGATCCTCGCGGGACCCGGAGGCAATGGCGGTGGGGCTCTCGTCTGTGCGCGTCGACTGGCGGGAAGAGACGTGCCCGTCACCGTCCTGACCGCAACGCCGGATGAAGGGTTCACGCCGGTGCCGCGGCACCAATTGCGGGCACTGCGACGACTCGACGTGAGCATCAGCGAGACCGGAGACGCGGTGCCGGCACAGCCGGCGCTCATCATCGATGGACTCATCGGCTACAGCCTGCGCGGCGCGCCGCGTGGCCGGGCGGAGGAGTTGATACGCTGGGCCAATCATGCATCCGCGCCCGTGCTCTCCCTCGACGTGCCCTCGGGCCTCGATCCCTCGTCCGGCGAGCCGTTCGATCCCGCGATTCGCGCGACCGCCACCTTGACGCTGGCCCTGCCGAAGCTGGGACTTAGGGCGGCAGGAGCGGCGGCGCACGTTGGCGAACTGTATCTCGCCGATATCGGCGTGCCTCGGCAGCTGTATCGGCGGTCGCCGCTCAACCTGCGTGTTCCCGATAGTTTTGCCGGCGGCGATCTCGTGAGGTTACGATGAGCACGCTCGAACCGCTCGCCATTCGATACGGCCGATCAGTCTGCGGCGATCCCGTGCGGTCCGCGTCCCTGGAGTGGCTGGTGACCAACGGCATCGGCGGCTATGCGTCGGGCACCGTGGCCGGCATTCGTACACGCCGTTACCACGGACTGCTGGTTGCGGCCCTCGACCCACCCGCCGCGCGCACCGTTATGGTGGCCGAACTGCACGAGAGTGTGGCCGCGGGCGACGGTGAAGTGCCGCTGCATGCCTCGCGGTGGCACGACGGGAGCACGAGTCCGCGCGGGTTCGAATACCTCGAGGCCTTCTGGCTGGAAGGGAGCACGCCGACCTGGCGCTTCGCGGTTGGCGACCTCTGTCTGGAAAAGCGCGTGATGATGGTTCGCGAGCGGAACGTCACGATCGTGGCCTATCGCGTCGTCCGCGCCCAGACGCCGGTGCGACTGATGGTGAAGGTGCTGGCCGTAAACCGGGATTTCCATTCGACAATGCAGGCTGGCCACGACGCTCTGCGAGTCGCCCAGGGTACCGGGGGCATCACGGTGTCTTCGGCGTGGGGGGGACCGCCGCTGCGCGTCGGCAGTCCTCAGATGTCGCTTGTGGCCTCGGACACCTGGTACCACGGGTTCGCGCTGGACTTGGAGCGCGAGCGCGGCCTCGACTACCTGGAGGACGCCCTGCACGTGGCAACGGCGACCGTCCACCTGGACTTGGGCGAGCAGGCCGAACTCGTGCTGTCGGCAGATGCTGACTCCGTGGACCCTGCGGCCGCCTTGGCCGAGGTCGCGCGCCATGAGCGCACAGTGATTGCGGAGTTCGCGGCGAAGCAGGGGGAGCGCGCCGACGCCACCGGTGCGCGGCTCGCACTCTCCGCCGATCAGTTTCTCGTGCGGCGGCCGGTCGACGGACGCCAGTGTGCCGGTATCATTGCCGGGTACCATTGGTTCGGCGACTGGGGGCGCGACACCATGATCTCGGTGCCGGGACTGACCCTCGCGACGGGGCGGGCGACCGTGGCGCGCGACATCCTGGTGACGTATGCGCAATTCGTCGACCGGGGCATGCTTCCCAACCGATTCCCAGACGCGGGCGGTCCCCCCGAATACAACACCGTCGACGCGACGCTCTGGTACTTCGAGGCCATCCGCGCGTACGTGGAGGTGACGAATGACCTTGCGCTGGTCGATGAGTTGTGGCCGGTCCTCGAAGGGATCATCGCCGCGCACGAAGTCGGCACGCGCCACGGTATTCGCGTCGACGCCCAGGACGGCCTGCTGCGCTCGGGCGAGCCTGGCGTGCAGCTGACGTGGATGGACGCCAAGGTCGGGGACTGGGTGGTGACGCCGCGCGAGGGCAAGTGCGTCGAGATCAACGCCTTGTGGTACAATGGACTCGTGACGATGACGAATCTCGCGGCAGCGCATGGCCGCGACGTCACGTTGTGGCGTGTGCGCGCGGAGCGCGTGCGCTTGGGTATGCAGCGCTTCTGGAGGGAGGACGCCGGACACCTGGCCGATGTCCTCGACGGTCCCTTCGGCGATGACCTCAGCCTGCGGCCGAACCAGGTCTTCGCCGTGTCCCTCGCCGCCAGCGCGTTCAACCGTGCGCAACAGCACGCGATCGTCGATGCCTGCGGGCGCGATCTGGTGACATCACACGGCCTTCGCAGCCTCGCGCCGGAGCATCCCGACTACCGCGCGTCCTACGATGGCGACCAGCTGTCGCGGGACGGCGCGTACCATCAAGGCACGGTGTGGGCGTGGCTGCTCGGCCCGTTTGCCCTCGCGCACTACCGCGTCCACGGCGTCGCGGCTGACGCGCGCGTCTACCTGGACCCGCTCGTCGACCATCTGCTCGCGTACGGGGTCGGATCCGTGGCGGAGATCTTCGACGCCACGCCGCCGCATCGCCCACGCGGTTGCGTCGCGCAGGCGTGGTCGGTGGCGGATTTGCTGCAAGCCTGGACGACGCTTCGGCAGTACGAGGTCGTGAACCATAGGCGGCTCGACGCGGAGTACGCCGTGCCGACGGCGTCCTTTGCGCCAGACGTCCACCGCGGTGGCAGGCCGGGGCCGCCCGGCGCGGCGCCGTGTGGCTGAGGTTGGGAAGATTCCTGTATCACTGTGCACTTCTCCGGGTGCGTTCGCGTCCGGCGGCAAGGCACCACGGGGGGCAAAAGTTCCATCCGATCAGCGCGCATCGGCGGCGCGCAGTCCGTCGCTCCAGCGGTTGTTCTCTACTCCTGCTGGAGGCCACGAGCGACGAGTGCCTCACCGACTTTCGCGCGAAGACTGTCCAGAGCCGGGTGTTCACGCGCGCTCGTGGCCACTGCATCCAGGAAGGACCGCTCGAACTCGCACTGCGGATAGCACCGTGTGCACATCTCGACGTGTGCCCGGATCGCCACCATGCGGTCGGGTGTCAGCTCGCCGTCGAGGTAGTCCCAGAGTTGACGCATCACCGACTCGCAGTCGAGCATCGGGGCCACGCCCATCCCGGGTGCCACATGCGCCGTGGCCATCATGCCGTCGCCGGTTGCATGGCTGCTCACCGCCGCACGGCCTGACACACGGCGCCAGCGCGCGACCCACCGCGACCACCACCCGAGGAACCCTCTCATCATGGCTCCCGCGCCGCAGTGTCCGCATTGAGCCGCGGACGCACGAGGCCTGCGTCCCGTGCGTGGTCGATCAGCGCCTCCTGGAGGAGCCGACGTGCCCGGAAGAGCCGCGACCGGACGGTGCCGACAGGTACGCCCAGCGTCACCGCGGCGGCCTCATAGGGCTGGTCGTTCACGTCCACCAGAAGCACCACGTCCCGGAACGGCCCGGGCAAGGCCGCGATGGCCCGGTCGATCGCGTCCGAGAGATCGAATCGCGCGAACAGATCCTCGTAGCCGCCCTGACGCGCCGAAGCGTGCACCGCCGCCGCGGCGAGCGCTTCCAGCTCCGGATCATCACAGGTCACCTGCCGCTCCTCCCGATGGCGTCGGCGGTAGAACGCGTTTCGGCAGATCGTGAATAGCCACCCTCTGCACTCGGTCCCGGGTGTGTAGGTGCCCCACGCCTCGTACGCCTTGAGGAAGGTCTCCTGCACCAGGTCGTCCGCGTCGGACTCGTCGCGGGTGAGCGAGAGCGCGAAGCGCGCGACCTCGGGTAGCCAGCGAAGCGCCTCCGTTCGGAACTGGCGATCCCGCTCCTGATTCAGCTCGTCAGTCATGATGAGAGCAGGCATCGCACCGCGACAAGTCACGAACGCTCGCGGGAGTTCCCCGCGCGTACACCTGGTCAGGCCACACGATAGGGCTCCGCCTCCGGGGTCTTGAACTCGACGCCAAGTCCCGGTCGGTCCCAGGTCGGGATCAGATCGCCACCCACGAGCTTCGGCACTCCGTCGAACAGCATCCGCTCGATGCGGACGTGGTCGTGGAAGTATTCAACATGCCGCAGCGGTCCTACGGCGGCTGCGGGCGCAAGGTGGATGAGCGGGGCCGTGTGCGCCGAGAGCTCCACGCCGTAGGCCTCGCACAGCGCAGCGACGCGGAGGAAGCCCGAGATCCCGCCGCAGCGCGTCGCGTCTGCCTGAAGCACGTGCACGGCGCCGGCGTCGAGCATCCGACGGAAATAGAACACGTCGCTCCCGTACTCGCCCGCCGCTACCGCCATGCCGGCGGGCACGCGACCGCGGAGCTCGTGAAGCGCCTCCAGCTCGTCCGACGACACCGGCTCCTCGAACCAGCTTACCTGCGACTCGGCGAATCGTTCGGCGAACCACCGTGCCTCGGGAACGGCGTACGCGCCATTGGCGTCCACGTAGAGCTCCGCGTCATCGCCGATGGCGGCACGCACGGCACGCACCCGCCGGACGTCGGCATCCGGGTCGGTCCCGATCTTCATCTTCACGCGTGGGATCCCTTGCTCGACCCAGCCCGCCAGTTGTGTCACGAGCTCCCGCTCTGTGTACGAGGTAAAGCCGCCGCTCCCGTAGACCGGCACCCGATCCCGCACGGGTCCGAGTAGCTCGGCGACCGACACGCCGAGCAGCTTCGCCTTCAAGTCCCACAGCGCCACGTCCACCGCGCTGATGGCGCTTGCGGCGATTCCCGTCCGCCCGATATTCCGGACCGCGCGCTGCATGGCCAGCGAGCAGGCGCCGATGGCTGCCGCGCTCCGTCCAAGGATGGCCTGCGTCAGCACGTCCCGGATCACCGAGGCGGCGCCAGCGCTGGCATAGGTGTATCCGAGTCCGGTCATACCTCCCGCCTCGACCCGTACCAGCACCATCGTCGTGGACGCCCACGCGATCGTCCCGTCCGCCTCGGGGCCGTCAGTCGGGATATGGTAGACCGCGACCTCTACATGCTCCGCCCGCGGCGTATCCGCCGGCCCCTCGCAGGTCGCCTGACCCGGCGTGTGTCGCCCCGCCCCTGGCGCGCGGGCGCCCGTCCCGGACGTTGTGTCGCTCATGTGCGTGCCCACTATTGCGCGTAGGCGATCGTACTGAGCAGCGCCGCCTCCGCCTGCCGCGTGTCGATCCGGGTGTGCTGTACCACGATCGGCACGTCGGCCTCGATGACGCTGGCGTATGGCGTCCCACGCGGAACCGGTGCGGGCTCGACAAGATCATTGAAGCGCTGGTGGACGGTTCGCCGCGGGGGCACGACCAGCCGATAGGGACCGACCGGCTCGCGATCAGTGAAGTAGAGCGTGATCCTGACGTGCGCGTCCCCATCGCCCGCGTTGAGGATACAGGCGGTCTCGTGACTGGTCATCTCCGGCTCGGAGCCGTGGCTCCCGGAAGGGATGTATCCCTCGGCGATGGCCCAACGTGTTCGGCCGATCGGCTCCATGGTTGTCCCTCCGGGTCAGGTGAGGTCGGCGCAGACGCGCTCAGCCAGCATCGTGAGGTCAGCCGCCTGATACTTCGGCTCAGGGCCGCTTGGGCTCAACACCTTTTCTGGCCGGGCGATGAACGCCGCCTCGCACCCCGCCGCCATCGCGCCAGCGATATCCCAGGCGTGGGCCGCGACGAGCAGGATGTCGCCCGGCTTCACGCCGAGATCCTTCGCCGCATACTCGTATGTCTCGCGCGCCGGCTTGAAGCGCTTGACGGCATCGACCGAGAGCACCGCGTCGAACTGCTGGCGGAGTCCCGCGACGCCGAGCAGCCGATCGGCCGACTCGACTGACGAATTCGTCAGGGTCGCGATCGTGAAGCCCGCCTCCTTCAGCCGCGTGAGTCCCGGGGAGACGTCGGGATACGCAGGGATCTTCGCCAGCGCGTCCTTCAGTGCCGCCCGATCGTCGGGGCTTGTTTCCCGACCCTGCTGCTGCGCGAGCATCTGCAGCGCGTCGTCTGTGAGCTTCTCGAAGCTCCGGTACTCGCCGGTGATCGTCGCGGTGAGGAAGAGCTCGAGCACCAGCGTGAACCACTTCTTTCGCAGCTCTGAGCCCTGTGCCTGGCCGAGGATGCGGGCGAACGTCGGATCGAGCGCCGACATGTCGAGCAGCGTCTCGTTCATGTCGAATACGAGCACGGGCTTCATGCGTTCTCCTGGGGGGTTGGTGTGACGTGACTGCATGACGGCGCCTCAGCGGGCGAGCTCCCGTCGACCGGCGAGCTCGCGGATGCGCGCCGCGGCGCGCGACGCGATGGCCTGGATGGTGAGCGACGGATTCACCGCCATGGACGTCGGATACACCGACCCGTCGCACACCCAGAGATTCGGGATGTCGTGCGACCGGCAGTCGGCGTTCACCACGCTGTCCTGCGGATCGTCGCCCATGCGGCAGCCGCCGAGGAGATGCGCGGTCCGGTCGGCGTGCCAGGTATCCGTTCCACCGGCTGCCTCGAGGATGTGCGTCATCTGTCCGACGGCGTGCTCCACGATCTCGCGGTCGTTCTGGTGGTAGCCGAAGACCACGCGCGCGATTGGCAGCCCGTAGCGGTCCTTCTCCTCGTGGTAGAGTTCCACGCGGTTCGCTCGCTGCGGCAGCACCTCGCCCACGATCCCGAGTCCCGACCAGTAGTTGTAGTCGAGCATCGCGCGGCGGAGCTCCGCTCCCCAGAGTCCGCGCGACGTCGCCATGCGTGACGCGAAGTCCACGACGTGCGGGCCCACGGCCTCGATCGTGTAGCCGCAGACGAATCGCTCCTCCGGCATGGTGCGGTTGAAGTGCTCCGTGATCGCTCCTCCCGGCGGCGGCGCCTTGTACTGGTTGATCCGCTCCGGAAACTTGGCGAATGCCTGGTCGCCAGTGTGGACCATGAAGTACCGGCCGACGCACCCCGACGCGTTGGCCAGGCCGTCGGGAAACATGGTGCTCGCGCTGTTGAGCAGGAGCCGCGGCGTCTCCACCGCGTACCCCGCGACGACGACATTTCGCGTGCGCTGGCGGTGCAGCTCGGTGCCGCCATCGCGGAAATGGAGCACGCCGGTCACGCGCCCACGGTCGTCATGCTCGATCCGTGCGACCATCGCGTTGGATCGCACCTCGGCACCGGCGTGGATGGCTCGCGGAATATACGTCACTAGCACGGAGCTCTTGGCGTTCGTGGTGCAGCCGTAGTTGCAGAAGCCGCGGTACACACACGGAACCCGATCGCGGTGCGGCGCGCTGAGCGCGGCGATTGGCGCGGGTGCGACGGGGATGCCGAGCTTG